>Ga0181471_100495_pt1 | contig 12323 bp, 10 predicted proteins | sample InSIn5gowninarea_FD_119083 | JGI IMG/M metagenome (GOLD analysis project Ga0181471, IMG submission 119083) | Clean room microbial communities from NASA Spacecraft Assembly Facility at Jet Propulsion Laboratory, Pasadena, California, USA -... ...
AGAGACAAGCCACCACCAAGGAAGCCCAGACACACACAAGGCCGAACAAAAGTCTCGAGCAGAAAGTATATCAAGAATCTTAGTCTCCAGATGTAGAGTTTCGCCTACAACACCCGAATAGCCTCGAACCTTCCACAGTGTCGTGGTGGTGGTGGCCAAGCAAAAGGAACACAATTCCGCTTTTGCCCGTTTATAAGGACACACAATGAGACGTTGACCGAAACCTAGGCTCGCTCTCGTGGGACAGATGCTTCGAACCATGAATAACTGTTTGGCGTCGTCCATGGTATATTGATTGAGTAACACACAGTAATATCGAGGACTGGGATGTTGAAGCCGGCTCGGCGCTGGAATGGCGTTTAGGGTTTCAGGATTTCGAGGGTCGGTGTCTGAGACAAATGCCGTTTTGTGGTGCGGGTTTGTGCAGTAGATCATTTGTTTCAGAGTAGCCGCAGGGTTTAAGAAGGGTTTGAAGGGTCGTTTGAGAATCTTGTTTCAAAGTGAAATTGGTTGATGAGTTGGTGTTACGAATGTGATGAAGCTAGTTCAAGAATGTCTGTTGTGAGCTCACGTGCCGCTGCCGATGGCCGTGCTGCTGCTTGGAGGGCAATGACTTTGCGTTATCTAGCAGAGACAGGTAGTCAGAGGTACAAGCTCAACGGAAAGGACATGAAACGCCATCTACCTGTCCACCTTCATATTGTAGCTTCCTATATCGGACCGCTCTGCTTGTTGGCCTTATCAAAGCCTTGCGTGACTGTGTGACTCTAATCTACAGTCAGCTACATCTCAGCTGACCATGACCGTCACCTCGCCTAAATTCCATCTTTGACCATGCTGTGATGATGCTAGAAATCTCGAAGATAGCATCGATATCGGCATACCCCGCACGCGACGCTGCTCATAGATGAGGGGATCATGCAGGAAGATCTGATGTAGCTCATGTACGATGACGAGAATGGAGGGGTCTCTCTGCGCCCGTAGTACCTGTGTACTGATAACGTGCCCTTTAGTGTGCAGTAGCATGCATACGGCCGAGCGTGCTTAGGGACAGCTAGCTTCATGTACCGAGAGACTGAAACGTCATGCACGTATGATGGTTGGGACACTTAGCTCGTCACATCACACATACTGAAACGTGTAGCAAGCATGACGATAGGCGTTCGTCGATTGGTGTTAGCCTTGTGTTTTTTCGACATGGTGCTCTCAAGGCTATCGAGGATTCGACGACATCGACGAAGAAGAAGAGGGCGGCAACATAGGTTTTACGATCAAACGATAGATCAGCACGACAGCGGCGTCGCACGCTTAAACAAAAAGACGGAGAAAGCCATTGGCCTACAACGTTCATCGTCGTCTCCAAACAGCAATTGACGATAGATTAGGAAGATCGTCACCATGTCAACGCTTTTCTGAACCCAACAAAAAAAGTGCCCAAACGTGCTAGCTTGCCCACCAAGGACGAATATGTGTGTAATAAGAAGATTTCCTCTACTCGGCTCTTCCAGAGTTCGCATCGCCAGCCACGTTCATTTTGTTGCTGTGACAGCAATCCGAGTAGGGGAATCTTCTAGAGATGTATCCATCGCATTTGATTCGGTAAGCGAGGATTATCCTTGGGTGATAAATCGTCGTATTGAAATTGCGGGGCTTGCTCGTCGGTTTCGGTCATGGTCGTTATCTAGCACGAAGCTGAGCGGACAAAGTGACATGGGGGTGTTGGACAGGTCCGAGTAGGAAGCGAAGATGGAACAGCAGGTGTGCACTATGGATTCAGCAAGGTGGTCTCTTAGATATAAGTTTTACAAACAATTTCATATATTTTGTTTCAAGTGCATCCATTGGAAAAGCTGCAGCGGATGCAGCTAGAGGAAGCTTGTCTCTTCAGAGTGTCCCTATGACCATGGAGATCGTGCTTGGGAGTGGAGTTATTGAGTAAGCTCTCTATTTCGCTGACACCAAAGAATGAATGAGGCATTTTACCATTTGCACAAAACTGACCCTGCTCGCTCTCTCGCTTTTAGTTTTGGTTTGGCCAGGCCGAAGGCCAGAATGTAACACGATATAGACCAATATAGTTTATGTTTCTCAGAAGCCGATGCCGTCGTGTGCACACGACCAAGGGAAAGGACAAGAAAATGGCTAAGCGGTTCATCTTCGTGCAGAGAGCGAGAGCTAAGGCTCAGTAATCCTCGTCGGTCTCTGCGGTCGATAGTGGTTCCTATCGTGCTAGTCTAAGACTGGCAGGTTTGTCCTCGAGTCGTAAGCACCCAGCCAATGGAGAGACTGCCCTCGCTCAGATAGTGAAGCCGCTCTGCAAAAAGACAAGCAAGCCATCAACGCCATTAAGCGCATGGTCGTCGTCGGTCACTCGGCATTTTGCTCAGATTGTGAAAATAATGTACATACATACTACAGGCAGCAGCGGAAGGAAGGCAGGCAGGCTACGAAGCAATCCTGTGATCACAATAATAATAGACATGATAATGCGCTCGTCTGCTCGCTCAGATACCCATCCATATCATGATTCAATAGCGTTTATGCGTGAAATGGATGGCTGGGAAACGACAGAGCACAATCGTAGAGGCTTTCCATTTAGGCCCATTGGCTATTCGTAATCTCGCCCGACAGATTCCGTTGCCCTCCGGCACAATATTGGTAGTGCTGAGGATTCGAGTCGGTGATGGATTTTTAGTCTGCGAAATTTGGGTTGCAGGGTCGTTATCTTGGACAACGACAAGGCGAACACGGCGGAGCCCACCCATGCTTTTGAGTTCCCAAGGTATTAATTACGCTATGGCAAAAGGATGGGCAAAAACGAAGTGTAACGGGCGGTGGGTTGCAGATCGATTGGGACACCTTCTCGCTCAAGAGACGCAGGCAGATCGTTCCCGTTCTCGGCTGCAGTGGAGCCAGACTGTCGTTACTGGGTCTCTATCCGAGCGCTGGTACTGCTGCCTTTTCTGAGCGCCCGCCCTTCCTGTCACAACATAGCTGTGCTGCTCTTATAAGCTGCCTTCCCACCAACCCTCTCTATTCCTTTTTTCCTCTATCAGAGTTATCCATCTTTGCAGGTTAGTCCCTCCCTCTCCCAGCCATCTTCTACCAAACACTGCACCATCACCTTCACACTCTCATCACCATCAGCACTGCTCTATATCACTTTTCGAGAGCTCCATTCCAGCCACCCACTTTTTACCTCACATATACATTCCTCGCAGCTATACACTGCACACACTCAAGCATCAATCAACTGACATCTGCTTGTCTGCAGACTTAACTCCTCCTTTGGCACGCCTGCCTTCGTACCGACACACAAATCGACGAAATGGCGCAGCCTAACCACCTCAAGTTTGATCTTGAGAATGCTGCCGAACAACGTGGCGAAGATATCCACGAGGAAGGTGGTTTCAACCCCGACAACATGAGCAACGACGAATACTCCCAACTCGTCCGTTACATCGCCACCTACCGTGATGGTCGCCGTCAATCCGTCATCTCCATAGGCTCAAAAGGCGAAGGAAAATCCGCCAACCCTCCTGCCTGGAAGTTCTGGAAGAAGAGAAAGCCCGTTGATGGTGGCCCAACTCTCGAGACCTTCCAGCCTCCAGAGGAGTGGATGAACACCGACATGAGGCAAGGTCTTTCCAACAGCGAAGTCGAGACTCGTCGCAAGAAGGCCGGTTACAACGAACTCACCACCGAGAAGGAGAACATGTTCCTCAAGTTCCTTTCTTACTTCCAGGGTCCTATTCTCTACGGTAAGTTCATACAATCTCGACATTGTTCGCTGCTGTTCAATGTACTAATTCTTCTCAATAGTCATGGAAATTGCTGTTCTTATCGCTGCCGGTCTTCGTGACTGGATCGATTTCGGTGTCATTATCGGTATTCTTATGCTCAACGCTATTGTCGGTTGGTATCAAGAGAAGCAGGCTGCAGACGTTGTCGCCTCTCTCAAGGGTGATATCGCTATGAAGGCTACTGCTATCCGCAACGGTGCTGAGGAGACCATCCTCGCCCGTGAACTCGTTCCTGGTGATATCGTAAGTCTTCAAGATCTCGCTGTCCTCAATTCAATTCACTAACAATCTCTTCAGGTCATTGTTGAAGAAGGTCAAGTTACCCCTGCCGATGTCAACCTCATTTGTGACTACGACACTCCCGAACAATATGAAGAATGGAAGCGCCTTCGTGAGGAGGACATTGACCACACCCACGAGCACAACAAGGAAGGCGAGGAAGAGGACGAGATGGACGAGAACCACCACAAGGGTAACTCCATCATCGCTTCTGACCAGTCTGCCATTACCGGAGAGTCTCTCGCTGTCGACAAGTTCATGGGTGACACTGTCTACTACACTACTGGTTGCAAGCGTGGAAAGGCCTATGGTCTCGTCACTGCATCTGCCAAGGGTTCTTTCGTTGGTCGCACTGCTACTCTCGTTCAAGGTGCCCAGGACCAAGGTCACTTCAAGGCTATCATGAACAACATTGGTACTTCTCTTCTCGTTCTCGTCGTCTTCTGGATTATCGCTGCCTGGATCGGTGGTTTCTTCCGTGGTCTCCAAATCGCCACTCCCGAAAACTCTTCCGTCAACTTGCTCCACTACGTCCTTATCCTTCTCATTGTCGGTGTCCCCGTCGGTCTTCCCGTCGTTACCACCACAACTCTCGCCGTCGGTGCCGCTTACCTCGCTGAGGAGAAGGCTATCGTCCAGAAGCTTACTGCTATCGAGTCTCTTGCTGGTGTCGACATTCTCTGCTCTGACAAGACCGGTACTTTGACTGCCAACCAGCTTTCCATCCGCGAGCCTTACACCGCTGAAGGTGTTGATGTTAACTGGATGATGGCTGTTGCCGCTCTCGCTTCGTCCCACAACGTCAAGTCTCTCGACCCTATCGACAAGGTTACCATTCTCACTCTCAAGCGTTACCCCAAAGCCCGTGATATCCTCCAGGAAGGCTGGAAGACCATCAAGTACACTCCCTTCGACCCTGTCTCCAAGCGTATTACCACTGAAGTCGAGAAGGACGGTGTCCGATACATCGCTGCCAAGGGTGCTCCCAAGGCTATCCTCAACTTGTCCAACTGCTCCAAGGAAACCGCCGACTTCTACCGTGACAAGGCCACCGAGTTCGCTCGTCGTGGTTTCCGTGCTCTCGGTGTCGCTGTCAAGGAAGGTAACAACGAATGGCAACTCCTCGGTATGCTTCCCATGTTCGACCCTCCTCGTGAGGATACTGCCCAGACCATCGCAGAAGCTCAAGTTCTCGGTCTTCAAGTCAAGATGTTGACTGGTGACGCTATTGCTATTGCCAAGGAAACTTGCAAGATGTTGGCTCTCGGTACCAAGGTTTACAACTCTGACCGTCTCATCCACGGTGGTCTTTCTGGAACTACTCAACACGATCTCTGTGAAAAGGCCGATGGTTTCGCTGAAGTCTTCCCCGAGCACAAGTACCAGGTCGTCGAAATGTTGCAACAGCGTGGTCACTTGACTGCCATGACTGGTGACGGTGTCAACGACGCTCCCTCGCTCAAGAAGTCTGACTGTGGTATTGCCGTCGAGGGTGCTACTGAAGCTGCCCAGGCTGCCGCCGATATTGTCTTCCTTGCTCCAGGTCTCTCCACCATTGTCTCTGCCATCAAGATTGCCCGCCAGATTTTCCAGCGCATGAAGGCTTACATTCAATACCGTATCGCTCTCTGTCTCCACTTGGAAATCTACCTCGTCACCTCCATGATCATCATCAACGAGACTATCCGTGTCGAGCTTATCGTCTTCTTGGCTCTCTTCGCTGATTTGGCTACCGTCGCTGTCGCCTATGACAACGCTCACTACGAACCCCGTCCCGTCGAATGGCAACTACCCAAGATTTGGATTATCTCTGTTATCCTCGGTATTATGCTTGCCATTGGTACCTGGATCATCCGTGGTACTCTCTTCTTGCCTGGTGGTGGTATTGTCCAGAAGTACGGTAACATTCAGGAAATTCTCTTCCTCGAGGTCTCCCTTACTGAGAACTGGCTTATCTTCGTCACTCGTGGTGGTAACACTTACCCATCATGGCAATTGATTTTGGCCATTCTAGGTGTTGACGCTCTTGCCACCCTCTTCGCTGCTTTCGGTTGGTTGTCCGGAAACCCTTTCCTACAGCTCTCTTCTCCTCGTGGTGCCTACGTCGGTCGCCCTGACGGATGGGTCGACCCCGTCACCCTTCTCGTTGTCTGGATGTACTCCATCTTCGTCACCATCGTCATCGCCATTGTCTACTACCTCCTCAACCAGATCGAGTGGCTCAACAACCTTGGACGTTCATCCCGCAGCGTCCACGACACCCAGATGGAGAACATCATCGGCCATCTCAGCAAGCTTGCCATTGAGCACGAGACTGATCCCAAGACTGGCAAGGCCAGGTGGGTCATGGGTGTCAAGGCTCCTGAGGCTGAGGTCGACGAGTAGATGTACTCTGTCGTCGCTGATTGTCATTGTAAGTTGAAAACACTGTTATAACTCACATCTTGAACAGCTACTAACAACCAATCTAGAATTCCTTTTCCTGACCGCCAAAAGGTTTCTCTCTCTCGTCATCTACTTCTATGTGGTTGTAATTGAAGATTGGAGGGTCGTCATCAAAGGAGGGTGCATCAACATAAAGAGTTATCATCACTCCCATTTTCACGCATGTACAATTACCAAAAACATGGGGCATAATCCGACTCTCTAATGGTTCTTTATTGAACGGCCTCTTTCACACAAACTCGTCAATTCAAGATATTTTCTTGTTATACCCACGATGCTGAGTTGGTGAAGAAGAGGCCGGTTTTCATTTTTTGAGTAAATAGTTTTCTTTTCTTTTCAGAGGTAGTACAAGTACAGTAGAGAGAAATTCAAATGGCAAAAAAATTTAAAAAAATAATAATGGATCTTCTCGATGTGATTGTTGTGCATTTGTTCGCGTGATGCACCATATTTAACAAGCTCAAGCTGTTGCTTCGAAGTGTGTTTCGTAGGGTCTCATATCTGTGTGAAGCATATTCTCCTTCAACACTGCAAGCACCTTCCTTCCTTAACCCTTGTAACTTGCAATAGAATTGTCCCGCGCTGATATTACAATGAGGCTACCTATTAGCCTTGCCATGTCTCTGTGTTTCAAAGTGTACCTTGTTGCTCGTCATGCCACAATTCAAGCGAAATGGCGGGTTAAGGTGTCTGTCACGTGATACCCCGCGTCAAGCTCTCTCCTCTGCTCTCCTTCGTGAACTGCTTTTTGCGTCTATTGACTTCGACATATCCATCTCCACTCAAAAGAGGCTCTGCGGGTGCCCATTGCGATTCTTTTGATTCATTGGCATCATATACAAGTACTGTCCATCCTACAGCATTTCACAGCTCGCAACCACAGCTTGCAACAGCTTGCAACATCGTCATCTACGTCTAACGAATTGCACCAAGCTTGAAAGAAGCTCACGCAAACATGGAACTTTCACCAATGGATCACGTACAGGACAATGATGAGCCCAGAAGGCCTAAAGGTTCGTCACAACTTCGAGAGTCGTTACTAGTTTGCGACAGCTCTTCACCTTTCCAGCCACGTCTCTGACAAACACTAACACCACTTCCAGGCATTCTTAAAAATACCAACAGCTACCACGACACATCCCCAACCACTACCACCGATAACAACCCATATGACGACCCTTTTACAACACCCGCAGCGTCTACCGACCCCCGACGACCCTCGCTCCCCCGCGCAGAGCTCTCCGAAAAAGAACTAGTCCACCAAAACACCCTCGCCAACGCAGGTCCTCGCCGCTCGTCCAATGCCCGGCGCAGTTCAACCCCTCACTCCCGCCGACACTCCGGCATCCTCCTCCACAGCGGCAATTCGAGCCGTCCAGGGACATCAGGTCGTAGTGACTCTGACGCCATGGACATTGATGGCACGGATGGCGACGGCGAAGAAGCAAGACACTTAAAATGGGACGAAGCGAACCTCTACCTCACGGAGCAGGATCGAGGGCACACCATGAAGATTGACGAGCCCAAAACACCCTATGTACGACAATACGACCCAGCTGAAGACGAAGAAGAAATGGCTGGTATTGATGCTGGAGGTATGATGGTGGATGAACTCGATGACGCGTCCGGGAGACAAGTCCCTGGTGCTACGAATCATTCTGGGAGTGATAAGGTTACCGCTACGACGAATGGAAGACCGTTGAAGAGCGCGCGCCGCGATAGTTCGATTCCTGATTTGGATCTGGGTGAGCCGGAGGAGCCGGTGCATGAGAGGGTGGGGAGTGAAGGAGAGAGCAGGAGAGTTGTAGTGGATGAAGAGGCGATGAAGGGACATGTGCCGGAAGAGGTGGCGGAGGAGAGTTTGAGTGCGGAGGAGAGGAGGAGGCTGAGAGAGTTTGATGATAGGAGGAAGGCGCATTATGATATGCATAATGTTAGAAATGTTCTTGGGTAAGTTCGTGTAAGAGATTGTGGTTGAAGAACTGGGACTAATTCTATTTCGCAGACATGTTGAGGATGAAGAAGATGAAGACGAAGATTGAATCGCGTGCAGTGTTTTAAAGACTATGCTCGATTATGGCGAGAAAGCCACTAATCATCTAATTGTTTGTGTTGCTTCAAGCTTGGAATTAGCAAAGCCAGTCATATTTGCAGCATTTGCTCAAGCCTGCAACATATACGCAAGCAATGCAAAACTCAGTCAAATTTCCACTTGAACTTGCACGAGTGCTCCTAATAGTGGTTGAGTAATTTCTGTCTGTAATCATTGTCGTGAGTTGACGTGCTCGAGGAATGCCTCATCGTGAACGACTGTGGCTTCCTCTTAACTCCCTTATTATACCCCAAGTAATTCCCACACGAGCAGCTAGGCGATGTCGTGGTTCATCTCACTACTATTCTTGCTATAGCTCTAATACAGTTATAGTATTGGCAACATTGGTCAACACGTCCTCGGTATAGCTGCATCCGAAACCCCTGAAATCGTCAATATCTGAAACGTGTAAACGTGTTTCACATTCCGACAAAACAACAAGACCACAATCCAATGGTTTCACCAACGAGAAGGAGCTGGTCTCCTCTGCTTATGCTTGTGATATGCGTAATCCTTCTTTTAACACCACTTGGTAAGTAGCACATGTCATGACATTCAGTCTTTTGATTTGAATGCTACACACTAACCACCTCATCTTCAGCTCGTGGAGTCAAGGAGGAGAACTTCAAAAAATGTGACCAGTCAGGATTCTGCAAAAGAAACAGGGCGTATGCTGATCAAGCCGCATCTCACGGAAGTGCCTGGTCAAGCCCGTACAACTTGGACTCCTCTAGCATTTCTCTCAAAGACGGCAGTCTCACCGGCACAATCTTACGAACATTGCAATCCGGAACCACAGTCAACTTTCCCCTGACAGTCTCCTTCCTTGAATCTGGAGCCGCAAGAGTTACGATTGATGAGGAGAGGAGACAAAAGGGAGACATCGAGTTGAGGCATGATAGCAAGGCTAGGAAGGAAAGATACGACGCTTCTGAGCTTGTGCTTGTAGGAGGATTAGAGAAGAGTAAGAGTGCTACTATACTCAGCACGGAACAGGCGGGCGTGACTAGGGTCAAGTTTGGACCTGATGGCAAGCATGAGGCTGTGATCAAGCATTCACCGTTTGGAGTTGAGTTTGTAAGAGATGGTGAGACGCAGGTCATCTTCAATGATCGAGGCTTGATGAATGTGGAGCACTGGCGAGCCAAGGTTGAAATAGAGAAGAAGGAAGGAGAAGAAGCAGGTGAAGCAGATGCTGCGGTTATTGACGAGGAGAGCACATGGTGGGAGGAATTGTTTGGTGGTAACACTGATTCGAAGCCGAGAGGTCCTGAAAGTGTGGCACTAGACATTTCGTTCCCTGGCTATGAGCATGTATTTGGTCTTCCAGAGCATACTGGACCGTTATCACTGAAGCAAACGAGGTGGGTGAAAACTACAAAGTGTCTAGTGCCGCATACCACTGACCAGCTTATAGAGGTGGAGAGGGCAACTGGGATGAGCCTTATCGTCTCTACAACCTCGATGTCTTTGAATACATTATGGACAGTCCAATGGCTCTCTACGGCGCCATTCCACTAATGCATGCTCACAAAAAAGACTCCACTGTCGCCGTCTTTTGGCTCAATGCTGCAGAGACCTGGATTGATATTGTCAAGTCCAAATCTGCCGTAAACACCATGAGTATGGGCATCGCCGGTTCAGTCGACACACAAACTCACTGGTTCTCCGAGAGCGGGCTCTTGGATATTTTCGTTATCCTGGGTCCTAATCCTGCCGCCATCGCGAAGACATACGGAGAGCTTACAGGTTTCACCACGATGCCACAGCAATTTGCCACGGCGTACCATCAATGTCGATGGAACTACGTAACTGATGAAGATGTGAAGGATGTGGATAGGAAGTTTGATCGTGCCAACATTCCCTACGATGTCATCTGGCTTGATATTGAGTACACTGATGGCAAGAAATACTTTACATGGGATCCTCTTACTTTCAGTAATCCTGTCACCATGAACGAGCAGCTTGATACTCACGACCGCAAGCTTGTGGCTATTATTGACCCTCATATCAAGAATGAAGGCGGATATGAAGTTGTCGACCAGATGAAATCTAAAAATCTTGCCGTCAACGACAAAACCGACAGTCTGTACGAAGGATGGTGCTGGCCCGGCTCATCCCACTGGATTGATGCATTCAACCCCGCTGCCATCACATGGTGGAAAGGTCTCTTCTCCTACAACTTCTTCAAAGGAACTCTCCCCAACGTCTTCATCTGGAACGACATGAACGAGCCCTCCGTCTTCAACGGGCCCGAAACAACCATGCCAAAAGACAACCTCCACTACAACCACTTCGAGCACCGCGACGTTCACAATCTAAACGGCATGACCTTCCACAACGCCACCTTCCAAGCCCTCCTCACCCGCGACGCCGTCGCCGGCACAAACCCAGTCCCCCTCCGCACAAAACGCCCCTTTGTCCTCACCCGCGCCTACTTCGCCGGCTCCCAGCGCTACGGCGCCATGTGGACCGGCGACAACCAAGCCGACTGGCCCCACCTGGAAGCGTCCCTCCCCATGCTCCTCGCGCAAAACACCGCTGGCTTCTCCTTCTCCGGCGCAGACGTTGGCGGCTTCTTCGGCAATCCGAGCAAAGAACTCCTCACCCGCTGGTACCAAGCAGGCGCTTTCTACCCCTTCTTCCGCGGGCACGCCCACATCGACACACGCCGTCGTGAACCCTACCTCGCAGGCGAGCCATACACAGGCATCATCACGCAGGCTTTACGTCTCCGCTATTCGCTGCTACCAGCTTGGTACACCGCCTTCCACGCAGCCAGTGTATCCGGCGCACCCATCCTTCGCCCGAACTGGTACGTCCATCCCTCCGACCCCGCCGGCTTCGCCATCGACGACCAAATGTACCTCGCCGACACAGGCTTGCTCGTTAAGCCAGTGACAAAGGAAGGCGGCGATAGTGTAGACGTGTACATTTCAGACACAGCAACGTACTATGACTACTTCGACTATACCGTGTATTCATCCCCCTCAGTCTCCTCCGGCGGCCGAACGCACACTATCGCAGCACCATTGGACAAACTGCCCCTGCTCATGCAAGCGGGCCACATCATTCCCCGTCGTGACAGACCGAGACGTAGTTCTGGACTCATGAAATGGGATCCTTTCACGCTCGTTATCACGCTCGACCCGTCCAACACCACAATCTACGCAACCGGCGAAATCTACCTCGACGACGGCGAAAGCTACGAGTTCACCGAAGGGGCGTATATCCACCGCCGTTTCATGTTTACGGAAAACACGCTGACATCCGAAGACGCACACGCTGGGACTTCAGCTCAAGCAAAGAGCAAGGAAAAGTATGCGAAGACGATGAATGCCGTAAGCGTGGAGAAGATTGTCGTTGTGGGTGCGCCGGCGAGTTGGGCGGGAAAGAAGAGTGTGAAGGTTGTGATGGAGGGACAGGGTGGAGCTGGGAGGGAGGCGGGATTGCTGTTTCATGAGGCGATGGAGGGGAAGGCGGCTTGGGCTGTTGTGAGACGGCCTGATGTGGGTATTGGGAGGGGATGGAGGATTGAGTTTTGATGTTGTGATGAGTGTCGAGCGAGGAGGAATCATGAGAAGAGAAGAACATTATGCGGTTCGGAATGCATGAAATGTGTATGAAAGGAAAGCTATTGTAGCGCGAGCGAGCACATTGCATGCAATGATTAGATGAGAATACGTGGTAGAAGTCAAAAGAAC
>Ga0181471_100497_pt1 | contig 12304 bp, 12 predicted proteins | sample InSIn5gowninarea_FD_119083 | JGI IMG/M metagenome (GOLD analysis project Ga0181471, IMG submission 119083) | Clean room microbial communities from NASA Spacecraft Assembly Facility at Jet Propulsion Laboratory, Pasadena, California, USA -... ...
GGCTATCAGAAAGTGATAAAGCAGCGGTAATGCAGTGGGCGCGCGATGCACAAAACAATCTGAACACAAAAAAATAAGGCAATGTTGAAACGCATAGGAAAAGCAATGCTTCGCATCGTAAAAGCGGTATTCGTCCCTAAAAAGCAATGTTGCAAATAAAAGAACAAGCAATGAAAAAAGTAGTTATAGTGCTGATCGGCGTCTTAGGTTTTACAGTCGCCTTCGCTCAGCAGGATATGAGCGGTATGAAGATGCCGATGACAAAGAAGGAAAGCCCGAAACCTACACCGGCAAAGGTTACCTACACCTGTGTGATGCATCCTGAAATTCGTGCTGATAAGCCGGGCAACTGCCCAAAGTGCGGGATGAAGCTGGTGAAGGAAAAGCCTAAGGTTACATCAAAGCCGTCAGCGAAAAGGGGCGACAAAATGCAAATGTCTAAAGACAATTCTATGTCTGAAAGCATGGATATGAACAGCGATAGTATGCAAATGGGTAACATGCCAATGAACGAATCTGATACTTCAAAAGAGAAGAGAAAAGATAAGAATGACACGGACATGAATGGAATGCAAATGGGTAATATGGATATGCCTAAAGCAGATGTAGGTCCCATAAAAATTCTTCCCAACAACACCCTGCCGCATACGGTTCGCTACGATTTGTTTGTGAGAGATACGCTTGTCCATTATGCTGGTAAAACAAAAAAAGCGATAGCAGTAAACGGACAAATACCAATGCCTACATTAACCTTTACAGAAGGGGATACGGCTGAAATTTTGGTGCATAACGAGTTGAATGAGGTAACGGCTTTGCACTGGCATGGATTATTTCTGCCAAACCGGTATGATGGTGTTCCCTATATGACGCAAATGCCTATTAAGCCGCATACCAGTTATCTCTACAAATTCCCCATCATTCAGCACGGCACACACTGGTATCATAGCCACTCGGGTTTACAGGAACAAATCGGCATGTATGGCATGTTCATCATGAATAAAAGGAAAGAATGGGATATCCCTACCATACCCGTTTTACTAAGCGATTGGACAAACATGAATCCTTCGGAGGTGAACCGCAGCCTGCACAATCAGACCGATTGGTTTGGTATCCGAAAGAATACAATCCAAAGCTATACAGAAGCCATTGCCACCGGGCATTTGAAAACAAAGCTTACCAATGAATGGAAGCGGATGACAGCAATGGATGTAAGCGATATAGCCTATGATCAGTTCTTGGTAAATGGCAAAAATCAGGATGTACATCCGCAATTTAAAAAGGGCGATAAAGTGAGGCTGCGCATTGCCAATGGTGGCGCTTCATCTTATTTCTGGCTAACGTATGCAGGCGGTAAAATAACGGTGGTAGCCACGGATGGTAACGATGTGGAACCTGTTGAAGTGGATAGATTACTCATTGCTGTGTCTGAAACGTATGATGTGATTGTTACTATACCGGAAAATAAACAGTATGAATTTTTAATTACCCCGGAAGACCGCACCAAATATGCCTCGGTATGGTTGGGAAGTGGCGAGAAAGTGCCTGCTGCCAAATTGCCTAAACTGAAATACTTCGCCGGCATGAAGATGATGAACGACATGATGGATATGAAGGGCAACATGATACAAATGGAAGGCATGGAAATGAGCAACCAAACGATGGATATGAACACAGTGATGTATCCTGAAATAACAGGTGTTGAGAATCCAAAAGATACACTGGCAGGCGCTAAACAGGAAGCAAAGCGGGGAGAGAAAATGAAGTCTGCTGAAAGCAGCAAGGGCAAAGAAATGCAGATGAACATGGGTCAGCATAGCATGGCAGGTATGGACATGGACAATAGCAGTTCTGATATTGTAACACTCAATTATGGCATGTTACGCGCACCGGAAAAAACAACGTTACGCGCCGGTCCTGTAAGGGAATTAAAGTTTGACTTGACCGGCAATATGAACCGTTATGTGTGGAGCATGGATAACAAAACCATTTCTGAAACAGATAAAATTTTAATCAGGAAAGGCGAGAATGTAAGAATCATCTTGTATAACAATACCATGATGCGGCACCCGATGCACCTGCACGGACATGATTTCCGGTTGCTGAACGGGCAGGGCGATTACTCTATTATGAAAAATGTAATAGACATCATGCCAATGGAAAAAGATACTATAGAATTCGCGGCTACCGAAAGCGGCGACTGGTTTTTCCATTGCCATATTCTGTATCACATGATGGGCGGCATGGGCAGAGTTTTTAGCTATGAAAAGCAGCCTTCATCCACCAACTCAGCAAGTATAGATTCTTCGGCTATTACCGATATTCCCACAGCAAAAATTGCAAAACGCGGGTTGAATGCAGACGATAAAATGTTTCATTCCATGGCAAGAATAGGTTTGGAAAGTAATGGTTCTGACGGAGTTGCCATGCTTGCGCAAACACGCTGGCAGCTTAATACGGTTTGGCATTTAGGTTATCATTCCGAACATGGGTATGAAAGCGAAACGGTGCTGGGCAGGTACATGGGAAGAATGCAATGGTTATATCCTTATATCGGGTATGATTACCACTTTAAGACCGAGGGTATCAATGCAAAAGGTGTGTTTGACTGGGAGCACAGCCCCAAAAATATTTTCGGCAACGATGCAGACAGGAAAAACCTCTTTGGACAAACCAGCAGAAAGAATCATCGCAGCACTGTTACAGCAGGCATTGCTTACACGCTGCCGACATTGACAATTGCCGATTTGAGAGTTGACGGCTACGGAAAATTCCGCTTCCAGTTGAGCCGTGAAGACATACCCATTTCACCAAGAATCAGGTTTAACTGGATGATAAATACAGACAAAGAATACACGGGAGGCTTACGGTATATTCTGACAAAATACATATCGCTTTCCTCACATTATGACAGTGATATGGGATTGGGCGCAGGCATTACCGTAACGTATTAATCACAAAAATTTTGGTTTCTCAAACTATCATTTCTTAACAAGTAAACAAAACAGTTATGACAGGTTACCACACCTACAAAAGTTGCGTTGATGCATGTTTAAAATGTGCAGCGCTTTGCAATCATTGCGCTTCCTCCTGCACTATGGAAGAAGATGTACAAATGATGGCAAAATGTATTCAGTTAGACATGGAATGTGCAGCCATCTGCTATGCATCTGCTCAACTAATGAGCTTAGGCAGCAGCAAGGCAAAAGAAATCTGTGCTTTATGCGCCGACATCTGCGATGCCTGCGGTGCGGAATGCGGTAAGCATCCACACAGCGAACATTGCAAGGAATGCGCAGAAGCCTGCAGGCAATGTGCAGAGGAATGCAGAAAGATGGCTGCCTGATTGCAATTAAAGCCTGGTTGGCTATGATTGACCCCCAGCCAAGTTTTTACTCACGTATTTATCACTAAAAACATCCCGCATGAATCACGAACAACATCACAATATGAACGGAAAACACTACCGTAAACTTCTTATCATGGCGGTGCTTTCTTTTATTTCCATGTACATTCTCATGTACTCTATGGCAAACGACATCAGCAATGTGTTTCCCAACATCAACCAGTTTTATATGGCTGGTTTGATGACGATGCCCATGATCATCATTGAAGTCATTTTAATGGGCAGTATGTACATGAACAAAAAGCTGAATGCTGTTATTATCGGTGTAAGCACTATTGCGCTCATCGCTTTTTACCTGTGCATCCGGGTGCAGGCTGCTGTTACCGACAAGCAGTTTTTAAAAGGGATGATTCCTCACCACGCCGCCGCTATCCTAATGAGCGAAAAGTACACGGCAGAGGATCCGGAGATAAGGAAGCTGCAACAGGAGATAATTTCAAGCCAGCAGGAGGAAATCAAGGTGATGAAAGCAAAACTGGAGGCATTGGAAGACAAATAATGAAAGAAGCAACATTTGGAACCCCGCATTTTAAAATTTAAATCTTTTCCACAAACAGTAATTAAACAAACAACTATGAAAAACGCAATCTTAGTAATCGGTAGTGCTATTGTTATTCTTGTATCTGCCTGCAGCAAAAACGACGATGGCATCCAAATTCAGGCGCACGACCAGAACACAATGATGAGCGTCATGCACGCAATGATGGACTCCATGGACATGATGACACCCACGAATGATCCGGAAATTGATTTCGCCATGATGATGAAAATGCATCACATGGGCGCTATTAATATGGCTCACATTGAGCTGTCTGAGGGCGGCAATGATAGCCTGAAAAGAACAGCTCAAAAAATTATAGATGAGCAAACAAAGGAAATTGCTGATTTCAATGCGTTTTTAACCAGCAATTCGGTTGACAACAGCGATCCGGCATTTGCGATGGAGCAGATGGATAACATGGACAAAATGGGTAAGGTGTCAGATGTTCAGCTAATCACCGGTGATATAGATAACGATTTCGCCACGTTGATGATGGTACATCATCAGGCAGCATTAGACAATGCCTCTGCTTACCTGCATCATGGTAATAACGAGATGCTAAAAACGATGGCGCAAAATATCATTGACAGTCAAACAATGGAAATAGAAGAATTAAGCGCCTGGCTGAAAGCGAACAAGCGGTAGATAAAGAACGAACCGACTTCATCAAGAACCTCTCTTTTCTATCTATAAAAATTCAAAAAACAATTTTATTATGAAACACTTTTTATTAAGTTGTTTGTTAGCCATAAGCATAGCAATTACCTACGCGCAGGATGAACATTCTATGCCCATGCACTATAGCAGTATGCACTCTGGAATGCAGGATACCATGCCCATGAAAGGAGGCATGAAACACAATATGCCGATGGATAGTATGAGCATGGGAAATATGAACATGGGCGGTATGGAAGATATGCAGATGAGCCATGCCTATTCTCGCAATTTACCCATGAACCGCGATGGCTCCGGCACAAGCTGGCTGCCCGATGCTTCACCGGTATATGGTATCATGCTACCGGCAAAAAAATGGATGTTCATGGTACACGGAAATATTTTCCTGCGCTATACCAAGCAAGATTTTAGCAATAAAGGCTCAAGAGGCGATGAAGCTTTTGATGCTCCCAATTGGCTCATGCTGATGGCACAACGAAAAGTCGGCAAGAATGGCTTGTTTCATTTTAGTGTGATGGCTTCCTTAGATGCAGTTACAGAAGGTGGCGGCGGTTATCCGCTCCTCTTTCAAACCGGCGAAAGCTGGAAGGGACAACCGTTGAAAGACCATCAGCATCCACATGATTTAGTGTCCGAATTATCAATAGGATATTCACAGGCATTATCTAAAAAAGTGGATGTATTTGGTTACTTTGGTTATCCTGGCGAGCCTTCCATTGGTTCGGTTGCTTTTATGCATCGAGTGTCTGCAATGGCAATTCCCGATGCGCCGATTAGTCATCATTGGAATGATGGTACTCACATTACTTTTGGTGTGGCAACTATCGGTGTACGATTAGATAAATTCAAACTGGAAGCTTCTTCCTTTACGGGTCGTGAGCCAAATGAAAATCGCTACAATTTTGACAAAGCAACATTTGATTCCTGGAGCGGTAGAATATCTTTCAACCCTTCAAAAAACTGGGCATTGCAGGTGTCTCATGCTTATGTGAAAAGTCCTGAGAAATTGCATCCTGAAGAAAATGTTGATCGAACCACCGCTTCCGTAATAGCCAGTTATCCATTAGGCAACGAGACTTATTTTGATGCAACTGCTCTATGGGGATTAAATAAAATAAAAGGTCAGGATGGCGATAATGCGGCTTTAGCCGAAGCCACATTGAGAATCAAGCGCGCAGCATTCTATACTCGTTATGAGTGGGTTCAAAAGACAGGCGAAGAACTGGATTTAGATTCTGTACAATATAAGTCAGATGCCATCTTTCCGGTTAATGAAATTGTTGCCGGTGCCAGTTATGATCTGCTTCATGTACAACCGGTTAATATAGCCATTGGCGGACAACTATCGCTTTATCATGCAAGCTCTCAGTTAGATGCTTTGTATGGTAAAAATCCGATGGGAGGTGAAATTTATCTGCGCATTTATCCGGCAGTTATGAAGATGAAACATAGTATGCAAGACATGAGCGGTATGTAGTATAAAGCAATGATATTAAGTGAAAGCAAAGGCAACCAAAGGTGAACCCGACACGTTTATATTAACAGTAGGATTTACACAGTTCCTACATGGTTTTATTAACGAGAAGTAAAAATATGAAAAAGATTCTTTTCCTTCTGTCAGTAACAATTGCCTTTGCTTTTATATCATGTACTAAAGAGACAGGGAAACAGTACTTACAAGCTCATGATCAGAATGAAGTAATGATGTCTTTACATGAACTGATTGATAGCACAGATACCATATCTTTCACGAAAGGTTTGGAGTCAGATTTTATTGATGTTATGCAAACCCTTCATCATGGAGGACTGCATATGGCAGATATCATGTTTCATGAAAGTAAAGATGATTCATTGATGCAGATTGCAGACAGTATAACGTTAAACCTGCATAAACTTTTGTATGAGTTGACCGAATCCGATTCGATTACTGTTTATCAAGATGATTCTGCATTCAAAGCGGAGTTTGAAAAAAATTTAGAGCAAATGTCTGAAGTTGCGGATGTACAACTAATAACCGGCGATGTAGACAACGATTACGCTACTTTAATGATACCTCATCTCCAGCTTAGTATAGCTACTTGTAATTCCTATCTAAATTATGGTACCGATACTTATTTTCGAACCAAAGTGCAGCAGATCGTTGATTTGGAAAATGCTGAAATATTAGAGTTATCCAATTGGTTAATTGCCAACAAACGATAGTCCTTTATACCAATCTGTCATTAAAGATGTATAAAGAATCGATCAACGTTTAGAGACTATAGTTTTTCCATTTTAGTGTTATAAAAATCTTCTGTGATCAAGCGCCATTCGCTATTCGATTAATCGAATAGCGAATGGCGCTTGTAAATTTGTATAACCTGTAATAAAATCTTAAGGGAGTATGAGTAATGTAAAGAAGCGGCAGCATTATGTATGGCGACAATATTTAAGAGCTTGGACAACTGACGAAAATATTTGGACATACTTTAAAGAGTTATCCAAAATCGAAAAGCCGGGTTTGATGGGCGTTGCACAAGAAAGGTACTTTTATAAGCTTTCTGATTTTACTGATGAAGAAGAGTCTTTTTTAAAAAATTTCATTGAAATTTTAAGCCCAACGCAAGAGCTTAAAGAGTTTAACCTTGAATTCTTGTCAATATTTACAATCACTAATAACCTCAAAAAGAAATTGAATGCTACTAAAAACCTCTTTCTTGATCAAGCTATAACTGAAGAAATCAGAACTCTTGAAATAAACATAATGGAAGATGCACATTGTAAAATTGAAGAATTAGGAGCAAGACTTATCAGCTACAGAAGCCTTGATGAATTAAAAACAATCTATCAGGAAGACTACATTTATGATGCTGTTTTGTTTTTATGTATTCAATATTTCAGAACAAAAAATCTGAAGAATATGGGATTAAAAAAATTCAGAGGAACCAAACATGAACAAATAATGGAAAAATCCTGGAATATTATAAGCCATGCTTTGGGCACGGTATATACAAAAAGCATTTCTTTAAATCCTGATCTAAAATTTATTTTTTTAGAAAATGAAACAAGCAACCATTTTTTAACCGGAGATCAACCAGTATTTAATATTCTAAATGATAAACTTAACGAAAAAGGAGAGGTAGCAGAACTTGAATTGTATTATCCCCTCACTCCAAACCATGCTTTGCATATTCATTTTCGCACAACTCAAATAGAGCAATTTATCAATCAAAAAGCCGATAAAGATTTGGTGGATTATTTAAATAAAAAAGTTTTTCAAAATTCAGACTTTTATGTTTTTGCTGATACTAAAGAACAGCTCGAAAAATTAAAATTATCTTATAACTCATTGATTCAAGTATAATCCCATTCCATGAAACTTTTCATAACCGTTAAGCAGCAAAATCCTGATTTTGATAAAAAATACGCGGATCAATATCACTTCGAAAAGGAAAGTGATGATAATCGGAAATCCAATTGGAGTAATGGCTTTAAAGTGCCGGAAGATGTAAGAGAATTTAATATTGTTGATGAGGCAGTTTTTAGATTATTAGGGAGTAAGGAAAATAATGAAGTTTTTGAAGCTTTTATTTCCGGTGTGACAATTATAAATTGTTTGACAAGTGATAACAAGCTAATTCATGTTGCTGCAATATCTAAAAATTTAATTAAGAAGAAACAAGTCACCTTTAATAACAAGTACGATACGGTAAGACTTTATTTTTATCTTAATGACAAAATTGACTTTGTTTAATCAAGCAAAGCTGTTTACATAGATAGCAAGGACTTTCCTAAAAAGGTATTAGAAGAGGAAAACTGGGTAGATTTTAAGTAACTTTTTTTCCTATTAAACGACGACCAAAAATCAGATAATATAATGCTGTTAGCAATATTATAATTACCAAAATAAAATAATGTAATCGTTTAGACTAATTTGCCTATTTGCTGCTCCTTCCTTTGTAAGTTGATTGTGAAGTAAAGAAGAAAATAGGGGATGCATAAATTTCAATTATTTGTAGATCAAAAAAACAATTTGACAGTTTAAAATATCATCGTAATATTGCGATTGAAATATGGGGGCTACTAAATCATACGAATTCAGTGTTAAAGAAAACAGGTTAGCCAAATATGCTAAAGCATTGGCGCATCCTGCAAGGGTGGCCATATTGAAGCTGTTAGCCAGCAAGCAAACCTGCCAGTGCGGAGACATTGTTGATGAACTGCCCCTTTCTCAAAGCACCGTATCACAGCACTTGAAGGAATTAAAGGAAGCAGGATTAATTCAGGGAGAAATAGAAGGCGCTAAGGTTTGTTACTGTATAGATCCTAAAGAATGGAAGGCGGCACAGGCAATGCTTAATCAGCTATTTGACAGCTATAAAGACACAAATGGTTGCTGCTAACCTTTTTTTTGCTTTTAATCATCGCAATATAACGATAACCTAAATATAAAAACAATGGAAACTCAAGAAAACGTAAAAGAACTGGTAAGGCAGAAGTACAGTGAAATAGCTTTACAGGATAAAGAAACCAACCAAAGCTCCTGCTGTGGTTCCAGTTGTTGTACCACAGAAGTTTATAACATCATGGCTGATGATTACACGCAACTGGAAGGTTATAGCCCCGATGCTGATTTAGGCTTGGGCTGTGGCTTACCTACTCAATTTGCCAAGATTAGGAAAGGTGATGTAGTTATAGACTTGGGCAGTGGTGCCGGTAACGATGCTTTTATAGCAAGACATGAGACAGGAGAAGCAGGAAAAGTGATTGGCATTGATTTTACCCCTGCAATGATAGAACGGGCAAGAATCAATGCAGAAAAGAGAGGTTTTAACAATGTGGAGTTCAGGCAGGGAGATATTGAGAACATGCCTGTAACTGCAAATGCGGCTGATGTAATTGTGAGCAACTGTGTGTTGAACCTTGTTCCAAACAAAAACGCTGTTATCAAGGACATTTACAGGGTATTAAAACCCGGCGGGCATTTCTCTATCTCTGATATTGTGCTGGAAGGTGAGTTACCTAAACAGATCAGGGAAGCGGCTGAAATGTATGCAGGCTGTGTTGCCGGTGCCATTCAGAAGCAGGTGTACCTGGAACTGATAGGTGCAAACGGCTTTACCAATATCACTGTTCAGAAAGACAAAGCCATTATTATTCCTGATGATATACTTAGCCAGTATTTATCAGCAGACCAGATCAAAGCTTTTAAACAATCCGGTACAGGTATCAGGAGCATTACTATATATGCAGAAAAACCCACTGAAGTAAAAGCTTGCTGTGGTACTGATTGCTGCAACTAATTAAATCTTTTCCGATGCAGATAACAAAAGCAACAGAGCAAAGCCGTAAGGAGATAACAGACCTGCTACAATCTCAAAAGCTGCCTACTGAAGATTTACCCATTTCGCTGACAGATTTCTATGCAGCAGTAGAAGAAGGCAAACTAATAGGGTTAATTGGTATGGAACGCTATGGAAATTATGGCTTGCTACGTTCAATGGTTGTTCATCCTGATTACAGGAGCAGGCAGATTGCAGCAACACTTGTTAACCACCTTGAAAAACAAGCGGCTTCTTCCGGCATAAAAGCCCTGTATCTCTTAACAGAAACGGCAGATCAGTATTTTAATAAAAAGGGCTACGATTCAGTAATACGTGATGAAGTGCCAGAGGAAGTAAAAAACTCAACTGAATTCAGCCATGTTTGCCCGGTAAGCGCTGTAGTAATGAGAAAAATAATTCAATAAAAACAAGGAAAAATATATGTCAGCAAATAGTTGTGCTCCGGCAAATGAAAGAAAAAAATTAGGCTTTTTAGATAGGTATTTAACCTTATGGATATTCCTGGCAATGGGTGTAGGTGTAGCTTTAGGCTATTTCTTTCCATCGTCTTCCACATTCATTAATTCCTTCTCATCCGGTACCACTAATATTCCCTTAGCCGTAGGATTAATGTTGATGATGTATCCGCCATTTGCAAAGGTGCGTTATGAAAAACTGAAGGAAGTATTTAAGAACACTAAAGTGTTAGGCATGTCTTTATTCCTCAATTGGATTATAGGTCCAATACTAATGTTCTTACTTGCTATACTCTTTTTACATGACAGGCCGGAATATATGGTTGGGCTTATCCTGATTGGCTTGGCACGTTGTATTGCAATGGTGATAGTATGGAATGAACTGGCGGAAGGCAGCCGGGAATATGCAGCAGGCTTAGTAGCCCTAAATAGCATTTTTCAGGTATTGCTTTACAGTGTTTATGCTTATGTGTTTGTAACCCTGCTACCTCCACTGTTCGGTATTCATGGCTCGGAAGTGAATATTACTATCGGGCAGATTGCTGAAAGTGTTGCCATCTATTTAGGAATTCCGTTTGCAGCAGGTCTATTGACAAGATTCCTGCTTCGTAAAGCAAAAGGTGATGAATGGTATCAGAACAAATTCATTCCTTTTATTTCTCCCATAACATTGATTGCACTGCTGTTTACAATAGTGGTCATGTTCAGCCTGAAAGGGGAGCTGATCGTTCAGATTCCTTTTGATGTGATCAGGATAGCCATCCCGTTAGTAATCTACTTTGTCATCATGTTTTTAGTCAGTTTCTTTTTAGGCAAGAAAATGGGAGCGGATTATTCAACCAATGCATCTATTGCCTTTACAGCAGCAGGGAACAATTTTGAATTAGCAATTGCAGTAGCTATAGGGGTATTTGGCATCAATAGCGGTCAAGCCTTTGCCGGTGTGATTGGTCCGCTGGTGGAAGTGCCGGCACTCATTGCCTTGGTTAATGTGGCTTTCTGGTTCAGGGATAAATACTACAGCTCGCAAAATCCATCACTATCTTAAACCAGAATATGACACTATTAATCATTGTTATAATATTAGCATTAGTCTTTGATTTGATAAATGGCTTTCACGATGCAGCTAATTCCATTGCTACCATTGTATCAACGCGCGTGTTGCGTCCAGGACAAGCAGTGATATGGGCGGCTTTCTTCAACTTTATTGCTTATCTCATTTTTGGGTTACACATCGCAAATACCATAGGAAAAGGCATTGTACATGCTGAAGCGATTAATTTAACTGTTGTGTTAGCCGGTCTCCTTGGCGCTATCATCTGGAATTTAATCACCTGGTGGTATGGTATTCCTTCCAGTTCCTCTCATACATTAATGGGTGGATTTGTAGGTGCAGCTATTGCACATGCTGGTTTCTCGTCCGTCTTTTATTCTGAAATTCTTAAGATCATAGCATTCATTGTATTAGCCCCTGTAATAGGTGGGCTGATTGCTTTTTTTATTGCTGTTATTGTAGCAAATTTTTGTAGAAGAATGTCTAATCGCATGGTTACTAAAACGTTTAAACGTTTGCAATTAGTTTCTGCAGCAGCTTATAGCATTGGTCATGGGGCAAATGATGCACAAAAAGTAATGGGAATCATTTTCGTAGCACTTGTCGCATCGGGCAAAGCATTACCCAACGATACAATTCCTTTTTGGGTTGTTATCTCTTGCCAGTCGGCTATGGCAATTGGCACATTGATGGGTGGCTGGCGAATTGTAAAAACGATGGGCACACGTATTACCCATTTACAGCCATTTGAGGGCTTCAGTGCAGAGACTGGTGGTGCATTAACACTTTTTGGTACAAGCATGCTTGGCATCCCTGTTAGTACGACCCATACAATTACCGGAGCTATTATAG
>Ga0181471_100499_pt1 | contig 12281 bp, 14 predicted proteins | sample InSIn5gowninarea_FD_119083 | JGI IMG/M metagenome (GOLD analysis project Ga0181471, IMG submission 119083) | Clean room microbial communities from NASA Spacecraft Assembly Facility at Jet Propulsion Laboratory, Pasadena, California, USA -... ...
GGGATGGACAGTGCCGTCACAATCACCTCACTCCGCTCACCAAACTCGTTCACTTCCATTTCCAGATCGACTTCGAAGGCTAACCTCTTTACGTCGACGGTCGCCAATCAGTCGTCAGCTACAGCTATATATAAAAACAACAACAAGGCCAACCACAATCACGGAACAATCCACCCTCGCACTTTCGCTGAACCACTCTCCCTCGCCGCTCTGTACATCCCACCCGGCTTCAATGTCGCTGTCTTCAACAAGGCGGAAGAAAGCATCAAATATCTCGTCTACACAAACACCTGGAAGAGTTTCGTGAGTGACTTGGATGATGAGGCTGTTGCTGTGTTGGAAGCGGAGATTATTCGGGCTAGAACTATCAGGGAGAGGAAGGAGAGGGAAGGAATCGTGAGTTGCAGCGGTGGTGGCGATGGTGTTGATAAAAACGATTGTGGTAAGCGTGTTACTGCTGCTACTGCTGGTGATGATGAGAAGGAGGCAGATTCGTCTATTGAAGGACGAGCGGAATTAGATGTTTGACGAGATTTGTCGAGCTGTGTGGACGACTCGAGGCTTGTTATGCCGCGCTTGTGCCGCTTTGTTTGCAATAGTGGTATTTTAATGTCTGCTTGTCCCGTCTTGTCTTGTCTTATTGTCAGTATAATCAAAACAGCTACGCAGTAGACCATACCATTGTCAAGAGGAACAGATAAGCTGATACTGGCCCGCACTTCCAACGCCCAAAGATTTCACACAAGCATCATCAGTTGGCGCAGAAGAGAAAGTGAGGATGAACGCAAGACCCAAGGCCAGCGCATGCAAGCTAGTAGTAGAGTCTACTGGTTTCTCGAATCTGGTGCGAGCTGACCTGCACACAGACGGCTGTAAAAGGAGGAGATGTGCGTCAACGTGGTGATCGTGGCGTCCTGGTTTTTGCAGAGCATTCTTGAAACTACGTTTGAGCACTTTTGCCCACAGCGGAGAACGTGGTGGTATGGGATTGTGAAAGAGGACTAGAGAGACACCAGCGGCTCAGGAGGGCGTCGTTCGTTACGTTCGTGGGCACAGAACTATCTGCTCTGTGATGGTCGTGGATGTTTTCATTGGTTAGATGGCGCACGACGGTTGCGTGGCAGAAGGTGGTAAGAGATGTAGCTGGTCCTGACGAAAGTTGAGCCACCGATAATGCCACTGCCATACACTCCATATACTTTGTAAGCGAGCACACGAATGGCATCTTGCGAGGTGGGGGGAGGTGAACAATACGGGCTTTCTTGGCTCGTTGAGGTACGCACATGGCAAAGCTCGCGGAGTGGAAAACCAGCACTTCTCTCTTTCCGAAGCATCTTAGCCCCTCTCCCTTTCCCTACCCCCTCTCCCTTTCCCTACCAACACAAACAATCTCCAGGCACACTCTCACAGCCTTGTCCATAGTCCCCGCCACAGTCCCCCTCAACACACCTCTAGGACACTCCGTCACCACTCCACCTTCTCCAGCTAATGCATTCACCAGACTGTCCCAGACGCGTTCGCCAACACGGATGCTGCTTACGATGCAGACATCGCATGGTGTCCTGTCTTCTTTTGAAGCCCGAGAACTGTTCCGTGACTGATCGGTTGACATGCGAGAGCTATTTCGTGCCTGTTCGGTATGCGCATGTGTTTGATCTATGGCGTTATCGTCATGTTGTGAAATTGCAGGACCGGCCGTCCCCTGAGCGACGTCGTCCAGACTCGCTATTAGCTCCCGCAGCGCATACCCGCGCATCCACTTCTCATATGCTTCTCGAGGATCTAGTCCGCCTCCTCCTGGCCATCCTTGTGATACCTATTCACCCAGAAAAAGATATTGTCAGTAAGCTGCACAGCCTCGACTTCACAACATTTCGATCTAATTCCAACACCAAACCTCACCTCCACCTACTTAACTGAAATGTACTTACAAACACAAGCACCTGACTCAACCACGGCATATCCACCCTCAACCCCCTCACGCCTTCCACATTTCCAAAATACCCTGTCCACAACGCAACATCACTCGGCCGATCTCGCATCCGAAAGACAACCGAGCTCAAATGATGCGCGAATGGCTGCGCAAATATATGGCTGAAGATGTTGCAATCACTTGGGTGGTGAAAGGAGAAGCGGTTGTGTGTGTAGAGTAAGGAGGTGGCTTCGTGGTTTATTTGTCGGTTTGCGAGCAATATGGAGGCGTGGGTAGTGCGCTGTGGTTTTGTGGAGGGAGCGGAGGGCCAGAGGATGGGATGAGTGGGTGGTGCGAGGAGGAGATGGGAGTAGATTTGACGACGGATCTCGAGGGGGAGCGCGAGGAAGGGCGCGAGTGGGGGAAGGGGTTGCGGTGTTGGTGGTGGTGCTGAAGTGGTGTCTGCGGTCGAGGACGCATCAATGTCCATATCTGTGTATTCGGAGGGTGAGTTGTGATGGTGGTGCTGAGAGGGACGTCTGAATGTGGGAGAAGCGGTGTCCGGGGATGGTTTGGTGCTTTTGCGCCGACGTTTGGTGGGCACTAGGCTCATGTTTCAGTGCGCGATTAGATGCTATGAGTGTTATGGTAGTGTTGCATTGTAGATGCGAGAGGAATGGCTTCGTCAAGGTGGAGGGTAGAGGGTAGTGCAAATAGAGGATTGCTAATCATTAGGGTACCCAGAAGAATTCAGGGGTAAAGGAGCAAGCACAGCAAAGACTTCCTCATCTGCATACTTCTTATATTACAAAGACATTGAACTTGTCTCGCTTTAGAATGCAAGCCAAAACACAAACCTGAGAAGAACAAAGCACACATAATGAAGGAGGCATAGAATGTGCAGAGTGACATGCAGAAATATCATTGGCAATGTTAGAGGCGATGGAACAGTTTACAAGCGGTTCAAGATCGCAAAAGATTGTCTTTTTAATACTTCTTGTGCCATCAAAGGTGGTTTCCTGCCAAATGATGCTAGCATTGTACGGGAAGTGTGACCTATCGTGGCCACAAAATGAGCCTCAATATAGGTGCTCCAGGTTGTCAGGAGCTGAAAGGAAGTGAGAGATCCTAGCAGACTGCTTCAGCAATCTTATTGGCAGGATTGTCAAGCCAACAAAGGAGAGTATACTGTAAAGGATCTGATTCATAAAATCAGGAAACTTCTTTGTCGAGTATATTCTATGTTAATGGAACCATGTACATCACTAGGCCCCAAACGATTCTTGTCCGATATTCTAATAACAACATTGGTCCCATACACTCTCTTTACCCATTTGAGATGTGCTACAGGGTTTGATCTTTGTTGTCCTCAGACAAGAGCATAATATACAGTACGCTTTGGGCAATGTTACACAAAGAACAACGACTAGGAACAGTATACGATCTCAGAACATAGCATAATGCTTCTAGCAATTCTAGCCCCATATAAAACCTTTCACAGTAATAAGAAACATTCCCGACGGAGACGAAGACAAGCAGGACTAGCAGTAAATCGAGCTCGTTTCAGTCATAAGCCCTCCATTGCTCATTGCGGCTCTAAGTTAATTCTCATGCCTTATCTTGAGTACAAAGAGCGAGACATGTAACAAACATTTTGCACATTTTCAAAAGCATGAAGCATTGTGTTTTCGGCATTGAGTTGTTCTGTGATATCAACGACAAGAACCAGAGCTGATTCGAGCCACCCAGCATATGGTCGCGGAAGAAAGCAACTCTGCTCACCAAAAGCCATTCGACACAGAAGTTTATGATATCTAGATAAAGGACTTCACTTGATGTCATTAGCCTAAGCGCTCATGTCTCCTAGCTTTCGCTCTTCAGCCCACTCAAAGTGGCCATGACGACAAAGGACCTCCATTAGAGGTCCAGCAGTTCCTGGTCTGGTGAAAGCAAGACGTTCCCCTTTCATCATCATCATCAGCAACATCACCACCAGTACACAAAGCGGACATGATTTCCAGAAGAAGACAAAAGCATTGTGAAAGCGCTTACACCATCTGGATATGATGAAACAGGTATTCAAAAATGGATTGACTAGTAACCGAAAGAACGTGGGAGCTGTCCAGACCCAATCTTGCGTCATCATTATGAGCTTGAAACTTCAACTGGCCAGCACACAAAGAGAGATTCACCTTACCAAACCTTGGTACTCCCTTAAATTTGCTACACAATGTTGTTCTCCACCATGAACAATAGCCGTCAAAGAGAACATCCACTTTTGCGCTTATCCAGATTGGGTGAGTGCTCCGCCCGGTTCGATATTGTGCAGACAGGTCGGCGCTTGGCCTTCACACTGTACCTCTGAGGCGTGAAGCACATAAAGACAGCCGCTTGCTCCTCCTCTTCTTCTCACTTATCCCTTTCTTCGTCGTCCTTTATTCATCCTTCAACCTTCCATCACATCAACGTTACTCATATTGCACAAAATTAGCATCTTGTATAATCTCTGTTCAGCATTACCATCATCCTTTTCGATAACCACTCCGTCTTTCGTTACGCGCATTTCAACAATTATTCTTTACGATCAACATGCAGCAATCCAAAACTTCAGGCTTAGCGCTGATCGCAAGCAAGGAGCAGCAGGACGGAACAATGATCGATGTTAGTCACTACACCCTACCACACCGTCAAATCCGAGCTTACACTTCAACCCAAAGTCAAGCATCATCTCACAACCAACAAAGCATTCAAGGTGAAGACGAGTCTTTCTGGTGGAAAAGACTGGACATACTGACCACAGTTGCAGCAAATGCGCCTCGTCTTGAAGATTCAGGCAAAACAGAACCTTCTCAACCCACTCATGCCAGAATCGTCGCACTTCGTCCTCAAGCTCAGAGAATAGGAGCTGAAGAACACAATGGTTATTTGACTGGAGCTCAGATGCTCACCATTAGGGCTAACAGCGACTACATGCGAGTCTTGCGCAATGATCCAAATCGTAAGTATCTGTTCTCGACTTCATTGAAAACAGAATACTAATTTCCTCATAGTCATGTTCGATGTCTACGATGTTCAGCCCGTCGTCCCAGGCCGCTGGACTTACGCTTTGCCTGAAAATGCTGCTCGTGCTCGCCGGCTGTGTACTAAAAACAAAGTGCCAATCGAAGCTACAACACTTCGAAACCTCGCTATTCAAGCCGCCGAGCTAGGGATCAACAACCCTGTAACAACACACGCATTCCTGGAACGCTTCGGTAGGATCATCACACCAGACATACTCCGGCATGACCTCCACATTCACATTATCTTCATCTCTCGAGATCATCCTCTCTGTGCCACACATCAGATCAACTTATCCGCCAGCTACACCAACGCCTTGAACCAAGTTATGACTTTGCCAGCCAACTATCCTGCGGCACCTCGCGCAACTTACGCAAGTAGCCATCATTCTCCAGTGCTTCCAACACCTCCATCTGCCACACACTCGTTACATTTGGCAGGCGAACCTACCTCTCCCACCAAGAAGTCGAACGACAAAGAGTGGAAGCCTTCAAAAGACTGTCCAGGACTTACTTGCCCGCGCAAAGAAGAATACAAGAAGTTCGTTCTCGAGTGTGATTTTAATGGCTATGGCAAGTACATTGACCGCTTTCAAAACAAACTTCCAGCTGAATATATTGACCACCTGTGCACTCACAACATGGCCTTGAAGTGGCAGCAGCAATGCCGCCGCAGAGAGATTGCCAAAGGTGCTACCAAGTATGGAGAGGTGGAGAGAGGTGGTCCAAGATATGAACACGACGCCATCCACTTTCTAGGAGTTTGGTGGCTTTGTTTCCAGGGACACTACCACAAAGACGATTTGAGCACAGAGTTCAACAACACCTTTCCTGATCAGAAACGCGACAAAGAAGCTCTCTTGGCTCAAGCCAATCGTGTTGCTGCCAAAATCAAAGCTACTGAGAGCCGTGCCGGTACTCACTTTGCCACGCGGAAGGACGATCCGGCTTACATCGACAACCTCAGACGTTGGCGCGTAATCTTTCTTCCCAGATGGAAAATTGATAATGATGTTGACGAACCACCAATCACTCAGGAGCTGAGTCAGAGTAAGCCGCAATCTTCGAAAAAGCGCAAGGAACCGGAGCTTGACAATGACACCAATGAAGACGAGCAAGATGAACAGAATACTGAGACAAGCCGCCTCAAATACCGCCGCAAAGATCGAGCATGAGTCGTTTTCAAGTTTCTTCGACCGGCATATTGTTACTCTCCATGGTCTTAACGTTTTTATCCTGGTAATTCTCAACAACAACGACAGCAAATCTTTTAGAACACAGCTGTCAGTCGAAGCAAGGACAGAATCACTCTCGAGCTCGACTGGAGGTCTTCGACGATCACCACCTTCAACATAAGGATTTTAGCATCCTTTCTTTATATATATATGTTCATCCTTCTGGCTGCCCACCACTCCCAAGAGAACAGGCATCACTCGAAGCAGTAGACATTCGCCTTACACTTTAGGAGTCTCAGAGAAGCCAGGAAGTGCTACCTACCATCATCTGCACCACTCGGAGAAGATTCAATACCCGAACCGAGGGACAGGTTGACGGAGCTGGAGCGTACTTTTGTTGATCAGGCCCAACAGCAGCACTTCTGCTGTGCTTCCTGCGACCTTTTGTGTGATCACCTACGTGTATGAGTCTAACCTCATTTCGTGCAGTGCTTGCTCTAGAGTCCTCCCTCAGCCTGATTGGGATCTGGTCATATTTGCATGAATGGACCTCTTGCCAATAAGGATCCAGGTCAAGCAACAGATGCAGACCCCTTCTCAGCTAGCTTGGAGAAACATGAAGGCTTGTAAGTCACTTTTGGCATGAGCACACGGTTAATCTGGCAATTGGTGCTCAACAGCTTACGCTTGGCCAGAGCCAACATACCGTCTGAGTATGTCTGCTGTCAACCAAGCAACGCTTGCGTGCGATGAACCCCATGCCTGTTTACATCGATGAGCTTATCGGCAACCAATGAAGACAAGACCCGGCGGCTGTAACCTCAGTGCTAGGTCAACGAGGACGCCAACATGCAAGACTTGGAGACAGCAATAGTTTCAGAAATGAACGATGTGCAGGTGACTCATGAACGAGGAGATTGCCGCGCTAGGTCGTCTGTCTTGGAGCTGGAGATGTACCGCCTGAGATGGAATCTGGACATCAGGTTCATTCGACAGTGCGCCCTTCGCGATATCCGCAGTCGTTTCCACCCGTCTGGCATTAAACTCGAAGCACGGATATTACGGGTGCAGTATATATATTATGCCAGTAAGCACGCCACTGTCCAAGAACAAAAGAATACAATCACTGACCTGAAACTGTTCCAGCTGACTCGCGACATATGTCGTTGTTGGCCTTTGTTCTCGCGTTCGTGCATGAACACTGTCGCAGTTCTGTTATAGCCCGGCTTGATGAGCCTTCTGATCATACACTGCTCTCCACACGGATGTGTGGTATACCATTCGCGCACGAAGTATCCCTCAACAGGAGCTCTGTAAGTAGAAACAGTCTAGCTCATCAGGCGTGGGTCTATATCATCACCTTATTGGGATGGCTCAGCACGTACCTCGTCCATGCCTACTACAACATCCGTGAGTGGACCAACGCCGCTGGTGATCGTCTCTTAGCATCACTTTCGGGTGGTCTTGAATATCGAGGCGATGGGCTTGAATTGAGAAGCAGAGCATTGGAGGAACAACTGAAGAGATTGAAGCAATGCTTGTAACACTGTGGACATTACTTTCGAACGAGATTGCCCCGCCATCTTAGTCTCCTCTGATGCTGAGATTGCCACGAGCTTAATACCAACAACGCCTTTGCCGACGAGTACGACGATCAGGAACCCAGAGGCTGCAACGCTTACTGGCCTAGCTGCATGGATCAGCGATTGACTTCTTCCACCATCAATCATTCATACAGGAATTTTCAGGACGATGAAATCAGTATTGGACTCCTACTCATTCTATATATAACGCGGCCAAATCTGCCTATCGCAGCCAGGAGGCGAGATTGAGGCAGGAGACGTGGAAAAGTGGACTCATGGAGCAATGAGGCCAGGAGACGATAGTCGGCGGTGGGACAACCGCTGCCTCTTTGCTGGATGTGCTGGTATCATCAGCTCGTCGCAAGAACCGCTCACCTCCCGCAGAACAGAGCTTTCTTTGATATAAGGCTCGCCTGTCGTCTCACCCATCCCATCCAGATTCTGTTGGACAAGAGCCTTTTTTGCAGATATAAGGCTCGCCTGTTGTTTTGCTCAGCCTACTGACATGCCTCAGTAACAGCAACAGCGTCTCTGGAGGGGCACAGAATCGAAGTGCTCCCACCCCTCCGCCACCATCTGGTGGGGAGGGGAGGGGGCTCAATGATCTTCGGCTGACATGACCAGCCCTCGAACTTCGAGTTTGACCTCTTCTTATATATATATATATATCTTGGTCAGTATGCATGCACCTAATTGTCTATATCTCGCCAACTTCATGCATAGACTCAAGTCCATGCTCGAACAGGAGCTGTGACCACTGATGGTACGTCATCCGGACGCCTAGTGCCTCGTCGCAAAGCATCCAAAGCATCACTATTGTCCGAATGATCTCGTTGGACGCTGTCCTGTGCTTCACTTGCTTGCTTGCTTACAGCCTGCTCGGGACGGTATTCACACCACTACATGCTGCGTCGCCTGCTCGCTTGCTTGCCAGTAAAAGTCATGGAGGTCTTCCCACCTCATAGCGGTCCCTTCTTGCTCCCTTGCAAACTGCTATGCTTGCGAGTCGCCACACCAGGGAAGCGAGGTTCATCGTCAAGCAGCAGATCACGGTGCCTAACGAGCTGTATTTCGTCTTGAAAGACGCCCTAGCTCTCGCAGCAAGGTCGCCGGGCAGTACAAGCAAAGTGCTGGAGTTGTGCTGATTTGCATATTTTGAACCGGAGGGAAGACTTCACACGTCTGTGCTTGCTATTGGAGGCAGGTAAAATCTTCTGGTACCGACATATGAGCTCACACGCACCCAACCACTGGACTGGCGCCAGCACACTCCCCAACTACTGGATACGCGACTGACGTCCCATCGCCAAGTGAATGGTGCCGCCGGACTATGCTGGACATTGGCCTGGAAGATGTGTATTGCTTTGCACTCTTCATGAGCAAGTATGATATCGACCATTGGCGTCTGTGCTGTATGCATTCCATGCACAATTCTTCTGTAGCACTCAAAGGACACCCGAAGACGACTAGGGCGACATCGAAGCAGTCTACCACCAGGCTCACCAAAAACACGCTCCCCCTTCGACAAATTGCTCTCTGTGCTTGACTTTGCATCTGTGTGACAGACCTCGTGTACAGGATTCTAATCATTCGTTTAGGATACGCTCCTGAGTCACTTTGCGTAGCAGAAGAGTCACCACTTCACCTGATCCACATCTCCAGCATGATCGCACCATGAACGAAAGTAGACCACATACCCGAAACGACTCGATCGTATTGTCCTTCAGCCAATAATCCTAATTCATTCGATTCAACACGTTCACACCTGCTCATCAACCCTATGCAATACTTGTATATATACTTTGGAGCAAGTCAGCTCTTTGCTGGTTTTGCGCCAAATTATGATGCCAGCAGTCTGGCTTGCGGCAACTTACGGCACCTTCGGCACCACGTACTACACTGAGATGTTGCCGGCAGAGCTCAACTCTCCGAGAACTACGTCTGGGGATGTACAGTCTGGTGTGAGAATATGCCGCTCCATACAGGAACTATGCTCCATCCTTCAAAAATTTGCTGACTGTTGTGTGATGTGCCACCTTTGGTATGCCTGCTACGACTACATTAGCACTTTCGATACTTTTTATATATAGTCTCCAAACAAGGATGAGGCACTCCACAAGCCTCGCTACGCCGCCGTCAACCCTCGCCTGAATGGATGCCTCCTGGGCCACTACCACGCTTCTGGTAGGAAGGACGGCACTCGAACAGCGGGGAGTGGTGGTGGCACATACCACGCGCCGACTAGGAGCAGCCTCTCCCGCCCATCTCCTACGAAGGTGCGGCGAGGATGAGAGAACCTCCTGCTCAAGCCTCGTCGTCGTCGGCACCCCCAGGACCCTCCACACCACCACCTCCACGATCCCACCAACATCGCCGTCGCCACCACCACCAGGTGCTCGGAACGATTTTGCTTGGGATCTCACCCAGTCCCTCAACGACACGGCTGCTGGTTCTCTCTACTGCTCTTGTGCCGTGACCTTCGTTTACCGATCTGCACATCTCACACGTCAATGGGAGATCATCAAGCTAACCAGGATCCTTATCAACCCCCAAGCACATCCTTCACATACAACTGCACCACCTCTTAAATATCAGCCTTGCCGACATTGGTGACCAGAACAGTAGCAGCAAAATCCGAAGAGGCGTCCAATCCGGCTATCATCGAAGGGTCACGCCCCACCCCTCTGCCTCTCCGCAGAGAGGCAGAGGGGAGGGGCCTTAGCGGCCTTAGTAGTGGCACGCAATTACTGGGTATATTACTGACATCCCACAGCTAAGAACCGTCGAATCTCACTTCCTCAGCATGAGGGATGCCGACAGATTCTACCTCGAGGTGAGTACCGCAAGGCCTTATCAGCACTACGAGGTAGAATTCGTCGAGGATCCCTGCAAAGTTGCTGCTGGGGTTCGTGAGATTGCTTTATGGGGATGGCGCCGAAAATCCTCGTAGAGGCACCTCACACGAGGTTTTGTTTCTTTCTAATTTCGTTTTCATGATGCCTCTCACATCCTTGCCATAATAGCAGTGTGTGCGGCAGTCGATGATCTGGATACAGTCCCATCTCCAGGAGGACGCTCGTGGCGAAACTCTAGTTGACCCGTGAGACGGGATGATAACAGCACTGACCGGCTCGACCTCAAGCTACGAAGCCGTCGGAGGATGACAGGAGCTCAGAAGTCTTGGATGAGCCACTCTTACTAGCAGACGGCCGCGACGGAGCGACGTTTGGGATACATTCGATCAATACTGACAATCAGGCATCCAGCACCCTCACATTGTAGCGTGGTGCGGTGTGAGTCCGTCGTCAAGAACACCTCACCTACGAAACAGAGGTTTCTTATATATATATCAGCACACTCATGTCTAAGCTGGACTCTGGAGTCCTAGACAGTGTCACAGTTGGAGCAATGGAGGAAAATAATGTGCTTTCCACCGGAGATTTCAACAAAGCTCGCGGAAAGTCAGCTGGCACATATTGTCCGCGTGACCTGTTGTAGCCTATGCTACCCAAGCATACAACATGGACGATTACCACATTCGTGCCGTCGAAATCTGGCTCGCCGCAACTCACGGTACCTTCGGCGACACGTATCACACTGAGATGTTGCCTTCAGAGCTCGCATCTCCATTGTTTTGTCTGGAGTTGTACCTGCTCGGCTTCGGCGGTCTTTGGGCAGTGGCTTGTGACAAAAGCTTGAGCATTTGTTTCTTGGTGTAGTAATGCTGCGTGGTTGCCGCAACGCTCTGAACCGAGTCACGGGTGCGCACCCGCCTTGCTGGCTACTATGCTATGCTTCCCTCGTTTCAATGAAGCTCACTACTCTGTCCTCCACAACCTCTTAAGCTCAGTCTCCAAAAACATGTCACCTCACCCAGCCATGTATTATGTCTGAAACCATCAAGCAGCATCCCGACCATGCTATGGCTTCAGTCCTGCAGCGAACATAGTACTGAGAGCATGATGCTGGCCCAGATAGCTCTGCTGGATGTGCTGGTATCCGCAAACTCGTTGTTGAGAATCAGAAAAGTATGGCTTCGATGAAACGCGTCCACGAAGCGGCATGTGTTCAGGATGTCGGTTTGCGGAAGACCCCAGACGGCTTCGAGCCGCTATCCGCCTTCTGCCTGTCGATCACATGAGTTCGATGGTTCTAACAGCGCAGAATTGCGCAGGATGATATCGAACACCGATTGGAAGAAGGTCGAAGTTTGTGCAGCGTTCAATTCCTCGTCAGAACCCTCTTCCCAGCTCTCCTGGGCTAATGCATAGCGATCTTCACTTCTTAGAGTTCAAGCTCACAGCACCGAATTCGATCGACTCAAGACACTCAGCACATTCGTGTCTGGATTATCCAGAAACACAAACAAGCAAAATCAGGTCGAAAGTGGTATATATAGCCTGGGATTCACGTTGCTGTTGTGCTGGTCCTGATTCAGAACCACCATATTCAACATTATACCCCATTGCCTGGCGAGAAGCACGAACTAAAGTGCGATGTTGCTGGCTGGAAAGGTCGAAGCTTCAGAAGACCTTGCCGTCGAAAACACAGG
>Ga0181471_100502_pt1 | contig 12252 bp, 8 predicted proteins | sample InSIn5gowninarea_FD_119083 | JGI IMG/M metagenome (GOLD analysis project Ga0181471, IMG submission 119083) | Clean room microbial communities from NASA Spacecraft Assembly Facility at Jet Propulsion Laboratory, Pasadena, California, USA -... ...
GTAGATGATGTCATTGTAACCTTAGATTCTTGGGAATATCTTGTGGAGATTTTAGTCATACGACCTAAGTCTATTGGAGGTTATCCTTTAATTCTAGGAATACCTTGGTTAGCTACATCTGATGCCTTCATTAGTTTTAGATCTGGTGAAATGACTATATCAAATGGGAGATCCACTAAGAGACTTATTTTATATCCACCAACCAAAATGTTAAAAATGCTCTGTGGATACAAGATATTTATGATGAGGAGGAAGTTGTACAACCATTTTTTACCATTGAAAAATCCATGAGTCTGAAAGATCAAACTGATGAGAATTTACTCAATTAATTTATCATTAATTCAAATTGTATTCAATATAAGTAGTTGTCTTTTTTTCATTTGATCATGTTTTAAGTATCGATTTTCAAGATAATTGTGATTTAATGAGCTTATCATCACTTCAAAATATGAACTAGCCATAAATGCATTACCAGGATCATATAACACTCCCATTCAAATTAGCCAAGGTAAATTTTTAAACATTAATTCCAATCTTGATCAAAATCAACATGAGAAGTTAATCAAGGTATTACAAGAATGATTTGGTGCATTTTCATGGGATTATAAATACATGTGAGGAACTCATATTGAAACTTGTATATATCACATCTATAGTTAGGAAAACACTAGACCTATTAGGAAACCACAAAGATGCATGAACCCAACCCTCAAAAAAATTGTAAAAGAAGAGATACAAAAATTACTTAATGCCAATTTCATTTATCCAATTTTCGATAGTTAGTGGGTCTCACCTCTTGTAATTGTGCCTAAAAAGAATGGTATGTGGAGAATTTGTATTGATTTTTGAGAACTTAACAAATCCACTTTAAAGGATTATTTTCCCCTTTCGTTCATTGATTAGGTTTTGGATATTTTTTCACGTAAAAAATATTTCTCTTTTCTTAATGGTTTCAGTGGTTATAATCCAATACAAATTGCACTAGAAGATCAAGATAAAACCACATTCATATGCCCCTAGGGGACATTTGCATACATAGTACTAGCTTTTGGATTATGTAATACTCCCACCACATTTTAATGAGCGATATTGGGTATCTTTGCATATTTGATTCATGATTTTGTAGAAGTTTACATGGATGATTTCATTGTTTATGGTAACTCTTTTGAAGAAGCAGTTGGAAATACTGGAAAAGTTTTCATTAGATTCCAAGAAAGTAACCTTTCTTTAATGAAAAATGTCATATGTTGCTACCTAAAGGTGTTGTTATTGGTCATCACATTTCTTGTGCAAGGATTAAAGTTGATCCCACAAAGATTGAAGTAATCAGAAACTTCTATTTGGAAAATTGCAAAAAGATGTAAGAAGTTTTCTAGGACATGTAGGCTATTGTAGATGGTTTATATAAAATTTTACTAAAATAGTTGCACCAATGTTTAAATTTCTTACTAAGGATGTTGATTTCTTTTGGGACTCACATTGTCAAACTACTTTTGAGATTTTAAGAGAAAAGCTTTATGTAGCACCAATGTTGAGGGGACCAAATTGGTCTCTTCCTTTTCATATATCTACAAATGCCTCAGATACAACCCTCGAAGTAGTATAGGGACAAAAAGAGAATCAACTATCTTATGCTATTTAGTTTGTTAGTAAAAAAAAGACACCTTTTGAATTGAATTACACAATAACTGAAAAAGAATATTTAGCAATTGTGTATGCCATTAACAAATTTAGACATTACATTACTAGTTAACAAGTCTTTGTTCACACTGGTCATTCTACCATTAGATATTTAATGAAAAAATAAATTACAAATGGAAGAATAACTAGGTGGCTATTGTTGCTATAGGAATTTAATATCATTGTTTTAGATAGACTTGGAAAAGAGAATTTAGTTGCATATTTTCTTTCTAGGATTCATTGTGAAGGTGAAGCTATTCTTGTAAATGATATTTTGCCTGATGATAATCTATTTTCTATATCTATTAACTCTCCTTGGTTCACAAATATTTCTAATTACTTGGAAACATGAAAATTTCAACATTTCTAACCTAGGGAAAAGCAGAAAATTATCAAGCTCAATGCCACCTACTCATGGATTGGAGGAGATATGTATGAGAAGATGAAATGTTTGATATATTGAAAGAATGTAACAATGAACCACATGGAGGCCACTTTGTTGATAAGAGGGCTACTTACAAAGTCCTTCATTTGGGATATTTTTGTCCGACTATTTTCCAAGATGCGAAAAAGTATGTCAAAAGTTGTGATAACTATCAACAAATGGGAAAACTAGTACAAGTAGATGAGATGCCCTTGCATCCATAGGTACTTATTGATCCTTTTGAAAAATGGGCTCTATATTTTGTGGGGCCAATGACTCCAATTTCTGAGAAGAAAAGGTATATACTTGTATGCACTGATTATGTTACTGAATAGGTAGAAGCTAAATATATTTTCCAAGCTACTGAAAAAAGAAGTTGAAGATTTTCTATTTGAGGATATCTTCATTTCTTTTGGTGTTCCAAATGGAATTGTTACCTATTAGGGTTCTTAGTTCATGTCAAAGCTCATTTAATCCATCACCCACTAGTACCAAATCAAACACCAGAAATCTTCTCCATACCATCCATAAGTCAATGGGAAAGTGGAATCCACCAAAAAGTTCTAGAATCAATTTTGACCAAGCCAATTTAACTACATCATAAGGATTGGGTAGATCTAATTCTAGAGGAACTTTGGGCATACCAAAACACATGGAGAAACACAATCAGGTACACACCTTATGAGTTAGTATATGGTAAAAAAGTTCTCCATACCTTCAAATCCCAGGTAAAGACCTTCAAAACTATAGTTCATTTGGGTATGAACCTTTCAGATGATCAAAAGAAAAGAATATCATAAATCAATGAATTAGATAAGATCCAACAAGATGAAAATTTTCATATGACCCTAATTCAAGAGTAGAGATCAAAATGGTATGATAAATTCATTAGAAAGAAGCAATTTAAACTAGGTGATTGGATCTTCTCTTTGATTCCAAATTCAAATTTTTTAAGGGAAATCTTACTACTCATTGGATAGGGCCATATGAAGTTGAAATTGTATTTGATAATGGTTTATTCAAAATTAAACTATTGATGATGATCAAGCCTCTTTTGAATTTAATGGTCACAAATTGGGATTATATCATAAGCCTATGACTAAAGAAGAGTTTGTCCATGGTTTTTTGCAGCAGTCTAAAATAAAGGTTGTAATTATGAGGAACCTTCTTCTCACTTCTACCTCTACTTGATCTTTTTTCTAGTTTATGTAAAAAATGTAAAAAAAAAAAAATCATAAAAAACTAAAGATGAAAATAAGTCAAGTTATGAAAACTAGGTTATTGGCACATCTAGACATGAGTTTTGCTTAAAAACCAGGTTCCTAGATGGAAAATTTCACAATAAAGTTCTACAAGTTAATGTTGGTTTAATCTTTTATTATGACTCTTAAAATCATTTATTTGATGCTTGTATTGGATGATGTAGGATTCCTTAAGGCGTTCCTTCCAATAAATCTCGTCCCATCAACTTCAACACCTTATTTGGGATCAATATTAGGGATATAGATAGTACCTTAGAACTTGCATGCATCAATGGAAAGTCTCCTCACTAAAAATAGTGGGAATACATCAATGTCTCTTGATTATCATATTTTGCAGGTGACTTAACTTCAACACATCTATTTGTACCTATCAAGATGTCCTATGGTACCTTGACACTCAATTTCTTCATTAGTCAGTTGTCTCGTGTTGGTTAATTATATTCCTTAATGATCAGTAATCCAACAAAGTTTTTCCATGTTCAACTATAGGAAATATATTCACATGGACCAACATGTACAAATATTTGGGTTTTTTATGAAGACTATATGATTTTTTTTCTAACAACAGTTTGCAACTTCCAGATTGTGAGAATAAAAAAGGAATGCCCAATAGGGAAGTTGAACAAGGTAGATTGTTTCAAAAACACGGAGTCCTCTATTCTTGAAGTAAATCTTTCCAACAACAGTTCCAGTGAGGTTTGTTTTAGTTTGATCAGTCCACTTCCTCATTACATAGCTTGAGACAGAAGTCCTTGTCACATTATCTCATTGTTTCACCATATCATTTCCACTGCAGTTAATTTTCCGTCACATGTCAAATCAACATTCTTAGAATTTTCTTCAAATAAAAATGCAAAGGTCACTTTCATCTTAGTTTTGTACATCAACCAAAGTTTCTTTCCAACATATTATGTTGCAGCAGTTAGACTTGAGATTAAATCAAGCAAATTAGTTTGCAACCTAAGACCAAATAATGGTTGTTGAATTAGATGTTTGTCAGTTTACTTTTTTAGTTTTAAAAATTTCAAGCAAGTTCATAAATATTCAAAATAAGCAGCATAAAAGGGAATATCAACAGTCTAGCATCCAAATTTGTATCACGTAGATACTTAAACATTCAAATTGGTTCAGTAGAAACTTTAGCATTTATTATTATCATCATTTTATAGTTGCAAACATTTCAACAATTGTTACTTTTAGTAGTTACTAGATTCTTATAGTGGTTAACAAATGTCCTGTAATGAACCATTTGATGTTTGTTTACAATTTGAATGTGTTTTGGTTACAACCAACTCCAAATTTAGAGTCTAGAGGTTCCTGAGCAACTCATAGGCTCTTATTTAAGCCATTCAAGGGGGTATTCTTCAACAACACAAGTTTATTGGTTTATAGTTAGCATCAAAAATCAATATTAGTTTTGAACATTCTAAAGAGTAGCACTTCAGTCTTCTTTGGTATGATGCACAACAATTCTTTCTTCTGTATTCAAGTCTAGTATACATCAGTCTATCAATGCCAATCCAAATTCTTATTGAAGTAAAATAGAAAGATCAATTTTTAAGTCTCTTGAATTTGTTAAAAATAGGGGAAATCATGATAAAACTTACTATGAGCTTGTGATTCCTCATGATCTATCATATGTTTCAATTTTTTTTCCTAACCACCTTCTCACCTTAATTACCACCTTTTAACAAAATCCACCTTTCATTCTCAATCTTTTTGTCAATTCCTACCTTTGACCATCATTAACCATTGCCTTTGATCAATTCTCTTTTGATCATGATTTGGCATGACCACACACAATAATGACTTGATGTCTTTTGATCATGATTTGGCATGATCACAAACAAAAATACCTTGATGTTTCCTTCCCTTACAATGATTCAACCTCTTACATGCAATTTGAAATTGGATCTATAACTAATTCAAATTTCATAGAGTTGTTGCTAGTTCTTTTAGTCCCAAACCTTACCCATTGATAGTTCCAACTATTAAAAGGTAGATTATTCTAACATAAAATCCATGTTGACCACTTGATACCATAGGAAAACAAGGTGTTGTTCACTATGAGCCTTCCTCAATTGAATTATTAAAGGGATACCTAGGATTCAATGAACGCAATTTTTTATTCCAAGTAGTGGGATTGTATACATATTTCCAAAAATTTGAGGGTCAAAATGATTGAGTTTATTAGTATTTTGCATAGGGATTTAATGGTAAGATTTCTCATGTTACTGATTTGGACATGGAAATATCTAAGAAATCTATAGCCCAAGATATTGGTTTACCTCAGAAAGGTGAGAAGTTGTTTAAAAATAAGAAAATTGAATACAATATCTAAGCTAGGTTCTTTTGCTCCAATCAACAACATGCTAATTGGGAAAAATGAATCCCACGAACTTGGATAAAAGAAGAATGGTGAAACCCTTTGTTTGTGTTGCAAAATATTTTGACACGTGAAGGGAGGTATGGAATAACATTCTTTACCATATTTGTCTTTTGCTGCATTTTTAAGCAAATGAAAAGCTCAATTTTCCATTTTTTCTATGGCGAAGTCTCTGTAAGATGTCCAAGAAAATACAAAAAAAAAAAAAGGAATATTTGTCGTAGTCTATATCATCATGGTCTCATAAATTTTTTGGCAATGAAAGAGCTTAGACAACGAAATGATACTTGGGACATTTTTCTCAATCGAAATGGGTTTCATGGGGTTATTGTTGCTCAAGTTGAAGAAAATTGGGGTGTAGATGTTCATAATAATGCCAGTGAAAAAAACCAAAGTGAAGAAATCAACTATGACGGTTTCATCCTTCATGTAGAAAACTCCAAAAATAAATATTTGAAGAAAGGCCAAGAGCATAGTCCTCCACCTTCTTTGCCTATCGAAAAATGAGTCATATAGAGCATGACTAAACATAAATCCATGGAGCAAAATGTTTGTTGTCCATTGTTGATTTGTTAGCATTCTACTCAGAACACCATCAAGTCAAAGCATGCAAAGATAGAGTAACCAATGTGAGCAAGAAGAATTTGTAACTGTCTTTAAAGTAGGGTCCAAGAAATTAAGAACTAGGCTTTTTGAATCTAAATTCTCTGCACATTTTGATCCATAGTATATCAAACCTGGTTCGACAATATTTGATAGCTATGACTGTAATACAAAGTATTATCAACCCATTAAGCCAACGGTATCTTCTGATTTGAATAGTGACTCAATATTTTTGAAATTGAAGAAGAAAAATAGGAATATTAAAAAGCTAAAATCGGATCTCAAAGAATTTACCATCCTAGATAGATATGTTAAAAGTGAAAATGATGAAGACACCACGATGAAAGAACAAATTCCAATCGTATCCGTACACTGTCACTACCTAAAGATATGTAGCGTGTCCTTCAAACTGGTTACACGTATTTTCTACTTAAAGATTGTGTAGCACTCCACTAAAATTGTGTTTTATCACTTGCCTAAGCAACGATTCATCTCTGGAAAGGTAAGGACACTCTTCCAACAACCTCTACACCCTTCAATCACCTTCCTTTTCTCAAGACAAAAGTATGAACTGTCTCAACTTCAACACGCTACCAAAAGAGGGGTTCGTTATGAAGTGTTCAAGTAAAACTTTGAAACATTTCCCACAATGATTTTGGTACTCAAATATTCTTTCACGATGGTAAGAACTTCACTCTATCATAAGCAACATATTTCTAGATCTATTTGGATGAAATCCTCACTGAACGTAGTCTAAGGATCCCTTTATTTGTTTGGAAATGGTCCGATACAGAGTACTTTGTATCTTTTTTATCACAGGAGAAAAAAAAACCATTTGTAACACGTTTCTCTTCCCCTAAATCACAAAACTAACTTGCAAAACAATTTCTTGAAATCACAATACAACTAGTATTCGAAATAAAGAATAGTAATGAACTAACTGGGTGCATTTCAATACTTAGTGATTCCAATCAAAGAATGAAAGTAAATCGATTGCAATTTCCATATTTTAAATATTGAATATATTGACTGTTCAAAAGGCGCTCAAATAAACATACTTCGAACTAATAAGCAACCACAAATTTACTATTCGATTTGCTATTCAATAAAAGATGTATGCAAGAGTGTTGTTTCAGCTTGAGATTAACTCATACTCACACTTCCAGTTCACTGGAAATGATCCATTCACAAAGACTTTGATCACCCAGATATGTGTATCTTTCTATTTGTTAAACTCCAGTTCACACAAAAAAAACAAAAACAACATCCTCCTTTCTTTTTTCAAAAACTTCAAGAACTTCTATCCTTCCAAAAAAAACTCCCCCTGAAATGAGTTCCTGGATGTGAATCAAATCCTCCATCACAGAAAACCAGGAAACTAAATCTAGTTTTAGCTTAACTGTTTAACTCCCAACGAGCTTATCAAAATCTTATCAAATGACATTTAAAAGTCTCTTAACTAATCCCTAGCTAATACTCCTAACTATTTATTGACTAAATATCCAAAAAATTTACAAATAAAACATTAAATGTTTCAACATTAGCATGTGACCATCTCATCACATTGCTAAGCTCCTTGTCCAACTTCCATAACCCATCATATTTTATGTGCTCGGCCTAATGTACCTACATCAGACTCCCCAAGAAATAAAAATTATGAGCTCCTGCTGATAAGATATTCTACAAAATGTCTTGCTTTCTATAGTGCTGCTTCATCCATCAAAGTAGAATCCTCCCCCGGGTGGTCTTTCCACTTCACCAAGTACTCCAAGTATTCCTTTCTTCTGGTCTTCTTGGAAACTCTCGTAACCAAAATCTATTCAGTCTCTAAAATATTTTCCATAGGCATTTGTTTCACCCACTGTTGTTTCTCAACTTCATTATTGTCAACACTCCCTGAAGTTTGATTTGCATCACTAGCTGTATAGGGGTACAAATCTACCATAATAAAGATTGGTGAAATGCCAATGTCTAGAGGTAATTCCAAGTCATAAGCATTAACTGAAAACTTGTGAAGGATCTTACAAGATCCTATCTTCTTCATTTTCGACTTATTGTACTCTCCCATTGGAAACCTCTCCTTCGTCAGGTGGTATAGGACCATGTCCCCCACCTCAAAATTCACATATTTCCTTTGCAAATATGCCCGTTGCTTGTAGCTACAACTTTTATCTTGAAACATTTGTTTCGCTTGTTCATGCAACTTGCTCATGGATGTTGCAAAGTACTCTCCATCATCACTTCTATGCTCAAGTTTACCCAAGTCTCTAAGCTCACAAACTCCCGTCAGATGCATGCCATACAAAATATGAAATGGAATTTTTCCTATGCTTCTATTTGGCAAATCATTATAAGAAAAATCAGCCTAAGCTAATACATGGTCCCATTGTTTGGGACATTCACCTACCAAGCTCCTCATTAGATTACCCAAACTTCTATTCACAACTTTAATTTTCCCATCAGACTTTGGATGGTAAGCTGAGCTAAAATTTAGCTTAGTTCCAAGCTTCTTCCATAAGGTCCTTCAGAAATGCCATGTGAATATTGTGTCCTTGTTAGAATTTATACTCTTTGGCAAGACATGCAACTGAACAATCTCATCAAAAAACAAATTAGCTATATGGGTAGCATCACTTTTGTAACATGGAATAGAATGAGCCATCTTTGTAAATCTATCCACAACTACAAGGATTGAATCATTAACTCGTTAAGTTTTTGGTAAACCCAAAAAAAAATCGATACTTACTGAATCCCATGGTCTGTTGGGAATGGGTAAAGGCATGTGCAAATCCAACATTCTGACTTGTTCCTTTCATGTACTGACACACCCTACAATTTTTCACATACCTCTTCACATCTACCTTCATCTTAGGCCAGAAGTAGAAGTGACTCAACTTCCCAAGTGTCTTATCAACACTAAAGAGTCCAACTAATCCTCCATTGTTCTTTTCTTAGATCAAGTTTTCCCTCATCAAGCAATTGGAAATACATAGCTGATTGTTCTTAAACAACAACCCATCCTGCAAAATGAACTCTTGCCATGGACTGTTGTCCCTATTTACTAGGTTCTTGCATGTTGCAAAAGCTTCTTTAAAATAAACATCACTGTCATCCAAATCCTTCAAATAATCAAAGCCCAAAATTTTGATTTGAATCTCCTGCATGATTGCACATTTTCTACTTAAGGCATCGACACCTTTGCTTTCCTTTCCACTAATGTGCTTCAAAACAAAAGTGAAACTTTGGAGGAACTCAACCCACTTTGCATGTTTATGACTCAACCTATGATGTTGCATAATATATTGTAAGGCAAAATTATCAGAGAACAGAACAAACTCCTTAGGCATCAAGTAGTGTATCCAATGCTTCAAAGCTTGAACCACCGCATAAAACTCCTTGACGTAGGAAGACTATTTATGTTTTGAGTCATTTAACTTCTCGCTGAAATATGCAACGTGATTATCCTCTTGGCTCAGTACAACTCCTATGGCTGCCCCACTGGCATCACATCTTACTTGGAAAAGATGATTGAAGTTTGGAAACTTCAACACTGGCTTCTCAGTGATCTTCTTTTTCAATAGTTGGAAACATTTTTTTGTTGTTGTTGTCCAACCAAATGGTTACCTATCCTTCTTGATCATGTTAATGATAAGTGTGCAAATACCACTAAAATTCCTGATAAAATTTTAGTAGAAGCTGACTAAGTCATGAAAGATTCTAACTTCAAATATTTTCTTAGGTGAAGGCCAATTTACAATTGCCTCTACCTTCTCCAGATCCATTTTCAAGCTATCCTTGGAAATGACAAAGCCTAAGTATACAAGCTCAGACTTCATAAAATAACATTTCTTTATGTTAATCAATAACTTTTCCTACTACAATCTTTCTAAAACATATTTCAAATGTGTTAAGTGCCCTTCTTTAGTTTGATTAAAAACTAAAATGTCATCCAAATAAACAATGACAAACTTACCAATGAACTCTTTCAAGACTTCGTTCATCAACTACATGAAGGTGCTAGGTGCATTTGACAGACCAAATGGCATAACCATCCATTCATACAGTCCATCATTGGTATTGAAAGTTGTCTTCTAGTTGTCCCCTTCTCTTATCTGGATTTGATGGTAACCACTTTTCAAGTCAATCTTCAAAAAAAAAGCTGCTCCACTCAAGCAGTCCATCATGTCATCCATCCATGGCAACGAAAACCTGTACCAGATAGTTATTTTTTTTATTCCTCTAGAGTTAGTACACGTCCTCCACTCTCCACCCCTCTTTGGACTTAATACTGTAGGTACAACACACAGACTCAAGATTTCTCTTATTAGTCCTTTGTCAAACGGTCCTTGGACCTGCTTTATTACCTCATCATTCTCCTTGGGTGTCATTGGATATGTAGCCTTGTTCAGAAGACTTGCTCCCGATATTAAGTCTATCTGATGACTAATACTTCTTTTAGGTGGTAACTCACTCGGCAAGTCATCAACTACAATATCATGAAACTCATGCAACAAATCTTGAATTTTGATAGGTAAATATGCAATTTTAGTGTGCAGAAGTACTACCTTTGGTTTGCAAACTACTACATAGCTTACCTCCTCCTCTTCCATTTGTTGCAGAAATTTGTTGCCACTTAACAACAGTACCTTTGGTTTGTTGGTTTCAACTGTACCTTCTTCTTTCAATGGTACAAGAGTGTGCTTGATGCCATCCTTTACAAACTTATAACCATTTCTCTCCCCATCATGTATCACCTTTCTATCAAATTGCCATGGGCGACCCAAAAGGATGTGGTAAACTTCCATTGGCATTATGTCACATATCACCTTGTCCTTATACTTGCCTATCTGGAATTCCACTTCATTTTGCTCATTTACCAACAATTGGTGTCCTTTCTGTAGCCATGATACCTTGTAAGGTTGGGGCGCTTAATCCTCTTCAATGCCATTTTTTCTACCATTTTTTAGGAAACTATATTATCAGTGCTTCCCCTGTCAATCACCACCTTGCAACACTTCCCTTTTGCTTTTCACACTGTCTTGAACATGGATTTTCTTTGAAATGGTTCAACAGTCTTCTTTGCTGGTTTTAACCATATTTTGTGCATCATCAACACCTCTCCAATATCTACCTCAGGTACTTGTACCTCTACTGCTTCTGGTTGAGCTATATATGCACCTCGTTGTCGTGTAAACTCATTCTCAAGACACTCAAAAGATCGGTGACCCAACTTGTTACACTTGTAACACCAGTAGACAGTCTCTTTGCCTATTCCTCTACCTCTACCCTTTCGGTAAGATATTCCTCTCTAACTTCCCTTTCTAATTTGAGCTTCCTGCATCATTCTTTTGAGATGGAAACTTCCCTTTTCTAGTTGACTGTCCTTTCTCTTTAGCAAAACCACAACCTCTACCTGAGTTATGCTTCCTTATTATCTTTTCTCCTTCCTTCAAGGCACACTGGTATGCTTCCTCTATTGTCCTTGGAGAAAGCATGATGATTTTATATTGAATATCCAGCCTCAAACCATTGATATACCTAGTTGTCTTCTCAGGGGTATCTTCTACATAACCTGCTCTCAAGTTCATATTTTAAAATTGTTCGGTGTACTTCCTCACTATCAACAACTTTTTCCGAAGGTTTTGCATCTTCTTATAGAGAGATAGCTAGTAATCTTCTGGAAAAAACTTACTCTTCATCTTCGCCACCATTCTATCCCAACTCTTAATCAATGGTTTATCCTTCTTCCTTCTTTCAACCTGCACATTGTCCCACCATAGTACGGCGTGACCTTTCAACCTTGTTACTGCAAACTTTACCCTTTTGTACTCATCAATCTCCTCATATTCAAAATACTTATCCATGTCGCCGATCTTTTGAGTGTCTTGAGAATGAGT
>Ga0181471_100505_pt1 | contig 12237 bp, 13 predicted proteins | sample InSIn5gowninarea_FD_119083 | JGI IMG/M metagenome (GOLD analysis project Ga0181471, IMG submission 119083) | Clean room microbial communities from NASA Spacecraft Assembly Facility at Jet Propulsion Laboratory, Pasadena, California, USA -... ...
GACCCATGTGTGCAGCTGCGATTGGCTCTTCCAATTCGCGGGAGTGAATGTCGCTGTGCTCCTTCTTGGACTCGTCACCGTCCAAAACACCAGGACCAGTAGGACCTGGCTGACCAGTGGCGTAACGAACGTCGTTACCCAACCATGTCGACTCACCACCCCAGTATACAGACTCGTCAGCCTCAAAAGTATCAGGACGACCACCAGCGAAGCCGAACAGCTTGAGACCCATGGACTCGATGGCGACGTTACCAGTGAGCAGGTACAAGTCGGCCCACGAGATCTTGTCACCGTACTTTTGCTTGATAGGCCATAGAAGACGACGGGCCTTGTCGAGAGAAACATTGTCGGGCCAGCTGTTGAGAGGTGCGAAACGTTGCTGACCATCGCCACCACCACCACGACCGTCAAAGACACGGTAAGTGCCAGCACTGTGCCATGCCATACGGACGAAGAGACCACCGTAATGGCCGAAGTCTGCAGGCCACCAGTCCTGAGAGTCGGTCATCAAGTTGGTCAAGTCCTTCTTCAGCTCGTTGTAGTCCAAGCTCTTGAACTGCTCAGCATAGCTGAAGTCCTTGCTGTAAGGGTTGGTGACATCGGTGTGCTGGCGCAGGATGTTGAGACGGAGGTCATTCGGCCACCCAGAGGTATGTCAGCGATGCTGATAGCTATTGCATAGAGTGGTGATAGGTATCATACCAGTCCTTATTCCTGGTTCCCCCGCCACCAATGTTGACGTTCTTGTGGTTTCCCTGAACAGGGCATCCTGATGGACCTCCGGCATTGTCTGAGTTTCCCATGATGTTGATTGCTTCAAAAGTGTGATGTGAGCTTGGAAGAAGAGAAGGGATGGAGAAGAAAGTAAGAAGAACCTGAGATCAGCGGGGGGGAGGAAAGGATTAAGTAGCTGCGACTAATGTCGACTTATCACCGAGGAAGGTGCCCCGCAGGTTGCTGTTAGCAAATCGAGAGGGGCTTCTAGAATGCTCCACTCCACTCCACGTTGACGGTTGCTGATCGAGGGTTCAGGATATCGGCTCTTCTTTCTGCGCTAACAAATCAATCCGAAGCAATCGGAATCAAAGCAAAAACAATCGAGCGAGTTTCGGAGGCTGCTATAATAAACAGTAATCGACAAGAATCCAGCCAGAAAGTCGCTGGTTCATTGGACTTGCCGAGCATCGGATGCTGGTTGCCAAGGACATTGCAGTATTTGATATTGTTCGGTAGAGGAGCTATTGACTTGCCACTCGATCCTGCTCTCTTCTGCGGTGTATCGTTCATCTTTCGTGAAGGATTCATGTTGTAATCCTGGCAAATCCGGAATGACACAAAATGGCTTCTCAATTCGTCAATTTATATTTTATAGACACCGCGCTTGTGACACGTGCAATATCAAATTTGTTATGCCAAGCCATCAGCTCTGAATTGAAGTCTTGAATTATGTCTTCGTAGCAAAGATCTCTTCTTGAAAAACGTCCATCCGTGATCTCATGAAATGTCCTTCCAACGCAAGCGTAGCCGCTCTGCGTTCGAGGAGGATGATCTAAGCTCACACCGTGTTGGTGTAGCTGAAACTCTTGCTTTGCTCAGAGATGATGACAGATCAGACGAGAAGAAAGAGTCCGCACCTACCAATGGCTTGAAACGTGAAGCAAACCACAATGACGACAAGGCCGGCGGCGAGTGGCAAGTAGCTCAACCCAAGCACAAAAGAAAGAAAAGCAATCGTAATAAAAAGCAAAAGCAAACTGGCAAAGGCAATTATCCTGAAATTGGTCACTCGTCTCATGCCCGACTGCAAACTCAAGTACGCATTGGTGATCTGCAAGGGCTAGTGTTGTATATTCTCGCGGATGGGCCATCACCACAATGGTGCTCGGTCAGACATCATGCCGAAATCAAAAAGGTAGTTGTTCTTATGGTTCCAGGCTTGGAGAAGAGCATGTTTGATGGCTCAACGTCGTTATCTGAGCTTGCTGAAAGCGACAAGAATATTGGCGAGGCTGCCACTAGCTCAGCAATACCAAAATCAAGGAAACCAGTGTCACCAGATGAATACTATCCTTTACCACTACACGAGAAAGATCTGCCTGAAACGCTAAAGCCAATGGCGAGAATGTTTCCTCATATATGGCCAGTCAAGACGCCTGGTGACGATCGGATGAACCGCATGCACTCACCCATGGCAAGTATGCTTCAAGCTGCTATACCAAAGAACCAGGAAGACAAGGACAAAACCGCCAAAGGACCAGGACCACCTCGAGGAGAAAAGAGTTGGGAGAATCAACCACAACCGATCACAACTTTCTTGGCCACGAGAGACCAATTCAGCGACAACGACTATGTGCTACATCCAGCTCTACTATCGACTGACGAGGAGAAGGAATCAGAGGTTTCAAGACGCCAATCAGAGTCACAGACCTCAGAACATGGCTGGGCGGACTCATCAGCCTCATCACTCACACCAGAGCCGCCTCGATCTACCTACACTAAAGACACCGAGAAGATCGACCTTACCGGCGGCAAACGAATCCTTGCCCTCGACTGCGAAATGTGCATGACTGGTCCGAACGAATTCTCTCTCACTCGCATATCCTGCATCAACTGGGACGGCAGCGTCCTCTTTGACTCCTTAGTCAAACCAGCAAAACCAATCACAGACTACCTAACACCATACTCTGGCATCACAGCCGCTATGCTCGAGCCCATCACCACCACACTCGCCGACATCCAAGCAAAACTCCTCCCACTCCTCACAACTGACACCATCCTAGTCGGCCACTCGCTCAACTCAGACATGAACGCACTCCAGCTCACCCACCCCAACCTCGTCGACACCTCCATCCTCTATCCACACCCACGCGGTCCACCACTAAAATCATCCCTCAAATGGCTATCGCAGAAATATCTCAAAGAGGACATTCAGAAGGGTGGTGCAAAGGGGCACAACTCAATCGAAGACGCGCGCGCAGCACTCGACCTCGTCAAGCAGAAATGCCAGCGTGGTATCAAATGGGGCACGGCAGAAGCCACAAACGAGAGCATCTTCAAGCGGATTGGACGATCCCCCAAGCCCGGGCTGCCAGCTGGTTCCGAAGTTCAAGTCCCAAGTAGAAACACACACAACGTGACTGCATGCGTGGACTGGGGTGTTCCAGCACGCGGCTACGGAGCATCAGCAGACATCTGCATCGGCTGCTCCAGCGACGCTGAAGTTGTTGAAGGTATTAAACGAGCTGTTCGTGGCGACGATGACGGCAAAGAGATTCCCGGCGGTGGCGTTGAGTTCGTATGGGCACGTCTCCGTGAACTTGAAGCTGTAAGGGGATGGTGGAGGAGCTCGAAGCTGAAAGAGACAGATGAACTGAGGACAAACGCCATTGCTGGAGCAGAAGCAGAAACACAAGTGCAAGCCGACGGCATCGACGCTGCTACCAGCGCGGAAAATGGTTCGAAAGAAGAGGATAAAAACGGTCAAGACCTCTTCGCCGCAGCCGCCGTCGCTCACGAAAGCGTCGTCGCCAGAGAACCTGCAGCACCATTCGCAACCAACCCCTTCACCACCCTTAACACCACAACCAGCACACCTAATACAGCCACAATCAACCCATCTACCGCATCTACGCCCGCGATACTCCCAACCGCATCCACATCCCCACCCACGCCCACAACCCTCCTCCACAAAACACTAACAACCACCCTAACACACCTCTCTCAAATCCACGCCTCCCTCCCCCCATGCACAGCCCTAGTAATCTACTCCGGCTCCGGCGACCCACGCGAATTATCCCGTTTACAAAACATGCAAGCGCAGTTTAAGAGAGAGTATGCGACCAAAAAATGGGATGAGTTGAGCATTAAGTGGACGGATGTTGAGGAGCAGGAGCTCAAGCAGGCGGCGAGGGCTGCGAGGGAGGGGTGCGGGTTTGTTGTTGTTAAGTAGTGAGGGGGGGTGGGGAGATCCGAGCGAAGGGTGTGTAGGGGGAGGGGAAGGTAAGAGGGAGAGGGAGAAAGAGGAGAGAGAGTGGGGCTGTAGACTTGCTATTGCTCATGTGTGCTTGTACGCCACTAGATCTGTTGAGTCTGCAGCTGACACATGGGATGAACAAATCAAATTGGATGCTATCCACCAGTGAACTTAGTCCTGCCTAGAGTCAGAGACAGTTACTCAAGGCAGCAAACATGCCTTGTTGTGTATTCCATGTATGTGTCCTACAAATGCTGTATGCATCGCTGTTGTCTATACCCTACTATGCAAATGCATTAACAAGTTAGAACGCCGCCTTCATGCCTTTACTGTATGCTATGCTATGCTATACGATTGGGATATTGTGCTTGACAAAAACGTCTTGTTTGCCATTTATGCACCTCTTGATCAAGACTTCTTCCAAAACTCTTGCCACGCCGCAGTATCCTGTTGATCAGCCGTGGTCTCATGATTCTTCTCCTTCTCCGCGGCATGTTGTTTCTTATTCAACGTAACAAGCCACCTAGCCTCGTCCAGCACTTTCAACGTCTCCTCTCTAGTCACACCATCGAGCTCTTCCAACCCTTTCGTCTTCTCCTTCAACACCGCCACCTCCTCTTCCTTGACCATCTTATACTGATCAAACGCCACTCCCATCTTCGCATTAACCTTATTTGCCCGCTCAATCTCCTGGCCCATCTGCTCCAGAACAACATCCAATTTCTGCACTTTCGCTCTCTCTTCCTCTTTCTCTTCAAGCACTTGTCCAAACACTTTTTCTAATGCTTCTGTCCGCCGCCGGTATTCCGCCTCCATGCTCATATGCTCCTTCTGCAAGACCATCATCTCCTGATCTACCCTATCAGCCTTATCGCACGCCCTTCGTCGTACCTCCTCCGCTTCTGATACTCGCTCATCCGCTATTCGCACAGCCTCCCTAGCTTCTTCCTCCGCTCGTTCCCGACGTTGCTTCTCTCGCTCAACTTCCACCCTCATCTCTTCGATCTTCCTATCTCGTCGGCCCAGCGCAGTCGTCTCTGTGTCTCTGGCTCGCTCAAGATGTCCGACTTCCGTCTGCAATCGTGCTAGAGTATCTTTGGTCGCTTCATCCCGTCTCTCTAGCTCTTGCCGCCGCGTCGTTTCGATGAGGAGATCACGTTTCAAACGATCGATGTCGGCCATTAACCTTTCAATGACTCGGCCTGATTTGCCCAGGGGTGTGGCGCGAACGGTGTTGCTGGCGGTGGTATGGTGGTAGCCGCCATCGTTTGTGTTTTCTGATGGCGACACGGCCGAGGAGGATGATTGTGGCGGCGACGATTGTGGAGAGAGAGGCAGTCGTGTAGGTGTTAGAAGTGAGGTGAGTGTATAGTTTGATTGCGAAGTATGCGTGTAACTGGTATTGGAAAGTTTGCGACTAAATGGTGAATGCAGTATGTTCGGCACCTCTCGAGGATGAGGCAGTGGTGAAGGCGAAGGTGCTTCGTTTGCGCCAGCAGAGCTCGGCCGGCTTCGTGTGGTGAGGAGGTTGGAAGAGGAGGATAGGGTTGTGTTTGGCGATCCACGGGCGAAATATGGATTGTCCATGGTGAGCGGCGAGTCTTTAAAATCTTTGAAGCCGAGTTGGGGTGCGCCTAGGAAGTGAGATGTGTGTTAGACTTTGGTTGGTATTGTTGTTGACAAGGTATAGACAACTTGCCAGCGCTTGTTTCGAATTGCCAGGTTGATATGTGTACGTCTGTTGTCGGTGATGGCGGCACGGCGCGAATTGAGTGTCGGTTCGACATTCTGTCAAGGGTTATGACTTTTTGTAAAGGTAAAGGGCGGAGAGTGTTATTTCTTGGCAGATGGTGGGTAGTGCCTTCCTAGTGGAGGATTAGGTACGATTACGCATGGTAGATACTGTGAGGACCAGGGGAGCGCCCAGAAGTGAATGGTAAGCTACAACAAAGATATAACAAGTGGTCGACTGTAGGCAAACTTTCGTAAAAGAGAGACATCGGTTGTGTTGTTTCAGATACGCGTTGTCGTTTCGCCATAGAAACTCTCCGCAATTCGTCAAGCATGGTTCGAGCACGGGAAGCCTGTACTCAAAAGTAACGGTTATCACGATTTGCAGGCGGAAGGGCGATGAAAGGACGTAAAAAGGTAGTGGTCTTGCAGTGACAGCACATAGTCTTGTGCTACTATCTACACTATGCTGGCACAGGCGACTTCACCAGTGATGGCGAGCCAGAGCCACCCGCCTTCAAAGCCCGAGGATCTGCAGTGCTCGCCTGTAGCACATTCGGTCGCCACTTCTGCAAAAGTTTCGTCGTTGCTGCTCTCGTGTCTGCATCTGCAAAAACGTGAGTTACCTTCTTTCGCCGACAACAATGACAGCACTTACAGTTTTGATAGAGATCTTCAAGAGCATCTATGCACATCTCCCTTGCAGGTGGTCGAAAGAGAACGAGGTAACTGTCAACAGTATCAGCATGGTCTTTCATCTCATGTTCCTCGAGGTCAACATACTGTATCGTCGTCACAGCTAATGGTACTCTCTCCGGATCTCTCGCCAATCTCTTGATCCTCTCCAAGATATCCCTATTCACGGCCGGAATCTCCGACAAGAAGCGAATGAGCACTTTGTTATCTTTCGCGTCCAGATATGGCACCAGTGCATCAATGAGCTTCAACACCAATCTGTCGTATACTGGCGTCATTCCATAGGCAGAACCACCAGTCGTCTTTGTCTGTATCATGTCATTATACCATTCTTCATTGAGCCAGGAAACTGCCACATCTATTCGTTTGCGGAAATCACCAATGATGTAGAGGTGCATGGCGTCGCGTATCATATGAGCAAGAGAGACAGAGGAGAGCTTCTCATGCTTGATCAGAGAGGTCTCTTCACCATCGAGTCCAGTAAGCGATCTCGTAGCCAAACGCGAGACGACAGTGACCCAAGAATCACGATCCTGGTTCTCTGCAGCTCTGTGGGTGAAGCTAGATCTTGCTGCCTTACTCGCCACTTCTTCCAGGCCGGCGAAGTTTTCAAAAACTCGTGCTATAGCTCCGTTGCCATCTACACCGAAAGACGTCAGATCAAACTAAAAGCAGACAGCCCATGTTATACTTACATTCAGCCAGCTCACTTGGCGTGAGTGGAGGAGGTTGTGGTATTATGAAAGGACCCAGAGAGATCCCAGATTGCGATGCTAGTGCAAGACGTTCTGATGGTGCGTTCTCTAGCTGATTATAGAGCTGCTCGGTAGCTTGAGCAGAGGTAGAAGGTTGAAGTGCTTGACCAGTTGCTACTTGTGCAGCTTGCGCAGCGGATATTGGAGACGGTTTGGTCAAGTCTTGTAAGCGTGTCCGAATGGCCTATCATAGTATAACGAGTCAGTCACATGATGCATTGAGAGCACAGCGGCGGCTGAATGGAAGATGATTTATGAGGACACATACAGCAATTGCATTATTCAGCTGGGTCGGATCGATAGAAGCAAGAACAGGCACAACAATCCTTGATACCAGCTCAACCGGGATAGCCTGCACGTCAAAGGACTTCCGCGACTCTTCATGTGTCAAAGTGAAGAGCTGAGCAACAGATACAGGTCCAGGAGGCAGAGGTGGGACCTGGAACTGTGTAGAAGTATTAGACACATCAGCTCCCAGCTTTTGTCGTTTATTCTGATCGAGACCGTCAGTGGGCTCAGCAGGTGCAGCTCTCTTGCGGCTGTTGGGGTCGAGGAACTCGAGTCTCTGTTGTTGGAGTCTATCAAGGTATCCTTGTATCCTGCCCGCGAATGGATGGTTTGGCATTCTGCTGCGTTTAGTTTTTGGAATGGAAGATGGGGTATGAGAGCATACCTTTTGGCAAAGTTGAAGAGGAAGGCTCGGATGGTCTTCTCCATAGACTTGGCGTTGACCTTTATACGTGGAGTGATGGTTGAGCCAACAAATTGGAACGGATTGAAGGTCAAGATGGCATTCAGAATCTTGTTGGAAATGGACGCCCTTGTACGAGCAAGAACGCCAATACTATTAACAGTAGCAGTCACGATCAGAGCATCGCTGTTTGTGTGGTTAGGTTAAAGTGACACCAAGTAACAACATGATCTGATACATACCTAGTTGACTCCTGAAACACACCAAGCAAACGGTCCAGCAGACCAAACGCCTCGGCTTCGAGGGTCGACGGCGATATCAAAGGATGGTCGCTGGGTACGATGGCGAGAGAGATCTCATTCTGGTCAGGTCGCTACACATACAATCAATTTCTGTCTGAGATAGCAAAAGAAGAAGATGTTTCCAATCACGCACCCTTGGATCTGCTACTTGGCCTGGTGTCTGAACCTGCACAACGCGCTGAATGAACTTGATGCAGCATAACTTGACACCAGAGGGTTCCTTCTCCATCCGTCGCAGTATGTTTGACTTGATGGTTGCCATTGTCTGCCATGTCTGGCTATCTGCAGCATTGGAGATACTAAAAAAGAGGGAAATGGTATGAGAACATGTACATAGAAAGGCACGAACGACTTGAGGTGGGGGCAAGACGTATACGCAGTATGCAGACGGCGCAGCCTGTATACACATCACGCAGCGACACTACACTAGCTGTAGCTCTGAAATCTATCAAGATGCACGGGCAAAGAATCACGACGTTACCACTCACGTATGCTTGAAGACCAGCGGGTAGATGCTAGTCGCGGTTTGCACCACACTCTTGACGACTGCTGAATCCTCCCCTGTTGTTTCCAGATATTGCCTCAGCATATGTACCACCTGTAAGCTCATGTTTTGTTTTGCATCCGCCGAGACTGCTGGCGATGAGAAGGTCTCGGCCAAGAAGTCTGCTCCCCATCTTCGCAGATCGACTGCCGCAGCAGGGCCAATGATGGGAAGCACGCCTGGCACAATCTGCGGGTAGTAAGCTGAGTCTCCGAGTGCGAGCTTGCGCGCCTTTTCGAGTTGCGAGATGGTGTCTTGTGTTGTAGGCTGCATTGTCGTCATGGTCGTGGTGTTGATGGGTTGGTAGAGGTTGAGCTACGGAACGAGTAGAGAACAAGACGTGCACGAAGAAACCATGGAGTGTGCGCGCAGGACTGGAATCGCCGCACCAACTAATCTACCGAATGCAAAAGCAATGTCAAACCTGAACAAGAATAAAAAGAAAGAGCTGAGGAGAGTAAGTGAACAACAAGGTCGACTTTCACGCGACACTGGACCCTGACACTTTTCCAACCATCAGCAACATCAATGGCCTGAAACAAGATCATTTTATTGATTGAAAACACCTCGTCTCATTCTCGCCAACATGCGACAAACACTTTCCCTCCTCGCTGGCCGAGTCCAATGGCGCTCACGGTACATCCTCCCCAAAAACACCATCAATACCATCATTCACCAACTCGCACCTCTTCACCACTCGCACCTCTTCACCACTCCGTCCACCTACAATCCAACTAACAACCTCTCAGAATGCCACAATCCTCCTACTACAAGAACAGCCGCATGTCCCCAGCCCTCGAGCGCGCCCGCTCCGCCTACCTCCTCCCCAACATCGCCACCGGTCTCGGCATCTTCTCCGTGGCAATGGCAATCTTCTCCTACACAATCTACGCCGTATCACAGGATGAGTTCGAGGATGTGCCGATGCCAGAGGGTGCGCCGACGAGTGTGGCGTCTGCGCCGCATTCGGGGATGAATGTTAGTGGAGGAAGCACGCCGGTGGGTGCGGGTATTGAGACGGCGATGAAGTCGTGAGTGTATCTGGGAACAGAGAAGGTCGGTTGGGAAATCAGGTGTATCTGGGGTGTGAGAGAACATGATGTACAGCGAGGTTGAGGCAGCGCAAGGAAGAAAAGTAGTGAACTTGGATCTGAAGAACATACTTCATGAGCATGGAAAGGCATTGGGTGGCGTTATGGGCATATTTTGAAAATAAGTGAGTACGCTATGGAGATCTCTAGCAAAAGTCTCAATCATAAGGCTGCCTCTACGGTGGATACTAGTGTCAGGCGAATATCATCATTCAAGGGAAATGAGCAGCATGAGGTTCTCTGTATGAAAGTGTGTTATTTTCTTGCTAGTAAGTAGCTAGCAAAATACTGTAACAATAAGATATCTCGGAACAGCTAGAGATAGCAATCTCCATGTCCATGTCTTTCTGGGTATTTCCATGCATCATCAATCTGTTTGTCCCAAACCTGCTCTTTGTAGAAAGTAATGTCGATACTCAAATCATGTTCATCAACCCTCGTCAATATCGCTAAAGCGTGCCCAGGCGCCGTGCTCTGATACCGAGACCCATACCGTCATTCATCATGAACAAAGAATACGAAAAACTTTTGCTAGGGACATCTCTTCCTCGTCCCCAGCTATTACAATCCAAGTCACGCCATGTGCAGAGTCCTCACTCTGTCAAGAAAAGCCTTGGGGTAGTTCTTCACCTCGTCATCCGTTGGTATACCTCCTCTTACTGGATCTCTACACCTCTGGACAATTTTCATCAGAATTTGCTCGAGAACATGTTCAGTCATAGGTACTGCTCCTTGTGCCTCCCATTTTTCCATCTGTATATCTGGGTTCAGGAATGGCTCCCTATCGCTGAGCAGCTGCTCTATCGTTGGACGCTGTGTTGGGTCTCGGTTGAGACAATTCTTCAGGACCCGCTTCAGACAAGCTGGAACTGAGACACCGCCAATGCCAGTATCCGGGTATGAGATCTGAACAGAAGGATTGACGATGGCCATACAACGGTTCCATTGATTCTGGATATGTCCAAAAGGTGGTTTGCCGTAAGTCATCTGATAGAGAATAATACCAAGCGACCATACATCACTAGGTTTTCCAATCTTCATCAGTTTAGCGACACTGCCTGCACCAGCAGCAGCTCGTTGGTCCGCGTTTGTGTCTTGCAAAGATTCTGGCGACATGTAATTTGGTGTGCCCACGTTCGTATCGCGATGAACATTGACAGTATTATCGGTGTCAATCGCGTTGGCAATGCCAAAGTCAATGAGCTTGAGACGGCCTTGCACAAGGAGGAAGTTGGCTGGCTTGAGATCAGAGTGGACAATATCGTATTCGTGTACAGCCGCGACACATTCGAGCATTTCGCGCCAGTAGTGTCGAGTGAAGGATATGTCAAATCTACCATCGTCAGGGTGTATCCGATTTTGGAGTATGCGGTTGAGATCAGATTCGCCAATCTCCATGAGCTGTTCATCAACAATGTTAGCAGATATCACCATTGGTGGAGTGAATCGATCACTTACCACGTCGAGACTTTGTTTCTGTTCGTTCACCTCCCAGTCAAACAAACGGACTACGCGCTCAACGTTCTCAAGCTTCTTCAGCAGATCGATCTCGCCTTTGTAGCCACGAATAGTGTCCTCGGCAGCATCTTTCAGCGAGACTTTCTTCAGAGCAAACATCTTGTCGTTCTCTGCCATCACTCGGTAGACGTCGGAGGTACCACCCTTACCAAGCCTACCTCTTAGCGAGTAAACCTTGCCATTTAGTGTAATATGCGTTCGTTTCTTTTTCTTCACAGTGGACGCTCCAGCGTTTGTTGTTACTGTGTCGAGTACAGACATCTTGGGTGGAGGTGGTGCGGCTCGTTGTGGTGTATTGATGCTCCTCATTGCTAGAGCCTGCCTAGGTTGTGCATTCTTCGCTGGCGTATCTGCTAGCATTTTCAATTCCTTGCCCTCGTCAAGGACAGTGAGCTTAGCACCAAGGATACCAGAGCCTTGTACTTTGTTGCGTTTGAAAGTTGGTGGTGGCTCGTTCTCCTGACCATTGTGGAATGGCAAAGATGGTGGCGGCGCTGGCATCCTGAATAGTGGTTTCTCATGGACGGGTAGTGCCGCTGATTTCTGTGCTGCTGTCGCCTGGAGTACGGGCTCTACTTGCGGCTTGCGATCCGGCAAGTCGTCTTGTGGTTTCGCAAAATCCTGCACATTGACTTGCTCACGACTTGCATGTAAGCTTTTACTCCCAAGTCCAGCTTTCATCAATGCGTCCTGGTCACCATATCGAGACGCGCTGTAGGGCTCAGCGTCGGGGCTTTGTCCTTCATCATCATCTGACCTTGGTCGAAATGGCCTACGCATTGGTGCTCCTCTCAATGTTCCCTGGCCCAAAGCACCGCGCTTAATCCTTACGGAACCCATCACGGCCTCCGCATCTTTTGCTTGTTCCGGCTCTTCTTGCATATTCGAACCGTCGCGTTCCACTGAAGTTGGCTGCGTCGATGCGTATGAGCCAGT
>Ga0181471_100108_pt3 | contig 12144 bp, 14 predicted proteins | sample InSIn5gowninarea_FD_119083 | JGI IMG/M metagenome (GOLD analysis project Ga0181471, IMG submission 119083) | Clean room microbial communities from NASA Spacecraft Assembly Facility at Jet Propulsion Laboratory, Pasadena, California, USA -... ...
GCTTTCTGCTTGACTTGGGTAAGGTACAGGGTTGAGTCTTGTGGATAAACAGGCGACGTTCAGACGGATTCTAATTGCACGCCTTATCCTGCAGACACTTCTTTCCCTGCTTCGGGAGCTTGAGGTGCAAGCGGATCGAGCTATGGCTTCCTCCAATGACCCGTTCATGGATGCTCATCGATAGGTCAAGAGCTGAGATTCCAAGCAAGTCAAGTGCAAATCAGTCATAGGGAGTCACATCTGTTTATTATGTTAATTCTACTTGCCGCTAAGACGACACGGGGATAAAGGTGGATTTATGGTGATGTTTGATGCTCGATGCTCAAAGGTTAGTGCGGGATGACATAATCCTTCACATCCTTTCTTGTGAGGCCATCTTTGCGCCGTTCCATCCCTCCGTATTGTTGTGAGACCGACTTGGCTTCCGACTCCCTGACTCCCTGGCAAGGATTACGCCCGGATTCGGGATCAACAAGCTTCTTCCCGACGACGAGACTGACTCGACCTGACCTCTGAAAGATTGAACTCTTCGACACTTACCCAGATCGAAGCCTTAATCTATAAGCCATGCGCCGATGATAATGTACCTGCGGTGCTTAATTTTCTTGCTTGTTCCAGCCACGCTCGCTCAGTATCCACCTACCGTAACAAATCTGACCACCATCACTTCTCCAGTCGACGGCAATATCACGATTGCATACAAGTCACCGTCGCCAGATACATGTAGGACAGCTTTTGACAGCCAGCAGCAGTATACGGGATGGGTCAATATACCTGGGACCTTCGCGACGAATACCTTCTTTTGGTTCATCGAGGGGCGAGAAGCTACAACACAGCTAACCATATGGCTAAATGGAGGGCCTGGAACCAGTTCAATGCTAGGGATGTTCAATGAGAACGGGCCTTGTGAAGTTGTTGAGCTTGCGGAAGGGAAGTTCGGAACCCAGGTGAGGGAATGGGGTTGGGATCGGGGATCCAATGTGCTATACATCGATCAGGTACGCCGCATTGCTTTATCTACCTCGTAAAAGAATTGATAACCTGGGTTGCAATTGCAGCCCGTCTCATTTCGTGTTCGAATCTTTCTTCTGTTTGCTTTCGGTTCTACGAAGTATTGCGGTCTGACTTTTCATAGCCAAATCAAGTTGGCTTCTCATACGATGTTCCGACCAATTGCTCCATGGATCTCCTCACCTCGGGCCTTTACACACCAGAGCAGACCTTACCGAATTCCCAGCCTGCCGATACATTCTTGAATGGAACATTCAGCTCCTTAAATACGAACGATACGCAAAGTACAAGTGAATTGGCAGCGATGGCTATTTGGCATATGCTTCAAGGCTTCTTAGGTGTTTTCCCGCAATACGGTCCGACTAATAGCTCTGAGATGGGAGTCCATCTATTTGCGGAATCGTACGGTGGGAAGTACGGTCCGGCCTTTGCAGCTCTTTGGGAGGAACAGAATGCCAAGATGGCTAATGGGACGCTGCCAAATAATACCAACATCGAGATCAAACTGAAGTCACTGGGAATCATCAATGGATGCGTCGATGATCTTGTGCAGGCGCCATTCTATCCTGCCATGGCTATCAACAATAGCTATGGTCTGACAGCTATCAATCCAACCAGAGCCAAAGTCGCAAACGCAAGCTTCTATGTGCCCGGAGGGTGCAAAGATCTCATCAATCAATGCCGGACGGCTGTGGAAAAGCTGGATCCCGGGAGCCAAGGGAATGTTGCCTCAGTCAATACTGCGTGTTCCTCGGCATACAGCACTTGCTCGACGAATGTCATGCAACCATACTACGATGCTGGAAGGAGTGTGTATGATATTGCTCACTTCTTGCCTGAGCCTTTCCCGCCCAACACGTACTTAGAATACCTCAACACGCCCGATTTCCAATCAGCTATTGGAACACCAGTCAATTACACCCAGACGAATTTTGAAGTTGTGAAAGCTTACACGACGACCGGAGACTACGAGCGTGGATCCTACATTCCGGAGCTTGCTGCGTTGCTCAAAGCTGGTGTTCGTGTTGGTCTTATATATGGTGACCGAGACTACATATGCAATTGGCTTGGCGGCGAGGCTCTGTCACTTGCCATCGCAGCACAAACCTCCCCAGATTATGCGTCGAAGTTCGCTGCAGCCGGGTACGCTCCTGTGATCACTAATATCTCGTATGTAGGCGGCGTTGTACGACAATTCGGCAATCTATCATTCAGTCGAATTTACCAGGCTGGTCACAGCGTTCCTGCATACCAGCCCGAAACCGCTTTCCAAGTCTTCGCTCGAATAATGACTGGTACTTCTCTCTCCACAGGACAGATAGTGGATCTTTCAAGTTTCAACACTACCGGACCAGCAAACGCAACGCATACAGATTCCCTCCCATCGTCACCCTCTTCAACGTGCTACATTCGCGACATAATAGATACTTGTACGAATGACGACAAAAACGATATATTGGAAGGCAATGGCGTCATAATCAACGGTGTACTTTACTCTGCATCATCTGACTGGCCTCTCTATGGCACAAAATCTGCATCATCGGCGGAAAGCAGCAGTACAGGCAGTGTGACGGTCACTACTACCGTCTTGACAGGGTTCTTTACGGCCACGAGTACGCCGAGTCCAGGGAAGAAAAATTCCGGTGCAACCACATTGTCTCGATACAGCGTAGTGCCGCTGTATGTACCTGTCATCTCAGCATTGGTGCACTCATTTTTTTGGTGAGCTTGACTAGGCAGAAGGTCTCTTAGAGTTAATAGACGATGGTGATAAACATACACGGTTCGGTCTGGCAAAGAAGATTGCAATATACCCTATTTGAAGACGGCAATGACGGCGTTCATTACATGTGCCTGGGATTGGCAGTCCTTGTATACATAGCTGTGACTTTGAGCTCGTCCTATATATTGGACAGACCTTGTATATACGCTGTAGCATGGGAATGGAGAGGCAAGCAAGTAGTAGATAATTAGGATGATAGCTAAGCTGTCATAGAAGCTTTAACTTCAGGCCTACTACGTGGTTTCTTCTCATAGTCTCTACAGTAACGAATAGTCGAACTTTAACACAGAAAGACTTTGAGCTTCATGTCTTACTTTAAGGCTCTAGTGCTCCTGGCCTGGAAGATCCAAGTCAGATCAACCCGAGTCGGAAGTCTCTAAATGCTCCGTTCTCTTAGTATCCCTCAATCTACCTCGAAGATAGTTGACGATCGAAATGACAAACTCGTCTCCAAATCTTACGATACCCTACGATACGCATCTCAGATCCCAAATACGGACAAGCGGTCAGAAGAAGGCACAGAAGCAAATCCCTCGTATCCAGTAAGTCACACGCCCTTGGAAAGCAACGTGTGAAAAGCACCGATCCCGAGATGTATGATGTAGCTGGAGGGAAAAGAGCCGAGACAAGGGCTTCTTCGGTATTGTAAGCTTTTTGGTGGAGGGGCAGCTACGTATATAAGGATGTCGAAGGTTATCTGAAGTTTGGAATAGTATCGTTTTACATGAGAAAATAATATACCAGTAAGATGTTTCTGTGCAACGTCGCGGTCTTTGTGTCCACATGGTTGAGCTTTGTGGCTGGAAACCCGGTGAGATTGGACGGGAGACAGACGAATTTCACGCCAGGGACATTGAATAACACCCAGGAGTTCTATATCACATTATCGATTGGCAGTGGCCTAAGCAAGTACAATGGCTGGCAAAGTATGAGTCCTTTCCGCTCTTCTCTACACCTCTCAAGGAGCAGATCTCTAATACAACCAGTCGAGGCCTATCATACCGGGGCCGGACTTGGGGATCCTGTTTTCGTGCCACCATATCCCACCAACAGCTCCAGTGGCGGTTCACGGGCATATCTGAATTCCACAAACCTCCAATTTGACGTCGGACCGTATCCTTTCTCCGCCAACGGTTCTCCGGGCGACACGAATTATGCGCGGTGGGAACCCGTGACCATCAGTGCTGGGTACGGGAGCGCAGGATTTGAGATCTTCGAAGCTGGCAAGGGGATCGTACAAACAAATGAAGAGTTTGATGGGTGGTTGGTCTGTGAATGGTATCATGGGGTTAATTTGCCGCAGCTTTTTCAACTGATTAGGGGATTTGATGAGATTGCAGCTGGGGGTGAGGCAGCAGGTATGTTTCCTTGCAGTTGTGCGAGGGCGGTTTTAACTGCTTCATATTTCTGAGGACACAATGAGGAGAGGTACTTCAGCGTACTTCAATTCATGTTTGAGGGTCTAAACAGTTATTAGTCACTGTCTTCTGAGCCTGTGATATCATAGAATTCGAATTCGAAGCGAATGCGTCAGATCTACAGCCCTGTCAAAGGCAGCCTCATCAAAGCTAACATGTAGCTATGTTGACCGTCGTGATTAAGTTGATCATCATGTGTGACGTTGTGTGAGCGAAACAAAAGCCTAGACTTACCAGAATGACACTTCAACGCTTGAATTTGAACTAGATGGAGGCAGAACTTGATCGAAGCTTTGATGTTACAAATGGCTGTAGAGTTGTCAGGACGGTTTTGAACAAAGCTGGTCTCTGAATCCGACATTTGAAGCATTCAGTCAAGACAGACTCGTCACGGCCGCAAAGCTCGGACATATGCTTGTCATTATTGGTCAAGATCATCACAATGCTGGATGGGGATGATATCTCAAAACTGTTTCGGAGGCTTACTGACCTCAATCGCACGACGGCTTATGTTGAACCAGCGAACACATCAGATGTTTCGAAGCTTCAGGGGCGATGGCTTCTACAGGTCGGAGAAGATCGTTTCTCGGGTATGGTCTAGGCAGTCGCGATGACGCTGCACATATTTGCGAAGATCACGCTGGTTCCTAAAAACAAGAAACAGAGTCAGCGCCTTGGCATCTTTGAAAGGACAGAATGTTCTTTGCAACGAAGACAAGGTCAGAAGGCATGAATGGTATTAGTTGATGGTGTCAGCATCGGTTACCCGAATCAGACTCGTCATCTAAGATGTTCATCATAGCAGTGTTCGTGGAGGAATGAAGAAAGACTTACCGTTTGAATGATGAGTGACCCAATTGACAGGCTAGTACTACTGAATAGCGTCAGTAGACGCCTTCTAGCAAGTCTGAACAACAGCCTCGAATGTCTAGACTGCAATCAGTGGGCGAGGTTTTCTAGGCCTGCCGCAAAATGGCTTATCCTTTCATGAGCCAGCCTCGACATCGAGTACTGTCGGAGCCCAGTGCCAATTCATCCTTTGGCAGCGGTGTGTAAGGCAAGAAAATTCGGAGAGGTTGATCCTAACTCACAAACGGTCCATTGCAGCTAGGCCTTTTGGTTCCGTACTCGAGGCTTCTCCAGCCTCACCCTGCAAGGAGAAATCCTCTCATCGTCTTCGAAATTTCATGGTGGTACCCTAGACCCAATTGTAAGCCGCCCACAATCACACGTACTCAATCTCAGAATCCACCCAGGAAACAGCAGCTCAGAATCAGCCATTTGCTATCGTCAAAGACTCTCGTCTCAGTCGGTAATTTCCAGCGTGCAAAGCACGAAGTGTTCATCATAGCCAAGGATCTCGAATCGGACATCGACACGGAGCTTTGCTCACCAAGGGGGAGCTCCGTCAGAGCTACTAGGACTCGGTTGCTTGCTCGACAGCATGTGTCGGAGCTTGAAGAACCTGCAGTATGGTCAGTACCATGATGATATATCAAGACTTGATATATGTGAATGGCAGATATCTAATACATCAGACTGACGTGATTACAAAAGTTTCATTCCCCTTGAGGTCAAAGACTCTAGTTTGCGGTGTATGGTTTGTCATCATTGAATCCCAATTGCAAAGACGAATCAGTACTTACTGCTACTCTGATATTTCCCGTTTCATGCCGCAGAGCAGCTCCTCCTTGTTGCTCACAAGTCTGTGGTCAATAAAATTGGCAAGAAGCTTGTTCCAACTTCAAATGATAATTTTCTGACATGAAATGTGAAGACAAGGGTATGGTGCTGCTCTCATCCGATGATAAGCCGAAGAGCTAGTCCGAAAATAAACTGCCGCAGCCTTCCCCTGAACAATGAACGTAGCCTCGTTAGAATGTTATCTATTGTCTTTCAGACCACGTTCACAACACTACAACATCTTCTCTACATCTTTGCGTTCAATTGCTCTGTGTTCTGTGTGAATCACATCCCTTGGCTAATACGAAAGAAATTCAAGCAGATCAAGCAAAGATCCACAGTAGGGCTATACAAAGAGCTCCATACTTTTATTGACCTCTTCGAGCCTACATACACCATGGCCTCTCCCAAGTCCGCCACTCCAGTACGCGTACCAAAGACTGCAAGTACACATACAGCAGCGACGGAAGATCCAAGTCTGCGCTCGCAGATCAATGCCGTTCTATGGAGGGATGGGCATGTCACTAAGTACTTCCCTCCTCCACCCTCCTGCTCGCCCTCTAGACCCCTCCTCCTCTCTGGCTTCTCTCTATTCTTCCCCCTCATCCCATCTATATCCCGGAATCCCTAAACAAATTAACCCATATTAACAAATCCCTCTCAGAATCCACGACACACTCCTTCATGCCCTGCACTCCTCCCCCACCAATTGGCCCACCCTAGTCCAAGCACACGCCCTTTCCATTCTTCGGAGTGGAGAATGCCACACCTTCCCGGACCTAGTGTCACAAGTGCTAGAAGATATCAGGAAAGATACGATGGCGGATAAGCGAAAGGCGAAGCCTGAAGTGAAGGGAAAGGGTAAGATGAAGGGGGGAACAACAACAACAATAGTAGAGGGAGATGGGCAGGGGAGGGGAGAGGGTGGACAGAGTTTGGCGATGCCGAGGAATGTAGTTCAGGAGGGACTGAGGATCACGAGGGAGTGTTTGGAGAGTGTTTGTGAGGTTGAGCGGTAGTATGGCATTTGGGATGTAGAGAGGATGGAGGTGCAGGGTTCGGGATAGTGTGATGAGGAAGAGGAAGAGCAAGATTGAGGGGATGGAGATTCTGGAGTACTTGTGAGAAAGCCTTAGTGGTCCGTGGCCGTTAGGAAATGAATACTAGCATTGCCTTGGTGTAAGGATATAGCATATCGCATATACAGGCGTTGGAGGCAGCATTTCATTGAAGGAAGTTACATACTGAGAACGGTTAAAGCGCATTAGTATCTGGAATCAGTACAAGGCACCTTCAAATCACTTCGCAAGCCCAAACAAAGTCTCTACCAAATGATGTATTCACGATCTATAAATTGGTCCCCAGAGGAAGCAGCCCCATAACTCAACCTCCATGCCTCAGCATATGAAAGATTACAGGATGAGGAGGCAAGGCAGCTCCACCAAGTCCATCTAACGGATTGACCATCCGCTCCCTAGACCTCTTCCTACGGGAAAAGCATGCATGTAAAGGAAAATAGAATACAGATCTAGTCGTAAAGGCTATCATCGTTGCCAGCATCCCCAAATCCACCAGTGTTTGTGTTAGCATCGGCAGCGGCACCAGCTTCAGGGAACTTGAAGAATGCACCAGGACCAGTGCTCTTCATGCTCTGAGCAAATGCCTCATAGCGACGGATCTCAACATCAGTAACTGATCGTCGAGCTGATGCCATAGCCTCCTCGAAGTGAGCCTTGGTCAATTGCGGTACTGGGTCTTCATCATCTTCCATGTCGACGTCTTCACCAGCCTCTTCACGATCCTTGCGACGCTGGATGTCCAATGAGATAGCCTCCTTGATCGCGAGTTTGACGGCACGTTGAGTGATGAAGCCCAAATCGGCACCAGAGAATCCATGAGTTCGGGACGCAATGTACTCAATGTTGACATCAGGAGAGACGGGAGTTTTTCGGAGCTGAGCCTTTAGGATGCCAACACGGGACTTCTCGTCTGGAAGTGGAACATAGACGAGAGTGTCGAGACGACCAGGACGGCAAAGAGCGTTATCAAGCTGCTCAGGCCTATTCGTAGCACCGATGACGAAGACATTCTTCTTGGAGGTCATGCCGTCCATTTCTATAATTCATTAGGTTGATTTCTGCAAAGGAAAGTCCCAGACTTACCAGTCAATAACTGGTTGACAACACGATCCGAAGCTCCGCCAGCATCGCCCACACCGCCACCACGAGACTTGGCAATGGAGTCCAACTCATCAAGGAAAACCACACAAGGCGCAGCAGCCCGAGCCTTGTCAAAAATGTCTCGAATATTGCTCTCAGACTCACCAAACCACATACTGAGCAACTCGGGTCCCTTGACGGAGATAAAATTGGCAGAACACTCATTGGCGACGGCCTTGGCGAGAAGAGTTTTACCAGTACCTGGAGGACCATAGAAAAGGACACCACGGGAAGGAGAAAGACCGAACTTGGTGAACTTCTCGGGATGATCAACAGGGTATTGGACGGATTCAATGAGCTCCCTCTTGACATCCTCCAATCCCCCAATGTCGTCCCAGCGAACATTGGGAACTTCGACAACTGCAACCTCGCGGAGAGCAGATGGGTTGGAAACACCAAGCGCAAAGCGGAAATTCTCCATAGTGACACCAAGCGAGTCAAGAACCTCAGCATCGATAGTGTCTTCGTCAAGATCGATGAGGTCCATTTTCTCACGAATCTGTTGCATAGCAGCTTCAGAGCAGAGAGATGCAACATCGGAACCGACATAACCATGGGTTTCCGAAGCGATTTGCTCAAGATCAACATCCTCACCCAACTTCATGTTCTTGGTGTGAATCTGAAGAATCTCAAGACGTCCAGTTGGATCAGGAATACCGATATCGACTTCACGATCGAAACGGCCGAAGCGACGAAGAGCAGGATCAATAGAGTTAGGTCGATTAGTAGCCGCCATAACTACAACGTTGGATCTAGCCTTCATGCCGTCCATGAGAGTGAGCAGCTGAGAAACGACACGACGCTCAACTTCTCCGTTCGTCTTATCACGCTTAGGTGCAATAGAGTCGATCTCGTCGATAAAGATGATAGCAGGCGAGTTCTTCTCAGCCTCCTCGAAAGCCTTTCGTAGATTCGACTCGGATTCACCAGCCATCTTTGACATGATCTCGGGACCGTTGATCAAGAAGAAGAAGGCACCAGTTTCATTTGCCACAGCTCGAGCCATGAGCGTCTTTCCCGTACCAGGAGGGCCAAACATAAGAACACCACGAGGAGGCTTGATACCGATCGACTTAAAGAGCTGAGGATGTCGAAGTGGAAGCTCAACCATCTCTCGAATCTGTGCCATCTGTTTTCTGCAACCTCCGATATCATCGTAACCGACCTCGTTCAAGTTACCCTCCTCATCTTCACGCTGAATCGGCTCGCCTTCGCAGTGAATGACAGTATCTTGGGCAACGATTCCGAACTCCGGTGGATCGACCTCAACTACCTTGAACTCCACCTGTCTCATACCACCACGACATGTGAAAAGATCGCCTTGTCGAACAGGTCGGTAAGCTTCACGGAAGTATGGGGCGAGGAAAACATCGAAGAGGGAACCAGTAAGGCCTTCGACTGTGTCGGCAATAGGAAGGACAGCGATACGCTTGGCCTGGTTCTGGTTAATTCTGTAGCTGGTCAGAAGCTTGGAGTCACTTACATATTTGATATCCGGGCAAGGGTGAACAGTGATCACATCACCATGCTTGACTCGCAGGTTATGTCTGACGACACGATTCATCCGAGCGCTACCATCATCGAGCTCCTCATCCGCAAGTACGATCAGAACAGTGTCCTTACGCTTCTTGCCCTTAACGAGAACAGTATCACCTCGGAAGAGCTGTAGAGTCTCCATGGTATTGTTGGAAAGCGCGATAACGGAGTTATCATCGTTCGTAGCGTCAGTCACCCTGTTGCCACCTTGTAAGTTGATGTTGTCTACATGGAACGTGTCTCCTTACAACAAGCTGTTGGGCTTCTTCTTCTTCTTGAGAATAGCCGTGGCCATATCATCGTTCTGTGCTAAGTGTCAGCGCTCAAGACATAAGCTTCGAGGGTGACCTTGACGTACAGGTTTGTGCTCTGCACCAGAGGCATCGCTATGGGAGAGTCAGTATTGCAGATCAAGACCGAGGGCGTAGATCGGTGTGTACTTACGTAAGGTTGACCTTCTTCTTCGAGTCTACGTGATCAGGTTCGGCCGACATCTTGAAGATCGTCCCCGCGAAAGCTCAAAAGACTTGTAGTTTGTGATTGTCTTGTTGACAGCGCCTGGGCAGGTCGCTATGGTATCGAATGGGGATTTATTCTTGTGCCAGAAGATGGGTGATGGCGGACCAGATCAGGATAATGAAGAAGAATGCGGATTGTGTTTGAAAAGGGGAGTTGGGAAAAACTGAAGTTGGTCTGGAAGTTGAAGTTGATCTCAAGCTTGAGGTATGAGCTGCGATTCCGTAGGTCCCGCTTAAACCTCGGTTACATAACTAAGCCTTCCAAGTGCTGTCTGTTTGCTTCGACCCAATTCCACCAATTCCATGCGGCAAAATTCACCATCTGTAATCAATCTGCTTTTAGGCAGAACAGGCCGCGAATTACTCTTAGTAGTGATGCCGACGAGCAAACGACGTAGTACGGATAGGGTGAAAAATTCTCTACACTGGATGAAATGTCATTCACATATCGGAAATTGCACGAGGCAAACATCAATTCCATCCATAAGGTATTCCAAGACCCAAGGCTAGACCAAGATACCGTCATCAAGCGATGACCATCCTGAATCAAGCAAAAGGGTATCTCAATCAATCACCATCCGCCCCACCACCTGCCTGGCTCATCCTCCTCCCGTCTCAAAGGCCAAGTTCTCAACTTCCTCCTTCCTCCACTCCAGCCTCTTTCTTCCTCATCAAGCACAGGCAAGATATCCCTTCCATCCCTCACTTCCGGCGTCCGTGATATCCAATCATCCACGCTTTCCCAAGCGATGACTGCCATCCCAGAGAAGAGCGTGCCGGTAGCTATGCGTTCGTAGGGGATGGAGTAGTGCAGGTAGTGAGTGAGCGCATGCGTGGGGTAGAACAGATGGTGTGGGAGATGGATAGTCTGGATGGAGCTAAGGAAATGTTAGAATTGGCAAGGTATGGCTGGTGGTGCAGACGTACGAGAGATTGGAGAGGGAGGAGGCGGAACCGCAGTGAGCTTTGTTCGAGGAGTTGATCATGATGCAGAACTTCGATCTTTCACTGGACTTGATATACCGTATACCGAAAACACTATACCGAAAAGTCTTGAGGATGGGGTGATGAGCTTCTTATGTATCGGCAATACTGAAAAGGATATGTCGAAATGGAGAAGACCTCGAATACAATAATATCACTTACAACGGCTCCCATCCTACGATTGATACCTTCTCATACCTGTTCCCAGCAGTCCTCCAGGCTGCAAAGCAATCATCACATCCCGAATCCCATAACCTCACGATCCTACCCTTGGACTTTGCTATGCCTTGCTGTCACGATGTGTTGTGCATTTACAATTAACAGGCATTCACATGCACAGCCTCGTCCATTATCGTGCAGTGCCCACTTCACAGCCATTTTCTGGCCTCACGATACTCAAAATAATCACTCTGCGAGAAGAAGCCTACTTTTCTGCACGCTCCAAAACAAGAGTGACTGTCATTGAGGGTTGGTCGATTTGGGGAGCTGTGGAGCAGCAGATGTTGATCCGGAGAAGCCGCGGGTTATCAGGTAAGGAGGGAAAGATGTCAGAGGTCAACAGAGGTTGTATCTCCCCAAGTACTTCTTGATTCCCACTCATTCTACGGTACTGCTGTTTTGTGCTTCTCAAGTTACCTATCATCTTGGAAGTTCGAAGGCTGGTGGTACAAGTTAGGTTCATTTTGCCCAAATCTAGAAGTCTAATGTATGCATTTTATCTACCCTTGTTCCAAGCATCTATCCCAGCGCTTGCGGAATCAATAGCACAAGTCTTTTGCAAAAGTTCCTCATCCACTCCCACGAGCTTATTATTCACGAGTTTTTTCGACTCCTCAGAAGTTATCCTACTCCCGTGAGACATCCCTACCAAAGGTCTTGCTCTTCAACCAGTCCAACACGACTAGGACGCGGTTCCTCGCTACACCTGATCAGCCATCATCTCCAACATAAGCATGAGAGAGAGCACTTACTGCTAAAGCACATGCTCAAAT
>Ga0181471_100476_pt2 | contig 12115 bp, 11 predicted proteins | sample InSIn5gowninarea_FD_119083 | JGI IMG/M metagenome (GOLD analysis project Ga0181471, IMG submission 119083) | Clean room microbial communities from NASA Spacecraft Assembly Facility at Jet Propulsion Laboratory, Pasadena, California, USA -... ...
GCTTGTTTGAATTGGCAGTAACCGTCCTCACACACTCTAATTTGAGGTATGCCTTGTACGCTTTTAACATCACTGACCGCTCCGGTTTGTTGGTTAATAACAGCTTGCTTGCCCGAGTAAGTGTAGCCATATAATACATGATTTTTTATCATCAAATGTCCAACCTCTTCCTGATTTATTTTAACAGGCCCAATCACTCTACTATTTTTCCCGTCTCCAGAAATCACAACGAGCACTCTAACAAAATTTGCATCATTTTGTAAAGCGTAAAACTCGTTAGTAGCAGAATTGTATACCAAGTTAGCTGTAAACGATGGACTAGCACTACCTAGAGAGGTCACAGTGAATGCTGGTAGGTCAATCTCGAAGAGTTGTCCAAAGGTTGAGATTGCATAGAGCTTGTTATTTGGTCCAAATGTCCAAGCTGCGATAATTTCTTGTATCGCTCCAAGCGATCCAACATGAGTAGCTACTCCAGTAGAAGGGTTGATTGTGAACACTTCTTTCTCCAGAAACCCATAAAGCTGGTTTGTTGGGGAAAGAGCAATCCAACGGAGTGGTGACGTTGTGAACTTCTTGGTATATCTCGGTGCTGTTGGAGTTGGTGAGCCACCTGATGATTGGCTTTGTGATTGTCTTCCTTGGCTCTGTGACTGCGACTGCCTCAGATTAGTTGTGGTGGAGCCCGTATCAATACTTCCAATGGATGTTTCAACTATTGCAAGATATTGGCAGGTTTGTGCATTAGTGGCATGTATCAAGAAGATCAAAGACAATGCAGCTACTGTGAGGGTTGGTCTCTTCATTTGAGGGCGTTCTGATTTTAATTTTCTAGATTATGGAAAACCTGTTGTCTGCTCAATATTTATAAGGTTATAGTTCCCGCAAAAACAAATAAGTCCTATCCGGTTTGCCTTTTTTAGTCTTTCCTAAGTTCTTTGCAGGTTTGAGACTTGACTTAAACTTGAGCGGATTATATAGTTTCAAAGAAGAGATCTTTTAGTATTCAATCATTACGTTTTTATACATGCAGTTGGTACTCAAATTATTTCCTCTTTCCACTCTTCTCTCTTCATCTTATTACTGTATTAGTCGCTTAGCATAGCTATAGTAACATAAGGAGACTCTGGCAGTATTCCAAAAACAAAGAGTTGAATATTAATATATGATAAGAGGCAATGAGCGTTTAAATGAATAATCTTTTAGGAGGATAGGCTTGATGTATCCTTATTGCAGAACATATTACTTCAAATACTCTTGATATTCTTATATAGAATCAAATCTTGCGTACCAAAAAACAAAAAAAAATACCGTAACTGCTCGCAAATTCGGCAAAAAGGTGAAGCCGAATGGCCTGTTTTAAGGATAAAATTGTAAGGGAACATCCGTGAAAACGGTACCGGATTTGCGGATGGCCTCTATTATACTTTTTCAATATTTCAAGGTGTGGAAGAAGAGTTCGCAAATCCAGCTTTAAAATTACCTTATTGCCGGATACTGGATTGGCGGACAATTACGGTAATAAACTAAATTGCTCACTTCCAGAATGCTAACACAAGACCGCTTTCACTCCTTCTAAGTAGATAGTCTAAGTGGGGAAACCCATTACCGACGGCCCTGGTTCCATGTTCGGAGCTTTTTTCCGTGTGGCAGATGTCAATGGAGATAACAAGACTGATATTATCTTCTCAGATTACTCAATATCTCAAGTAACTGTCATCTTGGGCACAGGTACTTGGGTAAGTACTGATTACTCATCTATCTCTTCTTCTCGGATTATTACTATCACTAAGTACGGCGACTTTGGGTATGCCATTGACACTGGAGACGTTAACGGCGATGGGATCACTGATATACTTATTGGAAGTACACATGGTCTCACCTGTGTCGTGTATGGAAGGAGTGATCTATCAAGCATGAGCGTATCAGGTCTCCCCTCGGTCTATGGGTATAAAATATCCGAGTTCTCAACGGATATTGGAAGCATAATCAGAATTCTTCAGGACATAAACGGAGATGGGGTCAGAGATATGTACTTGGGATCAGTTTCATTCGGCTCCATGCGAGGCTATGTTGTTTATGGGCAAAATGGAACTACACGTACTGGTGTCAATTTGCTAGCTGTGTGGCAATATAATGGCTACACTCTGTATGGAGTGACCCTATCATCAACTGCATCGGATGCAGGCGATGTGGATGGAGACGGGATTAATGACTTTATGGTAGGCTCAAGGCCCGATGCTGCCTCTTATGTGGTTTATGGATCTCTGGGAACTCGCAACAATATGGATCTGTCAACCATTGACCGGTTTGCAGACTTTAAAATCGTTGCTAATCCTGGCCCGAGCGAGGATGGTTTCGCTCTTGGCGGTCGCGACTTGAACGGAGATGGGATTCCGGACCTAGTCGCAGGAACCATATACGAATATGCAGAGAACCCTATTTACGCTATCTACGGAACTCGGAGTAGAAACTCATCAATTATCACAGCTCCAGATCTTGCCCCCGATAAGGGATATGTGGTTCCTCAAGCGAGAATCGATGGTATGTCCAGAAGCGCAATTGGTGACGTGAATGATGATGGAGGATACGACCTGATTTTATACTTCATGAGCTCATCTGAAATCTTGGTAATTAAGGGGTACTCCTTATATACCTCCCTCATCCTCACCATTTCCTTCCCCTTCTCCCCCTCCCAGCCCTAAACCAACCTTACCCCAATAAATGTCACTGTAATGTTGGTAAGCGAGGAGTCAAGTGGTATTGAACGATTGCTATCGTTGTAGGGAGTGTTGTCTTCATTATCGGTGCTCTTGGGCTTATTGGGCTGGCGGTATATCTAATCTATAAGAGGTAAGCTATTGTGTACTAATTAGCTCTTTTAACAATGTATAGGAAGAAAAGGGCGCATACATATAGGAGAGAGGTAGCGTACTCAACGAATTTAACAGTATTGAATCTGGGACTAGATGCTCCCACAGTGAGGGCTGAGCCAAGTGCAGATCTCTCTAATCTGGTTAGATAGACCAGATAAAGAGGGGTTGATAAGTAGGAGGATGAGATATACTGTATAGTATACCCTGTATAGTCTATATATCCCTTTTATATTCCCAAAGTACCTGCATAGTCGCCTATTTATTCTGGCTTTAATTCGTTTTGAAAAAGAAAGCTTTATCGCTTAACCCACCATTATTACACATATAAAATACAAAATATATAACTTTTCAATGGAGATATCACTACCATTAATATGTATATATTACATTTATATATCCTCCTTCCTAATTTTACCCTACAAACTACCAAATTAACTCATTGAAATAGCCTTTATAGATCATCTCTGTAGCCCATCCTCAGCTCCGATTTCATATTCAATGACATCGCACTCCCACTCACCACCGCTTCCATAAAGTTCTGTATATCCTTCCTCTCTAAAACCCCCTCATACTTGCCATATTTTCCCCTTTTTGGCTTCAGCACCAACAGAGCCGGGAAGTTCCGCACATCCTCAAAGCTACTCTCATAATCAATACCCCCAGACCCCACATAATAGAATCCTATCGGGTCATTCGAGTACAGAGGTGCCAGGCTCTCCATTATACTCTTTAATTTCTGGTTTTGGTCCGCTTTGCGGGAGCTCATTACCAAAAGAACACATATCTTTGGGTCAGAAGGCGAGCAAGGACCACCCTGGAGCATACTGGGGGATAGCTTCTTGACAGGCCCTTCATTATCTTCCGCCTTTCTCCTTATAGGTTTCACTGAGGAGTGCTCTTTGAGGAATTTGTCGATCTGGTCCCTCCTTAACGGGCCTTGGTATTTGATTCCAATATGCTCATCGGCATCCTTTAGGACCAGTAATGTTGGGAAAGTGTCTATCTGGAACTTCTGTATCAGTGAGGTACTGAAGTCCCTAACCTCGCCGAACACTATTCTTCCCTTGAAGTCTCTAGAGAGGGCCTTGAATAATGGCGGAGTAGCCTTCTTGGAGGTAAATAGGAGCACTTTTGGCATATTAGGATCCTCGTCAATGAAAGTGTTGTATGTATTCTCAGTGACGAGCTTTACATAGTTCTCCATATGCTCTACTGCGAAGGAAGCCATCGATCCAAACTGAATAGGCCCATCATATGTAAAGGGCTCTGTCTGATTAGGTGGGAACACAAGGATTTTGGGGATCTCATGTACCTTGAGGTCCTCACAGACCCTGGCATCTGCATTTTCATGACAGTTAACAGCAGCGACCTTAATGGAGTCCGACAGCTTCTCGGCGACTTCCTTATAGGCGTCTCGGTAGGCCTTTGAGGTTTTATCGTTGGATTTATAGAATAGGATAACCCACAGGTCGCTGCGGCGCTTGAAGAGGGGATATGTCTGCTTAGTGAGCTGGAAGACTTGGGAGTGGGTCCAGAAGTCCTCGTGGGGTTCCTCGTCCCTCCATCCTCGTTTCCCGCCGCCTTTGTTACCGAAATTAAAATGGGGGTTCTGTCGCCCGGCGCCACTATCAGCACCTCCGCCGCCGCCTCCGAATCCCTTAAAGAAAGAGCTGAAAATGTCCCCGAAGCCGCCACCAAACATGTCCTCGAACCCTCCGCCGAACCCGGAGTTCCCAAAGGTTGTTCGGGTGGTTCGTCGCTGGTGGCCACCGGGACCACCGTGGGGTTGGTAAAAGTTGTTTTGGAAGTCCTGGAAGTTGTGGGCATTACCCCCGGTGGAGCCCGTTTGGTCGTATATTCTCTTTTTTTCAGGGTCGCTGAGGACCTCGTATGCCTCTGCGACCTTAATGAATTGCTTTTTGGCGGCTTCTGGGTTGTCTTTGTTCTTGTCGGGGTGGTATTTGAGAGCGAGTTTCTTGAAGGCTTTCTTGATTTGGTCCTCGTCGGCGTTGCGTGGGACGCCGAGGACCTTGTAGTAGTCCTCGGCGTGGGCAAGGGTGAAGTATAAGCAGGTTAGAAGGAGGAAGATTATGATTAATTTGGGTTGGAGCTTTGGCATTTAAGGAAATAGTTTACAAAAACATTATAATTTTAAGCCCGGGAAGCGAACTACAAAAACATTATAATTTTAAGCCCGGGAAGCGAACAAATTCTGATATTTCAAAACAGAAATCTACGTGTTTTTCTGTGATTGAGCGTCTCTTCTCTCTCTGAATCAGTTCTGGTTTATCAGGATATGAACAAGTGGCTCTCCTAACGGAAAAAGGGGGTCATTATACTGTTTTGTTAGAGTGATCATGTGTCTATAAGAAGGCAAGAGGCCATTTTGAATTTGAGAAAAACTAGCAAGAGAAATTTCTAGAATTTAAATGTTAACGCTTTAAACAGGTTCTATAGAATTAGTCCCCAAGGGTCCCTTAAGGGGTACTAAATCTCCGGTTATCCATGGCTATCCTCCTTTTTAATGTATTTTGACTTTAAAATCTGTGTTTCTTATTGAAGTTTTGTGAGTTCTACAAAATGCTTTGGATTTAGATAATCAATAATGAATACATAGTCCATATTGGATAGTTAAGGGCACTTTAAGCCTCCTACTTACTTCCAGAGCTTAAAGACAGGAGATGGATAGCAAGGGTCTATCTGGTTTGGAGTCGTAGGATGGGCGTCTAGGCCCAAAGATTTTCAGATATAGAGATAAATATGTAAAAAGTATTTGTTCCTTAATTGGTAGAGAGCATATTTGATAATTTACGATCACTTATTGAAAGAACTTTACTTCGGTTACATTTATATATGTCTTCTAGGGGTCTAAGAGAGAAGAAGGGTATACTGGTAAGTGACTTTTATTCTTAAGGATTATAAACATATTACCAAAAACTCAAAATTCATTTGTAATGCGGCTATAATGACTTTGGGCCAACTGTTTTAGGCATATTAATGGTAAAGCATTTCCCTTTCAAGAGCCGACCATGGGGCCCCGCTACTTATGATATATCTTAGTTACAGGACTCTATTATTTCATTATATATACATTGAATATTCTTCTGACCTCAATGTAGTGAGGATTAATGTTAGATTTTTGGTCTTTATTATACATAGGTCTTTCCATCCTGGATACAATTTACCTTTAGAATTGATATCTTCCGACTCCAGGGAATAGCCTTTTGGCGCTTTATACTGACGCATTCTATTAGCCAGGAGGGAAATTAAAGCTTTTTTACTCACGAACTTTGTAAAATTCTATTATAAATTTGTTAGTAATAAGAGCAAGTAATTTTATGCCTACTATGGAAACTGCCAGTCCCTTTGTCATGCCTTCTTAGGAGAGATCCTATATAAATATTGTAGATGAATCTCATTAAAGGGTCTCTTCTTGATTAGTGTTTATTAATTACACAATTACCTGCAGAGCCATTCAATTAGAGTCAATAAATCAATAAAAGTCAATAATTTTTATAATATATATTTAATAAATTCAGCTCTATGGTTTCTGCACTTCCCCTAATTGCTGCTCCGTTCATGGCTTGGGCAGGCATTTCCACCTTCTCCTTCCAAATATCCCTTTGCCCAGAACAGCGGGAACGAAATTGTCGGTACTAAATGAATTGAGTTTGATCTACCCTGGAGCAACCTACTTTGTGGTTAAAATATTCGCTTCCTTTGTGTGGTTCATCTCTTGGCAGTGGCTTTTATAATTTTGAACCTGGCTTCCAAGGAGATCATGAATTTTATGAGCTGTAATGATAAGACCAGGAGAGCCTTCTGGGGAGCAGCAAGTTTGTTCTTGGGCAAATTAACAAAAAATATTATATTTATGCCATTGTTCTATATAGCAGTGGCATTCTTCTCGTTTGGGACCCTCTACCTTTCTCATAAATCACGTGCTCCTAGAGTTATTAGCTCATAGAGGACGGGATACAGCTTAATAATGGGAAGGCTGGGCCATAGGGGGTATTGAGGCTAATATATATAATAAAAGTGTTTGATCTTTATGTATATTTTTTATAAAGGGAAGAGTAGTATGAGTATAAATATATTTAGAAGGATATATTAAAATATACCAAATATGTTTCCTATGAGGAAAAAAAACGTGTAGGAAAGACGAAAAAGGGTGCTCTACATTTGGTAGCAACCTACGTATTTTAAAGGATTATAATCACTTTTGTGTTGCCTTGCAACCTCATTCAATACCTCCGACAAAATTAACATTTAACTTAAAGCAATAAATGAGTCTGACAAAACTCGACGAAACTCCTAAACACGTCGAACCCCCTGGAGAACAGCGCTCCGCCAGCTTTGTAGGGTCCATTACCTCTATCTCCCAGTCCGAAGATGCCCTTTTGAAAAACTGTTATTCCTGCACTGATGATCTTGCCTCCAAAGCCTTTAGGAAACTAGATGCCTTTATTAGAGAATCCATTATCGACGGCGCAGAGTCCGGGGACTACGAGGCCTTCGATCCCAAGTTTTTTGAGCGACTGAGGAAGATCGCGGCCAGACAAAGTGCCATTAAACAGGTGGAAGCCGCCAAAATTATTGTGACGCTATTTTCCAATGATGGACTTTTGAATAAATTTCTCACCGAGGAAAAGAATAAAGAGGTCTTCACCGACTATGTGAACCTTCTCCTCACTATGCTCGATAAATTCGACCAACTTGGTATTACTGAGAGGCTGGGAGAGGTCACTAGGAAGCTTGTCCAGGGAATGATTGAAAAGAGTATGAATATATAGAGGGTGGGGGTTGGGTTAATGATGTATATAGATGTGTTTAGTGAGAACAAGGAGTACTTCCAGAGCATTCTGGACTATGATAAGCTGAACCCTAAGAGGCTGAAACTGAACGAAAAGGTAAGAGAGGGTTGTTAATATATGAATTAAAGGGTTGGTAAATAGCAAACGAAGCTGGTGGAAGCCATTGGTTCGCTGTCAACCTCCCCGGATTGCCTGTTCAAGAAGGATATTTCGAAGATGATATTGGCGGTTCTGGAGGATGGGTTCTCATTCGCTGATCAAATAAGAGTATAGACCTATATACCCCTCATACTTGGTCCTAAATATGCTCATGTAATAGATTTTCAATGACAAGATCGGGCCCCTTTTAAAGGATATCATGAATATCAAAAACGGAAGTGAAGATCAAATACAGCTATTTGTTGAACAGGTACCCCCTTAATATCCACATTGTGTCCTTATTACCGAGAAAAGATGTTCCAAGTTGTCGAGAAGTTCATATTCCAGCTGGAATACTCAGTGTCCTACGAGCGCAACAAAGTTTACGAAACAAAATGCTTCGCGCTGAAGGATGAAAAGAACCTCCTTGTTGAGAACGTTGAGCTCATGAAGAACATGGCCATCATACTAAACTCCGTTCTTCTTCGTCCATTTGAGATCAATCTCCAGCTTAAAGCCTTCCATGTCATCAGGAGACTATACTACCTCTACCCTCAGTACTCCGAGGCCATTATCAGCCCTCTTAACCTGGTGCTCTCCAACATATCGATATATAGTGTAAGGGGAATAATATATTATCTTGTTACTAAGCCGTCATTAGTCCCAGCCTTCCGAGCTGAAGGAAGCCACAATTTTCCTGTACCAGATCATTCACAAAGAGACTGAGGATGAATACCTGAAGAAGCTAGTGGAGGAGAATGAGCACCTCAAGTATCTAAAGGAAAGCAAGTACTTCTCAGTTAAGGCGATGAGCTACCCAAAGGATATTGATACTATTTATCCCCTCAAGAGCCTTAATGTGGAGATAGGACTTCCTATTAAGGTTGGTATTGAGGCTGGAAAAATGGTTACGTTCAGCTATTATGTAAGCTGTTATAATGAGAGGGTCCGGGTCTAACGGAAAGCTAATAGGTTGAGGATACGGAGAGTATTATCTTCTGGAAGTTTAGGGTTAAGGGATACAATATTCGGTTTGGTATTTACAGGATAAGCACGCTGGAAGGCACTAATTACCAGAATCTGGAGACTGATAAGGAGAACTTCCAGGAGATAATCAAGATGCAGAAGGTTGAGGCATCAGACACCTTCGCGACGGTAACTAGAGGATGTATGAGGTGAGTTAATAGTGAATAGGGGAGTACATTGTTGACGGCACCAGGGTATTACAAAGTCTTCTTTGTAAGGATTTTGTATAGGAAAAGGGATTAATTTCTAATAGGATAACACGTTTTCAATATGGAGAGCAAAGGAGCTTGAGTTTAATGTGCATGTGCTGATTCCTATATAGAGAATAGGTTGTTTGGGTGTAGGATTTGTGGGTTAGGATAACTAATAGGATATATTATTATTGATTATGAGAAACTATTATATATTTGAGTGGATAGTAGTGGAAGGGTAGATATTAAGATGTTGTTTGTATGGTATGTTTGTGTGGGCTTGATGAGTAAGTATCATTATTATTATGCTTATAATATAATAAAATAGAGATTAAAAACATAAGGAACTAATTGGGTGTCTTTAAGCAGGCCTCCAAAACGTGTCATGTAATATGTTTCTAGTAAATGTTAAAAGGGATAAGAAACTAATAGTATGTTCTCTAAGAAAGATTAAAATAATACTATTAGATCATTAGAATGAACAGGCTCTTTAAGATGTTGAAACATTATTGGGAATAAGTAATAAGGGAAGCATGTTTCCCGATAAGGAGTCAGGAGTTTCCAAAGGGATTGACTTTGTTTTCGGGGAGGGGGGTGTAGGGAAACAGTCGGGAAAGGCGAAAGGAAAACTAATGGAAAGTTGGAAAAGAAAAAAAGGAAAAGCAATTTCTTTAACAAACATCAATTTTGTCCAAAAGAAAATTTAGTATCTACTAATGGAAAAATTTTATTTTAATCCAGAAAAAGCTTAAGAAATTAATATTGTCACTGAAGGATAAAGAATAAAATGTAATTGATGATCTCTTCAACAAAGCCTATGTTGTATAATTTGCAAGTTGCTTAGTTCTTGCCTATCAACAACTCCCATACCTATTCTTTATTTTCTTTATATACCTTAACGTGATCTGAATGAATATTTTCTTAATGTAAAAGAGGTCAATTACGCATACTAATACAGAATACCCAGTTAAATCTAACATAGTAAGTTAGAATCATAATGCAGATCAATAGGTAACAATAGCCTACAGATTATTCAGGAAGAACTACATAAAGCAGTTTGATTAAAATCCTAACAGTCTTTTGTGTGATTTTCCGTAATACTAAAGTGTAATTTATCCAACACAAATCAGAGCTTTCTAGCACTGTTTAATCATTTAGAACTTTTCCTTATAAATTTTATTCCCAACTGTTGATAAACACTCTCTCAAGCCATCTGAAACCACTCGTCTCTTTCCGAAAGCATTCCCCTCAGACACAAAGGTCTTATCTAACAGCCTTGCTTGACTCCTTCGGCTCTTTCAAATATGTGAGTGGGGGCATTTTGGACTGAGATAATTCCAAAGTCAGGGATGAAAAAAGAAAAGAACTTTCGAATTTATATTTATTATCAGCTAAATTTAACTTTTGCCAGTGATTGCCTTCTCTCTGCGAGGACAATTTCATCCGAAAAGGCGGGAGAACAAGGCTTGGGGCCTGAAATAGCAAAAATTTATGGACTTTGCTTCCCAGAGTCAAATAAACAATCCCAAAAGGAGACCACTATCATTTCCCTACATAATGCCCGATAATTTATGGCTTTAAATATTATATCAATTAAGTCAAGTATATGACTTTTCAGACCTCATAAAATATATTAAAAACCCAGAAATTCTACATTGACCAGCCTCTTTCCTTTATCGCAATGTCCACTCTCGACGCCCCTAAGCCCAAGTTCAAAAGCACCCAGCCTGCCCTCGTCCCCTCTTTCATTAAAAAAACCTACGACATCCTCGAGGAACGAAAATTCCCCGATATCATCGACTGGAACCAAGATGGCACCGCGATCACCATCCTCAAGCCCACTGAGTTCGCGCACAAGGTCCTCCCCCTTTACTTCAAGCACAATAACCTCACCTCCTTCATCCGACAGCTCAATATGTACAACTTCCACAAGCGAAGGACCCGTGAGATTGACCATATCTACTACCATGAGCTATTCCAGCGAGGGAAGAAGCACCTCCTCAAGGAGATCAAGCGCAAAAATAATGAGCATCTCCACACTCTGCAGAAGACTATGGACACTCTCGAGATCCTCCAGAAGTCGGAAGAGAACCCCAGTATTCTGCATGAGAATGTGCTATTGAAGAAGCTCAACAGGGAGGCATTGATGCGGATTGATATCCTTGAGAAAAAGGTGAAGGACCTCGCTATCCAGAACCAGGCGCTATGGAGTCAGGTGTGCCAGCAGGGGGAGCGCGAGGATACCTTGAAGCAGATGATTAATAATCTAATGAAGATTTCAAATATTACGCCAAATCAGCTTCCTATTCTCGCAAAGGCGGACCCCAGCCTGTTGGCAACTGTTCAGAAAAGCGAAAAGGACGCATTGACAAACCTGCTATTTTCCCAAGGCTTCGCAAACTCCCTCCAGCAGGCCCCTTTAAATCCAGTGCAAAACTATATGAATATCGGAGACTTTCTGCGGCGTAGTGATAGCGTCTCGGACCAGAAAGAGAACTCCCGACACCTTTCCAACCTTGTGAACCTGCTGAACAATACCTCATATGTCGACCAGCAGCCTAATGACACCGCTGGGATAGATGAGAAGCTACTATATAGTCTCTCTCAAGCCAATGGGATTGGGAAACCAGAGGAACCTGTATTATATCAGACCCAGCCGAAACTCTTCAACCTGGAAGCTGAGTATCTAAGAGCTTTAGCTTCGTCGGATCAGTGGTTTAATCCAGCATCTCAGAACACTGCTATTGATTTTGGTAATGCAAGTGTGCTTGGGAAAAGACCGTTGAACCTAGTGAAGACAGATGGGTCTGGAAGCTTGTTGTCGCATCAGGATTCCTTTAGTAGTGTGCCTGAGTTTAAGCTAGAGAACCGGGCTGATTCGATGAGTTTTATACCGAGTATTGATGAGAGTAATTCTGGTTTTGAGGGTACGAAGCATATTAAGAGGGATTTTGAAGATAAGTCTTTGGTGGATCTGATGAACTTGGGCTTAGGGGCGTCGAGAGTGGACATTGCGATAAAGGAAAGAGGCTGGTCAATGTAGAATTTCTGGGTTTTTAATATATTTTAT
>Ga0181471_100511_pt1 | contig 12112 bp, 17 predicted proteins | sample InSIn5gowninarea_FD_119083 | JGI IMG/M metagenome (GOLD analysis project Ga0181471, IMG submission 119083) | Clean room microbial communities from NASA Spacecraft Assembly Facility at Jet Propulsion Laboratory, Pasadena, California, USA -... ...
CAAACCCTAATATAATTACTTTGATTTTCCAACATGGAATCAGAGCTAAGGTTAGGAAGAGTCGAAGATCACTTTGTTGGCATGGATTTTCCCTCTATGATGAACTACATAAAAATGGGTTTCAACACTGCTGGACGCTGGATCAAGAAGATCATCTACTAGTTCAACAAGGTCAAGGGTCAAGGATTTTTGGCTGCTCTTACAGTTTCTCTTACTGATGAATATGTTATTAAAGGCCTAGGATCAACATTGTTAAAGCTGGATAATGGATCAAAGCTACATTCTATATGTTCTAGGTTTGAAAAAGAATTTGTTATTTATTGTTTAGAAGATAAAAGGGAAAGAATTGTTTTTGTTGATGGAAAAGTATTGGTTTGGGAAAAAGACTCTAGTATTGATATTGCTAAGGTTATTGGAGTTCGTGAAACTAGTGAAACTAGGTCTAAAGAGATATTAGACCTCATCCATTCTGATGCGTGTGAGCTCATGTCTGACAAATCACTTGGAGGTCATCTCTACTATGTAACATTCATTGATGACCATTCTAGAAAGACATGGTTCTACCTCCTAAAGACAAAGATGGAGTATTTGATAAGTTCAAGGAGGAAACCCTAACTGAAAGAAAGTTAAAAACTCTGAGGTCTAACAATGGTGGGAAATACACTTCTAAGGAATTGATTGCATATTGTAAGGAAGCTGATATTAAGAGGGAGCTCATTATCCCAAACAAAATGGATTGGCTGAAAGGAAGAATAGGTCAATTGAAGAAGAAATTCAAACTATGCTGCTTGATCAAGATCTACCAAAGTTCTTATGGGAAGAAGCAACGCTGACATCCATATACATTCAAAATAGGAGTCCTCATAAGAGTCTTGATAATACAACACTCGAAGAAGAATTCACAGGAAATAATTTGAGTGTGGATCACCTCCGAATCTTTGGAAGTCCAACATATATTCATGTTCCGTAAGACATCTGCTATATTCTCAAGAAGTATGAAGGAGAACCTCTCAGGACAAGGTAGGTCAAGGAACAAAGGTATCATTTAAATACACTGATTTCTTTATATTCAAGGGATTATTCATTTGACAATCTATTACTAGCATTGTTATGTTTGGCTATATTGAATCATAATGATTCTTGTTTTTGGGTGATTCATCTCTTGATAAATCTACCCACCCCCTCTCATATTCTGAACTGATTTTGTAAACCCTAGACAAGTTCTGAAAAACCCTAACTGAAGGGTATGCTAATGTGAATGTCTGAAACCCTACACTGCTTAGGGATATGTGAAATTCTATTTGAAGTATGATGATGCCATGTTTGGGATTTTGGTAAGACCATGGAAACCTAACTTGTTAGGGTTGGATGATAAGGTCTAAAATCCCAAACCTTTGAATTTTTGGTAATGTTGGGTTTGCTATGTTTCTACATTGAAAGCCTAGCTCATTAGGGTTTGGTGGAATGTGTAAGCCAAATCCTTATATTGTCTTAGAAATGATTTCCTTGGTATGTGTGTGTTTGTTTGATGAAATCCTAGTGTAATCAAGATGGTTGTGTGTCTAGCTCTTATTGATCTTTGTGAAGTTGGGTTTGACTAACACATGATATGAAAAGTTTTTGCACGATGATGAAATCTAGGCATATATGGATATGTCTTTTTGGTCGAAACCCTAGTTTGGTCTAGGTCAGATGTATTAATGTTGTTGGACATATGATGTGCTTATGAATGATTTTGAATTCCTAGATATATGTGTTGACCTAGTTATTGATGGTCATAAGTCTTAGGATTTAATGGAAATCCTTGTATGAGATTCTAGGATGATGATATTTGGAAATCTAGGGTTTTGTAGCTAAACCCTAGTGAAGTTAAATTGTATAGTATGCGTGATATAACAATTTGAAATCTAATAAATGATTGTTGAAAATGAAAATCTAGGGTTTTGCAGTTAAATCCTAGTAGTAACATTGTCTAGTGTGAAATGTAACAATCTGAGATCTATGTATTTAATGATTGTTGAGATTGTGAACATGGAATTCTAAGGTTTTGGAGTTGGACCTTAGTCAAAATAAAATCTCTGAAATATGATGATTTGAGATTTGTGTAAGATTGTTGAAATTGTGAAAATGGAATTCTAGGGTTTTGGAGTTAAACCTTAGTCGAAGTAGAAATCTTCAATGAATGTTGACAATATGATAATTTGAGATTTGTGAAAGATTGTTGAAATTTGAGTTTTGGATAGATATGATGATTGATCGGAAATCTAGGGTTTGCATTTTGCAACTAACCCTAGTGGAAGCTGGTCAGGTTAATGACCATTGTGATTGACTTTGATTGATTCTTTTCTGTTAAATCTAGGATTTGTATGAATCCCTAGTGAGAAGTCTATCATATGAATTTTGAAAGGTTGTTAGATGCCTTGTAGATCTATATTTGTGTCAACAGTTTCTAGGGTTTGCTATATGTTGAAGTAAGGTATGTCATACATTTGGAAGAACATTGAAACCCTAGATGGAATGAAAAGTGTTATGAAGTAGTCTAGGGTTTATGATAAAGTCCCTAGCAAGATGTTGAAGAGTATATGTCTCTTGTTTGCAATTAAGTTTGGGTATCTGATATGTATAAAGATGAAATGCTTTCGTAATTCTGATATGGCTAACATCATGCTTCTACATATTTGGTTGTACTTGCTATCTAACTTGTGCAGGTACACAATCTTCAGTGTGGTGAAGATGCTCGTTGATAAGCACGATGAGGATGATAGTAACTCTGATGAAATGGTTGGAAGCCACAAAAGATTCTCTGCTAACGAAAAGAAGTAGAACTCCCTAAGTTAAGAGGGAGTCTGGATGAAATCTCCCTAGGTTAAGAGGGAGCTTGAATGAAAGGAATCTCCCTAGGATAAGAGGATCATTGAGAATATTCCTTGTATAGGAATGATCAGATCCTCTCCGTTTAAGAGGGAGTGACAGATATGATGCTCTGCTTCATGTGTCATGCACTAGGCTAGGACTAACAACCATAAGTTTTAGTGAAGGCCATGAGTAGGAGAAGGAAATTGGAGAATGCATTTTGAGGTGCTGCTGAAAGAAGGAAAGAAGGATCCGATTGAAGAATATGTTGCTGCATATGAAGTAGGAAGAAAAATGTATGATTGAGGAATCTTCTGTCAAAGATTCGGTTGATAGTTGTTAAAATTGGAAACTAGGGCCAACTTCCACCTTAGGACAACTCATATGATGCAAATGATTATTGCATTGGATTCCTCTTTTCGAGAGGTACAATTTTGATATAAAGATCATCTCATTCTGACAAGCAAAAATGGAATTTTGAATTTATTCTTTCTCATGGACAAATTGGCAAGGTCGGCCTCAGTCAAACGTAGGCTCATGAAGTCCAATGGATGTGTCTCCTCACCCTTAACGAAGGGTATAAATATAAGTGACCCTTCTCTCATTTGGACATCATCAACTCATCACATCAGCTTCTCTCTCCTCTGTTGATTGGTTCGTACACCTTGGAGGCCCTATCTTCTTTGCACGTGTGGAAAGAAGGTTGATTTTAGGAGGCCGAAATTTATGTGATTAGGGCAGCATTGACCAGCGTTGACTTGGGCACTTTGACCAAGCGTTGACTTCTGCTTTTGGGCCAGAATTTCGATCTTTTAGGCCACAGTCTTTGGCATGCAAATCAAGGCAATTGGGGACAGTTTGACCACGTTGACTTTCTGTTTGACCACAGAAATTACAGCAAGGATTGTTTGGGTTGACCGAGCTATTTTGGGTTGACGTTGACCCTCTCTAGAGGCCGTACTATTCTGTTGTTGACCGAATTGATTAGAGGTTGATTTGGGACAGCTTTGACCACCGTTGACTTTCTGGTTAGGGCTGCATTGACTGTTGATTTGGCTGATTTGTTTTGGGCTTGTATTTATGATATTTGTACTCTCACTCTCTGCGGAACTATTGAAGAATAATAAAAATAGTTGATCAAAGTGTTTCCCCACATTGTGGTTTGTCCTTGGCATCTGCCACATCTTGTGTCCTCTTGTCTTGGCTTGTCTACTACATATGATTTGTTCTATATGCATTTACTATCAATGTGTATAATTTAATGTGATTGCTACTGGATATAATTGGAAATTGTCATTGGGTTGCTAAGGAACATTGAAGTAAATTGTGCTTAAGCATAAGATGTAATATCCCCAATTTTAATTTTCAGCATTAGAGATGAGTTTGGAGATATGACGCAATTCCGGCATCGGGACTTAGGAGGAAAAGAGAATATTGCGGCTCTAGTGGGAAGTGGGGACCACAAAAAAGAGAAATTCGACCCAAGGAGGGAACTCGAACTCTTGGAAGAGAGAGGAAAGAGAGAGAGAGTGGGGACCACAAGGAGAGAAGGAGCCATGAATTATAAATAGAGCAAGAGGAATTCATTTTGGGAATCATTCATCTATTCAGAAATTGTGTCTTTGGCATAACACGCTTGAGCTAAAGCCAAGTTTGCAGTGTTGTTTAGCACACGAGTGTCTCCGAGCGGAGATCTCAACCCTTGTTTCGGTGGACTTCGAGTGCCAGCCCAAGGAGGGAGTTTCACCTTGCCTTTTTGCACTACCAGCAGGAGGGTCGATTTTTGGGAGTATAGAGGGCAACTACAAACAAGAGGGCCATTCTTCATGTAGATCTCATTTCATCACATGCAGGACTGCGTCATCTCCTCCATGACTGTGCAGTGATTGGAGTGAGACTCTTTGGGCAGCACTATCCGGGGGAGTTTGGAACTAGGGTACTGGGAGATCATTTGGGAGGCCATTTGAGGAGGATTGTTGGAGTTGGGAGAGCATAGATTGACAGGGTCAGTCACAACAACAAAATTTGAAATTGGAGGAGGGCTAAGCTGTGAAGGGTCAATTTTTGAAGGTTGGAATAAAGGGAAACCCTTTCTGAGTTTTTTTGGGTTTTGGGCAAGGATCACAATCCCATATTCCTAGAATTTTCTGGGCAGATTTGAGGGGTCAAACAGGGGTCCCAATTCAGCTAGTGCCTAGAGGAACTAGGGGAAATAGGGCCGAAATTCCGAAGTCAAGCATTGGCAAATTCCTTCTTGGGTTTTTGTGGGCTATTGGTGGAGATCCCAAGATTAATTTGCCAGAATTTTATGAGCACCCAAGGAGGTCCTAACATCAGTTCCATTCAGCCAGTAGCGTATTTCTGGGCATTTACAGTGCAGTACTTGAGAAACATAGCAACATATTGGAGGAGGGTGTCTTGTCATTTTGGGCTTTTCTAGCTTGCCTTGGGCAAGCCCAGGTGCACTCATTCCAGCACCACATTGTATACCCATTTTCATTAATAAAAAAAGTACAACAACGCAGTTTTGGCTTTAAAATGGTGTTCTGATGCTTGAGTATTTTTCTGTGTGTTTTTGGTTATGTTTGCTTTGTTTATCATTGTATATTTCCATTAGGAATATTACAGTGGTATCAGAACCATAATCTTGGCTTAGCCTGTGGGAAAGATTAGAATCAAACAACATGGCGGTAACCTTGATGAGTTGATGATGATACAACAAATGATGATTGATTTGGGGGAGAGGTTGATTCATTCCTCAGTTGGGAATCCATACATTATTGCAACTGATGTGGAGTTATTGGGAGAAAACTGAAGGGCATACCAATCATTGGGTCATGGCATTCAGATGTTCCTCTCTTTTTTGGAATTCTATGAACTAAGGGGCATACACAAACCAATGGAGATTTAGTGGGATTTTGCAAGGATGATGAGGAGTATTAAGTAAGAAGATGAAAGAGTAGTTGAAGGGGCCATGGTTGGCAAGGAGATAATTGAGCATACACCCATTGATGAGACGCCATCCATTGATGAGGTGTTCAGGGTTGTGACCGAGTTCTCAGGTGATAGCAATCCACCACAGGTTGATGAGGAGCCGGAAGACAACTCCACCATTGTTAAGGAGCTGATAGGTACAGAGGCCTCCAAATCTATGATGGAGTTGCCAGACGACAGTCGCCTACAACTAACTGGTGAGCATATCGTGCATATTGGGTTGTCTATGAAGGAGCATTCAGAGGCTCATGTCGAGCTTGTGATGGAGGATGTGCAACCATCCTTTAGGCTAGCCATTGATGAGGGGCAACATAGAGGCCACACGTTGGGTTTTCAGCACAGTTCAATTCAGAGGCACACTGGCGGGGTCTACAACGTCATCAACCCACCCTTACGCATTGGATTGAGGGAGGCCAAGTTGTCTAGATGTACCTGAGGGGATGGACAGGTTGGCAGGGCTGAGCGACATGAGCTGAGCATGATAACACATCAACTTGGAGGGCTTGTTCCCTCCACCGAGGATTACACATTCGATCCCTCCTTTGGGATTGGATGGCGAAAGGTACTGAGCTGGTATGCGATGGGGCAGGCTAGGTGGTTGGATACATCCATGGCCACATGTCAGCAGAGGCCATGGATTACCAGAGGGACTCAAGGGCCAGATTGTTTTTGTGATCCAGGTGAGATTTCCCATCACATCATAGAGATCGTATGTGATGGTAGTGGCTACGTGATGGATTTGACGCTTGAGCACACCCATAGTTTCAAATCTCCATCAGAGCCCCAATAAGCACTAGTGACAGGATGGTTTGACAGATGAGCAAACATATTTCATGAGTTGTCTTGGCATATTGACTGTGTTAGTTTTTGGTAGCATCGGAAGTGCTCTAGCCTTGAAAATTGGTGGAGAGGCTAAGGCACATGAGTTCTAAAGAACCCAAAAACCATTTGGTGAAATTCCAGCCGGATTGTATTTTATTAAAATAATTAATATTTTGAATGGAGTTCCTAAGCCTAAACTTAGGGAAATTAAAATATTAATGGGTATTAATCAAAATATGGGTGAGAATGATCTAGAAGGCGGATCAAGTCATGTTTTAATCTTAGTCGTTGATTAGAGACTTAATCTCGGTCATTGAAGACTCAACAGGAAAAGTATAAAATGGAGGCTTGGGGTTCATTTGGAAACACACATAGAGATTGAGGAAATCGATTTTATGAGGTGAGAGGTTCTCAGGAGGAAAATCAATTGGGGAGATCTTGTAGCTAAGGGGTAGAGAGAATATGGGAGAAGGACTTTCTGGAAAATACAAAACAAAGAAGTGGAGAGAGCTTGTAGAGAGGCAATGCAATAGCCGGGAGAGCTGACGCTGGGCCAGTCTGGGCCCACACAATTCTGACGCAGAGCCAAATGGGCCAGTACAGAGTAGAAAAGATGCCTGTCACGCATAATCCAGAATTGCTGGGAATTGTCGGCACTGTCGGGAACTGTCAGAACAGTCGGGAGAGCTGACACAGAGGGCAAAGAAGGTGACGTAGGGCTGACACGGAGCCAACACAGAAATAGGTGGGGTTAGCCAGTCTTGTGACGGATCAGCCAGAATTCTGCCAGGTGAGTGAGGTAAAACTCACTCAGATTTTCCGCCAGTATTTTCTCTGTAAAGGATTGCTAGATGAGCATCCTAGATTGTATTCAGATATTTGCTGCCAATAATAAGAATCCTCAGATCTGCTGCACCAGTTTTCTCACAATGGGTTTTTCCAGGGACGATTGTCCAAAAACAAGTGTGTCAATGTGATTGTTCATATGCTGATGTTTCTCTCGCCGTTTAATTTTCAGTCCTAGTTTGTGAAGTCTGCAACTGAATTTATTTTGGTGTTTACTGAAGTATTAGTAAATAACTTATCATAAATAAGTAGGAGAAATTAATCAATTATTGCAACAAATTTTCACATGGTATCAGAGCAAGGTTCAGGCAAGATGGAAGCAAAGAAAAAGGGCATGGAGAATAGTAGGGATCAAAATATTTTTGAATTAGCTTCCAAGCTGGAAGAGGAGTTTGCTTGCCTATCAAGTTCTGCATCAGTCGAGGACTGGTACATTGATAGCGGGGCTTCAGCTCATATCACTAGAGAATGAGAATATTTTGAGCTATCATGAGGAACATATGAACTTTCAAATCACAATGGGTAACAGGATGAAGTGCACCCCAGTAAGAAAAGGAACTGTTATATTCCAAACAGCAGCAGGATATAGTCTTTGAGCCACGAATGTACTACATGTGCCAGGTATGGGAATGAATTTGATTTTTGTCTCTCAATTACAAGATAAGGGATATGATGTATACTTCATTGGTAATAGAGAATATGTCAATCATCCAAAGTGGAAAAAGAGGGCCCAGATTCGAACTTGAAGCAACAGATTATACAAGTTGCAACTCGAGTCTCCTATGGCACTGATAAGCAGTAATGTCAATGGAGAAAAAGAATTAAATGAGCTGTGGCATAGGAGGATGGGACACTTACATCATGGGGCATTGCGGATGCTCAAGGAAACTGTTACAGGGGTTCCAATGCTTACTACCAAGCATGATGATACATGCAAAGGCTACATGCTAGGTAAGTACGCCAAAGCAGCATATTCCAGAAGCAACAATAAAGCTAAGAGTGTATTGGGGTTAATACACTCACACATTTGCGGTCCGATGTCTACAAGGGCCATCAGTGGCGCTGAGTATTTTTTTACCTTCATAGATGACCATTCCAGGGAAACTTGGATCTATTTTTTGAGAGCCAAGGATGAGGTCTTTGATCGGTTTAAAGAGTTTAAGGCTCTAGTGAAAAACTTGACAGGAAGGAAGATCAAGATATTGCGCTCAAACAATGGCGGAAAATACACAGATAAGAACTTCACTGATTTCTATGCAAGAGAAGGGATCCGAAGAGAATGGACAACACCCTATAATCCAGAACATAATGGAGTCGCAGAAAGGAAGAACAAAATTATTGTTGGAGCAGCAAAGGCAATGTTATATGATCAGAATCTACCCAAGTTTTTATGGGCAGAAGCATGCAACATGATTGTATACATTCAGAACAGGACTCCTCACAGGGTTTTAGGAAAGAAGACACCAGAGGGAGTTTTCACGGGAAAGAAGGCAGAAGTAAGTCACCTCAAGATATTTGGAAGTGTAGCTTATTGCCATATTCCAGAAGAAAAGCGGAGCAAGTTAGAGCAGACTGTTGAAGTTGGGTATCTAGTAGGTTACAACGAGACTTCAAAGGCGTATTAGATCTACATTCCGAGCAGCAGAAAGATTGAAGTAAGGCGGGATGCGAAGTTCATGGAAGATAGAGCCTTCAGGAAATCTCGTGAGATGCCATTTGAAGAATAAGATGAGGATGCTCCTCTAGTCTAGCAACAGGGATCAGATCTAGCAGGAAGACAAGCATCTGGTTCAAGCACGATAACCAGTACTAGCATATCCTTAAGAGAAGAGGAGCTAGGAGTGTCACAACAGGTACAGGAAGAGGAACAGATGGAACCTCCCACCACCAGTGGAAGAACTAGCCGAGAAGTACGACAGACTCTGAGGGACGCAGAGGAATTCGTTGGAGCTCCTAGAGCTGAGAAAAGGCAACGTAGACAACTTGACAGGTACCAAGCATTGGTAGCTCAGGTCGAAGAACCCTCTAGTTTTCAAGAAGCCGTACAACACCAGGTATGGGTGGATGCCATAGTAGAAGAGTACAGTTCTATCATGACAAATGATGTCTGGGAAATTGTACCAAGACCAAAGAACATATCAGTTGTAGCTTCAAGATGGATCTACAAGATCAAGTATGCTACAGATGACAGCATAGATAAGTACAAGGCTAGGTTTGTCACAAAAGGATATGCGCAAAAGGAAGGAATAGACTATGATAAAACCTTTGCCCTAGTGGCTCGATTACCTCTATCAGATCCATTATATCCCTTGCAGCACAGATGGGATGGGAGATTCACCAAATGGATGTCAAGGCAACATTCTTGAATGGGGAGATAGAAGAAGAGGTATATATTGAACATCCAGAAGGTTTTGAAACACATGAAAAGAGAACTCATGTGTTCAGGTTGAAGAAGCCTTGTATGGGCTAAAACAAGAACCCAAATCTTAGTATGGTCGAATTGACAACTACTAACAACAGTTGGGATTCATCAAGGAAGATGTCGATCCAAATCTTTATTATCTGCTGGTAGAAGGTGAGCCATTGATTCTGGTATTGTATGCGGATGATCTATTTTTGACAGGATCATCCAGACTCATAGAGGAATGTAAGAAGAACTTGGAAATTGAGTTTGATATGAAGGATTTGGGGCTAATGCACTATTTTCTAGGATTGGAAGTTTGGCAATAGGATGGTGAGATCTTCCTTGGCCAAGGAAGATATGCATCAGAAATTATGAAAAGATTCAGAATGCAGGATTGTCGACCTATGGCTACGCCTATGATTACCAATTGGAAGAAAATAGATGCTTCGGGAGACAAGGAAGTGGACCCCACCTTATACAGACAACTCATTGGGTCGCTTATGTATCTGGTCAACACCAGGCTTGACTTTTGTTATGCTATCAACACCCTTAGTCAGTTCATGGTGGAACCAAAAAGGGCGCACTGGGCAGCAGCAAAGCACATTCTCAGGTATGTGCGTGGAACAGTAAATTTTGGATTAAGGTACACCAAGGGCATTGATATCGAATTGAGTGGATTCATTGATGCAGATTGGCAGTAAATATCTGAATACAATCTAGGATGATCATCTAGCAATCCTTTACAAAGAAAATAGTGCCAGAAAATCTGAGTGAGTTTTACTTCAATTCACCTAGCAGAATTCTGGATGATCCGACACAAGACTGGCTAACCCCGACATTTTATGCGCTGGCTCTATGTCCGCCCTGCGTCACCCTCTCTACCCTCTGCGTCAACTTTATTAGCTGTTCCGACAACTTCGGAAATTCCCAGAAGTTCCGGTTGTTCTGGCAGTTCTAGATTCTGCTTGACAAGCAGCTTTTCTGCTCTGTGCTGGCCCTTCTGGCTCTATGTCAGGGCTGCGTGGGCCCAGAGTGGCCCAGCATCAACTCTCCCAGCTATTGCGTTGCCTCTCTGCAAGATCTCTCTGCCTCTCTATTCTATATTTTCTGGAAAGTCCCTCTCCTAGATTCTCTCTATCCCTCAACTGCAAGATCTCCCCAATCAATTTTCCTCCTGAGAACTTCTCACCTCAGAAAATCGATTTCCTCAATCTCTCTGTGTGTTTCCAAATGAACCACAAGCCTCCATTTTATATTTTTCCTGTTGAGTCTTCAACGGTCAAGATTAAGTCTCTAATTAACAGCTAAGATTAAAACATGACTTGATCTGCCTTCTAGATCATTCTCACCCATATTTTGATTAATACCCATTAATATTTTCATTTCCCTAAGTTTAGACTTAGGAACTCCATTATAAATATTAATTATTTTAATAAAATACAATCCAGGTAGAATTTCACCAAATGGTTTATGAGTTCTTTAGAACTCATGTTCCTTAGCCTCTCCACCAATTTTCAAGGCTAGAGCACTTTCGATGCTACCAAAAATTAACACTCCCTCTTAGCCAGGAAAGTGAACTAGCAACAATGTCCACCTTCATGCTACTCTATTTTTGAAGCATCTCCTTTCTGCACTGATGCTGCCACCAACACTGTGCTACTATTGCTATTGTACTGCTGTCCATGACACTACCACTGCCACTGCGACATTTGTACTACAACTCCCTCTCAAATGCTGCATCATTCTATTGAAAGGGATTTTCCAACATACCCATTTGTTCCTGAAATTGAACAAACTTGGCTCTTCCTAGAACCTTGGTGAGTAGGTCTGCCACCTGATTTCCTGTGGGAGTGTACTCCAACTGTACCGCCCCACACTGAACACAGTCTCTGATAAAGTGACACTGAATATCGATATGTTTGGAGTGATCATGAAATACTGGATTTTCAGAGAGCTTGATACAACTCTGATTATCAGAGAAGATCCTTGTCGCTTCCATCCTTCTCCTGAATAGATTTACAAGCAGTTTCCTGAGCCATATAGCTTCACATGTTGCTTTACTAGCTGCCATATGCTCAGCATCAATGGAGCTCAGAGCTGAAAAATTCTGTTTCTTACTGCACTAGGAGGTCATCCCAGATCCAATACTGAAGCAATACCCAATGGTATTTTTCCTGTCTAATAAATTTCCTG
>Ga0181471_100514_pt1 | contig 12060 bp, 7 predicted proteins | sample InSIn5gowninarea_FD_119083 | JGI IMG/M metagenome (GOLD analysis project Ga0181471, IMG submission 119083) | Clean room microbial communities from NASA Spacecraft Assembly Facility at Jet Propulsion Laboratory, Pasadena, California, USA -... ...
GTAGGAGCTTGTGTATTGTTTAGGTTTGTTTTGTTTTATTTAGTGTGGTAGTGTACATGTAGTTTGTCGGCGATGTGTTGCGGTCCGACGGTACTGTTGATGGTCCGTGTATTACGGAAGAGATCGCTGGACGCTGAATCTACTGCGTGGTCGGACTTGGGGGCCCGTTATAGTAGTCCGAGTTGGAGGGAGGGGTGGTTACAGGATGGAAGAGGTGCATGGTTTATGCGTCACTGGACGAAGAAGAGGTGGCACGGCATGGAAAGTAGGTAGGCATGACGTTGTGAATGGGAGAGAGGTAAGGTGTACTACTGTACGTGGCCATGATGTGAATGAGTTTGATGACTAGGTATTGAAACTGAAACATTTCACAACGCCGGCGGCCTGATGAATATACCTAGCAACCGCCACCAGTACGTGTAAACGCCTCCATCAGTGTAGATGATCCTGCCAAAACTTGGGCTCCTTCTAGTCAATCCTCAAACATAGATACAATGAAGATAAGCTGGTATAGTACATGGTTGTCGACGATCATCTTCTCTGTGATAACTTTGCTAAAACTCCTTCCAAAGCAAGAAATGCCTCAACATGCTGGGTATATCAATATACGGGGTGTGTTCGTGGGTAGTAATGTTCATGGTGAAGTGGGTGCATCATTTCGTATTGAGGGATCCAGGGACCATTGACAAGCATGGGACTAGTGATTGGACTATCAAAATAATGTGATTGTGAATAATAGGGTTCCGTCTGGGTACGACGAGGTCGATATCTGTGCTTGGCATCGTTGATCTCTTGCAGAGCAACTTCTGACACTGCTGGAACGTGGTAGGTTTTGGTCTTACGTGGAGTCGCCCGGACACGCGGGCTTCCTTGATACTGAGGCATGCTGCTGGAGCTAGTGTAGCTGACCTTGCGATTTCGATGACGATGTGTAGGATAGTAAAGTTCTGAGTCTTCGGAGATTTCGCATTCAGGAGATTGAGTACGGAATGATCTGTGTCGAGTTGGTGTACGTGGTTCTTCGATTTTCTCAGGCTCTTCAACTTCATCCAGCTCAACGACACGTTCATAGCTAGAAACCGGTGAAGGTCTTTTGGAATGCTTGGATTTCAATGACACCTTCGAAGTCTTCTCTTCGAGATTACACATCCGACGGAGATGCTCGGCCAACCAAGCATCATCTGCTTTTTGCCTCGTTGGTGTATCCCACTCTTTCTCAAGAGAGTGTGCACGATGTGTTGGCGCCCAAGGACTAACAGCCTGGTGGTTGCTTGAGGTGGAAGACGGGGTGACAGCTTCAGGTGGAGCTATTCGAAGAGGTGAGTGTCTGTGATCCCGATTTCGAATCATTTCCCGACCATATCGCCCACGGCCATTCAGACCTCTGGTTAAATCTGGACCCGCAATTTTGCATTGAGGACAGTCTATGTCTTTGATGAATCCCCACTTCTCAACATTTGTGCATCTGGGTATATCGCAATCTGCCTGAGTTTTGATACAATGACCGCAGCCAAAGCTCGTTTTAGTCTTTGTGCACATGTTCTTGACCAAATGGTGGAATGCAATTGTTGAGTCAACTACAGTTCCGTCGACTGGTCGACCAGAACCATAGGCTGCAGTGCGGTTGTAGTGAGCTCATGTAGTGCTCGATAATGGTGAATTGGCGTTGAAGCGGTGAGTGGGTGGGGAAATGTACATAGAACAACTTCTTTCGAGTACCTTGATGCAAGCAAAGAAGACGGTCGTACAGAGTATCGACGTTCCTGGGTTGTGACGTTGTCGGCAACGAGGTTTGCTGTAATGCAAGAAATCCTTCGTGGTTGACAGATGTTGTGTCACGGGTTGCAAATGTACTGTACTGCAGCTCCTGGTGACACAACAAGTACGAGTGCTAGAAATTAATTGAGGTAGTCGTCGATTACTTTGTTGGCATGAACGATAGTCAAGCTGAATATTCACATGGAGATTTCAACATCTAGAAAACTGTTGTCCTCAGTCTGGCTCGGTGTGAGGAGAGCATGGAGAAACAATTGTACGCCCCGATATCAGAAGCATTGGGCAACGATATGGTCAGGTAGATAGAGCGGGTGTAGAGGAGTGCAATGCAGCAGCTAGCCTCACCAAACCTTTCGAGTCTTGATGTACAGTACACAGTGCACAGCAGGGCCACAATGGGCAGTAGCGAAACAGGACCAGGGACCATTTTACGCGAATGTGTGGTGTGCTCACAGCTCATTAAGCTCTAACAAGCTTAGTTATCGCCGGGAAATGTGTCGCTCGCTGCATAGCGCCCGTCAAAGGTAATCACCCATGTCTGGTCCGAGCCGCTAAAGTTGATGTCGACTTCTTGTCACACCTTCTGACCAATACGAAGCACGAGTTCGCCGCTGTCAAGGGCTGGCCGAAGTTCCTTTGCTCATGGCGGAAGACAGGGGACGAAGCCAATGACAGCAGCTGTATTGGTGCCGCGGTGGAGGGTGACGGAGAATGGGCGAGCGTTTCAGCATGCAGCAGCTCTGGACCAGCATGGTTTTGCCTGGAAAGGCCTCGCCTCACCATTTCTCGGGCTTGCGGTGCCCGCATTGGTGTATGGCAGGCTGCCGCCCGTACCGCATTTTTGACTGGCTTCCAGTCCTTTTTTGAGGCTTCCAATTGCCAGATCGTGAGCAAGCACTGTCCATTTGCCACTTGCGCACTTATCGAGTGTCTTTGTGATTGGATCTGGGCAGCTGCATCTGTTAGCTTTTCGAGTCGAGGCGCTTGTTTCTACCCTGTCACACAGGCAGTTCCCTAGTTCCTTTCGATATTGTCTACCCACTACAGCTCTTGACCGAGACTGGACCAGAGACCCATACTTTTTAGCACACTTTCTACAGTATGCGCCCAGCGGACGTCGCTCCAATGTGTTGCAAAAATGTTCATTGACTGGCACTTGGCAATAGGTCCATCACATCATTCCTCCCGTACTCAAAACGAGGTTCCTTGGCAGAAAGCAATTTCTCAGGCAATCCGCATTAATTTGCTGTGGTAGTCGGTAACGAAATACTGCATACAATGACGGGAGGTAGGCTGCGACATTTTGACACTGCAAGTCGCACAATACATGTATTTACTTATCCGCAATGTACCAGTTTCAGTGCGCATCAGCATACTATACAGTAATAATGTCCGGCATGAATTTTCTTCACTCGTTCATCAACGAAGGCAGTTTCTGTCTTGAGTGATTAATCGATTCAATACAGTTCCGGAGGCCGTAAACAGTAATCAGCCTCAGCCCTTTGCTGAAGAAGTAGTCTACTCCACCCTCGGACCCGGGTGATGTGAAGACCGAGGCAAAGCAGGGGTCAATGACTGATATCGTCCTTATTAGAGCTTCGGGATCCGATCACAGCCGTGTTTACTTGGCGGCACAAAGAACTTTACTTGCAGTACTTGTACGATTATCCACTCTAGCGCCTACTACTGTATATTCTATAAGGAAGACATTACCACAGCAAACACAGTTGTGACCGATGGATTGATAAAAGCACTTCCTTTTGATCCATACAAGTTACATGGGATAATTTTGGTCGAAATTATTGTTTAAAAGGTTCATTGGCAGCCGTCGAACCCGACGAGTGGTCCTGCATCCCGCTGTAGGTCCTACCAGCCAGAGGATAGAACAGATCCCACCCTAAGCTTTGTGCGGTCTGTCGGTGTGAAGTCGATCTATCAGTTACGCCGAGCTTATGATTATGTACATTTAGGCAGCACGCGGCGAATTGTCATATGGTACAAACGAAACTCTGATGGTAGTCTTGTTCTCCGAATTCCATAGATTAGAAAGCTTTGAGTATGTAGTACTAGGATCGTTTCTTACTTGCCGGTCTTTCCTTTCTTCCTCTTTTCTCTGGTAGACCCACAACAGTGCTCCCACTAAGTGGGGGCAAGACGGCAGTATCGATACCCCTAACCGCAACTCAGACCGGGATCCCCATCGCAGATGTTGTACGCACAACCGAAACTACAGCCTAGCAGACACGCCTGGCCCGAGGGACAGTCTTCACTGTATTCGCATTGGTTTGCGGTTGGGCAGGAAGGTCCGGAAGGAAGACAGATCGGGTTTCCATCAGTGAGACTGTAGCAAGTACAGCTCGAACAAATACTGCTGATAGTACTTGAGCTGCAGACGGGACCAGCAAAGCCGCAGGTAATACCAGGGTTGTTGACACAAACCCCCTTTTTGCACACCTGGTACACGAGGCAAGCATGTCCGCAAGAACCACAGTTGCTACGATCCACATTGAAGTTGACACAATTCCCAGAACAAGCTGCTGATGGTGAAGCACATGACAAAGTGGTAGTGGTTGTAGACCTGAAATGTCATCAGTCAGCGCAAATGGAAAAGACCTCAAACTTGCAAGCGACGACTAGGGGCGCATTTTTTATATATGCTGTCCTGTCCTGTACGTATGGAAAACAAGTATGATCAAGATTTCTTGGCCATTGTACGTTGGGTAGTTCTTCTATGCGGCAGAAATCGAGCATTGAAACAGTGTGATAAAGATGAAGACGAAATATTGTACTTACGAAGTAGTGGTTGTCGGAGTAGTGGTCGTCGATGTCTTCCATACCGTTGTGGTGGAAGGAGTTTCAATACAAGAACAAAGGACTGATACGATGGAAACCGCCTCTTTTACCACGCTGCTCCAAGCAGAGCACTGGGCGTTGCATGAAGCACTGGTCAAAGTGGTAGCCGTACTTGGCTTCGAAGTTGTAGTGGTTGTGCCCGAAGTTTTGGCGACTGCAGTCCTTTTCAGGATGGTGCTGCTCGTAACAGTAACCACCGGCACAGGATAGTGAGACGAGCAGTAGGTTTCGGCTATTGGGTAACCAGACAAGAAAAGCAGATCCACGTAAGGAAAGCTTTGACAGAGTGACGCTGCCAGTGCGCTGCTAAGAAAAGCCAATTAGGTGGCGAGCACCAGCGATGTGATCTTCATGTTAACCTTGATGAACCAGATATGTGATTTGTAGGAAGCTAAGCAACAGCCTTAGAAGGACCCACACTGTTTTTGGGAGGAATTCAGCTGTAAGAAAGTGAGCATAAGTGAAAAAGAATAGAACAACTCCCCACGATTCGGGAACGTAATAAGTACTCTTTTGAGCCCGCTCCGTATCGAAGGACGCAAGTCTTGGGTATTCAGACTTGTTGTGGCATACTAATCAGTCTCTTCATCCTCTTCAGAAACCAGTCCTCTATGGGTGATTACTATTCACATCCAACAGTTAGTGAAGACCAGTCCACAAGCGAGGTGTGGCTCTAGTTCACTTCTCCGGGCTAGACTGCCTAAATAAGCCTAGAAAAAGATGATCCAGACCTGCTCACCCCTGTCCTTGGTGCCAAAATATACCACCAACCAGTCAGTGCGTACTCTGTGATTTTGCCTTACAGACTTGTCTGCAGATCTCGTTGGTTCTCGCGTATCTCTTGAGCCTACCAAATGTTGGTCTAACAGACGCTACTCTCGGATTTGTGAGGGAGTTTGTTAGTGGCGACTGCAAGAACATTCTCATCTCAGAAAGCAGGCGGTCTTGCACAGTACCAGTGTCATATAGTCATTTGTCGTGTTGTGATGTCGTGAATTGAAATCCTTGTTTGTTACTGGCCGAAGCCCGAAGCTTAGCATTCGTGACACTTTAGAAGCGCTGGTACAGATGAATTGAGGTGTAGCTCCGTAGCTGCGTAAGCATCGGCCAATACTGTTGCAATGTCGATCTGCATAGCAGCCTGTCTGTTCCTGTGGAATCACAGGATGCAAGTATGCAAATCGATGCAGACCTGATGCAAGCAGCTTCCTTTCTCGACTTTAGCTCATGCACATTCTGATTTAGCAACAAAGCTTTTACACGCCATTGAAGGAATGATGGCGCTCAAGTCTGGATTGAACAAGCCGAACTACAGCTTCTTGCTACCCTCGCCTTCCAGCAGTCAGCTTCACAGGGGAACTTGTGCTCTAGAAGCAGACGTTGAAAGACGGTTTCGACAAACGTTCAGCTGGCCTCGAAGAGGTTAAGCATGGCAGGGGCTGAACTTAAAAGCCAAGAATACAAGTTCAAGCGATGGTCTCCATTGGATAAGTACCATACTGTAGAAACTCAGCACCTACGCCGTCCACTCAGTTTACTAATCGGAAACGCAGATTACACGCTATCCAAAAGCGCGTTTTAGCTGCATGAGCTGCGTCCCGCAGTTTCGAATTGTCAAACGTTTCTTGTACACCTGCTGCTTACTATTTGGTACCATATGTGCATAGACATTTATTGGCTGTGGGTAATGCTTTGGTAAAGCGAGAGAGGCTGTTATATTGGCGGCGAGAGATAATGATTGGCCGGAGAATATTTGATGTTCTGAGTACGGTGATGTAGCTGACGAAGAGGAATGTACGAAAGGGAAATCTTATACCATTCGGAGTGGAAAACCTACCGAACGTTCATGAAGACACAAAAAGTGTAAGCAAAGTGCCAAATGAAGAAATAACCTTGTTTTCTGTGGCTAATGCTGTGGCCGCGAAAGTGGGCGGTCCCGAGTCAAGTCCTCCAGGTCGACATCTGCTTCAAATTGTCCTTCTAAGCCCATTGACAACAAGCTCGATATAATTAGTCAGGGGGTGCAGTGAGTTTCAAAATGAGATCACGTGTATTGTGAGATAGACACAAGTCGAGGTCTTTCGGCGATTGTATCCCGATCGAGGGATTGACTTTCTTCACTGTTCGTTGAGGTCCTCCAAGACCAATGTTTCCGATTTTCATTTATCCATTTACTGAGATAAGCTGCCGTCACGGACTCGACTTGGTCAGGATCGTCCTCACAGGATCGCTACGACTTGCTACAGAACATGCGCTCAACAGATGACTACGACTTCGCTCCTGACTTTCCTCTCCAGGGACTTCCTCAATAACTGCCACCGAGTGATTGACTGAATACTGCTGCGACACATAAAAACTCAGCATGAGCTCCACCCTACATACAGCGAAGTGATAGTGAGAAGAAGAAGCTAGGAAATCATTCTGTCTCGTACCTGGGAGGTTGTTGCTCGTCGTCAATCTCATTCCGATATCCAAAGTCTGTCGGTCCTTGCTCGTGTTGTGGTAACATCCCGCCAGGTTGATACTCCAATGCAGTGTCCTGACTAGATCGAGATGCTGCTGTGGCTTCTTCAGCAGCCTCGCGGCTCTTTTGCCGGCTAGTGAAGCGTCTGAGCATGTTCATTGTGTCGTTACAGCTGCTGGATTTTGCTGTAGTTGTGGTCTCTGCTTCTCCTGCCTCTTCATCGGATTGATCATTACTAGCGTCCTCGGCTTGCTTGCCCTTCAGGAAGGCTGAAGTCTTTGCGAATGCTTCAAGGTCTTCTTTGTGTGGGTCTACCACTGTGATAGGTCTACTTGCGTCACTGTCGATTTCGACCTTCTCTCCTGCGACATCAAGTTCGAGTTTCCACTTCAGTTCGTACTCACGGGAAATAATGTAGCTGTGGAACGTAGGAGGCAGTGGTCTTTCGGTGTGGTGTCGTGCCTTGTATGCCTTTAATACTGCTACCAGGCTGGGTATCTTTGATAGATCGATGCCTGCTTCAGTCACTGGAGGATTCTCAGTGGTTGTGTCCTCATCTGTCGTAACGAAGCTCTGCCGATCTCGTGATTTGCGGTCCATCATCATGCTCTGGTTCACTGGCTGGCAGTCGAGCAGTTTTATCTCTGAGCTGGTGCACATTGATCTATCAGATATCATGCTCTTCCACCGGACGTATGTCAAGGCTTTGACTGTCAAGGTAATGTTATCGATTCTGATGTCCGGATACTGTTCGGGAGGTATTGTAGTCCTTTCTTCGTCTCGTACAGGCACAGCGTTGATCACAAAAGGTATACCGTTCTCATTGAGTATTCGTATCGTGTTCGGTGTTGAGACGGAAAGCTTGAACGTGAATCTAGGTAAGGTGCTGGAGGTGAACATTGACTTTGTCCTGTCGTGGATTGTGCTCGAGAAAGAGAAGTTCTGCCTTTTCTGTAGACCACTCCGTGGTTCACGTTCCCATAGCAGAAGTTTAGACGATTTCATAGTGTATGAGATAGTTTGGGTGTGCAACGGAGAATGCTCTGCTGATGAGGCTTCTGGTCTTGGCTTTTCCGCCACGCAAGATGGCATTCGAAATTCTATGCCCAGTGGAAGTGTCGGAGCAGCTAATTCTGGATTCGCCACACTTCTCACGATCAATGGTAGAGTAGCCTTCCGAGTGGATAAGAGCACGGATGCTGTCCCCTTAGCCTCTTTGACAGTAGCTGATAACACATATTCGACGAAAGCAATATACCTGTAGCCAAAACCCCACTTCATATACTTGAAGGTTGGTGGCATGAAATGTGCTGACACGAAGTCTTTGGTGGATAGGAAATGCTCCTTTTCTTCCCATTGATGTTCTGATTCGTCCACTGTGACTACATCAGGGTTTCTGGGTATTTCAAGATGAAAAGGCCATGAAAAGGAACCAGGCTTATGCGTATGATAACCTTCATGGAGTGTGGTCTGTTGTGAGAAGAGAGGAGCACGGCCGCGCCAGTGACTCTCTCCATGGCCATGCGACCGCATGAAATGCACTGTAACCCACATCAGCTAGAATCGGGACGACTTGGTCTCAATATGCTTACCTTTGACCCGGCCATACAGCCGAATGCTTACAGAGCCAATGGCAAAATCTCGAGATGTGCTCAGAGCCACGTCACCAGCAACCTGACTTCCAGGAGAATAAAAGGCTTGGTTGTCCTTCAAGATGATCGATAAGCCTTCTGACGACTTTGCCTTGGCCCGTGGCATAGTGTAATAGTTCTTCTAGTTGTGTGGTGCTCGTCCAAGGAGGATACTGTACTGATTTTCGAGTATATTGAATTCGAAAGAAGACTTTCTCTTGGTAGCAACAGTTCTCAGTATCTGACATCTTTGCTTGCAGGACTTTATTGAGAGCGCGCCAGGCGGCTCCTGGTGTGGCCTTAGCAGGACAGTCATATTGATTCATCGATGATCATATTTGTGACCAAGACGGCACGGCACAACCCTGTTAGGCTTGAACCTTGCTGGCTATTATCGATGGAATTTATTTCTGGAAGGCTTCCAGAAGACACCCAGAATTGAGGTAGATGGTGCCCCGCATAAATACTGGAAGGGGGGATTTTATGTTCCACTAACCATGATAGGGAAATGCTCAGGAGTTATTCCGTACAGACCAGAAGCGAATACGTGAGGAAGTCTGGGGTTTAGGATGATCGACGTTTCCATTCGCTAGATAGAAACGACCAGGTGACATCCTCGGGCCACTTATGCCAAGGTAGACACTTTTCAGGGAACGTTTCTCAACGGCCAAAAATAGAAACAGCTTCAATTGTATGGTGTGCAAACGCCAGTCATCTGTCCATGCCCACTCAACCAGACGACGTGACCTTGACGTATTGGACCCCCTTGACAACTGTATTTGGTTCTGTCATTACCATGCTAGATAACCACTCATAACAAACAGCCACTCCTGCAAAATATATCCATCTGGTGGTATGCAATACGTTAAGCGACCGCCGGGGACAATGCTTGACAGCAGCAGAAACCCTTGATGGGGGTGGCCTCCAGAATTTATTCCTGCCACGTATAAAATGAGAATGATTGCAGTAGTCCTGGGCTCTTTTGCTTTTAGGCTCAGTTAGGTAATACCTCAGCGTGCGCTACTACAAGGAGGTATTGATCGTCCGTGTTAACAAAAGCAAGATGAAGCTTGGCGAGTCTCAACTACTCGAGTCTGTCAATGGTAGAGTGAAGCCTGTAGCGTATGTTATTTCTGTTCGATTCTGTAATTACCTCATGTATGATAATGACATTGGCCATAAACAGCGTTCTCTCCGCCACGGATAGTACAAATATTGTTCCACATACCTGGTTCATGCATGAGTATACAGATTCCGTAAAATGTTCACGAGCAAACAGCGGCCCTTCAGGTCGAATGTAGCAATAGATTCATTGCATTCCCTGCTCCATGCAGCACTCTCTTATTCCAAATCTCTTCCACGACCTCTTCCTCTTGTGGCACCTGTAGCCGCTCTTTTCTTTGATTTAGGCTCTTCTTCTTCCTCCCCAGCGTCGTCGTCATCATCATCATCATCCTTGACTCTCTTGCCTTTGCCCTTTCCTTTACCTCTCGCACCCCCCTCTGCCTTTGCTTTCGGCGCAGCCTTCTTTTTTGGCGCCTTGATGAATTTGTCTTTCTTCAGGTCAAGCTCTTCGTCATCGTCGCCTTCAAGCCCCTCATCGGCAATACCGACTACTTCTTCTTCACTGTCCTCAACCGCCTCCTCCAGATCAGGCTTGTCGCGTTTGCCAATACCCATCTTTGCCATGGTGCTGCCAATCGTGCTTGCTTTCTGGAAAGAGGTATGATGACTTTGTGCATTGTACATTCTTGTAAATTGCGCTTTTGTAGCCGTGTCGATCTTCACCTTCTCCTGATCCATAGGACCTAGACCAAGCTCCATGATAGCGTCATAATCATCTTTGGTCAAGTAGTATGAGTCCAAGAAGTCAATAACTTCTTGTGCAGCATCTTTACCCTCGTCCATCAACACCTTGACTGTCTTATTCCAAATGGCAGGTAGATACTGCTGCCGAATTTCGTGGCGATCACCGGACGCACGTACGCGCATATGTCCTTGAATATCCTTGATGTATCGGGACAACTTACCTTGTTTACTGTTATTACCCAGCCAGGAGGTGAAGCCAACCTGCCCACCAAAGTTGCCGTAAACATAGCTGGCTGGTCGTACGAAGCTGAACACGGCATGGGTTGGCATGAGCGACCACTGTTGTTGAGAGCCGTGGATCATCCTATCGACCAGATCTCCGTCGCTGATACTTGAAGCTGCGTTATCGGCCATTTCAAGAAGCTTCAACGCATGCTCCTTGCCATTGTAGCCAGTTGCACGAGCCATTTTGGTCTTCAGATAATTCTCCTGGAGCATAAGATAGCTGAACTCATGGTCGTTGAAATATAGCTCGATTTTGTCATTCAACGTGGCAGTTGACGCATTCGTGAACATCTCTGGTCGAAGGATTTTGTTGACCACGTCCCAAGGTTTGAGAATCACATGCTTCTCCCAAGCTTTGGACATGGCTTTGCCTTCGCCATGATCCATCTGTTTGTTGTCTAGCTTGATAGTGGAAATCATGTTGATGATCTGGCGAATGTCTGCATGGCTGCCTTCGATGATTGCATCGATGACAGGTGTCGGCATTTTGAGGCCTTCTCGATAACATATGGTCATGATTCGTGACCTTATCATGTCAGTTGTTGGTCGTCTGAACGGAAAGTCAGCGCAGACAAAATCGAAGGGCTTCATTTTCGGTAGCTTTCGATCGTTGCAGATGAGGATCATAGGAACGTTAGTCTTTTTTGCCACCGCTGCCATGGCACCGACACCTCCCCGATCACCTGCCGACATGCCATCGACTTCGTCCATGATCAACAGTAGCTTTTTCTTTGATTCGTCAACTTTCTTACCATCTCCAGCGAAATAGCCGAGTAGGGAGGTCGTGTCAAGTACTCCTTTCAGCCCGGTTTCGACAAGTTTTTTGCTGCGAGTGTCACTGGCGTTGCTCTCCACCACATCGTATCCTTCAAGTCTGGCGACGAGATGGGCCGCTGTTGTTTTGCCGATACCTGGCGGACCATGCAACATTGCGGCACGGAAGATGCCATTCCCGTCAGGTCCACCCTGCTTGAAATTGAGCTTCTGCCTCTTAGGCCAATTTCGTAACCAATTTTGCAGCTTTTCGACCAGACTCTTGTTACCGCATACTGCTGCCATGTGATCCGGAGCATATTTGTCGACCCATAAACGATCGTCAACTTTCAAGCCCTTCGGTTTGTCAGGCACTGCTATCCCTCGTGCTGCAGCGCTTGCTTTTGCTTCCTTCTCGGCTTGTTTTTGCTTCTCTTTTTCTTTTTTCTCCATGTCCGCCGCCTCCTTTTTCGTGACTTCTTCAGCCTT
>Ga0181471_100516_pt1 | contig 12017 bp, 4 predicted proteins | sample InSIn5gowninarea_FD_119083 | JGI IMG/M metagenome (GOLD analysis project Ga0181471, IMG submission 119083) | Clean room microbial communities from NASA Spacecraft Assembly Facility at Jet Propulsion Laboratory, Pasadena, California, USA -... ...
GTAAATTGCTATTCTTAGTCATGCCACGGAATCTCTTACCAAAGAAATAGAATAGCACTCCGAAACTGCACCACAAGAAGATCAAGCACATATTAAGCATGATAGGCTGCACGTATCCACTCTCCACGATCCAAGGCGTGATGAATTTCGAAAAGCCGTATCCCCAGACGTTCTTGTTGACTGTGATCGTGACCATGATGCTTCCAGCAACAGGTTTATACGAGTCGATACCGTATGTGGTAGCGATGGCTGGGAGGGCAGCAACTTGGATACCGGCGCAGGTAAAGCCGATGATGACAATGACTTCCCATGGCCATTTGTACTGGTATCCGAAAGCGACGATGAAATTGCCTAGGAGCATGATCAGGACGAATGGGATCATGGTTGGGAGACGCATTTCTGGTTCACGGACACCGCGGTTGCGGGAGGTGAGGCGCGCGGCGAACCAATCTGATAGCCAACCGTTGGTTATGAGGCCGATACCTTGGCCGGCGAGAATGGCGAAGTTCATGAAGCCGATTGATTGCGCGCCGAAGTTGTAGGGTGGTGCGGCGAAGTTCTGGGATTGGGTTAAATTGAGGGTTAGGAAGGACGAGGCGGACCAGGAGACGACGAAGGCGGAGAATTCGACTATGGGGAAGGCGAACAGTTTGACTGGAATCCAGAGGTCTAGGGCTATTGACTTTAGAGGGTGGGCGTTGGGTGCGAAGAGTTTGAATTGAGATTTGGATGGTTTTCCTTTGTGAAGGTATGGATCGCGGTCGGCGGTCAAGACAGGTTCGAGATTGGCGGGGTTGGAGTCGGGCATGGTGGTATCCGCTGTGTTATGAGCTATAGCATCGCCATTGGATATCTTTTCTGAATGCTCGCCTGAATGACTGCTTAGCATCCCCTTTTCGTTGTGGTTTGTCGTTGAGTTAGCAACACTGGCTCGTCGCAGCATTTCTCTCGGGTGGAGACGGTGCCATCGAGTTTCAGGGAAGAGGAAGACCAGCGCGATTATGATAGCGGCGTGCATGGCAACGTTGAGCCACCAGAAGTTTCGCCAGCCAACATGTTGAGCCATAGCACCGGCGATGATAGGTCCCACTGCCAGACTACCGAAGTAGAAAACGAAGTACAATGTCATCCATCCACCTCTCTCGTGAAGGAAAAATACGTCAGCAGTGATTTGTGGTTGAGCAGTCTGTATACATGTCAGTGAATAGACGGGCATGGAATTGAAATCTTCAACAATACCTCTGCGGGTCCAGCCCCGATACCGTTGAGAACGCAAGCTCCCATGAAACTGTTATATGTCGTGGCCTTTGCTCACCAAATGCAGCTTACGAGGCATATGACAGTAGAGATAATGAGGACAGGTCGTCGACCGAAGGAAGTTTGAATTGGAACCCTAGAGAGGTCAGCAAAGTATCAGAGGTGTTTTTGACACCAACGCACCAGATGAAGTTGCTGAATCCCAGGACAAGAATGCAAACACCTGTAAACTGCACGACATCTGCTAGACTTGCATCGAATGCTTCCATGAGATCTGGAAACATAGGTGCCAAAGCTAGTGGTCCAAAACCTTGAGCAAAGGACACAGCGGTGGACATGGTGATAACCGAGGTCTTCCAGAACCGATTCCAGTTCTATACCTGTCAGATCTCATGCTTCACATAGATTTTGGATTCATATACCAGCGGATCATGGGGATCATCCGAAGGCTGAGGCACCAGCACTTTTGATGAGTTCCCTCCAGCTTTGACAAAATGATGCGAACCGACATCGCTCATAATCTCCGTGCCAGGGTAGATGGTTGTATGCAACTCATCTTCGAGCTTGAACGCGTTAGCTAGTCATTCAATCGCATCGTCGAGAGAGTCAAGTACCTGGCGCAAGTCCTATGAAGAAATGTTAGCAACGCACTTGAAATGGTCAGGGCTCATGACGCACCTTTTCATCATAGTTCATCTCCATGTTGAACACGGTATAGAGAAAATGAATCGGTTGTAGGTACTGATGGTGAAACTGAACAACAGGAGGATTATGTATCGCTTGGATATTAAGCCAGGAGACTCTCCGAATCCAGATTCGCCTCTAAGGGTGATCTGAATCGGATACAGCACCATGGCTGACAGACCTTGTTTGAGCCACATAAGCCGGCCATCGACTTGTCCACAATGGCATGGGCTAGCAATGGTCTTGTTATGCAGGAACCAATATAGACCATGTCCGTGTGCCAGAATCTCGTCTAGAGTACGCGTGTCATTGATAGGTTCTGGTTGTGACGGGCGTACTGATTGAAATCAAGCTTCGATAAAGGAAGAACGCCATGTCTGCGAAGTACGGAGTAACTCCATCACTTCCGTCGCATGCTCCTGCAAGCTGAATGCGATGCAAGGACAGCTATTGGCTCGAAAGATCAACGGATACCAAAGTGCGCTGCGCGATTGGAGGATACGACCGGCGCGCACCTGTCAAAAAAGAGGGTGTGCAGGGTTGTCAGCAGAGGCGGCTCTTCGGCGTCGATCAGCACTACAGTAGTCTCTGGCTAAATCTCGCTTCTCTACTAAGTACAGTTCTGTAATGGTCCATCCGTTCGTAGCAACTATCCTCAGTCGATACTACTCAGACTGTCTCTCACCTCATATGTTGCTATGAGAATTGCAGTGTTTTGCTCAGCTAACAAAGCGATGGAAACAGTACAGAAAATACATTGAAGACGAAAACGTCATGCAGGCCTAACGTTGATCGACACACCCGAAAGGACGGCGGCGCAGACACGTCTTGATCTTACGAGGAATTTCCCCAAACCAACCCCATACGGGGACATTTAGACGAGGACGGAAAGCTCGACCTTTCTGGAGGCCATGGGTATAGCCATCGCTGGACCAACCACATTCAGGCATCCCTCCGGTCTAGAGGAGTTTCAGTTTTTGGGGCAGTCGGCATTTAATACCGGTAGTCGCATTTTTTCTATTACTTCGCGTGCTGAAGTAGCAACTTTTACAACTGCCGAGATTGTGCTCCACAATATCTACTGATACACTCACTCACTACTTGATACACCATCCTGCACAATTAAACTCAGAATAGCCAGAAACGTATGGATGAGGTCTAGAGTAGGATAGAGCGGGTTAAATTCCAACCACAGGCGGAACATGACATGGTCAAATGAGTTGCAATTGACGTTACAATATCGCTAAAAGGCAAATAAATCAACATGCCCACCGCAAGAAGTCATCAAGATATCACACAACTGTGGTTGGATATGAGACAAGAACGAACATCAAGTGCTGCGCTTGCCCCAACCAGAGAAAAATCCACTCACACTGCTAGAAGTCGTATGAGATGTCTTTGCTAGATCAGGTGTTTTCAGAGCCGCCGACGGTGGCAGTGGTGTCGCGCTCGACGTCTTGGGAGACTCAGCTCCGCTAACAGGTCGCGGCCCTGGTGACAACGCTCCACCACTGATGATCTTTCGGAGAGCATCAAGCTTGCCCTTGGTCTCCTCCAGCTCCTGTCTAGCAACTGCCTCGCCTGTCTTAGCATTTACCAGCTCAAGCAACAGTGACTCATTAGATTGCATCTGCTCAGCGACTGCGGCGACCATGGTTGGGTTCATGAGGCTGCTTGATCGTCTCGTAAATAAGAGAGAGGAGGGGCGCATCTGTTCCGACTTGCCCAGCCTGAACTCACGCAAACCCTTGGTGGGAGGAAGCTTCAAATCAGCCCCCCCTTTCTCACTCACTGGCGTATACATATCCGATGGTGATTCGGGGGTGAGACTGCACCGCGCCTTCAGGTCTTGTACTTGTCTTTCGAGCCTCTGCTTTTCCTTGTGCGAATCTTGAACTCTTTGTCTGGCATCACGAAGATCTTCCTTCAGAGCAGTTTGTTCGGCTTCTCTGTCATCCAAGCGTCTCATTAAGTCTTGGCATTTGGATACTTCTGAGTCGTGTTTCTCTTTCCACTCTGCTGCATCGCTTCTCAATTGATGTTTGGTCTGCATGATAGATATTCGGCGAGATTCTGTAGCCGAAAATCGCAGAGACGCCTTGTTCAGCAATCCCTCAATATCAGCATCGACAAGATCTTGTTCGTCGGCGGTCGCTAGCTGCTTCTCAGCTCGTTCTCTCTGCAGTTGTTGAAGTAGCGAAGTGGCTAGCGACCGTTCCTCTTCTCTTTCCTCACGTTCACGTTGGAGTTCTCGCGCAAGCTCAATATGCTGGTGCTGAAGTTTGCCGAGAGCTGTAAGGAGATCTTCAATCTGACTATGTAGGCCTCTGTCCGAAACACTGGTGGTTGTCTGGGGTCCAGTTTCAGATGATGCAAGCGAGATCACCTCGCTCTTGACTCTGGTTGTTTCCGAAAGCTCTGTCGGTGCGGTGCTCACGTCCGAGACACACGTCTCCACAGATACAGTTGTTGAGGTCAAACTATTACCCGATGGCATCTTCCTCAAGGTCAAAGTGGTTGCAACTTTGGTTGGAGGGGATGGAATCGTGAGGCTCAGGTTTGCCGACTTGTTGTTTTGATGATTGGAGCCTGTCCAGAATCGGCCAAGTAAGGAAGCAGCTGCACTTCTGAATGGAGAAGGGATATATGTGACTTGTGATTGCTTGAACTCGACCTCTAAGGCTTGCAGGTTTTCGCGGCTAACAAGGTTGGTGAGGGAAACGAACTCGGCGACCATATCATCAGCATGCTGTGCATAGGTATCCCAGAGTTTTCGTGATAGGAGAAATTGCATCACATCCTCAAATTCTGCAAACGCCAGTAACTTCTTTTGGTTTCGTTGCATAACTGAAAGTGCCACGCGCATTAGAGTTTCGGTTGCACCCTCGGCCAGAATGATGTCGTATATTCTCAGCAGCATGGGCAGCGGGCAGGTGACAGCGAAGAATGAGAGAAACCACTGCGAAACGTACAATGGCTCAACATTGAGCTTAGCCAGATGTGCTGTTAGCTCTGGCAGGTGCTTGGACAGCAGATTTTGGAACTGATAAATGCGCAAATGCAGGCCTGCCAGATCCGGTGTATAGCAGGAGTGCAGGTCGTAGTGTTCCATGAGACGCACAAGCACAGCGAAAGCTTCTGGCTCACTCATGTGCATCAACAATGGACCAACCACGAAGCCCAAGCCCTGGCAGTACCCAATTCTTTCGTCGTACAAACTGAAAGCTCGTAGGACACGGCCCAACATCTGTTGGCCTTCACCGTCTCTTTCTCGAAACATATCCACGTTTGGAAAGCTCCTGCCTACATCTTTTGCTATAAGACCATCGTAAGGGCTTGTTTCGTTCGAAAGACGTTGAAAGTCTTCATGTAGCTTGTTGTCGTGAGCGCCAGCAATGCTAGGCCATACAACACCACGGAGAGGAGGAGGTACACCACCACGAATCTTGTTTGAGGTCAAAGTGGGAAGTCTCTGGGCTGTTTGAGGATAATCTTGCACGAGGGCGGCCCAGAACTCAAGTTCGGTCATAGCAGGCGGTGGAACTGAGGAGTATCGTAATGACTGCAGTCTCTGGGGGCCATTCACAAGCTTCTTTAACTGGTATCTGGATGCTGGACGAGTACTAAATCTTGATCTGTTTGCAGGCAGTCCAGACTTTGGATCTGTCACCAAGGCATTGTTCTCCTGTTCCAATCGTGCAAGCAGCAAGGCAGTAGACTACCTCAGTTTAGCATGTGTATTCATATTGGATTTCTTGTAGCCTACCTCGTCCGTTGCGTCGTCCCTGGGCTCCTGTTGCTCGGATCGCTCCAGGCCTTCCCAATCGACAACGGAGGTCGAAGTACTCGAGTCTTGTGAGCTTCTTGTGGAGGACCGAGAGCACGGCCTTGAATCTATAGAAGAGTCACTGGAATGAGAGTCCTCTGTAATCCTCTCTTCAGCCGAGTCTACCAGTGATTGGACATCAGATAATCGAACAGTAATCATCGAATTGGTGGTGGTAGGTAACGGTATGTTCTCTGGTGTAACTTCTTCGCTATCATGGTTGTTCTCAACCTCTGCTTTGTCTGGCATTGCTACAGCCATAGATGTCGTTATATCGGTCATCTTTTGCACCTGTAGTCTGGAATTTGGAATGTTGGAACAAAGTAATGAATGTGGGGAGTTATATCCAAAACCCGAGCAAAGGAGTGATGCTCGGTGTACTGTATAATCGAATTACAAGGGAGTGGCAGTTCGCATTACTCGCCGGCGAGAATGCGAAGCAGAATGGTGACAGTATAGATTACGGGAAGAGGAAGAGTGGTGAGAAGGCAGAGCTGTCGATATATTGAATGCTGCAGTTCGTCGGTGCACGTCTGCTCTGCACGATTTGTTGGTGGCTTGCAGTTTGAGGTGCGAGTGGGCCGACGTCAGGGGTTGCAAAGTGAAACCGACCAATCCAAACATTGAATATGGAGGATTAATCATACTGAAGCATATCCATTCTGCTGATCAGGTCGAGCACTTCTACTTCTACTTTCACAGAATTGTACGTTGATGCTAGCCACCTTCCAGCGTTAGCATCATAGTAGGTGTACGTGCACGACACACGGTCCTCACGGTTTCTGCTTTTCTTTGTACGGGCATGTCATGTGGCTGCTGAGACTCTGAACAAAGCCGAACAAGAGGAGAGACAGTACTTGGTACATATCCAGGATGTTGAAGCGAACAACGGTGTCCAGGCTCCAAATACAAGTGTGGTGTCTGACGTGTTTCTGCTCGAAACAACCAGGTATCTGTGCCAATTGCTACCCTTCTCAGCACTGTACAAGTCCTGGTTGAATAGCACGAGCCACGGCCAATGACGTTTGTGAACCTCCACTTCTGTTCGTCGTGCTTTACTGTACTGAGTATTGACATGTTGAAAAATGCTGTAACCTTAAGTAAACACTCGTAGCCCTCAGTGGTCCCCTTTTCTTGCCCAAATACCTTCTAGCTTTCCGAGGAGAGCACACTGCCACCAAATCGAATGAGCACATGTCGCCATCTCAATGCCAAGGACTAGCTCGGAACACGCTAAGATCGCAGCCTTGTGGCAAATCACGAGAAACGCGAGGCACACCCACCATCCACGCTAGCCCAATGTAGAGTAAACAATTTTAGTAAACATTGATCGCATTCAACGTGAACACCAGTACTCCATATGACCTGATACCTTGTGTTTTAAGCACGCAAACTGTTCGGTTTTGTGGTTCTTGACCGAATACGACCTCATTCCACTTCTCAAATACTTTCAGATCTCATGGTGTCAGGATGAGTGACGATTCAGCGTTCGACGCCATGTCGGACGCCTCTGACTTTGCGCCGCAACCCAAGCTGAAGGCAAAACCAGTCAAAGCAACCACAGTCAAGAAGACTGTCCAGTCTAAGGCGAAGCCCGCGAAACCGACCAAGCCCAAAGCTACTGTACCCAAGAAGCGAGCCAAAGACGAAGAGAATGATTCCGATGATGCTTCTGATCATGCCTTTCAGGACGAGTCCCTGCTCGCCGACACACCACCGAAAGCGAAGAAGCAAAAGATCACTCCCAACCCCGCCAAGAGCCCTCACCAGAAACCCTTGGCTGAATTAGTCAACGATAACATTGCTGAGGAGAGTGGCCCGCCCAAAGTTGGCAAGAAAAAGAGAGTTTCCGAACAATACCAGAAATTGACACAGCTGGAACACATCATTAAACGACCCGACACATATATTGGATCGACCGAAAAGACAGAGAGGCAGACATGGGTCTACAACTCGGAATCGAACAGCATGGAGTTTCGTGAGATTAGTTATGTGCCTGGCCTGTTCAAGATATTCGACGAGATTCTGGTCAATGCTGCGGACAATAGGCAGAACGATGCCAATATGAAAGAGATTAAAGTGACTATAGACCGGGACGCTGGCGAGATCAGCGTACAGAACGATGGTAAAGGTATTCCTGTTGAGATCCATTCAAAAGAGCAAGTCTATATTCCAGAATTGATTTTTGGTCACCTTCTCGCCGGCTCCAACTTCGATGACAACCAACAAAAAGTGACCGGTGGCAGAAATGGTTACGGTGCGAAATTGTGCAATATCTTCAGCACTCAGTTTACTATTGAAACCTCGGACAAGGCGCGAAAGAAAAAATACAAACAAACTTGGACTGAAAACATGGCAAAGATGGGCAAGGCGAAAATAACAGACACCTCCTCAAAAGACGACTATACAAAGGTAACCTTCAGACCAGATTTCGCCAGATTCAGTATGGATGGGCTCGACGATGATCATGAAAGCCTGTTCAAGCGAAGAGTCTACGACTTGTGCGGCACTTGTCCAGGTATTGTTGTCTATCTGAACGGATCGCGGCTTCCCATCAAAGGCTTCAAGAAATATATTGAGATGTACACCAAAGCCATCAAGAAAGAGCGCGGAGATGAGGCTGCGAATGACACCAGCGAGATCATCACCGAGAAATACGACGATCGATGGGAGGTTGGTTTCACTGTTTCAGATGGTTCTTTCCAACAAGTGTCCTTCGTCAACTCAATCTCAACAACTGTAGGCGGGACACATGTCAACTATATTGCTGATCAGATCACGAACAAGTTGGCTGATGTGGTCAAGAAGAGAAACAAGGGTGGTGCAGCCCTCAAGCCGAATCAGATCCGGAATCACATTTTCGTCTTTGTCAACTGCCTGATCGTCAATCCAGCATTTAGCTCCCAGACAAAGGAGCAGTTAACCACCAAGGCGAGCCAATTCGGAAGCAAGTGTGTGATCTCGGACGACTTCATGAAAAAAATTGTGGCAAAGACCGATGTTATCACCAATATTCTCTCTTTCGCCCAGCAGAAGGCTGACCAAATCCTCAAGAAATCTGATGGTAGCCGTCGGAGTCGAATGCATGACCCCAAGCTCACCGATGCCAACAAAGCAGGTACCAAAGACGGCCACATGTGTACGCTCATCCTCACCGAAGGTGATTCAGCTAAGGGTATGGCTATGGCAGGTCGAGCTGTTGTTGGTGCCGACCTTTTTGGTGTGTTTCCGTTACGAGGAAAGTTACTCAACGTACGCGATGCCTCAGTGGACCAAATATCGAAGAACAAGGAAATCCAGAATATCAAGAACTTCCTTGGCCTCCAGCACAAGAAAGTGTATACCGATACTAAAGGCCTTCGATATGGCCACCTTATGATCATGACCGATCAGGATCATGATGGCAGTCACATCAAAGGTCTTCTCATCAACTTTTTGCAGGTCCAGTTTCCTAGCTTGCTCAAGATTCCAAACTTCTTGGTCGAATTCATTACGCCCATCGTCAAGGTATACAGGGGCGATCCGCGAAAACCGACCAAGTCTAAAGCCTTCTACACTATGCCTGAGTATCTTGCATGGAAAGAAGCCCATGTACATGAGAAAGGCTGGGAGCATAAATACTACAAAGGATTGGGTACTAGCTCGACAGAAGAGTCGCAAGAGTATTTCAATGATCTCGATAAACACCACAAGGACTTTGACGTGCTGAAAGACGAGGAACACGAGCTCATCGAGTTGGCCTTCTCCAAGAAGAAGGCAGATGAACGAAAGGAGTGGTTACGGCAGTTCAAGCCTGGCACCTTCTTCGACTACTCAGTAAGGAAGATCACTTACACTGACTTCATCAACAAAGAACTCATTTTGTTCTCTATGGCTGACAATATTCGGTCCCTTCCCTCGGTCATTGACGGGTTCAAGCCAACGCAACGCAAAGTTCTCTATACGTGCTTCAAGCGGAACCTCAAAAAGGACATCAAAGTGGTGGAACTGGCAGGTCTTATATCAGGTTTAACCGCATATCAGCATGGAGATGTGTCGCTGCAACAGACCATTGTAGGTCTGGCACAATCATTTGTCGGTTCGAACAACATCAATTGCCTCGAGCCAGCTGGTCAATTTGGTACTCGACTTCAAGGAGGAGCAGATGCTGCCAGCGCTCGTTACATTTACACACGACTTTCACCTTTCGCTCGCAAGCTATTCCACGCGGCTGACGAACCGCTTCTCACCTACAATACTGACGATGACAAACAAATTGAACCCGAAACATATATTCCGATTGTCCCTATGGTCCTAATCAATGGTACAGAAGGCATTGGCACGGGTTGGAGCTCATCGATCCCTAATTACAACCCAGAAGAGATTGTAGACAACCTAAGACGGAAAATGGATGGCGAGGACTTTGTACCAATGCAACCTTGGTTCCGTGGGTTCAAAGGCGAGGTCAGTAGAGTCAATGATGACCGTTGGAAGTTCTCCGGTATTATCAAGCAGACTGCAGACAATGAGGTGGAGGTCACTGAACTACCTATCCGGGTCTGGACTCAAGACTACAAGGAGAGGCTGGAAGACATCATTAAGGCTGAGAAAATGCCATCCTTCATCAAAGATTACAAAGATTACAATACGCATTCCGATGTTCACTTCATCATTCAAATGGAGGACAAGCACATGAAGAATGCTCTAGAAGAGGGGCTCGAAGAACGTTTCAAGCTGTCAAAAACCCTGGCGACTACCAACCTAGTGGCTTTCGATCCAGAAGGCAGAATCACCAAATATGCTTCAGTGGAAGCTATTATGGAAGAGTTTTATGCTTACCGATTGCGATTCTACCAGCTTCGAAAAGACCATATGCTTGAAGAGCTCAACAGAGAACTTCGAAGATTCACTAACCAGGCACGATTCATTAGGATGATCATTGACGGTAAGCTTACCATTTCACGGAAGAAGAAGTCGGTCTTGATCGGAGAGTTGAAGAAACTCGAGTTTGATGCCTTTCCAAAGAAGCAAGATGCCAGCAAGGCCGGTGAGCTTGTTGCAACGGTGGAAGAAGAAGATGAGGATGCTGTAGCAGAGGACGAAACGCTGCAGGCTAGTTCTTATGATTATCTGCTTGGTATGCCTCTGTGGTCATTGACACAAGAACGTGTGGATAAATTGCAACGACAAATTGGTGATAAAGAAGATGAAATAAGCGTATTGCTAGAGAAGTCCGCCAAAGACTTGTGGCGTGCTGACCTAGACGAGTTCATCGCCGAATGGCGGTTCCAACTTGAAGACGAAAAGAACCGAGCAAAGCAAATTCGCAAAGGCAGACGAACCTCGAAGAAGTTCGGCACAAGCAGTAACCCAGCTGGCAAAAAGCGAAAAGGTGGTTACGATTCTGAAGATGACTACGAAGACCTCAAACCAAAGAAAGCGACTGCCTCGAAGTCGAATGTCGCCAAGAAGCAGACCAAGCTGGAATTTGGATCCCAAAATGATGAGTATGTTTCTGACCCGAAGAAACCTGGCATTCCCGTTGCCATACATCGGTCTCCTAAACAGATCAGAAAACCTTCTGACCCTTTGTTTGGCCCAAATTCTCGTTTTCAGTTTCAGAAGAAATCTGCTAACACTGTTCCCAATAGCGACGAAGCCTCATTTTCAAAACCAAAGACAAATGGCATCCATGTTGCATCGAAAGACTCGTCTGTCAAGATTGAATCCGACTACGAAAATTTACCCGCTGTTTCGAAGCCCGCAAGAGCCGCTGCCATGAAGCGGCCACAAATAGTTGACGATGCATCCGATAGTGATGACTTCGAGGAACCTAAGTCAAAACCTGTCTCGAAACCTACTCGTGTTGCCCAACCCAAAAAGTCTAAGCTCGTTAATGGCGATGATTCTCATGTTAGCGAACTCGAACCAGATGAACGAAAACCTGCTGCGAAAGCTCCTCGAGCTACGACAGCCTCGAAGCCCAAGTATGTCACCGACGAAGATTCCGATAGTGACGATTTACTAGCTGGCATATCGAAGCGACTCGTAACATCCAGCAAAGCCTCGACGTCAACACAGCCTAAGACTGTCCCTACCAAACCCGCTCAGCCGCTTCAAGAAAAGAAACCTTCGAGGAAAGTCGTTGAAGAAATCGACATGTCCGACACAGAAACGCAGGACGGAGGTACTGCCATACACGATCAGACCAACGACCCATTCAGCATGAGCAACGAAGACAGCGAGCCCGTCAAGCCCGTCAAAAAAGCTG
>Ga0181471_100518_pt1 | contig 11990 bp, 11 predicted proteins | sample InSIn5gowninarea_FD_119083 | JGI IMG/M metagenome (GOLD analysis project Ga0181471, IMG submission 119083) | Clean room microbial communities from NASA Spacecraft Assembly Facility at Jet Propulsion Laboratory, Pasadena, California, USA -... ...
ACTTTTTTACTTAAATAGAGTAATAATAAGGAATTTTTCTCTTTCTGTATTGTGAATCTATTAGTCAAGTAATCTTTTTAAAAGGGGTTTTTATATGTCTTCATTTATTAATCAAAAGGATGGGATCTTTCCTTCGGTTTGTTCCCTTGATTGTCCAGATCAGTGTGGGCTACTAGTTCACAAGAAAGATGGAAGGATTATAAAAGTGACAGGTGATCCGAATCATCCGGTGACAAAAGGAAGTATTTGCAATAAAGTCCGGAACATTACAGAACGAATTTATGATCCGAAACGGCTTCAATATCCGTTAAAGCGAATAGGTGCGAAAGGGGAAGGCCGGTTTGAAAGAATAAGTTGGGATGAAGCGATTGAGACCATTACTTCGCGCTGGAAAAAGAATATTCGAAAGAACGGACCAGAAAGTATATTACCATATAGTTTTTATGGCAATATGGGACTTCTGAATGCAGAAGGAATGGATAGACGATTTTTCCATCGCCTTGGAGCGAGCATTCTTGATCGTACCATTTGTTCGACTGCGGGAGCGGAAGGATATAAATATACAATGGGGGGAAGTTTCGGTATTGATCCCGAAGACACGATTCATGCAAAACTGTTTGTTTTTTGGGGGATAAACGCAGTCAGTACAAATATGCACCAAGTGGCAATTGCCCAAAAAAGCACGGAAAAAGGGGGCAAAAATTGTAGTCATCGATGTGCATAAAAATCAGACTGGACGTTGGGCTGACTGGTTTATTCCGATTTTGCCGGGTACAGATAGTGCATTAGCTTTAGGGATTATGCATGTTTTATTTGCTGAACATTTGGTCGATAGGGAATTTCTTCAAGAATATACGGTTGGTTATGAGGAATTGCAGAAACATGTTCTACAGTATGATCCTAATACCGTTTCCGCTATTACAGGTGTTCCTGTTGATGATATTGTTCAACTAGCCCGTATGTATGGCCAAACTTCTCCTTCTTTTATTCGGATTGGAAATGGATTACAACACCACGACAACGGGGGAATGAATGTTAGGACAATTGCCTGTTTGCCGGCTTTAACCGGTCAGTGGGTTGTGAAAGGCGGGGGCGCAATAAAGGGTAACTCAGGGTACCTTGCTCATAATACAGCAGCTTTACAATGCCCCGAGTTACTCGAAAATAAAACAACGCGTGTGATTAATATGAATCGTATTGGGCAAGCTCTTACCGAATTGACTCCGCCAATCTATTCTTTATATGTTTACAATAGCAATCCGGTTGTTGTCGCCCCTGAAACAAATAAAGTGATCAAAGGGCTTAGTCGTGATGATTTATTTGTTGTCGTCCATGATTTGTTTCTTACAGAAACTGCAACATATGCAGACATTGTTTTGCCTGCTACATCATCGTATGAAAATACAGATTTTTATACATCTTATTGGCATCACTATATTCAAATTCAGCAGCCCGTTATTGAGCGTTATGGAGAGGCAAAATCTAACACTGAAGTATTCCGATTGTTGGCGAAAGCAATGGGGTTTACTGAAGCTTGCTTTGAAGATTCAGATGAAGAGATGATCCGTCAGGCACTTCATTACGAAGAGAATGAACATATAGATGGTATTGATTTTGAATCATTAAGTACTTCCCAATATTTGAAGGCAAAGGATACTACTTTATTCCCTGGGAGACTGCCGACACCTAGTGGAAAAATTGAACTTTATTCTCAATCGATGGAGAAGGACGGTTATCCGCCTCTGCCAACCTATATTCCTAATGTAGAAGAAAGCAAATTTGATTACTTGTTTGTACCTGGACCAACGCATAACTTTTTGAATTCAACATTCTCGCTTAGTAAAAAACATATTGCACTTGAGAAGGAACTACGGTTACATATGAATGTTGCAGATGCAGCTGCTCAAGGCATTCAAGATGGGGACAGAGTAAAGGTGTGGAATAACCGCGGACAATGTGAACTGGTTGCTTCCATTGGAGAAAATGTACTACAAGGTGTAGTTGTTACACAAGGGCTTTGGTCTGATCGCCCGGACATGAATCAGCTCGTTAATGCGCTAACCCCTGACCGTATTTCAGATATGGGAGGAGGGGCAACCTTTTTCTCTGGACGTGTTAATGTAACAAGAATAGATGAAAGCTAAATGATTGTTACTGTCGGAAAAATATCTTCAGTAATTCCCTATGATATTTAAAAGAGACCTTGATAGGTCTCTTTTTCTATACGTATTTAGGTTATAACTTCCAGGTAGCGATCGAGCGTCTGCATTTTTTATATCTATTAGAAATTGACTTTTCATTAGGAAGTTAGAGACAGACAAATACAGGGTAATATAATTTTTCAATAAAAATTATTTTTTATATTCCTGTAATACAAAAATTGCTAATCGTAAATACTGTATCTATAAGACTAGAGAAAGTGGGTGATTTTTAATGGCAGAAACCCGTTTTAACTTTAAAGTAAACGGTAAAGAAATTGAGGCGAAACAAGGGCAATCTATTTTTGAAGCAGCTAGAGATAATCAAGTCTATATCCCGGGTATTTGTTCTTCTCGTCCAAACTTAGGTGTTGGCGTCATTCAAACATGTGACACATGCTATGTTGAAGTAAATGGAGAATTAAAACGGGCTTGTGCGACAGAAGCGGAACCAAACATGATTGTTAACTCTATCTCAGATACCGCTAAAGAAGCACAATTAGAAGCGATGTCAAGAATACTAAGAAATCATGAGCTTTATTGCACGGTGTGCGATAACAACAATGGAAATTGTTTAATTCATAATACCGCCGAATATTTACAAATAGAACATCAAAAATATCAATTTAAGCCAAAGCCATACCCTCCAGATATGACACATCCATTTTACCGTTATGAACCTGATCAATGTATATTATGCGGCATGTGTGTAGAGGCGTGTCAAGACCTTCAAGTTAGTGAGGTTTTAAGCATTGACTGGGAACGGGAGCAGCCTAGAGTGATTTGGGATAATGATGTGCCAATTGGGGAATCATCATGTGTTTCCTGTGGACATTGTGTAAGTGTATGCCCTTGTAATGCATTAATGGAAAAATCGATGCTAGGGGAAGCGGGGTATATGACTGGTATCCCTAAAAATATTTTAGAACCTATGATTGACATTACGAAAGAAGTAGAACCAGGTTATCAAGAAATTTTTGCCATTTCAAACGTTGAATCTGCAATGCGTGAAGATCGAATTAAAAAGACGAAAACGGTTTGTACATATTGTGGAGTCGGTTGCAGTTTTGAAGTATGGACAAAAGGGAGAAAGATTTTAAAGGTCCAAACCCATGCAGAGGCCCCTGTGAATGGCGTTTCAACGTGTGTAAAAGGGAAGTTTGGCTGGGACTTCGTAAATAGTGAAGAACGATTGACGAAGCCGCTGATTCGTAAGGGAGATACTTTCCATGAAGCAACATGGGATGAAGCATTGAGTTTAGTGGCAAAGAAATTTACAGAAATCAAGGAAGAGAATGGTCCTAATGCTCTCGGGTTTATCTCATCCTCAAAATGTACAAATGAAGAAAACTATCTGTTTCAAAAACTTGCACGTTCTGTTTTTCAAACAAATAACATTGATAACTGTTCAAGATATTGCCAGACACCGGCTTCTGCGGCTTTGATGAGAACCGTTGGATACGGTGGTGATTCTGGAACAATGAAGGATATTGCAAATGCTGATTTAGTAATTGTCGTTGGAGCAAACCCATCTGAATCCCATCCTGTATTGGCAACTAGGATCAAAAGGGCACATAAACTTCGTGGTCAAAAGCTTCTTGTCGCAGATTTGAGAAAAAATGAATTAGCTGTACGGGCGGATTTGCATATTCATCCAAAACCAGGTTCTGACCTTGTATGGTTATCTGCTGTTACGAAATATATTTTTGATAAAGGGTGGGAAGATAAGGAGTTTTTAAAAGAACGAGTAAATAATGTAGAAAAGTACAAAGAATCAGTAGCGAAGTTCACGCTTGAATATGCCGAAGAAAAAACAGGATTATCAAAGGAAACCATTATTAAAATTGCAGAAATGATTCACGAATCCAAAGGTACTTGTATTTTATGGGCAATGGGCGTTACTCAACATATGGGTGGTACAGATACTAGCACGGCAATTTGTAATCTTCTCTTAGTTACAGGCAACTTCGGCAAACCAAATGCTGGAGCGTATCCTCTTCGTGGACATAACAATGTTCAAGGAGCAGGCGATTTTGGAACAATGCCTAATTGGCTTCCAGGTTACGAGCCAGTTGAAAATGATGAAGTACGCTCACGATTTGAAAAAGCATGGGGGACAACGATTCCTAAAAAACCAGGGCTTAATAATCATCAAATTGTTGAAGCAATTACAGATGGCCGCGTAAAAGGCATGTATTTATTTGGTGAAGAAATGGCTCTCGTTGATTCAAATATTAATTTCGTTGAAGAAGCATTCGAAAAACTTGAATTTTTCGTTGTTCAAGATATTTTCTTCTCAAAAACGGCTCAATATGCTGATGTTGTATTGCCGGCTGCACCTAGCTTAGAAAAAGAAGGAACATTTACGAACACTGAAAGGAGAATTCAGCGCTTCCATCAAGTGTTTAAGCCACTAGGAGATTGTAAACCTGATTGGGAAATCTTCCGGGATTTAGCAAACAAATTAGGTGCAAACTGGAAGTATTCTCATCCATCAGAAATTATGGAGGAGGCAGCAAAACTGATTCCTATCTTTGCGGGTGTTAACTATGAATATTTAGAAGGATGGAACAGTCAAGTTTGGCCAGTAAAAACAAATGGAGAAGGTACACCGTTGTTATATCAAGATACATTTAAATTTACAGATGGAAAGGCAAGGCTATTTCCTGTCGATTGGACGCCTCCACACCAATTTGGGGAGGAATATGATCTTCATTTAAATAATGGCCGACTATTAGAACAATTCCATGAAGGGAATATGACAGATAGATCTGCTGGACTTCATCATATCGTCCCAAGTCCTTGGCTAGAAGTATCCGAAGAGCTTGCAAAAGAGCGTGGAATTGAAACAGGGGCACTTGTCCGGTTGACATCTCCTTATGGAAAAGTAAAAGTTCGAGTTCTTGTCACAGATACGGTGAAAGGGAATGAACTATATTTACCGATGAATACTCGGGAAAATATTCAAGCCGTCAATAAATTGACAAGTAGCTATTATGATAAAGACACTCATACACCAAATTACAAGGAAGCTGCTGTAAAAATGGAGGTACTTGAGAAAACGGGTGAGTCCCCTGTGCCACATTATAATCATCGATTCGGTAATCCGCGGCCACATATTGGTGTGGAAGTAGAAAAGAAATGGAACCGGATAGACTATACTTCTATTCCTGAGATTTTGGAAAGCGAGGGTTTCATAGATGGCGAAAGCAATCAAGCAAATTGAGAGACAAGCAAGCAATGTTAATGAGGAACGAACAGAAGACCTTACAGATATTTTGAAACAAATTGCCGATAGTCGTGAAGCAATCCAAGTTAGCTTAGTCATTATTCAAGAACTCTATAATTCAGGGGTTCTAAACATGATAAAGGGCTTTCTTAAAACGAGGGAAAATGTAGGTTCCATTATCATTAATCAATTAAATCAACCGAGTGTATACAACATTATTAAGAATGCGATCAATAGTGTTGAGCTCTTATCGTCGTTAGATCCAAATCAGTTGCAAGCTATTTTTGGAGGATTACATCAAGGGTTACAAAAAGCCTCGGAAAATATAGATGAGAATAGCAAGCAAATAGGTCTGTGGGAAATACTAAGAGCAATGCGTGATCCAAATATCCAGGCATCATTGAATATGATGCTTCAATTTCTGAGCGGTATGGGCGAAGGATTAAATCATAAACAAGTTCATGAATAAAGGAGGCAGGAGCATGCTTACCCATAAACTTTCTATCCAAAATATTCAAGAAGAGGATGAGAAGAAAATTCGTGAGGCCCTGTATGATGTGTGGGGAGTCCGAGATGTTGAACTTAATACAGAAACAGGGGAAGCTACAATATCCTACAATGAACAATCTGGGTCAATCCAAGATTTTCAACAAGCTATTATCGATTTAGGATATGAGGCAAATAAATTAGAGGAATAAACAAATAAAAGGAGGGATTCTTTTTGGCAAGGATTTGCGAAGTATGCGGTCGAATTGAAGAGGTAGAAGATGAAGAGCATCCCTATGATATTCTTGATGTTTGTCCAGAATGTACAGAACATTTGATACATCCAATTACAGATTCGGAAGCCTAAGTTCAAGTTCAATGCCAGTCTAGCAATAGACTGGCATATTTTATGTTAGTGGCATGTTTAAAAAATATGTCTTTCGCTTTTATGCATGGGTAAGAAGAGATAGGAAATACTTTTACTAAAGAATCCATCTGTAAGGAGGGAAAAACAGATGAAATACCATCACATTTTTTAAACAAGCAGTAAAACATAAACAGGAAGTACAAATGAAAAAAGGAAAAGGGGCCCATTTGGAATGGTGGCAGCTATCACTAATTGGAATTGGATCCATCATAGGGGCAGGTTTTTTCTTAGGAACAGGATTATCGATTCACTCGGCGGGCCCTTCTGTCTTAGTTGGTTACTTAATAGCTGGAATGACTGCATTTTTTGTGTTTAGTGCATTGGCTGAAATGAGTGTTAACGATCCTCAGCCAGGTTCTTTTCGTACGTATTCTAAAAAGGCATTTGGAGATACTTATGGTTTTGTTATTGGCTGGATGTATTGGTTGTCGGGTATTTTAATTATGTCTAGTGAGATCGTGGCCCTATCAACATTTACCCAATTCTGGTTTCCGCATGTGCCTTTATGGATATTTACAATTATTTATTCATTATGTGGTTTCGGAATTAACTTACTTGGTGTTCAAAATTTCGGGAAGATTGAGTCCATTTTTGCAGTAATCAAGTTATCAACTTTATTTGCCTTTATTGTTTTTGGTGCTTTATTTCTATTCGGAATTATTCATCCGGTAAGTGCCAGTACTATTCAACACTCAGCAATGACAAACTTTTTTCCGCACGGGTTAAAGGGGCTATGGTCAGCACTGATTTTTATCTTTTTCTCCTTTGGTGGGATTGAAGTTGTAGGTGTGGCATCAACGGAGTTAAAAAATAAAAATGAAGTTCCTAAAGCAGGTTATGGATTAGTTATTGTTTTAGTTGCCCTTTATTTACTTGCCCTTTTCTTTGTGTTGTATATGGTTAGCTGGACGAAGATTAATACTTCAACAAGTCCATTTGTAATGGCCTTGTCTGCTTTTCATATTCCATTTTTAGATTCTATTTTTAATTTGATTATTATTAGCGCCGCTTTTTCTACAATGGTGGGAGCTTTATTTTCTATTACACATATTATGGTTGCACTGGCAGAAGACGGTGATGCCCCACAGCGGCTCAAGAAAAAGAATAGCCGTGGTGTAGCTGTTAATTCGCTTTTACTCACAGCAATCGGGCTAGCAGTTTCGATTTTATGCTCATTCTTGCTGCCAAAGACTTTATATGAATATGTCACTACAGCTGCAGGAGTTTTGCTCATATTAAATTGGATGAATATTCTTGCATCCCATATTAAGCTACACCCAACTTACGGACACCAAGAGAAATTTAAAGCGCCAGGATTTCCTTTTACTTCATACATGGGGATCCTATTCATCTTGATCACGCTCTCAGGGGCACTGTTATATGCAAATGAAAGAATTGGTTTATTTATAAGTATTGGCATGGTCATTCTAATTTTTATAGGTGATAAACTAATTTATAGAAATAATAAAACAGTTGTGTCTCGACCTTAAATAAGTGCAATTCTATATGGGGAATTCAGCTTTTTTGTTACACTAGAGGTATAATTATTTAAGGAGGGTGAAACATGACGATTCAACAACTTCATTCTGTTGAAGAACTCCATCAATTTGTAAAACAGCCCGGCAAACAATTACTTTTTAAGCACAGTACAACTTGTCCAATTAGTGCTAAAGCTCATGAGGAGTTTCAAGCATATGTAGAAGAAACAAATATTCCTGCTGCAGAGGTATTGGTTATAGAAGATCGCCCTGTTTCTAATACGATTGCAGAAGAATTTGGGATTAGACATGAATCACCGCAAATATTCCTTTTAGATGACGGAAAAGTCCGATGGAATGCATCCCATTGGAACATTACTCGTCAAACAATTAGCGCTGCCTTAAATGAATAGGGCAGTCCATAACTTATTTCTCATAAAGATACCCCGCGTCTAAGAGATGCGGGGTATCTTTATGAGAAATATTTAATGAAAGTCTATATCAATCTTTTTCTGCTCATGATGTGTTAATTTTGGCATTCTTACTTCAAGGACGCCGTTTTTATAAGAAGCTTTTACTCCTTCACTAGCAACAGGTGTCGGAAGTGAGATGGAACGTTGGAAGTGGCCGACAAAACGTTCTTGTCTATGCATATTTTTTTCACTTGTTTCATTTGTTTTGTTTACTGTACCACTTACTTTTAAAGTATCTTTTTCAATTTCAATATGGATATCTTCTTTCTTTTCGATTCCAGGAATATCACATGTTGCGACTACTTCGTTTGCTGTTTCATGTACATCTACTCTAATTCCGCCAACTGAGAAATCATTTCCAAATGCAGATGGGAAATTAGGGAAGAATTGTTCGAAATCTGATCTAATGTTAGATAGATGCCTAAATGGATCATAAGGATTTAAAGACATTTTTGTACCCTCCTTTTTTTAAATCAAGATTATTATGTCAATGTATGTGCTATTTTACTCAAATGATTGATTGCTTTTAAGGTGTTATTTATGTCCCTTTTTGGCTAGATTGTTGACGTATGTGAAAGTATTTTTTAATATATAATTACAGTACTCGTACATGAAGAGGTTCATAGCTGAAACCCTCTATAAAAAACTATGGATAGCATATACGCCATATCCATATGGATGTGGCTTCTTTGTTTTTCTTTTAGTTTATAGGGTCGAACGAACTCTTCTATAAAAATGACGGGAACATTTTTAGAGGAGGTTTTTTTATGTCTGGAAGAAAGCAAGAAGAAGGATTGAAAGATTTAACGTTACTAGGAAATCAAAATACACAATACAGTTTTGATTACGCACCTGAAGTGTTGGAAGCGGTAGATAATCTCCATTCAGATCGTGATTATTTTGTGAAGTTTAATTGCCCTGAGTTTACAAGTTTATGTCCATTGACACATCAGCCGGATTTTGCAACGATGTATATTTCTTATATCCCTGATAAAAAGATAGTTGAAAGTAAATCACTTAAGCTTTATTTGTTTAGCTTTAGAAATCATGGAGATTTCCATGAGGATTGTGTAAATATTATTATGAACGATTTAATTCAATTATTAGACCCGCGTTATATTGAGGTTTGGGGTAAATTCACACCACGCGGTGGAATTTCTATCGACCCTTGGTGCAACTACGGTAAGCCAGGAACAAAATATGAAGAGATGGCACAGTTCCGCTTAATGAATCATGATCTTTATCCGGAGAAAGTAGATAACCGCTAAGCTTGTTAATTATAAAAATAAAGTAAAAACTTTATTCTTATGATTCAATATTACATTTATTACTTGTTGATTGAGGCGGAAGGGGGAGAGTCCTGCGGGATTATCGTGTCTGCGTGAGATCTCGCAGGCAGCTCGCGGATAGCGACTTCTGTAGCAAAATCATCATGTAAACGAACAGACAGCATATGCATGCTAATTAAAAAGAGGTTAAGAATGGGGACATTCTTAACCTCTTTCGTAATGTCTTTATTTTTGTATTTCTATAGTTGTTGGCTGGGAGGCCATCAGTGGCTTTGTTGCTAAGCTTACAACGACAAGGAAAAATAAATTGATGATCATTGCAATGATACCTACATTTAGATCTTTAACGACTTGCGGCAAGAAGGGCAATAATGTTCCAACAGTATTATTTGAAATCGTTACGTAAGCAACGGCTGCAACACCAGTGGCCATTCCGGCAAAAGCACCATACTTTGTTACAAAATTATTTTTCATTAGACTAAATAATAATGCTGGGAAAAGCTGTGTTACAAGACTATAGCCCATAAGGAGCAAGGCAACAATGGTATCTCCACCATTAATTGTATAATATACAGTAATTAAAGCTACGACAGGTACTAACCATTTTGCTGTTCTCTCTACTTGTTTATCTGAAGCTTTAGGATGTAACACTTTGTAAATATTTTTTGATAACAGAGTTGCTGAGGACATAAGTATTAATGAGCCTGGCACAAGTGCGGTTAAGACGCCTGCTGCTCCGATTATGCCGATGAGCCATGGATCAAATGTTTTAATTGAAATTTTTAATAAAGCTAAATCTGTATCTCCGCCTGTTAACCCGGGGACTTTCAAGATGGCGGCAAATCCTACGAAGAAAACAAATAGTAAGATAAGTGAATATAATGGCATAATGACTGCATTTTTTCGGAAAACATTGGCGTTTTTTGCTGAATAAGAAGATCCGAATGTGTGCGGCCACATATAAAATCCGAATGCTGTTAATAACACTGTTGAGATGAACCAAGAAGCACTTTGCCCTTGCTGAGGAAGAGCTAAAAATTCTGGTTTTTTTGCTTGGATGGCTTCAAACATTTGATGAATACCACCGTAGTAGTGAACTGGTAAATAAATTCCTAAAAATAGAACAATGGCAAGAATTAGAAAGTCTTTTGCAATAGCGGTCCATGCAGAACCATGTATTCCAGAAATCATAACATAAATGGTTACAGCTATTGCGCCAATCCAGATTGCAGTAGTTGGTGAAATGCTTCCATATGATGCTTGTGAGACGATAAGTCCTAATCCTTTCAGTTGGGTAATAAAATAAGGGACCATTCCGACAACACCGATCAATGAAACAAAGATACCTAAATAAGGACTATTATATTTTGCTACAAAGAAGTCAGATTGTGATAGAAGATCGTTTTCCTTAGCGTATTTCCAAATCTTTGGTAAGAGGAAATAAGATAAAATATAGGCGATTGCTCCATATGAGATAATGTAGTAAGTTGGACCACCTGTTCCGTAGGCCCAGCCACTGCCGCCTAAAAATGTAAAAGTCGTATAAATTTCTCCAGCCATTAGTAGAAAGACAAAGAGTGAACCAAAGCCTCTGCCACCAACAGACCATTGTTCGAGGCTCATGTCTTTCCCTTTTTTAGCGCGAATGCCTAGCAAAATTGATAATACAATAACAGCGAATATAATGATTAACGCACTATTCATAGGACGCATCTTCCTTTCTTGTTGGATCAAATTGGAAGACTATCCACATAACAACTGAGGATAGTACAGTGCAAGCAACTAACCAAAAAAGTAAAAATGGCATTCCTAGTATAAAAGGGGTAACACGATTAAAAAAAATCACACCGATCGCAATTAATATAATTGGGAGGAAAGCTAATAGTTTAATAGGGTGCATGGTTTTAACCTCCTAAATGTTAAGTTAAGCTAAGAACTTAAATGTCGCACTAGTGAAGAGGGATACTCCTTTTTCAAGTGATTGCTCGTCAATCATAAACTGTTCATGATGATGAGGGTAAATCATTCCTTTATCGGCATTTCCGGCCCCTATGTAAAAGAATGCGCCCTTCGCTACTTGTTGATAGGCAGAAAAGTCCTCTCCAACCATGGACGGATCCATGCGTTCAATAGCGTCAGATCCATAAACTTCTTCCACAGTTTCCTCTAATATTTGAGTAATGTCGTCATCATTTATAACAGCGCGATAACCGAAGCTATAATCAAATTCATATTCGGCGTTATGTGCAGCCGTAATTCCTTTCACAATTCGCTCCATATGAATTGGAATATCCTTCCGTACGTCAGGATCGAATGTTCATCTCAACAGTGTTATTAACAGCATTCGGATTTTATATGTGGCCGCACACATTCGGATCTTCTTATTCAGCAAAAAACGCCAATGTTTTCC
>Ga0181471_100448_pt1 | contig 11883 bp, 17 predicted proteins | sample InSIn5gowninarea_FD_119083 | JGI IMG/M metagenome (GOLD analysis project Ga0181471, IMG submission 119083) | Clean room microbial communities from NASA Spacecraft Assembly Facility at Jet Propulsion Laboratory, Pasadena, California, USA -... ...
CAATCATAACCCCCCTCCGCCCGTGTGGAGCTGTGTGACTCTGTGTTCCCTCTCTCTTCTCCCCTTTCTCTGCTGAGGTTTCTGCTTGCGCTTCTTCTTGTAGTCGCGATTACCTTTTCGCTCGAGCTAGCTCTTGATTGAACTTTCGACAGCCAGCCATTCTTGTCCTGTCTCTAGCCCGGCAGTTTGTGAAGTCGAGTATAGATGAACAGTGAAGAAAAGAGGTATTGTTGACCAAGATGATCATAAAGCGGGATATGTCGATATCCTAACAAATTAAAACCATGAGTAATGTAGAGCATCACAGCGGAAAGGAGTAGGAAAGGAACAATTCCCGTCAGCCTGACGAGTAATATACGTACACAAGGATGGAGAGCACACCGCTCACCTGGCATTAGAACAGGTAATGAAACAGTATATTTCCCCAAGCTCATTTCTTCACCAGCTACTTTAGCTAGTACTTCAACTCTCAAGAAAGCTAAATCCAATCCGTCCAACGTCGTAGTGAAAGGAATCTTAAATTTACCTCCTCCTCCAGTTGCATTATGATTACTAATGCTTCCTTCCGATGATGTTGAAGTCGAAGGCGGCGTTGAATGCGAGAAGACAGGATTGAATCCATTTCCTAAGACCGTATCCGTCTTGTACTTGTTGATAGTTGAGATATCATCTTTAGGAATGGTAGGAGTAAAAACCATAACTTCCACAAAAGGATTAATAGGTAGAACGATGTTCGAAGAGGATAGCTGTTTTTCGGTTGAATCACTTTCTGTGAATAATGTAGTAGAAGGATCATGTAATCTTGGTCTTGGTAGTTGTTGTGCTGATAAAATCTCTATTTCAAGTACGTAAGATTCTAATTTCTTGATTGCTTCTTTGTCCTTTTCATTTTGATTTATAGTAGAAATACTTCCTATGATTCCTCCAAGTATACCCGTACTGTGTCCACCACCCGAAGAAGAAGCAGATGTAGAGATTGAAGAATCCTTCTCATTTCCCTTTTTAAATCTTAATAAATCAGGTTTCAAAACAAAACCACATCTACCATTTCTATTGAAGAAACTCATGTTGATTTCCATTCCTAAATCATAAGTTTGCCAATTAAGTGAAACTAATTGTATTCCAACTGACCAATAAAAAATTGGTAGATAATTGCTAGATGTAAAGAAACGTGTTCCAGCTGGATAGGAGCGTATCAAGTGCGTTCGACAATGTGATATTAGTTCTTTGCGTGATTCTTTTATTATTTTGTTCGCGCGTCGCTCGCCGAGACTGACGATGTGGGAGGCTTCGTATTGTTCTTTCTTGTTGAGACCTGCGAGACTCAACGAGTGCGTTGCATAGCATTGCATTGCACGGCGGATGTGGATGTGTGGGGTGTACAGGATTTGGAAATAGAAGGTATGGGAAAGGGCAGCAATCCCATCAGTACACTTCTAAGGCTTAACATTGTCCCCCATTCGCTAGGGGAACAGACAGGAAGACCGACTCACCGCGCCATTTCACGCCAATAGTGTATACCAGAAGCGCAGCCAAGCTCAAGCTCATGAGTGGCTTATCTTTCTTCCCAGAATCATGGGTAGCAAGCACCGGACGTTCACTGCTACTCGCCGTCGCTGTCGTCGTCGTTGCCAGTGAGCTATTCGTACTCGTATCAGAGCGACTCCTCAGTCTTGCCAATGAGAGACGTCTTCCATCCCGCATTGATCCACTTCCAATTGTAGTGAAAGTTGAAGGAGTGGGAACAGAAGCGCCCCCAACGACGGCTTGATTGTCAACTCGAGTAGATGCCCTGGCGGATAATTGTCGCTCTAACGGAGCTGCGGCGGGTGTTGCATGTGATGTGGGAAGCGGATATGAAGAGGTATGCTGGTTCGCTAGGGCGGGAGGAGAGATTGAAGGTGAGGAAGTACCGGGTCGTATCATTCGTAGTGCTGAGCTGAAGGCTACCAGCGAAAAAGAATCACATAGCACATCAGCTTTTAACGCGCTTGTCGCAACAATTGACTCTGCCACAGCAGGTCGTCAAAACGAAAATGATTCAGGCTCACCTTTCTTGATATCCGAATCAGAACTACCAGTCGAGCTACTATCATCCTCACTTGCGAGATCTACGCTCCCTCTCCTTGCATTTGCCGAAGAAGAAGATTGTTTAATAACAAATAAATTCTTAGCTTTTACTAAAATTCTATATTTTAAGTTTTCAGGACTAGGTAATTTTTCTACTGTCGGTGCACCAGCTAGATGTTCATTGATAGTCTCACCAAATAATGGACTTGAAACTAATGATTTCCCCAATGTACTTTTCAATATCTCAGCTAATTTATCTTGTTGGGCGTGATCACAGTGGACTTCCATGCTTAGTATTACGGGATAGGGTGAGGCTACAAAGGCATATTTTGCTATTGCTGTTAGGGCTTCTCGTGCGGGAAGACGAGAGGTCAAAGTACGGCCGTGATACACGACTGGCTCGTCAGGTCCGTCCCAGACGTCCACTACAGTGGCAAAACTCAGATCAGTCAAATTATTACTATTTGTAGGCGTGACTTGAGAGCCTCACACTCAACAGACCGACAGCCCTGCTGGAGAGCTCGGATGTATCCTTCTGATGTACTATCTCCCTTGAGCTGACTGCCAACAAGATAGGTCTGAATGAGCGAGACATGAAGTCAGGTCCGTGTACTGATCCTCGTCCATCCGGACACTAAGCTTATTCGGCGCAACGATGTACTTACATTATGGCTGCTCGAGATATAGTACTCGCAAAGCGGTCTTGTCATGTCATCGCAGACTTTCAGCTGACGTTCACTGAATGCCATGTTATCGCTTGACATGAGGAATGAAGTAAAGCCATCCGTTGTCATAAGTCGTATAGGGGCACCGTTGCTATCTTGTTTCGATTCGGAGAATTTTGCGTATAGAGCGTCTATTGTCGTGTCTGGGAGGGTTGTCTGCGTGTGTTGTACAAGGAAAAGAGGATCAGGGATGGCTTCGTGCGAGGGAGGCTGTGCCAAGACGCACCATCTGCGTCTTCCGCAGGAAGGTCTTGAACGCTGCCGGGTCGACACTTTCACTTGAGCCTGAGATACTTCGCATGAGATCTTCTATTTCTGGTCTTCTACGGAGGTACTTGACAAAAAGCTGGAAGTCCGAGAAGTCCAGAAAGCCTCGCTTGTGTATGTCCGCTCGCTAGTATCATGCAAAGTATTAGCTGAATGAGGAAAAAAGGTTGTAAGAGATGGAGAAAGCAGGAGACCCACATCGAAGTTCGTCCTAATGGCTTTCTCCGAAGCTGATATGTTCAAGTTCTTGCAAAGCGTCTCAACATCTTTCAGGTCCAATTTCTGATCTTCGTTGATATCCGCATTACTCCAATGTTGTTTAAGCCATACGGACTGTCTTTTTCTCATTTGATCTAGACCACCCATAAGCTCTTTCCTCTGATCATAGAGTGTTTGTAATGTGTGTCGCCATAGCTTGAAATCTTCCGCTGTCAATGCTACCAGATGTAGGATCTTGTATCGACCGCTAGATGTATAGATTATTGATATCCACCGCGCTTCGCAGTCTGGAGCTACTTTGAACTGCTCTCTGAAGCCACGCGCGTCTGGTCCGAAGCGTAGTTCACGAATGCTCTCTATATTGACTGATGTAGAAACACCATGTCACACAACGCATGAAATGGTGTCAGCCGGCCTGTTGTTGCAAAGTAAGAAAAGCATGCACAAAACACGCACGTATTCCAGCATGCTTAGACTCCCAGAGTAGCTGACCAGCTTCAGGTTTGATCCTCACTAAACGTCGTTGCACCTTCTTTGCTGAAACCTTGAGCATAGCAGTTCCCTTCTTGAGGTTCGGGTCGATAGCATCATAGAAAGCATCTTGGGAGGTCTGCTCAAAGTCGACGGTCTCTTTGCGAGTATTCTGAAGGAGGGCATTGGTAGCTACAGCTTGAGCATGTGAAGCAGCTGCGTCTACTTTCGCGTTGGACGCGCTGGCTGTTCCTGCTGCTGATGATATTGCTGCTGCAGCTTCGCCACTTGTAGACCGAGTGTGATGCTGTAACTCCTCGGTTTGAGCAGCCTCGCCAACACTGGTAGGACCCAGAACATACGAGACATCATCTTGCTTGTCATGCCCATTCTGCTGAGCTTGTGCAGACACTGTCGGGACCTCCGCCATGACTTGTAATGCAAAGCTGTGCTGTACTTAAACAGGATGATCGAGCCAGCTATTGAATAGCCAGGACCAAGTCACTCTCGCACTTGCTCAGCGAGGCAAGTCCAATTGGTATGAGCTCATCCCAGAGTGTCGCTACAAGCCGCTGCTCGACTTTGAGCAACTAGCAGCCCGCTTGTCTGTTTCCGTTCGCGCGTCTTACCTCGAGGCTGGCTGTCTGGCGCTCGTCGGTAAAGAACCAAAGGACAAGAACAATGCGTAGCGAGCTTTTCTCTCATGTTTGACGTCCTGAAAAGATCATACTGCTGAGAATCGGTTTATGACTGAGAATCTAACTACTTATGCTACATAATTCTGCGTGTGGTGTCGTGATTGACCATTCAATGTCTAGTACTACTTGGGAATCTATAATGGTTCCCCTTTTTCTCCAATAACTACTATACTGTTCCCGACCTCCTCATCAGGGCACTCCGTGTCAAGGGCTCGTAGTTCTCGTCATCAGGCGAATGACTTCCAGACGCCTCGGCATGCTCGTGAGGCGCATCTGCCAAAGTCTCCAAGCGGTCGTCTCCTCCCATGTTCATTCTCCAATTCCTACTATGCAGTCCGCCAGCCTCTAGATCCTCATTATCATCATCTAGATCTCGATAGAGATCATCTCCATCCCTGTCGCCTTCATCGCTATCGCTACTTTCCAGGTGTCGGAATCCAGACCCGGCAATGAGTAAATAACCAGGTGAGAACAATTTTGCAGTTGCCAAACTGGGCGGACGAGCGGATCTGATAGAAGTAGCGACGGCTGCATTCGCTGCCAGTGATTTATAAGTCGCAGTTGGCAAGCCACTGATGGACTTGTACTTCCTTAATGCTCTACCGCCAAGGGGAAAGTTCGCTGCTGTGGTCGACGTAGCTGGCGTAGTGAGACTTGGGGGATGCGATGATAGCGTTACGCCTTCGAGAAGACGACCACGCGAGTCCAATGATACACCTGAGATTTGAGAATCGTTCGCTTCCACTTCGTATGCATCTGTAGAGCCTGACGCATCGCCGTTATGCTCATCTGCGGATGAATCTCTTGCCCGTGTTAGAATGACAACGCCAACAAAGACAAAGGAGCAGCCAATGACTGCAGAGAGAAAAAATGGAATCAGTCAAGCATGTTCGGACGTCCAAGCCTGACATAAAACCCTACAGAATGCAGCCACTCGGCCAGCTACCACATCCTCAAAGTCTCGATATAAGATAGCAGATCCAGTAATAGCGGAGATAGTAAAAGTGACGAATTGAGTAGGGACGACGACTCGGCTTTCGAAGTGCTGTAAAGCTACATTGAGGTAGATGATTTGCATGATTGCCGTGATAATCAACACCGCTAGGACAGGGTATGTCGGCCATTGCATGAAGCTATAAGGTTGCAAGACAAGGAGGGTCAGCACAGGTGAGATCTTCCAGAGGAAGCAGGGCTCACCAGTCAATGACGCCCTGAGTGAGGAAAGAGCTGAATGCTTTCGTAGATAGAACAGTGAAACCGCCACAAAGCGCACATATACCAAGATCAATAGCAAGATATTTGTCCCCGGCCTTTGTCCGCGACAGGCCAAGGAGAACACTGCAAAGAGGGCAAGGCAAATGGTCAGATATCAGAAGAGACCTATGCTTCAAGTGACTATTGGCCTACACAATCAGGCCAAGCGCCACAAAAGAGTAGACGACGAATGCCGTTTGCGAAACAGCATGTATGAACTGGTTTGGTGTGAGCTGGATTGAAGACGTCCTTTCAGCAGAGGCCTTCCGGTCATTTGTGTAGACAGCAACGCACAGATTTATTCTCGCTTTTGCTGCTGAGAACGATGGTGACGGCACCAATTATTGACAATCCAATAGCCAAGACATCTTTCTTCCTGAACTTTTCGTGCAGCATAAGTGGAGCTATGAAGCAATTTGCTATCAAAGCCACGGTGCCCAGTGGCGCGACCACTGAAGCAGGCGCAAAGGCGTATCTGCAAGGAGTATCAGGTGTTTAGTACCACAGAGGCGGAACATGCTCGAACATGACGCTCACGATGTGAAGTTGCCTAGCTCTCCCAGTGCCATTAAGCAGATGCCCAACCACCAGATCTGTCAGACCGGACCGTCGGGATCAGCCGATTTGCCTTAGTGAGATGAAGCTGAAGATGCACGTACCTTGCTGGCATAGACCGTCTTTGAAGAGGCTTTGCTTTTCTTATCGCGTACTGAGGAGGTACTCATTTTACTACTCCTTCTATGCATACCATCGCGGCCTCTTTCTCGCAGTGCCGGATCACGTTGCAGTGCCAGTGTATTGCCACTCCTTTCGAGTTCTTTCTGCTGTTGAAGTGCCCTATCTTTATTATCAGGTTTCCCGCGTATAGACAGCCATTTCTGTCGTATGCGACCTGTTTCACTGTCCTTTACTGCTACTTGTGCACCATTCTCTGCTAGATCGCGGATCAAATGAGCAGGATGAGGCAGTTCTCCCGTCGTCACTCTCAGAGTATCCAGTTCAGCGGCGTCTTGCGGTCTAGTCGAAGCTTGGCTTGCGTCGTTGTTACGGCTCTTTGTTACGGGTTCTACTCCATATATATGCAGCTTTGATCGTGTGGACGATGATCGCGTAGGTCTATGACGGGAGAGCAGAGGTGTATGCTCATTGTGCGCAACATTTGAGGAAGCATTGCCATCTATCTTGCTTTTGGAAGCCTCTCTCTTGCTGCTTCTGTTATGTGCCTCAGATTGCCTCTTGTGCGCGAGCTTTTGCGTACTGAAAAAGAAAGTCAGATGTGTGTACAGGCATGTGTCAGTAAACTTCGAGCATGCATGTTTTGAGGACGACAGTGACACACTTGAGCGACACGCTGATGAGGATATTTCCTGCTATGCTGACGCCTATTCCAACATAGCTGCTATCGATGGGTAGCATATGAGCGGCTTCGAGCTGATGGTGGTGGTTGAATGAATGGGCCACTAATGACACTTTGCTCTGAGTAATACCGGTACTTCAAGTTGACGTTGACATCGTGATAGACGTTATTGTACACTCTGTCTTGCTTGTTGAAGTCTGTTTCGAACGATAACAACAATTATGTGTAGGAAAGGCAAGCAGATCATCATCAGCCTCGTCGAAGTTGTCTCGTCGAGGTTGACTTTCATCCGACTCCATCCAGTTTGAGGTAGAACCTCGCCAGTGTACACCATGGCAGAGCAATCATTCAGAGATCAGCTACAAGGGTATGTCTGTCCTTATCAGCTCTGTTGTATCAATTCAATAATGCTAAGCTGACGACCACGTCGACGATGATGCACGTGAACTCGGACTTTCCACTATACCTACAAATCAAACAGCTTCAGATGGGCAAGAGGACGCACAAACGATTCTCCAGCAGGAGCAGCGAATACGACAAACGCCTCCGGAGCCGGCGAAGCATCATCCAATCCATTCGCCCGTCTCTCCAATACGCTCGGCATATCAGGCTATGTCCCACTACACAGCAACGAGCGAACAAATGAAGAAGAAGCTTATTTCGCATTATCAAGATGGGAACGATTCCTTGGGTTTTTATGCTGTTGCGCTGGTGCGGCAGTCTGCTTCTTTGTTGCCTTTTTGACTATACCCATGCTCGCGATCAAGCCTCGCAAGTTCGCTGTAGCATTCAGCTTGGGAAGCATATTATTCATGGGAGGGTAAGGTTACAAGATATCTTTTATTGCCTTCAATCTCCCATATGCTGACGTCTTCGTGTTCCATGCTATAGATTCGCCATACTAGCCGGTCCAGTCAATCATTTCAAGCATATCACCTCGAAAGAACGTCTACCGTTCACAGCAGCTTGGCTAGGCAGTTTGGCTTTAACACTCTTCTTCGCTATTGGTGTAAGCGTATCATGCTCACTAGGCATTGCAAACTGTTTGCTGATGTGACGACTTGCAATCCCTGCAGAAGAAGGCATACCTAGCGACATTGATCTGCGCAATTATACAACTAGCAGCACTAGTCAGCTATCTAGTAGCGTACTTCCCGTGAGTACAGCTTTTTCCAGCACATTACTTTGGCTTCGCTGGCTGATGGTGCATTGTGCAGGGGCGGCTTCACAACTCTGCAATTCGGAGGCAGGATGGCTCTACGCGGAGCAGGCAGTATTTTACCAGTCTAAGCTAGCCACATCTTCAAAGGCTTATTAGTCACAATGTATCATATAATAAGTAAAAGTGTATGCATTGTAATCAGGCCCCGAATAAGGGACTTTTCATATTCTACCAACGGACAGACTCATGCCAACATTAACGCGCAATGGTCACTGACCGGCTACGACTGTGAAAGAACTATATATTGGCAGGCGAAGTAGTGCTATATACTTCGGGCACATGAGCCTCTGGAACGGGCACTACAGCCACAACAGTAGGCTGCACTGTAAGTTCTGCGCCTTTAGTCTGTCTTCGAATAGCAGCGAGAACTTTATCGCCAGCGTAGAATTGTACCAATATCGCAATGAGCAGTACGAGAAGAGTAGCTAGTGCGATTTGCAAGCCTCGGTGTCGTGCTAGAGAAGAATATTCGGTAACTCGGGAAAGTCAGTTGCGGAACAGACTAGATTTGGGGCAGACATGAACATGACAAGCGAAACTCACTTGGATGGCTCGCTTGATCTGCCCTTATTATACGGAGTGTATTGTCTGCACTTCCACTGATAAGCAGCTTAGAGTCCGGTGAGAAACGAAGACAGGTTGAAGGGAAGTCATGCGCTTTGAGGATAGATAGTAGAGGCTACGAGAGGGGGGAGAAGGGACAAGTGTGCAATCCTGTCAGATGAATCTTGAGGCCAAACGGCAGGAACAATCGAAAAGAAGTACAGACCAAAGACCCACCTGCACAGTTTCAGCATCAAAGACAGTAATACTAAGATCGCTACCACCCAAAGCGAGTAATTTTCCATTAGGAGAAACATCAAAACTAGTGACTGGTTTCTTAGCTACCGTTCTTGTTCTTATCAATTTCCAAGTATCAATATCCCAAACTGAAATAAAAGCTTTCCTTTCGCCTCCTTTACCATTGCGTCTATTTGTAGTTGTTGATTTAGGTGGTGTGGCATTCACCACTGTGAAGAGACGCGAGGCAGTCTGACCACGCCCAAAGCGGGCTGCTCGGAATGTACAGTGGAGATTCTTGCTTAGAACTGGTTGTTGGATTACTTGTAATGGTTCGGGTGCCGAATCTGATGCTGAGGAAGCGCTGTCAATTGCCCATATGTTGATCTTGTTCTCCGAGGCGCCGAGGAACTGCAGGAATGAACGAAATGAGATCCGATTTATATACTACAAGCCAAGCCTATAATGGAATGCTCACAAGATTGCCGTCTTCACTGAAATCAGCATCGTACATATCTTCCTTGCCGAATTTAAGATCGGGGTAAATCCGCTCGAGCGATGTAGACGACAGAAGAGAGAGCTGGAAAGCGAAAATTTAGCCTTCTCTGATGACTATATACTATATTGAAGCATCAATTTGACACTGCACGTACTTGATTTTCACTGCTTCCTACCAGTAACTTCGAGCCATCTATGGAGAAAGCTGTAATCTTCTGATATATTTCCCCATTATCAGCGGAGATAGTTGATGCTGCTCTTTCTTGCGTGATGCTGTATACCCAAATCAGTTCTTCATGCCTCACAAACGACCCTGCCTTGATTTAACGAATACTCACGCTGCATCGGTATACGACAGTAGTCGCACATTGAGGTTCTTCCCTTTTGACATTGTTTCAGTGTCTGAGTTAATCCCGAGGACAATCTCCTTCTTCTAGAGGTACAGTAGTAGACGGTTTCAGCTGCATGTCCTGTCTGTATTGAGACAGATAGACTGGCTCACCTGAGGGTTGGCGGCAATTGTCGAAGAAGCATCCTCATTTCTCGCTAGCTCCAGTTCTTGAGTGCGCGTGCACTTTTGATGCGCTGGGTCGACTTTGTATACGCTCTGTAGATATACATGGCAAATCCATCAGCTTCTAAGTCGAGCACAATGCCATTATCATCATCATCGTTGCATTGACGTGCAGGCTGCCAGCACGTGCATGGCATGGAACTACCTCGAGCTGGTGCTCGAAGCTGGATACAACACTGCAGCTACACAGAGCTGCCAGAGCAAGATAGATAGCACCCACCAAACTGTTCTTTATTCCACTTCGACCCGCACCACCACCACCAGTGACGGCGACATGGTCGTCATCCAGCCAGGCGAGGGCATAGACGGGGAAGTCGACTCCAACATGGAAGTGACTCGTTGAGCTTGACATGAATATATCGAATCTTATGAAGGTGTACGCGCGTTGTACTGTGCGATGTTATCGACGCTGCTATAAGTAGGAATTGGGCATAAACCAACAGAGACAAGCAACTGCACCCTCGAGCTCGATTGCCTTTTGGCAGCTTGAAAAGTGGCTGCTCACTGGCATTGAATAAGGACAATTCAAACATTCAAGGCTTCAATTTCATATAGCGCTTACTTATAGCCCATCATGGACAGCTATCAGACTCCGTGAGTGCTATGGGCTTCCTACTTCCAAGGCTTGTTGGTAGCTGACCTTACCTGTGCAGGCTTTCCTCGCGATATGCATCCAAGGAGATGTCCGCTCTCTTTAGCAATGCCGTGAGTTGAGTTTGTGAATCAACCTCTAATTCAAGCACTAGCTCATGTCAACCTACATACTCGCAGACTCGCTTCGGAACTTGGAGACAGCTCTGGCTCAGCTTGGCTAAAGCCGAGAAGCAACTTGGTCTTCCTATTCCAGATGGTGCCGTTGAGGAGATGGAGAAGAACTTGGTACGCGCGAAGTTCATTACTACTTATTTGGACAATCCCATCTAACCATATGCTTTGCAATGCTTCTTCCGCTTCCATCCGCATGCTACGACTACACCTTTCTGAAAATTTGCCGCCACTGTTTGGGCTATTCGACTCAACCTGTATCAAACACTATACTGCCCATATGAACAACGCCGCATATAGACGCTCGACGCTCATCAGATGGAAGAGGCCGCTGCTGAGGAGAAGAAGCGAAGACACGATGTTATGGCTCACGTGCACGTGTTTGGATTGGTATGCCCTACTGCAGCTCCAATTATCCACTTGGGAGCAACAAGCTGTTTCGTTACAGAGTGAGCTTGCCTTATCAAACTGATGTGCACGATCCTCTTTGTTTCTAAAACCTGCTACTCCAATTCAGCAACGCCGACTTGATATTCCTGCGACAAGGTCTTAAAATGGTCATCTCAAAACTCGCTGTCGTGATTGACCGATTCTCACAATGGGCAGAAAAGTATAAAGATCTCGCTTGTCTAGGATGGACTCATTTCCAACCTGCTCAACTCGTCACAGTAGGCAAGCGAGCCACTCTTTGGATTCAAGAACTTCTTTGGGATCTAAGAAATCTCGAACGTGCTTACAGCGATATTGGTTTCCGAGGTGTTAAAGGTACAACAGGAACACAAGCAAGTTTCCTAGCTTTATTTGAAGGAGATCATGATAAAGTTGAAGAATTGGATAAGCTAGTTACGGAACTTAATGGATTCTCATACGCCTATCCTGTTACTGGACAAACTTATTCTCGCAAGATTGATATAGACGTTATTCAACCTCTGGCAAGCTTCGGTGCTACTGCACACAAGATCGCAACAGATATTCGTCTCCTT
>Ga0181471_100526_pt1 | contig 11866 bp, 13 predicted proteins | sample InSIn5gowninarea_FD_119083 | JGI IMG/M metagenome (GOLD analysis project Ga0181471, IMG submission 119083) | Clean room microbial communities from NASA Spacecraft Assembly Facility at Jet Propulsion Laboratory, Pasadena, California, USA -... ...
CGATAGTATCAAAATTCCACGTCACCTTTTGATAGTTGCTTTAGCTATTTACCCATCTCATTGTTAAAATTGTGCATGGATAGTAGAATGATAAACTAGAGTTGCAAATACATGAGGAAAAGGAAAAGACATTTGTGGACAAGATCAAGAAAATACTTTTGAAGGTACAAAAGTAACTTGAGAGAAGATAACAACAATATTAAGCCAAAAATGATTGACACAAAGAAGGTCATAAGTTTCATGTTGGAGATAAGGTGTGGTTTTAGCTCTATAAGAGAAATTATGAGGAGTGGAAAAGAAACTCAAGACACCTAGATATGTACCTTTTGACATCATTGAGTAGGCAAACAAAAATGCTTTCAAATTAAGTATGCCTCCTTGTATGAAAACTAGCTCAATTGTGAATACAAAGTATTTGAAGTCGTTCAAGCCCTCCATGTTGGATGGATAAGAGGACCATCTCCCCACCTTCATAGACCTTGCACCTCACACTATTGAAGAATTAAAGGAACACACAATTCTACAACAAAAGAAACAGGTAACTTGTAGAGGATGACAAGAAATTTGGTAAATTTAACCTAGAGGGTAGACTCCAATAAAATAAAAATTGTATGAGAGGAACCAAATTGAAAGCAAGTTCCCTCACATGTCCGCCGAATCTTTCAGGGACCAAAATCCTCCCAATGGGGAAGTGTGATCCAAATTTTATCCACATGATAACAATCAACTATCAACTCAAGTTCTACGAGGATTGACATAGGAAAGGTTCAAGGTTGTTGACAAGGTAGGAGACAACATTGATGGTCTAAAGGGCTTGATACCACATTGATTGGTGTCTACGCCAATGTTAATATAATACTATCCATGTAAACATGAGAAATGTAAGCACTTGAAAGGAAAATGCACTAGAAAAAATTGAGAAAGAGACAAAAATTAAATTATATTTTTAAACAGAACATGAAAAATTATTCCCTAAGTGCTTAATGAGAAAACATAAAATAGAATACACTAGGCTTGGGGAAGTTGAAGAGTTAGGGATGCTTAGATTTCTAGCTAAACCCTCAGCTGAGTTATTCTCCTTTTTACTCTTGCATCCAAAAGAAGAGGGGTTCTTTGGCTACGAGGGAGAGAAATTGGGCCCAAATTCCCTCGTGAAGACTAAAAATTGAGCAAGGAGCCAAAGGATAGTGTATCCTATACATTACTAGGAAATAAAGAGCCTCCCCAAAGCTAGTTAAATGTTGTATTTTTTATTTGGGTTTCTAGAGTAAATGTTGTGTTCATGTGTGATGAATCTCTATTGTGTTATTTTCTATTTGTAAGTTATATGGAAGCTATTATGTATTTAGATTATTACTTATGTTTATTTTAATAGGTTGAAAATCCATTGTTAGTTGTAGTTATAAGGATATCCTTCATAGTTACATTCTCCATGGGAAAATGAAAAACACTAACAACTATTTAATTCCCACCATCCATTCTAATATGAGATAAGATATCTATGATTTCTATTACAGGGATGTTGTATTATTCTAACTAATTTCCAATCCCATCATGCTTGTGACTATTGGAGAAAATAAACTCAGTGAACTAATGTATCTCTCTTGACAATAAGTTGTCCTTGGTGTTTGGTTGAGCCCATATCAAGCTTGTTGCACTCTGAGAGGTCATACACTACATTTGGCAATTGGTTGAGCCCACTCATCGGTCATATTTTTTCCCCATAGACTGTACATGGGTTGTACAAGCTACATGTGTTGTGAAAAAGGTTGCCTATTGTTTCCTAGGGTCACACCATGTCATCTTAGGTGTGTGAATTATTTGGAAACTTGCAAAAAAAATTTAAGTGAGTGGAGTGACAATTCATGGCTCCACACGAAGAGCTAAATTGTTTAACATTACTCCTCTCTCATGTTTTCACCTTAAACATTACATTTCAATGCGGTGAGCCATGGATTAATGGTATGGCTTGGTTGAAGGTCTATGAATGGTTATTATCTCAAATTTTTATCCAATAAATGTCTTTAACAAATGGTAATTTCTGACATTATTTGCAATTATTTTATAAACCACGGTCTTTTTTAAATGCTATACATTTATTCAACAATGGCAACTCATGCATACATTGCTCATTGGAGTAAAAGAAAATTGAAGTTGACGTGGAATTTTGATACTATCGTGAATATTGGAGGTGGATTCGCTTTAAATCCATTAAATGGCTATTGAGTTGAGTAGCAATTGTGACCAACCCTTCATGTCAATACTATCCAAGAACAAGGGACCCAAGATATATTAACATTGTGTCTTGCAACCCAGTCTTAAAAATACTTACAAGAATTGTAGAATTATAGAATTTGCTTAAGGATTTGTGTTGGTGGATCAAACTCACTATAAACATATAATTTATAGATTAATGGAGGACAAAGATACTAACACTATGAAGTAAGAGGATTGGTAGTCGATAAATGAAAATGTCATTTCCTTTATTTTCCTTATCTTGTCTATTTCAATTTTGATGAGTGTGTTGGGTTGGGGGTTAGGTGGGAAGGTGGACATCGAAGGATCTCTGGGACAGGCTTGGGAAGTTCCACCAATACAGTTCTATGATGAACTTGAGATTTGACACAAGGAAAAAGTTATATGTTTTCAAGATGAAGGATGGTGGCAGGGTGATCATCCACCTAAATTTTATCAATACTCCACCAATACTCTTATATAACAATTAGAATACATTGGAGGTGAAGCGATGAATATTGAGAAATGCATTTGCTCACTTTGCAATCTACTTGAGTTTTTTTATAACCTTATTATTACCATTGGTAGGAGTATTAAGGTGGATAATATCGAGACAAATGAAGTTGATGTTTAGTTTTTCTAAGAAGAAACGAGAAAATGTCCTCCTAAATTCATCATAAACTTAAAATCTATGATGATAAGAAGATGTGCCGAGAGAAATGAAAAATGTGGTGGGGGTCACTACAACATGAGCCCAATTTTTCAAACATAGTTTCAATAGTTATTTTTTATTTGCTATTGAGGTCATAGTTTTATTGTCATTTCAACCTTTTTGGTGTATTAAATATTTTCAACCATATTTGTGCAATAAATTTGTTTGGTGTTATTTAAGTCAAGAACAAGGTAAATAATCAAGTCATCTTATAGGTTGATAAATAGGTCATAATAAAGGTTGACCATTGGGTTATAATATAGGTCAGTAGTAACTATAACAACTATGTCACAAAAATGATCAAAAACATGTTTATTGATTAATTTTTTTCTTGAAATGATAATATTTCATAAGAAATACTATGCATTTCACTTGGATATAATAGTGATAAACTTGGAACAAACCATTTTGAAGAGGATATATGTCCTACTAATCCAAAGCAGGGAGAAGAGTAGAAGATATTGTGTAAAAGAGAGGAGTGAGTATCAACATTTATATCAAGATGGGGTTTTAAAAATTCTTGATGTTAAGTGATATTTTCCTTGCTTTAACTATAAGCTTTAGGATATTATAGGATAGCTTAGGTATGCCTCAAGACTAGGATGATGCATAGAGAATAGTTGCTAGTTACATCTAGGAAGTATTGAGACAACTGATATTGTGTACGGGGTAATTAATGTTTGTCATTTCTTCACATATTCAAAATGGTGAAATTATGGTCCTTCTACCTAGAGATAGCTCTTCTTAGAAACCCATGAAAAAAAGAAATTGCCTAAAATTTGTATGATAATGAAAGTCAAGAAGTTTAAAGGACAATGAGTCTCTCGAATAAGAATGATAACACAAACAACTAGGACTATTATCATGCACTCATAGTAGCCCTATGTGCAACAAAGACACATAGGGTTGATGAAATTGTAGTGTTGACAAACTCTGAACTAATTTGTAAATGAATGTTAGGTGAATATAAGGTCAAGGAAAAACCTCTTATATGATGTTTTATATACAAAATTTACAAGTTGAGGTAATGGATGGTGCAAAGAGGCAATGGATGGTGCAAAGAGTATGGAGAAGCAATTCCATGCAGGCTGGATACAATGTGATCCTTCATGCCCTCCAACAGAATCCTTCGACACTTTGATGTCTTCTTTTGCCAAGCCTCAACTTGAGCAGCATCAGTAGGCTTTGGGACCTCAGCATCTATGAACTCCTTCAACCCATTGTCATCTAACACCGCCTCCATCTTGTCTTTCCATGCAATATAATTCGAGCTGCCTTCAAGGGCATACTCCAATCGCAATCCGTTGAAAGACATTTCAACTTCGACACCAAGAAAACACTGCTGCAAATTCGAATTCCACCAGCTCAAAACTCAACTGGTTCTGATCTAAAATTTGTGAGAACAAACTATTTCTCGTACAGAGATTGACTGTATGGGCATTTATCAGATATCTCACCTTCTAAAAGAAGGATGAATCCAGAGGCTACCTGGCCCAATTACAGACTCTGCCTGAAGAAATAAATGTAATCACTTTCTGAATAATAGATCTGATGATCAACTTCGCTCCGATACCATGTAGAAATTTGAATAATATAACACTTATTCACAGAGATTATCCTGATTATACACTATTTTCGGAATGCATGCATAATACATAACCTCCTCTACCATTGATCATCAATTTGCAGAATTAAAAAAACAATTGCATGCGCACATTCAGACATCAATCACACATATCAACACAGTATGTAATGGGGAAAGCATACAGCTGAAAACCCCCAACTATCTGTATATTATAATGATAGAGAACATGTAACAATACATAGTACAATACTCCTCACAATTACTCAGTACTATCTCCACCTGCTACACACAAACTAGCTCAGATCTGAACAAGTCACGGGTTCAAATCTCCTCCACTGTTTGCCTGCCTCTACTGCGCAATCCAAGTTGAGAATAGATCTGATCCAAGTTCAAATTCCCTTGGCTTGTATTGCGCAATCCTCATTGGCAACCTCCATCAATGATTGTGCAAATCTCATGCACAGCGATAGTCACAACTGATAGTAGTCTCACCCTTTCACCCACCTCTAACACTTGTCTCCACTGAACTGTCCATGCACTGAGTTAACTGATGTATTCTTTAGTTGATTTATGAGTAAATAATTAGTGAATTAATTAATAATTAATTCACATTACTCAATTTGGATCTATAACCATAGATTATGGTGCACGAGATCTAGCAACACTGGCCGATGAAGCCTTAATACTTAGTATTACCCGAAATAAATCAGTTATAGACACTAATACAATTCGATCCGCTATTTATAGGCAAATTTTTCATTTACAATCTATGGATAATCAGGTTAAGTCAAACTGAACACAACTCCATCAACTCCTCAATCAACTCCACCAAACTCAATCACTTGAGTTCTAACTGAAGTCCATCATGCAATAGCTCAACTAACCCATAGGAAAAACATATTTCCTTCTGGCAGTTGCATGTGCCACATCCGTAGCTCGAACTGAAGTGCTGCAAGAGGATAAGATAATGTTTACAGTCCAAATATTATTAAGAGATAATAATATTCGACTGTTCTATTTTTTGACCGGCAGTCTAAAAATAGACTCCGCCCATATGTCTAAAAATATAGGTCCATCTATTTTTACCAACACGACCAATCATCCATAAATAGCATCCTGCAACTCATAGACCATGATCCATATGTCTAAAAATAGACATAGTCTAAAAATAGACTTTGCGCCAAAAATAGCCTGCGGGCCCACTTAGTGAAGGCAACTTCTTTTCATTAAGCTCCATCATCTTGTTGCATTTTCAACACTCCCTCTCAACAAGATATGGATTATTTGCAACCCCTAACTTGCCTTTGTGGTATTCGAATTTGCTCCTGGTGAGCGCCTTCGTCAAGATATCAGCATCCTGATCCTCCATGGGAATGTATGAAAGTAACATGATTCTCCGCTACACACAATCTCCGATATGATGGTACCTGATGTCGATGTGCTTGGATCTATCATGAAATACTGGATTAGCCGAGAGTTTAATGCAACTCTGGTTATCACAATAAATCACAACAGGCTCCAAGTGTGACCCAAACAACCCAACCAAGATCTTCCTCATCCATATAGCCTTGCATGCAGCCAAACTTGCTGCATATACTCGGCCTCTGCTGAACTGAGTGCCACGGATCTCTGTTTCCTGTTGTACCAAGAAACTGTTGTCGACCCGATACTGAAGATCCCTCCAGATGTGCTCTTTCTGTCCATTGGGCTCCCTGCCTAATCTGCATCCGTGAAGCCACATAGCTTCACCTCATCCTCTTGTCTGTACCACAATCCATATCCCGATGTGCCTCTGAGATAACCCAATACATGCTTGCCTGCCTTCCATAAGAGCTTGGTTGGCTTAACTATAGCTTGTGAAAGTTGGTTAACAGCATAGCATATATCAGGTTGTGTATTGACCAGATACATAAGCGACCCCACCAACTGTCGATAAACAGTGGCATCCACTACCTCCGCTGAAGTAGCACCCTCCTTCCTCTAACCTCCATGAAAAGGAGTATCAACAGGCTTGCAACCATGCATGTTGAACTTCTCCAGTATCTCCCCGGCATACTTACCCTGAGAAACAAATAGTCCATCACTGCGCTGCCAAATTTCCAATCCCAGGAAATAATGAAGGAGGCCCAAGTCCTTCATCTCAAACTCTCTAGCAAGATCCTCCTTGCATGAAAGTATCAACAGCTCATCTCCCGTCAAAATCAAATCATCTACATAAAGTACAATGATCAGCAACTTACCCTCCACCACAATGTGGTATAGGTTAGGATCCGCCTCACTCTTGGAGAATCCAAGTCCGGTGAAATAGCTGTCTATCTGTGTGTACCAAGCACGAGGTGCTTGTTTCAACCCATACAACGCTCTCTTGAGCCTGCACACATGCGACTCGCTGCTGAAGATCTCGAAACCTTCGGGCTACTCTATGTACACCTCCTCCTTAATGACTCCGTTGAGGAACACAGTCTTCACATCCATCTGATGGATGTGCCACCCCATCTGCGCTGAGAGAGCAAGAATCGTCCGTATAGAAGAATACCTTGCGATAGGTGCAAAGGTCTCCTCATAATCGATCCCATCTATCTGTGAGAAGCCTCGGGCAACAAATCTTGCCTTGTACTTCTCCACACTCCCGTCAGCTGCCTGCTTCACTTTGTAGATCCATCTCGAACCCACCACTGATTTCCCTTCCGGTCTTGGGACAATCTCCCATGCACTGTTTCTAACAATCGAACTATACTCTTCCACCATGGCATCTACCCATGCAGGATCCTCCACAACTTCCTCGAAAGAGGATGGATCAGTCACAACACATTTGCTCACAAGAGCCATGTATCCAGTGTACCGATCAGGTGACTGTCTCTGTCTGCGCTATGTTGTAGGTGGTCCTACAACCTTCTCTGCATCTTGAGCCAATCGCTCAGCTTCTGTAGTGTGCTTTCGCCCTCTAATGGTTGGCGCTACATGAGTGGTCTCTTCCACTCCATGAACTTCATCTTGTGGCTGATCCACATCCTGAAGCTCATCCTTAGGAACTACTAGCTCCTCATCTGCATGTAAGTGTGGCTCCCTCTCAAGCGAACACTTCATGGCTTTCTCCTCCTGAAATTTGATATCCCGTCGCACAACAGTCTTGCGACTGTCTGGCAAATACACACGATAGTTGTGGGGCATATCAGTGTACCCCACAAATATCCCAACCTCTGTGGTCGGCTCCAGCTTCTTACTGGCATCCTTCGTCACATGCATGTAAACAGGAGAACCAAAAATCCTCAAATGAGAAATATCAGGCCTCTTACCAGAATAAGCCTCATCGGGTGTCCTCATGCCAAGTATCTTGTGAGGACAACAGTTCTGCACATATACTACAGTATTGCATGCCTCCACCCACAAGTGAAGGGGTAGGCCCTGATCATGCAACATCCCCTGTGCAGCACCCACGATCGTTCTATTCTTCCGCTGAGCAACCCCGTTCTGCTGTGGGTTATGGGGAGCTATGAGCTCTCTTCGAATCCCTTCTGCACTGCAGAAGTCCTTGAACTCACCAGAGATGAATTCACCACCATTGTCGCTCCTAAGAGCCTTCACCTTCTTCCCTGATTCCTTCTCGACCAGTGCTATGAACTCACAGAACTTTGAGTATGTCTCGCTCTTCTTCTGCATGAAGAAGATCCAACACTTTCGAGAGAAATCATCAATAAAGATCACATAGTACTTGTGCTTTGTTGTCGAAGCTACTGAGAAAGGTCCACACACGTCTGTGAGAATTCTCTCAAGGATCGTCGTGGCGTGACTATCCTTCTCATGAAAGGTGGCTTTCACAAATTTTCCCAAAGTACACCCCTTGCACTGATCTGACTGCGCAAGAGTACCTTTAGGAAGCCAAGTAGAAATCTACTGCAGTATCTTCAAGGCTCCATGGTGAAGGTGGCCCAATCTCCGGTGCCACAGCTCGCCATCATCTCGGCTCACCAATCCTTCTACCTTGCATGCCATTGCTGCGCAGCCATCTACATGCAATTGATAAAGGTTCTTGACTAAAACCCCTATCTTCTGGGTTTCTCCAGTTGTCTTACTGTGCAGGAAAGCTTTTCCCTCACTGAAGACAACATCATATCCCTTGTCTTCTAACATCGCCACAGAGATAAGATTCTTCTTCAATCCTGGAACATGCATCACTTCCTTCAATACGAAGGGTTTACCAGACTCCCTCTCAAAGGAAATGGTACCAATGTCGGTCGCACTGTATCTACCATCATCGCCCATCTCGATGTGCAGTCCAAGATCTTTCTCATCCAGATCAGAAAACAAATCTCGATCTCCTGTCATGTGAAAAGACGCACCACTATCCAAGAACCATACCAATCCCATCACACTTGATACCAAGCATACGATCAGCGAAAAATCCAACTCAGACTGCGACGCTAAGGCCTCTCCCACTGCAGATCCAGCAGCTTGCTTATTTTTCTTCTTCTGCGGACAATTTGTGGCATAATGTCCATGGTGGTGACAGTGAAAGCACTTCACCTTGGACATGTCCTGCTTCTTGCCTTTTGCACCGGAATGAGAAGCTTTCTTGTTCTTCCCCTTCTTTGCTTTGGCAGCCAAAGCGCAATTTTCTTCATCAGATGCCTTTGATGAAGATCCGTCCCTGGTATTCCACCTGATCTCCTCTTGCACAAGATCTGACCAAAGTCTCTCCCATCCTGGCAATTTCTCCCGACCATTGACAGAGTCTTGATAGGAATGCCAACTCTTCAGAAGACCAAGGAGAGCCAAGCTCACCATGTCCTCATCATCGACAGTCACCCCCACACTTCCCAGCTCATCCCGGCATTGGGTGAACTTCGTGAGATATGTAGAGCCTCTAACTTACACTTGATTATCCATCATTACCTACAGCTTTTCTTCACTTATCCCTCTCTTTTGCCTTATTTTCCTTGTAAACCTACCCAGATCATTACATTTGATGTCTTTAAGCATGATTAAGTGAACTTTGCTAATGTGTGACTGTTTTGTTTAGATTTTGACATATTTACAGAGATTCCGCAGCTGTCTGGCAATTCCACAGCCATTCAGCGATTCCGCAGCCATCTGGTGATTCCGTAGCCTTTTTGTTAATCTCAAGGTTCCACGTGTCATTTTGCAAAACGAGCCACATGGGCACGTGGGAATAAAGGTGCTCAAGGTTCCTGTGCTATTGGTTCGGTCAGCCACATCATCTACACCTCCGGTCAACGAGGGTCAAGCCACGGTCAACAAAGGCAGCTTAAACGGTGTTGCGTAAGCTGTTGGGTCACGACAATGCAACTGGTGATTTGTTTGTGTTACGCAGGTTGTGGGAAACATAATCCAACACTGGATTCAATTCCCATAACGACCAGAACCTCCAGCTCATCCACGAGGCTCACGACGTGTTGCTGAACCTTTATTACGCATGACAGATTAGTTAATTTTCAGTTTCTAGCTTTACGCATTAGGCAATCGTTTAGATGCCTATAAAAACTAGCGTCTGTGTACGCTTAATGTTACTTTTTAGTTGCTGTGTTTTATGAACTTGTTATAATTTTAGTGCATTTCAAGACTCTGTTTTGATAGTGCTGTTCTAGCACTCTTGACTGTAATTTTCTGCATATGGAGTAATAGAAGACAGTGTTGTTCTGACGTTTTCAAATCCTTGAGTCTTCTTTGGGTTGTATGAATGGAGGGCCCCCGTTCATGACCGCCCTTGTATAGTATTTTATGTTCATATTCTTGCTATTTCCTTATTTTCCATTCAGCATTTCCTTTTCTTTGAAACATGTACAGCTTGATTCACTTTCATTGTCATTTCATTTGCAGCATTCACTTAAACTGATCAGTATTGTTCTTTTGCAGGTTTTTAACCCGGGATTGTTTTTGTCTTTATGTATTTGCTTCATATCTGATGGCATTTTCAGTTGACATATTCAAAGTTGCTGCCTTTACTTTATTTTCATAGCTGATTTCTAGTTTAGTTTCTCAAAGTTGTCTGCTAACATATTGATGGTCTCTTTATCACAAATTGTTCATCTTTTAGAGATCAGAATACTAATAAATTTCAGCTGGCTTTGAGTATTTTTTAGACTAATCTTTAACTACTTTCTAATCGTGCTTTACATAGTACCATATGTTAGAAGCAGAGAGTTAGGAAGAGCTGAACATTATAACTAGTCTTTAAAGTAGATTTTTCTCATTTTTGATCACTTTTTAAACTCATCTCTAGCTACTTCCTAATCGTGTTTTACACAGTACTATGTGTTAGAAGCAGAGAGTTAGGAAGAGATAAACATTATCATTGGTTTTTAAAGTGATTTTCTTACCTTTTATTTGCAGCAGCATGAATGGTGTCTAGTGCCATTAGAAAGTGGTTCTTTGCTTTCAGTTCATTTCAAGTTATTTATTTCTTTCAAGCTTTTCCTTTTCAGCAAGTAGTTAGAAACCACCAATCACACACCCTCACTCATCTAGAATTCACCTTACACACACTATCACTCATCTGTTTATAAAATCATCACTCCATCTTAGGAAGATAAGTTAACCACAAACAACACCCCAAACGACAAAAAGCTCTAAGAGGTTGCTTAAGTACATATAGTACACCTTCACTTCATCAGCTTACGAGCCCCGGGTTGACAATTAATGACATCAATTTAGAAACACTAAATTGACTAAACAAGATACTTGGGCATACTGTCTCCTTTCTCACACTTAATGTTTCTGAGTTTATCCTTGAGCACCAACTTCCTCTGGTCGCTCTTGCTTTGGAATAAATCTGTCAACGCTTTCCACGTCAAGGATGGAGAAGCCTTTCCATGCAGGCTGGATACAATGTGATCCTTCACGCCCTCCAACAGAATCCTTCCACACTTCGCTGTCTTCTTTTGCCAAGCCTCAACTTGAGCAACATCAGTAGGATTTGGGACCTCAGCATCTATGAACTCCTTCAACCCATTGTCATCTAACACCGCCTCCATCTTGTCTTTCCATGCAATATAATTCGAGCTGCCTTCAAGGGCATACTCCAATCGCAATCCGTTGAAAGACATTTCAACTTCGACACCAAGAAAACACTGCTGCAAATTCAAATTCCACCAACTCAAAACTCAACTGGTTCTGATCTAAAATTCGTGAGAACAAACTATTTCTCATACAGAGATTGACTGTATGGGCATTGACCGGATATCTCACCTTCCAAAAGAAGGATGAATCCAGAGGCTACCTGGCCCGATTACAGGCTCTGCCTGAAGAAATAAAATGTAATCACTTTCTGAATAATAGATCTGATGATCAACTTCGCTCCGATACCATGTAGAAAT
>Ga0181471_100534_pt1 | contig 11771 bp, 12 predicted proteins | sample InSIn5gowninarea_FD_119083 | JGI IMG/M metagenome (GOLD analysis project Ga0181471, IMG submission 119083) | Clean room microbial communities from NASA Spacecraft Assembly Facility at Jet Propulsion Laboratory, Pasadena, California, USA -... ...
AACAACCAGCTCGTTAATTCCTTTTGAAAAATATGCCACCGATGAAATTCCTCTTGAAAAGGTTATTCATATTATGATCGGAGATTTGCAAAGAATAAAATTATATGCAGAAAAAGGCTTCCAGGTTTACCAGGAAATACCGCCACCAATTTGGAGCGCCTACGAACAATTGGTAAAAGCAGGCTTCGATGAGCACTTAATCAAATAGGGAAATTAAGTTCGTAAGTTAATAATTTTGCTATTTATCGTTAACATGTACGTTACATGAAGAAACTATTGTTTCAATAGTCGATTATGTCTAAATACTTGTGTTCAATTATGCTGGCTTTTGATTTTTAGAAAGCCATATTTCATAACTTCAAATATCTAACGATTATTCATCTCTTTTTTTGAGACAATCATTCAAATATAAATTGCATGTCAAACAAAAGCCATTCGTCCAGAAGGAAGTTTCTTCAACAAATAACGGGTACAGGCTTAGCCTTTGCAGCTTCAAGATTTAGCAGCCTTGCCGCCGAAGAAAAAGCAGAAGAGAGAATGCTGCTTTACGACCGGAAAATATCAGCAAACGACAAAATAAGAATTGGGATAATTGGATTTGGCATCATGGGGCACCACGATGTGGAAAGCGCTTTGAAAGTACCCGGGGTTGAACTGGCTGCAGTGTGTGATCTTTACAACGGCAGACTCGAGAACGCAAAAGAATTGTACGGCAAGGATATTTTTACTACCAAGGATTACCGCGAGATACTTAATAAAAACGATATTGATGCTGTTATGATTGCGCCAACCGACCACTGGCATGCAAGAATGACGAAGGATGCATTACAAAAAGGCAAAGCGGTATATTGCGAAAAGCCAATGGTGCATAAAATCAGTGAAGGTTTAGGAGTAGTGGAAGCGCAAAAAGCCAGTAAAAAAATTATGCAGGTTGGCAGCCAGCGGGTAAGCAGCATTGTGTATGCCAAGGCAAACGAACTATACAAGGCAGGTGAAATTGGTAAACTAAATATGGTAAATGCAATTTACGATCGGCAAAGTGCATTAGGAGCATGGCAGTATACAATGCCAACTGATGCATCGCCGGAAACAGTGGATTGGGATAGATACATTGCCGGGATGCCTAAAATTTCTTACGACCCAAAAAAATTCTTCTGGTGGCGTAATTACCGCGAGTTTGGAACAGGCGTTGCAGGCGACCTTTTTGTTCATCTGCTGTCCGGAACACATGTTATTACCGGCTCTAAAGGACCCACCACAATATTTTCTGCCGGGCAGCTTTCGTATTGGAAAGATGAACGAAATGTACCCGATGTAATGACAGGCATACTGCAATATCCCGAAACGCCCGAGCATCCTGCTTTCCAGCTTACATTACAGGTAAACTTTATAAGCGGAACAGGCGGCCAGGAAATCATAAAATTTGTAGGTGAAGAAGGAACTATGGAAGTAAAAGGCAATGGTCTCAATATTCATCACAGCATTATGTCAAAAGCTCCCGGTATAGGCGGTTGGGATGCTCTGTTTACTTACCCCCAAGCCATGCAGGAAACTTTGAAAACACAGTACAACCAGAAGTATTCACCGGAGGACCAGAAAAGACCGACCAAACCGGATAGAACTTACAGGCAACCGGAGGGGTATAACGACCACCTCAACCACGTTACGAATTTTTTTGATGCTATGAGAACAGGCAAACCTGTTGTTGAAGATGCCGTTTTTGGCTTCAGGGCTGCCGCCCCTGCCCTGGCTTGCAACGAGAGCTATTTTCAAAAGAAGATTATAAATTGGGACCCTGAAACTATGAAATTGGTAAAAGGCGGAGTATAATAATAACTTGAGACGCCGGCAACAGTAAAATAAATGTTTACCGGCGCTTTTTATAATCACCAATCCTACTGACAAGAAAATCGATCAACGAAGTTGAAAAAACGATGAAAAAGAGTTTTTTGATGCTTGCACTTGCAGTCTTCTTTACTGCCTGTGATGCAGACGTAAAAGTAAATGAGGAAAAACTTGAAGAAGCAGGAGAAAAACTGCAAGAAACAGTTGAAAAAGGAGTAGATACGGTAGGGTCAAAACTTAAAAAGCTGAAAGACAAAATAAAAGAACGTAAAAAGGATACATTGGTCCTGTAGTTTGAACTAATTTGTACGAGTAGATCACATGAGGACATTGCGATTTTTTACCAACCTCGGCTACTCTACTTCGTCCAGGTGTTTACCATTTAACAAGTTGCTTTTTAACTTCTCGGTAATTTGGCGGTCAAACTTGCAAAATAAAACTCATGAAAAAGGCCGGTCTTTTTTTAACGCTTTTTATTTCAGTCTCCTTAATAACATTTGGCCAAACTAGTAAGGCGCCGGTAAATGGGCGGCCAACGGAACAGCAGGAGATAAAAGCTGACAAACACCTGGAAAAAGAACTTCAGCAGAAGCAATTAACTGCAAAACCAGAGCAATTATTTGATACTTCGTCAGATACAATGAAAGGGATTGATAAGCAGCAAAACATGAAAAAGGCTGCTTCCGGCTCTTCAGTACACGCTGTGCGACGCAACGGAAGTTGCCATAAAAAACCAAAGCAGGGTAACCAAAAGAATTAACGCGAATTAAGGCGAGTGAAATGTTGAAGGTCAAACGTGAAATTACACTCGAAATTCAGAGGTTCGCATTAGCCTCTCTACTTCTTCTCTGCAAACATTCCCGAAAACTTATTTCTCTCTAATTGTTGCGTTAAAGGTTCAAGTTGCTTCTGAATCTTCATTTCACGTTCGTAAGTACGCTCTCGCGAAGTTTGCCGGAAAGCACCCGTAGTTATATAAGTTAGTGCACTTGCCAGCGAAGGCTCGGTAATATCGCCCCAGCTTTTGGTTACACCATCGGGGGAAACTTTGTCTGGCGCAAAGCCTGCGTAATAATCGGCATTACCGGCACTATTTACTGTTTTAAACGAAATAGGGTAAAGGGCATAATTAAAAACATTTACAGGGAAAAAACCAACCGGTTTGCCATACGTGGTGTCGCCCACCAGTTTTACATCCATATAAGGCTTCAGGTTATTGATTAGTAATTCACTGGCTGATGCGGTAGAACCGGTAACTATAAAAAACACGCGGTTTAAACCTAGACTGCCAGTTGCACCAAACCGTTGCGTATTATTAGCTTCTGTAAAGGCAGTGCTTGAATAGTTCTGCTTTTGTTTAAGCAATGGAAAATTTCCCTGCTGAAGGCTCTGGTTAAACACATATTTATACATCACCTGGTTATTTGCGGAGGCCGGAGCAATAAGATTTGCAAGCGTATCCTGGGTATCGGTAGAGCCACCCGGGTTATAGCGAAGGTCAACAACCAGCTCGTTAATTCCTTGAGACTTAAAATTATCGAATGCAGCGGTCAATTCAACGCGGGAAGGAGCTCCAAAAAACTGCTTAAAAACAAGATAACCGACCTTTTTATTTCCCGCATTTATTATACTTTGGTGCAATACAGAATTTGAAATAAAGCTCGTTTTGCTGAGGCTGAAAGTAACCGGACTGCCATCGGGTTTTACAAATTCGAAAGATGCGCTGTTGGTGGTTCCGAAAAAGATATCGTTTAAGAGATTAATGCTTGCGGTTGAATAATTGATAGCGGTGTTATTGATCTTATTAATATACCAACCCCTGCTCACACCAGCCTTACCTGCAGTTGACTGGTCAAAAACATAAGTAACAAACCAGCGGACAGAGTCGATGGGGTCGGTTTTATCGACAGATGCAGACTTAACAAAAAACCCGTAATCTACACTTGCACCTGTTTGCAGCCCGTCTGATGTTTCTTTAGTAGTAACAAAGCTAAACCTGTCAAGCGGTTCTAATCCGCGAACGGCGTTCATTACTGCGGATGCAGCTGCAAGATCAGTAGCCCCGCTATATTGCCTTGGATTGAAAGTTTGATACGAGGGAAGCGCACTTTGCCACAAATAAATTTCTTTTGAATATAAGTAAACAGAGTCCTTCAAAAGGTCAGACTGTGTAGCGGTAGGAAGCTGTGAAACATCTTCATTTTTTTTGCAGGAAGTAATAAAAAGAACAACAATTGAAGTAAGGGCTAAAGTTATTTTACGCATGATTGTATCAAAGTTACAATGCAATTAATGGTAAAAAAGCAGCTCAGTTGATAACAAAAACCAAATATTTACTTGTGCTTGTTACAGGACTAGGTCAGCTTTTTGCTACTTCCTTTCTTGGGGGAAGCTGTTTTTCCCGCAGAATCCTTCTAATAACTGCCAAATGACATTTCATATCATCCATAAAACTTTCATAATCTGAATAAAAATAACCGCTTCCCTTTTGTTCATCAATAGTTTTAACCGAACATCCCCTGTTAATAATGGTGTCACCCAAAACTTCTTTACCGCTTCCGTCATAAATATGAAATGTAAAGGTAAGCTTCGAACTGCGAGGTGGCTTCTTGAACAAAAGTTTCCCCAAATTCAACGCCGGTAGTCTCAGCTCATTTGCAACTGCTATATAATAAACGCTGTCGGGTTTTGCGTTTTTTGCTTTAACCATTTCCACTAAATTCTCGTTCCAATCGTCATCTTTATGAAAAGTTTTAAGGCTTGCCGGTTCACTTGTAAAATCTTTTACCGAAAGTCTTTCTTTCAAAACACTAAACAACTCGTCGAAAAACTCCTGGGGGTTATAAGGGTTAAGGTCGTTGTTCCATACATTTTGCAATACAACAGCTCTTTTTTGCGAAAAAGAAATACCAGCGAAAGACATAAAAAAAAATACTAAAAAAAGATTTCTATACATCTAATTGATTATTTAAAGCCTGCAATTTATTTTACAGGTATAAACTAAAACCAAACCAAAATATAAAATTGTGTTTTGCATTTGGTTAAATGAGGATGATGATCGTTAGAAGTTGTTTTATTAGAATTTCATATTGCTTCCACCACTTAAGTATCTGACTATTCAAACAAAAAGACGATGATCAGGATCTGCTTAAATCAAAAACAGCTAAGCGAATTTTATTTTTGGTTGATAGAAAAGCCCTGGCGGCACAAACAGCAACGGCTTTCGCAGCCTTCGAAACTCCTGCACCTGATACTCTTCTTGCAGAGATAAATTATGCTATTGCAGCTTAAGTCGTCTGAAACATGATTAGAAGGATTAGACGATTACCATGAAGAAAAAATCCGGAACCTTGATTAAAAGATTTAAGGATATCGCGAATAAGAAAACAGGAAATCTTTAAATTATGTAAATGAAGGTTCAGACAAAAAAGGTTCAAAGAATGTATGAAGACATAACAAGGCGAATAATAGGTGCAGCAATGCAAGTTCATAAAACATTGGGAAATGGATTTCAGGAAGTGATTTACCAAAGAGCACTGGCAATTAAGATGGCTTATAACAACCTAAGTTTCGTGCGTGAAATGGAAATGGATATTTACTACAGGGACCAGCAAATTGGGACAAGGCGGGTAGATTTTTTTGTAGAAAATAAAATAATGGTAGAACTGAAAGCAATTATTAAGCTGGAAGATGTGCATCTTGCACAAGCAATGAACTACCTGGAAGCTTATAAAATGGAAATAGGCTTGCTAATTAATTTCGGCGCAAAAAGTTTAGAATTTAAACGAGTACCCAATAAGAAACTAAACCAATAGTCTGAACCATGATTAGAAAGATTCTAGGATTAACGTGAAAAAGTTTAGCAAATGGTATTTTAATCAAGAAAATCCTTCAATCAAGTAAATCAAGGTTCAGACAGAAAATAACATGGCTGATATAGTAAATAAACTCTGGGGCTTCTGTCACACCCTTCGTCACGATGGTGTTGACTATGGCGATTATATAGAACAACTCACTTATCTGCTGTTTTTGAAAATGGCAGACGAAAAAGATATTGAAGTAAATGAGCATTACAGCTGGAACAGTTTAAAAACCCTAAGCGGTACCGACCTTACCGACCACTATACCGAAATACTTCGCAAGCTTCGTGAAGAAAAAGGAATCCTTGGTAAAATCTTTACCCAGGCGATGCCGCGCATCACCAATCCTGTCAACCTCAAACGTCTCATCAACATGATTGATGAAGAAGACTGGAGTGCTATGGATGTAGATATAAAAGGTGAAGCATTTGAAGGCTTGCTCGAAAAAAGCGCAAACGAAGGCAAGAAAGGAGCAGGACAATACTTCACTCCCAGACCGCTTATCAAAAGCATCATTCGTTTAATGAAGCCCGACCCGAGAAGCAAGAAAGACTTTACCATCTGCGACCCTTCATGTGGTACAGGCGGTTTTCTCGTATTGGCTTACGATTGGCTTATGCACGAAACCAAAGGCGGTGCATTCGAAACAAACGATATCAAGCGCATCAAAACCAAAACCTATTATGGTTACGAGCTGGTGCCTCGACCAGCAAGGCTTGCCATGATGAACCTGTTTCTGCATGGCGTAACTACCGAAATAAGAATTGGCGATACCATCTATGAACCTTTTGACGGAAAGAAATACGACTGCATCTTAACCAATCCGCCTTTTGGAACCAAAGGTGCCAACCAGGCACCCGAACGTGAAGACTTCACCCTTACCACCAGCAACAAGCAATTAAACTTTGTGCAGCATTATTTAAGTGCACTCAAGCCTGGCGGAAGGGCTGCCGTGGTATTGCCCGACAATGTATTGTTCGAAGACAAAGCCGCCGAAGTATTTAAGATACTCATGAACGATGCAAACCTGCACACCATCTTACGTTTGCCACGTGGCACATTTACGCCTTATGCACAAGGTGTAAAGGCCAATGTTATCTTCTTTCAAAAAGGATTGCCAACCGAAAACGTATGGATATTCGATGCACGAAGCAACGTAGAAGGCATTACCAAAAAAGACCGTCCGCTCACTGCAAAGCACTTCGAAGAGTTTGAGCAATGCTATGGCAAAGACCCCAACGGGCAAAGCCAACGGAAGGACCTCGGCACCGAAGGACGTTTTCGCAGGTTTCATATCTCTGAAATCAAAGAGCGTGATTACAAGCTCGACATCAATTGGTTAAAAGATGAAACCCTCGACGATGCCTACAACTTACCCGAACCGTCTGTACTTGCAACCGAAGCCATAACAGAACTCGAGTTTGTAGTAGACGAGTTGAGGGAGATATTGAATTTATTGGAAGAAAGTGAAAACATCTAATTATAATTCAAACGATTAAAAGATTTCCATGACTATGACCACAAGAAAATCACGCAAATCCTATAATCCCACAAATCAAGGTTCAGACAATTTTTTGTTACAAGCGACAGCAACTCCGATTAATCATCGTTGCGTCGCATTACGTTCATCTGAAGAATAATAATTGAGCATGGAGAGCGAATTGCCAGAAGGATGGGTTGAGACAACTTTAGAAGAACTACTGGTTTCTTTAGAAAGTGGTTCAAGACCAAAAGGAGGTGTAAGAGGAATTGCTGATGGAGTACCAAGTATCGGTGGGGAGCATTTAAAATACGATGGAGGTTTTGAATTTAAAAATATCAAGTACGTACCTAGGTCTTTTGCTCATGCAATGAGTAAGGGACAAATAAAAGCGGGAGATATTTTAATTGTAAAAGACGGTGCAACTACTGGAAAAACTTCATTTGTTACAAAAGATTTTCCTCTTAAGAATGCTGTAGTTAACGAACATGTTTTTATCTGCAGGGCATCAAAGGAAATTTTCTCTCGTTATTTATTTTGGTATTTGTATAGTGGAGAGGGAAGTAAAAGAGTACTTGAAAATTTCAAAGGCTCTGCACAGGGAGGAATAAACAAAACGTTTGCTGAAAACACGTTAGTCCCTTTTGCACCTTTTGCCGAACAACAACGAATTGTAGCCAAATTAGATACAGTCCTTGCAAGAGTAAACAACTGCAAAACACGACTTGATAAAATACCAACACTACTAAAGAACTTCAGGCAAAGTGTTTTAGCTGCTGCTGTAAGCGGCGAGCTAACGAAGGAGTGGAGGCAAGTAAACCACAATTTATCTGAAGTAAAAACAAAGAGTGTCAAAAAGAAAAGAAGAAATATTCTTGATGACAAGACAAATGATTACGACTTATTTGACTTGCCAACTAAATGGAAATGGAAAACTGTTTCTGATGTTTCAGACATAAAGGGTGGTAAGAGAGTTCCTTTAGGTCACAAATTAGTTTCGTATAACACGAGTCTTCCTTACATCAAAGCCGGTGACTTAAAGAAAGGAACTGTGTTAAAAAATAAGTTAGAATATCTTTTACCAGAAACACAAAGCATAATTAAAAGATACATCGTAGCTAAGGGAGATGTTTACATAACTAACGTTGGAGCAAAAATTGGTGATGCAGGTATAATTCCAGGTGACTTAGATGGTGCTAATCTTACTGAAAACGCCTTGAAGATGTGCAATCTTGAAGGCGTAATGAATACTTACCTTTCCATGTGGTTAAGAAGTCCAGTTGCACAAGAGTTTATTCAACAAACAATCTTATCAGCTGCCCAAGGAAAACTTGCATTAGGCAGAGTTGAAGTTTTTCCTTTGCCGCTTCCTCCAATTGAAGAACAAAAAGAAATCGTCCGCAAAGTAGAAGAGCTATTTCATTTTGCAGACAGCATAGAAGCAAGGTATCAAAAAGCCAAAGCCTGGTTCGACAAAATACCACAAGCCATATTAGCCAAAGCATTCAAAGGACAACTCGTCCCCCAAAACCAAACCGACGAACCTGCAAATGTGCTGCTGGAGAGAATAAAGAAGGAAAAAAAACAACTAACTAAACCTAAAACCAAAACAACTTCCAAAACCAAAAAGCTGTACGAGGGGAATGATGTAGTGAGTATGGTTGCGGAAGGGTAAGAGTATGCCAGTTAAAACAGAATACTTATTTAGAGGTACTACCAAAGGCTTTGAAGGAGGTACTAATTCAAAAGAAAATAAGTTTACCTGTACATCCCGGCATCCTGTAATTGCTTTGTTTTTTGCAATGGATTGCGCAAGGGAATATCCGGATGATGCTGTAGTTTACATAGCAAAAATTGAAGATGTTCAGCATTTAAAAGCTGAACCTAATGTTTTCAAAAAAATAGAACAGGAATTCGTCGTGCGTGTTGCTCCTACGGAATTTTATAAGCATACTGTAGGCTATATTCACTTTAAAGACTTACAGGAAATCCTCAAAGAAATAGGATTTGATGTTTCTCAAATAGTTAGAAAAGATAATTTGACTGAATTATGTAAGAACGTAAAACAATTAAAAGCTAAACAATTGGAAACATTAATTAAACAGATCCAAAGTGTTATGAAAACTAATTAAATTACAAACATGAAAAGTGGAGCAGTGTTAACGTTGATCGGAAAGGTAGATAAGAACGTCGTAAAAAATTTGGTGAAGTCTAAAGCTATTGAAAAAGGTAATAATTGGTTCTTTGTTGATTATGCAAACGACGAAGTCAGAGTTGGTGAACTATTTGATACGCTTTTAGAAGGGAGGCAGAAAACTCTTATACCCGGAGAGACTAAGATTAAATTAAAAAAAGTTTATGATCAGTTAGGACATTATCTTGACTATGTACCTGAAGGCTTTCAAACGATTTGTAAATTTGATTTTGATAACAAGCTGCCTGCACCTATAAATAAACTTCCCACTTTTGAAACCTGGGACTATAATCCTAATTCTATTTCTATTGCCAATCATCAATTAATTCAGCTATCCGAACCTGATTTTATATATAAAAAGATGAACGCTTTATTTATAGTTGCAATGAGAAAACACATTCATTCTCAAAAATCAACTATTACCACTCAAGAGCTCCGGGATTTCTTTAAAAAGAAGTATTTGATGCAAGATCCGAAGGAAATTCTGTCTCTTTTAAACATGTGGAAAATTATGGGCCTTGTCAAAGAGAAAAAAAATCAAGAACTGGAGTTGGTTGCAGAAGAAAATGATACCCCGTAAAATATCGTCACGAAGTAGAAAAGCTCTTTCATTTTGCAGACAACATAGAAGCGAGGTATCAAAAAGCAAAAGCGTGGTTCCACAAACTTCGACAATCTATCATATCCAAGCCTTTTGCGGACAACTCATCCCCCAAAATGAAAACGACGAACCCGCAACTGTGCTGCTTGAAAGAATTACTCCGTTAAGATAAAAATTACGAGTTCGGCTCATCAAAACAACAACAAAAATACACGTGATATTCAAATGTCTAAGCTACAGTAGCACTAAGCCTTATAAAGACATTATGTGAGAAACGGGATGCACCAACTCCTTTCTTGTTTCTATTTTCACCTGGCGTAATATTCAAAAAGGTGCTAACTTTAAATATCTTCTTCGCAATTTCTCTTAAAGCGGCTCATCTTTATAAAATTAATATATGCCCATGCTTTCGAAAAAAGGATGGCTCCTTTGGTTACCGGCAGTGCTGCTTTTTGGGTCGTGCGCAAAAGAACTTTCCTGCGAAAATTGTTCGGATATAGCCACAACAGCAAACAAACCTCCTGTAGCAAATGCAGGTCCTGATCAAACGATTACGTTACCTGCAAGCAAGGCCAATCTTAATGGAAGCGGCTCCAGCGATCCTGACAACAATATAACAAACTATGAATGGACAAAAATTTCAGGTCCGTCAACAATTACGGTTGCTAATGCAAATTCAATTCAAACTATCGTTAGCCAGCTTGTTGCCGGCACTTACGCGTTTGAATTGACAGTAACAGATTCTTATGGCCTATTCTCAAAAGATACCTCAACAATTGTGGTAAATAATGCAACTGAAGTAAATGGTAATTGGAAAAGGCTGCAAGTGTTACCGGAACACGATTTTTTCTTTGGAAGCAATCACATCAATTTTCTGATCGGGATTGAGGATAAAGTATATGCGGTTAGTAAGAATGGAAGTTTTTGGTTTTATAAGCCCGACACAAATGAGTGGCTTGAACAGGGACACCTTCCTGTATTTATGGCCAGCTCAAATTTTTCGGTTGTTTTTAGTATTAATAATATCGGCTACTTTATTGGAAATGGCACCTGCCGCCAATACAATGCGGCCAACGGCCAATGGATAACCAGGAATAACGCTCCGGTTGGTGCCAATCATGTAGACTATTCAGTTCCACTAGTGGTTGGTAATAAAGCATATTTGGTGGGCAGCACAAACAACCTGGTAACCATGTACGATCCTTCTACGGATACGTATACACCAAAAAACAAGTTGCCTGATGTAGATGCCTGGACGGGGTTTGTTATTAACGGAGAAGGATACTGCATACAAAAAGAGGGGCGGTGCTGGAAATATGATGCGTCAACCGACAGTTGGCTACAGAAAGCAAGTTTGCCACCCTCGATTTATAACATGAGCGGGTTCTCGCTTAATGGATACGGGTATATCATTGGCGACTTAAACCGTACTGCCTATAACCAAAACGCCCGTATGAAAATGTGGCGATACGACCCATCTTTGGATCAATGGAAGCAAATTGATGTTGACTATCCCGGTGCGGCCGCATATGAAGTAAGAACTGTTTCTTTGAATGGGATTGTATACGCTGGTTTAGGCTACAACAGCGGAGATATGGAGGCCATTGACTTCTGGAGCTTTAAATAACCGACAATTTGAGAATTCTTAAATTATGGAACCAAACTGTTTCAAGTACGTTATTCGCACAAAAAACTGCAATTTTCACCTGGCTATTTTAACAAGTAATGAATAATGAATTACTTGCGTCTATTCTTATAAATTACCGCTCACCGCATCTGCCACCAGCTTTT
>Ga0181471_100509_pt2 | contig 11768 bp, 18 predicted proteins | sample InSIn5gowninarea_FD_119083 | JGI IMG/M metagenome (GOLD analysis project Ga0181471, IMG submission 119083) | Clean room microbial communities from NASA Spacecraft Assembly Facility at Jet Propulsion Laboratory, Pasadena, California, USA -... ...
TGTTGAATAATTTTTTCCAAATACTTTGATGGCTACCTAGAGCAGCAGACACATCTACATCAAGCGGCCACTTTGGAGGCGCAACCCCATTCAAGGTACAAGTTAATTTTGATATTCTTGTATTTGAATTTAATATAGGTGCAGATGCTAGGGAGAAATGGTTAAATCTATAATAATTCTGATAGAGAAAATATTACTTTCGCCCTCCTTAAGGCTATCTTCCATGTCCAAGATTGGTGGGAGACTTACTATGAGAAAACATCAATAGAGGAATATGAAATATTTGGAGTTGAACCCACCTAGGCATATTTTGGGGATTCTCCTAAGGGGAAATATTACCCTATCAAAAACTATGAGGACTAGTATACAAGATGGACCACAATGCAATAGGAAAGGGACCAACAAGTGTCAACGTTCACTAATATCTTATGCACCCTGTGCACAAAACTGGTATCAATGACTCTAAACGACATCTAGTTCTAAAGTACCATGGTTTCCAACAAAAGTACATCCAAACATAAATGGATTTTTTGGACTTCTCATCACTAGGAGCTGCTTATCGATATGTTTCCAAAATCGAACAAAAATTTAAGCAGGGGAATAAATGGGAGTTTGGATTTGTGAATGCCTCATAGCAGAAGGTGGGAAAAGAAAGAGATGGAGTTCACAGAAAAAGAAAATAGAAACCCTAGAGTAAGTACTGAGGCTTGGTTGGACAAGTATATTTTCACTGACAAACATGAGATCTTCTTCACTTCTCTTCCGGTTGAGTTGCATGAGTGGTTATCTAAGTTAGTAGAGACAAAGTGTTATACGCGAAGTGACAATCCTGCGGAGTGGACGCCTAAAGCAATTGAAGTTTTAAAGAAAGTGGATAACTCTATCATCAGAGCAATAGACTATTGGATCGCCAGGATACTAGAAGGGTTCGTGACCGAGTTCACCGTTGATCAACTAAAGAGTTACAGCGAAGCTGAAAGACACTTCTTCAAGGGACCGCGAGGTAAGTTTTTGAACTCTTTGAGTTTGTGGATTAAAATGCTATTATGTGATCATGGAATATTGATGCTACGATCAGATGTTTAGATTAGTTCTTTTCTTGAGCTTTAGTATTGCTGTTAGTATAAATGCATGAACAATTTGGCTATTTAAGAGGTGGAAAAAGGTATAGATCTGGAAGTGCAGACGATGTTTTTGAGCATTTTGTAGTAGACAGAGAAGATAGATCTATTCCACATGATCCTAGTACACCGCAGAAGAATCCAGGTAAGCCGAGCAGTGTAGCTGCTCCAGAATAGAGTAGTAGTACCAGTTAGAATACTTCAAACAGTAATCAAGGAATCCCTCGAGTAGCCTCGACTGCCATTGGGACTAGTGCAAAGCAGATTCAACAAGTAATTCAGCTGGTACCATCTCACAAAAGTATGGCTGACGATATTAGACTACCCGTATTCAGAGGAACTGGGTTGGAGGACCCTGAGCAACATTGGTTTTTGTGCAAAGCTATATGGAACATTAACAGACGACGCTATCAAGATAGTGCAGTTGACTACTACCTTTAGAGATAGAGCACTAACTTGGTATATGAAGTACAATCAACAAGTAAGAACCTTGGGACAGATTAAAACTGCATTGGTTCAAGAATTCAAGAAGCCTAAGTCAGAATCTCAGTGTATTATAGAGTTGAAAGAGATCAAGCAGAAGCCTACAGAGTCAGTTTGGGAATTTGATCAGAAGTTTAAGACTCTTTTGGATCACCTAAGTTTTGATATTGGACCACAACAACGTAAAGAATGGTTCATAGCTACGCTGCTACCACATATTAGGCTGCCCCTTATGCAGCAGAAGGTAGTTGATCAGGCTGAAGCCCTGGAAGTTGCGATGAAGTTGGAAGCCTCTCCCCTTCAAGAAGCAAGTGCGGGAATGGCGCAAATACAGAGTTAGTTAGCCAACCTTACCTTATAGTTACAAGATATTAAAAAGGGAAAAGAAATCAGAGAAGAAGTCTGGTGTACAAAGTGCAGAACCGAAGGACATTCTAAAGAACATTGCTCTGTGTATGCAGAGTACTTAGCAGCTGGAGCACCTAACCCTTTACCTTAGCTTCAAGGACCTTGCTATGAGATATGCAAAAATAGAGGACATAGACCGCAGGAGTGCCCTTTGCTACAGAAATATGTGCAGACTCCTAAGAACCTATATTGCAACTTTTGTAAATCAGTTGGGCATGATGAGAACCATTGTAGAGCTTATGATTTGATGAAAGAGAGAACCCAGGATGTATATGCGATGCAAGCTGAGCAATAGAATCATGGAGGAAATGCACAGTTTGGTCAAGATAGAACAGGTCATGGTGGATTCAGAGGTCATGGAAGAGGAGGAGGATATGGTAGAGGAAGAGGTCAACTTATATGTTACAACTATGGACAACCTGGACACTACGCAAGGGATTGTACAAATCCGACCACTACATGTAAGTATTGTCAATCATTTGAGCATACTATTGAAGAATGCCCTGTGTTGTTAGCCAAAATGCAGGAAAAGAGAGCGCAGAACCCGAACAAACAGTTGATTAGCATAGAACAAAGCAACCCGGACCCGAAGCTTAACATCATTACGTGAAGTGGTTTATCTACTGAAGGTTTGTAGCCGAACAATCTGACATAGTCTAGCGATGTATTAGTATGAAGACCAGATGTGAAGAGATATTCAGAAGGAAAAATAAGCGTTTATGCGGGCGCAAAGTGAATTTTTTACTGGTGAAACATCTACAGCTACACCGCCTCTGCGAAGTAATGGACCACCTATTGAGATGATGCGAAGTGGTGAAGAGTCCCACAGACCGATGATCACTATTGACAGAGAGCATACAGATGTCTTGTGAACCTTTTTACATAACTATTTAAAATTGATGAAGAATGAACATGCGATGGCCGAACTTCAGAATGTGATTAACCAATGTGATATGTCTACATCACGAGCTACAACAAGCAAGTCGATAAAACAGATTCAAAAGTATCACAGAACTGGAAGAGAAATGAGATTGAATGCGCTGATTGGAGAGTATGAGATGAATCAGGTAGCTTTGGATCTGGGATCTGAAGTGAATGTTCTTACTAAAGAAACTTGGGAGCTTATGGGGAGCCCCAAGATGCAGAGTTCTCCCATCAGACTATGATTGGTGAACCAGGCGAGAGTGTATCCGTTGGGAAGACTGCCAAATATTCCTGTAGACATTGATGGAGTGAGGAGCTTAGCGGACTTTGAAGTGATTGAAATCATCGATGACAACAAACCGTTCCCTGCATTATTGGGTATAGACTGGGCCTTTGATAACCTCACAGTGATAGATCTGAAGAAAAAGCAGATGACATTTGAAGATAGCCATATAAGAGTCATCGCGCCTTTGGACCCATCTCAAGGACCCCGATATATAGAACCTCGCAGGCCTGATGAAGGAGCATAGGACATGGATAACTTATATAAAATGACTGCGAGCTTGGAAGATTATGTAAACCCCAACGGCAAATGGCACCTTGAGTTGGTGATGTGCTAGTTCCTGTGTGTTCGATTCAGATGCAAATCTTGAGGATTGGCAGAACAGACTACATGAAGTATCACAAAGAAGATGTGCAACAATTACAAAAGAACTTCATTGGATTGGCTCAAAGGTAAGTACAATTCCCACTTTTGATGGTTTATCTGATATTCAATTATTCTTAAAGCAATATGAAGAGCAGATTCCACTGGAAAAGAGACTGGAAGTACTGGATATAGCACTCTGAGCAACCCCTGCAAGATGGTGTGCTACACACAAAAACACTATCTCCTCTTGGCCGACTTGTCAGAGACTCATGGGCATAAGATTCGGAAGCAACATTGGAGGTATGCTTCGCAGGTATGATGCACAGGCTAATCCTACAGCGCACATAGAAGAATGTGTTAAAGTATGGCAACGTAGACCTTCAGATGAATGGGTGCACTTGTTTATTCACAACTTGGATGACATGTCAAAGAATTGGTACATCGAGACAGAGTTGCGAAGAGGTACTATAGCTTGGATCCTTATGGTTGAAGGATTTCAATTTACATTTAAATTTGAGTCTGAGTAACCTGAGATTGATCAAGCATTGAAAGTAAAAAAAGGAAAGTTGCTTGCGGACCGTTCATTACTTGTATTGGAGACACCGAAGTGGAAAATAGCATTGGAACAAGCCTTGGATTGTTACAACCTCACTGAAGAAGGAGAAGAGGATGAAAATCCTCACAATGTGAATATTCCTGAGTCTAAAGGTACATGTGATGTCCAAGGTCCGGAGTTAAAAGTTCCTGATGTTGCGAAGCCAGTTAAGATTAAGAAAGTCAACATTGGCTCAGAAGAGGAGCCTAAGTTCACGTCTATTAGAGATTACTGGGATGATGAAAAAGTAGAGAGCATCGCTGACTTGTTACGAGACTATCAGGATCTGTTCCCTACTAAGTTTACAGAGATGAAAGGAATTCTTGGAGATCTAGGAGTTATGGAAATTCCTTTGAAGCCAGATGCGAATCCTATTAAGCAGCGCCCATACAGATTGAACCCGAAATATAAAGCCAAAGTGAAAGAAGAATTGGACAAGATGCTTGCAGTTGGAATTATTGAGCCAGTAGAAGAAAGTGATTGGGTTAGTCCTATGGTAGTACAAGACAAGAAGACAAAAGGAGAAATAAGAATCTGTGTAGATCTGAGAAAACTAAATGATGCATCAGTACATGACCCGTTTCCTACTCCATTCTCAGACGAAGTATTAGATAATGTGGGAGGACAAGAAGCTTATTCCTTTACAGATAGATTCTCTGGCTATCATCAGATCAGGATTCATGAAGCAGATAGGCACAAGACCACTTTTGCTATAGAATGGGGACCTTTCTAGTACACGGTGATGCCTTTTGGATTGAAGAACACACCTACTATCTTCTCTAGAGTAGTAGTAGCAGTATTTAAAGAGTTTATCCATAAGTTCTTGGAGGTATATTTTGATGACTGGACAGTCTTTGGGTTACTGAAGAAGCATATAGAACTGTTAAGACTAATGCTTGCGAAGTGCAAACAGCATCAGATCTCTCTTAACTTGAAGAAAAGCATCTTTTGTGTTCCATTTGGGAATCTGTTGGGACATATTGTCTGTAAACAAGGATTAATGGTAGACCCTGTTAAGATCGCTATCATAGTTAATTTGCAGCCCCCAAGTTCAGTAAAGCAGCTACGCACAGCACTGGGACATACTGGTTACTACAGAAAGTTCATCAAAGGCTACGCACAAATCACAGCACCCATGGAAAAGCTTCTGAAGCATGATGCAAAGTTCATATGGACAAAAGAATGCCAACAAAGTTTTGACCTGCTAAAAGAAAAAATGGTCACAACGCCGATTTTAGTATTTCCAGATTGGACAAAGCCATTCCATGTGCACGTGGACGCCTCTTCTATTGCACTTGGAGTGGTGTTGGCACAACCAGAAGAAGGAGACCTTGACAACCCTATAGCATTTGCGAGCAGGAAGCTCTCTTCAGCAGAGCGCAATTACACCACTATCGAAAGAGAAGGACTGGCTATGGTTTATGCATTGCAAAAGTTCAAACATTACCTGCTTGGAGGACAGTTTAAGATGTTCACAGATCACTATGCTTTAAAGTACTTGGTCAATAAGCCAGTTTTAGGGGGAAAAATATGTAGATGGTTATTACTCTTTCAAAAATATGACTTTGAAATTATTGTGAAACCTGGAAGGCTAAATGCAGGACCTGACCACCTATCTAGGATAGAGACAGGCGAAGAACCTACAAACTTGGAAGATAATCTTCCCAATGCGTAGTTGTTTTCTATTCAGATCACGGATGACTATTTTAAAGACATAATCGAGTTCTTGATGACTGGAATTGCGCCAGAAGAATTCACTACGCAACAAAAGAAGCAGCTTGTGGTGAAAGCAGCAGATTTTACACTGATCGCAGGCCAGCTATATAAATTGGGACCAGATGAGATATTGTGAAGATATGTGTTGGAACATGAAAGACATCAGATCCTCGCAGAAGCACATGCAGGGATCGCAGGTGGGCACTACATAGGAAAGCCTACTGTGCAGAAGATATTGACTGTAGGACTTTGGTGGCCTACTTTACATAAAGATGCGAAGGAGTTTTGTAAAAGATGTGATGTTTGCCAACGAATAGGAAGACCATCCAGGAGAGATGAGATTCCCTTGAACCCTCAAGTAACTTTACAAGAATTTGATAAATGGGCTATTGATTTTGTTGGACCTATTAACCCTCCAGGAAAAAGGACAGGAGCAAGATATATCATTACAGCGACATATTACTTGACCAAATGGGCTGAAGCTAAACCAATCAAGGACTGCAGCTTAGAAACAACTGCGTAGTTCATATTTGAGAGTATTGTGACTAGATTTGGATGTCCTAGAGTCTTGATAAGTGACCAAGGCTCACATTTCCTGAATCAGACTATTAGAGCACTTACAAAAGAATTTCAGATCTTTCACCAGAAGAGTACACCATATCATCCTCAGGCTAATGGAACAGTGGAAGCTTTTAATAAAGTTCTGGAGAATGCTCTGACTAAAATATGTAACATAGATAGGGATGGCTGGGATCTTAGAATTCCAGCAGTATTATGGGCTTATAGGACAACATGCAAGAAGTTGATAGGTCATACCCCTTTCAAGTTAGCATATGGACAAGAAGTTGTGATTCCTATGGAGTATGTGGTACCTAGTTTGAAGATCACAGTGCTCACTGAGATGATAGACATTGAAATAGTAAATGAAAGGTTACTCCATTTACTAGGGCTAGAGGAAGATCACTTCATCGCAAGATTTAATTAGCAAATACAGAAAGCAAGAGAAAAAGTATGGCATGACAGGCATATCAAGAATAAGTCTTTCAAGGTTGGAGATTTAGTTCTCTTATATGACAGCAAGTTTGCGAAGTTAAATGGCAAAGTATTTCCCACCATGGTGAATGGGAGTAGGCTGAAACTGTATAGGGACAACCCCCCTCCCCAGCAGACAAACAGATGAGCGCAAACGTCGCGCAGGTGCCCAGTGTAGTTGAAAGAGGCATCACGCGTGAACAGAGTCTACACCAAGGAGTACGCAAGCCTTGACACTTGAAGAGTAAGACGTGGGGAAGAGCCTACGCAACTCAGATGTCCGAAGAAGTCTTACGCAGTATGTTGCTCTAAGACTGATGTGAAGTAAACCAACATGCAAAGTTGACCCTGTCGCAAAGCCATTTAATGAAGCAGATGGACATAAATGCAGAAACCCGTTTTGTAACAGCTAGATTATCTGCACCGTGAAGAAGCTGACGGTTACAACACTGAATGCATCGAATACAGTTACGAGGACGTAGAAGAGCATGTGAGAGACTGTGAAAGGAATTGTCTTGGTGTTTCAGGGGAAGTGGAAGATTTAGAATTTTCAAACCATCCTGGAATATCAGGCAGATGTTGAGAGCAGCAAAGGATGCTTGATGAGGCAGAAAAGCAGAAAGCCAGCCGAAGTGGCTAGGGACGAGCCACAGGTGAGTGTTAGGGGCCTGTTGGGCCCTAGGACCCAAGTTTTGGAAACACCTTTTTGAAGATGCAAAGATTGCGCCGTGAAGCGATCCTCGACGAAGCGAAGTAAGTGCGCAGAAGTCAAAGCTGCGGAGCTTTGACCCGCAGAGCGTGGATTTTGTAAAGGAAAACCATTTTTGTAATATGTAAAGAATAATTTGGGCCCACGGTATTAGCCCGCAGTATATGTAAGGGGTTTTTTGTAAATAGAGGTGACCTAAAAGGCACTCTATAAATATATGTAAGGGATGGGATAGGAAGAGTAGTAGTAGACATAAGGATAAGATAAGTTTATGGTCTAAAAGAAAAGAGAAGATCTTTGTACTATAGTTTTGGGGGATTTGTGGAAGGCATGCAGCTGTGTGCGCAGTGCCTTGGACCTTGCTGGCTATGTGCGCAGGTCCTGACCTTGCTGCTGTGTGTGCAGGTCTGAAGAGAGAAGAAGAGCCTCGCTGCTGTGTGCGCAGGCTGGAACTGATTGTAAGCCCATCCTTGAAGATAATAAAAGACGACAGTTCCCGTGGACGTATCTTCCCTTCTGGAAGTGAACCACATATATATGGTGTCCTTTGTGTTTGGTTATCCGTTTATGCTTTTGCTAAGTGAATAATCTGGTTTTGCTAAGTAAATGAATGAATATGCGAAGTATTTGAATGTCTGGCTAATAAGCAGTTAAGTGTCGATTCAGAATAATCTGTGAAGCTAGTTCACTGGTCAGTATAAAATAATGTGTGATAAGTAGGTTGCGAAGTATAATATGTGAAGTAAGATAGAGCAAGTGCGAAGTATCTGCGAAGTAGGGAATCCAGAGCTGTGTCGAGTGGAAACACCAGAGTCTTCCACTCCCCCCATAAGTCACTTCGGGTGAGACGGTAGACCGCTTCGCGACCTGCTACCGAAAGGGTCGGTGATCGAGGGGTTTTGTTGCTGCGAAGTACCAGTGAATCCCGGGTCTGCCCCAAGCAGCCAACACTCTTATTTGGCTTCAATCATTGCTTTGTTGACCCCAACCAATCCTCACCTTTCCACCTTTGGTCTAATCCGACCATCGAACAATTTCTATCAGACACTCCTTCCTACAAATCTTGGCTCATCATGCTTTTACTAATGGTCGCCTTTCCAATTAGATTCCACTCTTCAGGATTTAGACTCCAACCACTTCTACTTGCACCTCATCTTCAGTTCGATCTAACAAATGTCCCTCTATCTGACTTGATCACCCTTTCCGAGTTCCTTATGGTCAAAATTTTCCAATGGGAACCTCCTCTGAGCTACCCCATAACTCATCACCTGTGACTCCAACCAGTATTTTCTCGACAAGACCACCCGTTATTGACCTTCTCAACGTAACTCATCAGAATCCTTCTTCGATCTGACCGTTCTTCCTGAGTCATCAACTTATCACTTAACCTCTAAATCAATTCTCATTGACTCTTCTGTCGACTCTTGTTTTTGACTCAATGCATTTAAGGGAATGAATAGTCAGTCCCTTCAATTTGTATCAATTATCTCTCACTTTCCTCCCTCACCAAGTCCTAAACTTGCATTTGTTCTTACAAATTTGTGGGCATATTTATTCACACATTTAATTGACTCTCAATAAATATAGGAAACATCATCACACAGAACACAAGTTACACAACAATCTAGATCTATATTAATTCATAATACTTCTACTTAAATCTCATACATCTAGCTTATCTCCAATCAAGCATGGAGTGACTTTATATAGATATCTAGCTGAACCTCTAAGATGGTTGGAATTTATTACAAACCCAACAAGAAACTTCTATCTAAATCAAACTATGGGTGATTTTGGAAAACCATTGGCTAGGCTAATTGTCTTATCTGAAATCCCTTTCGACCCATTCTTCTTTGGGAATATGCATTCAAACCTTGGAATGGTCACTTTTGGTTTGGGACATGATGTGCCTACATCAGACTCCCTAGGTAAAAAAGAATTGTTCTTGGTATCTACAAATTTGAAACCTTGCATTCAAAGCTCTTGCTAATTCACCCAAATAGAATCTTCAATTGGATGTCCTTTTCATTTCACTAAGTATTCAAAATATTCTTTGCTCCTAGTTTTCTTCTCTACTCTTTTGTCCATCATCTTATCGATTTCTAGTGGCCTAACTGCAGGAAATTGTCTTGGGTTGTTCTTGAATATCTTTTGGTACTTTTGTAACCTCTATTCTATAAGGATATAAGTTTGCAACATAAAATATAGGTGAGATGTCTATGTCTACTAGTAACTCCAACTCATATGCATTTGTTTAAAAGTTCCTTATGATCTTGCAAGGTCCAACCTTCTTTAGCTTTAGTTTGTTATATTCTCCTCTAGGAAATCTTTCTTTCCTCACGTGTTTCAGCACTAGATCCCCTACTTCAAACTGCACCTCTTTCCTCTTCAAATCTGTTGACTACTTGTACCTATTGATGTTTCCCTATAACTATTGTTTAACTCATTCATGTAATGATTACATTGTTGCAACAAAATCCTCTGCATCTGCACTTCTTATTTCTACTTTTCCAAAATTTCTTAGTTCATAAATACCTCTTGGTTGCATACCATAAACAATCTATAATGGGCTCAATCCTATACTTGTATTGGGTGAACAATTATATGCAAATTCAACTTGTGGAAATGCTTGGTCCCATTGTTTTGGATGCTCACTAACCAAGCTTCTTAGAATATTTCCCAAACTCTTATTAGTGACTTCAGTCTATCCATATGTATGTGGGTGATATGCTCAGCTAAAACTCAAATTTGTTCCCATCTTCTACCACAAATTCCTCCAAAAGTGTCCAACAAATATGGTGTCTCTATCTGATACAATACTCCTTGGAAATCCATGCAATCTCACAACTTCTTTGAAAAACAAATTAGCAAAATGTGTTGCATCACTTGCATTAAAACAAGGTATAAAATGAGCCATCTTTTAAAATATGTCTACAACAACTAGAATAGAAGCATTATCCCCTTGGGTTCCAAGAAATCCTAAAACAAAATCCATACTTACAACATCCCATGGCCAACTTGGTATTGGTAATGGCTTATATAGTCCTCCATTCTGGATTCTCCCTTTGGTATACTAGCAATTTTTTCATTTCTCCACAAATTTCTTAACATATTTTGTCATACCTGGCCAATAGTAAAAAGAATTCAATTATGCATATGTTTTGTCCTTCCCAAAATGTCCTACTATTCCTCCACCATGCTTTTCCCACAACAAATTATCTATCATGGAACATCTTGGAGTATATAATTGGCTACCTTTGAACAATAGTCCTTCCTGCAACATATACTCTGTCCATAGACTTCTATCCCTTCTTACCAGATTCTCACATGCTTCATAAATCTCTTTGAGATATGGATCTTCCCTGTACATCTCCTTAAGATGGTCAAATCCCAACATGGTCACTTGACATTCCTACAAAACCAAACACCTCATGCTCAAAGAATCTTAATCTTTGTTAGTTTGTCCACTAATATGTTTAGGAACAAATGTAAAAATCAGCATGTACTCTATCCATTTGACACGTCTTTGGTTCAACTTTTCCTACCTAGTGATAAACTCCAATGCATGGTTATCTGTATACAAAACAAATTCTTTTGGCAACACATAATTCATCCACTTATTCAGTGCATGTATGCCAACATAAAATTCCTTGTCATAAGATTAATACTTCTACTTAGCATCATTCAACTTCTCACTGAAATCGAAAATAGGCTTCTCTTCCTGACTAAGAACAACTCCAATAGCCATTCCACTTGCATCACACTTCACTTAAAATGACTTATACAAATATGGAAATGACAAAACAAACTTCTATGTAATTTTCTACTTCATAAACCTAAATCTCCTTTCTACTACCTCTATCCATTCAAATGGACGATGTTTTTTCCTAATAGTCTCCACAATGGGTGCACATATGCTGCTAAATTTTTTGATAAATTTCCTGTAAAAACTTTCTAATCCATGGAAACTTCTTACCTCATAAATATTCCTTGGGAAAGGACATTCCACAATTTCCTTGATCTTTTATGGATCCATTTTTAGACCCTCTTGGGAAATCACAAATCCCAAAAATACTTACTTTGTCTTCATAAAAGAACACTTCTTCAAATTTATCAACAAATTCTCTTTCT
>Ga0181471_100536_pt1 | contig 11755 bp, 11 predicted proteins | sample InSIn5gowninarea_FD_119083 | JGI IMG/M metagenome (GOLD analysis project Ga0181471, IMG submission 119083) | Clean room microbial communities from NASA Spacecraft Assembly Facility at Jet Propulsion Laboratory, Pasadena, California, USA -... ...
GCGTTTATATTGCCTTCTTTGAAAAACGAGCATGCAAAAGCAGCTAATCATTCAACAGAAAAGAAACTAAAAGTTATTTGTATTTGTGCTCACCCGGGCGACCCGGAGTTTGGATGCGGTGGCACACTGGCAAAGTACAGTAATGCCGGGCATAGTGTAACTATCATATATTTTACCCGTGGAGAGGCAAGTGACGCTTCTAAAACCTATAAACAAATGGCTGCTTTGCGTACAAAAGAAGCAGAAGTTGCTTGCAGCGCACTGAATGCTAAAGCTATTTTTATGGGTCAAATAGATGCCAATACAGAATTAAACAAAAAGAGTATTTCAGAAATAACGAAGCTGATCTTAATGCAACAGCCTGATATTGTTTTTACGCATTGGCCATTAGATACACATCAGGATCATCAGGTTGCAGGTTTATTTGGTTTCAATGCATGGGCAAATAGCAGCGGTGCATTTCAATTGTATTATTACGAAGTAAATACCGGCAGCGAAACCCTGGATTTTATACCGACTGATTATATTGATATCACCAGTGTGCGCGACAGAAAAAAGGTAGCTATGTTTGCGCATAAAACACAAAACCCAGAAGAAGTATATGCATCTTTCTTTAAAACGATGGAAGAATTCAGAGGATTGGAAGCCGGTGTAAAAGCAGCAGAAGGGTTTATTCGTTTTAAACCAAAGGAAGAAAGAGCCAGCCTCATAGGATTGTAGATCAATATCTATTTATTATTTAGTTTAATGCTCTATTATCTACCTCTTTTAGTAGCTACAGGCATTGTTTATCAACTTCAATTCTTGATTTTAAACTTGAAAAATGAATTCTTACATTAATTAATGTATTATTTAGGTTTTGTTGGCACAATTTTTTACCTTTTCCAAATACAAACAATAATCAACTATGTATGTACAACTGCTCCGTGTTAAACTCCAACAAGTTATTGTATCCGAAAGCTCTAGAAGTTATCCCGGCAGTATCGCATTGCCTGATGAATTAATAGAAGCTGCAGGCCTAAAACTATTTGAACAGGTTCATGTAAATAATCTTACAAATGGCAATCGTATTTTAACTTATGTTGTACGTAGTAAAAAAGAAGGATTTGTTTCTCTCAATGGCGCTGCCTCATGGCTTTTTAATAAAGGTGATAAGATACACATATTAGCATATGGCTATTTTGATGAAGTAGATGCTCAAAACTTTGAGCCAAGAATTATTTATACTAATGAAAACAACAAAGTTGTAGAAGCAAAAGCCTATGCTTTTTAGAGCTGTAAAAGCAATAATAGACCGGGTAACTGACTGGCATAACTGGCCATTTTACCTCTTTTATTTTCCTATTTCTTATGCTTGGGTGTGGTATTATATCAAAGCCCGTTCCTTGTGGTTTTATACTGCATCTAATCCAACATTAGCTTTTGGTGGTTTTGAAGGTGAAACTAAAAGCAGTATTTACAATCAACTGCCACAAGAACTTTGTCCTCAAAGCATTTATATTCATCCATCCTTATCTTTCAGGGAAGTATTAAATCAATTGCACCTTTCAGGCATAAAATACCCGTTTGTAGTAAAACCAGATATTGGTATGATGGGATTGTTGTTTAGAAAAATAGAAAATGAACAACAATTAAAGATTTATCATACGCAAATACCTGCTACTTACATTATTCAGGAGTTTGTAGATATGCCTTGCGAAGTGAGTGTATTTTATATGAGAAAGCCTGCATGCAGTAATGGCGTTATTACTGCCTTTATAGAAAAGGTATTGCTTGAAGTAACTGGCGACGGTGTCACTACCCTCAATGAATTAATTAGTAACCACCCGGAAGCAACCCCATTTTTAGGTAAAATAAAAAAGCAATATTCTAACAGTTTACAAACTATTTTGCCAAAGGGTTATAGATTCTGCATTTCTCATATTGCTAATCGTTATAATGGTGCCCGTTTTATTGATCTTACCCATAAAGTAAATGGCACTTTGAACAACATATTTGATAACATCAGCTATCAGACACAATTTCTTTATGGACGTTATGATATAAAGTGCAGTTCAGTAGAAGAAATGTTGCAGGGAAAAAAACTTTATCATTCTGGAATTTAATGGTGCGGGGTCGGTGCCCAATCATATTCATGCTGGCAAATACAACTTGCTAAATGCTTATAAAGAAATACTTATGCATTGGAATGCCATGTTTGAGATAAGTTACGACAATAGAAAAAATGGAATACAATATTGGAGCTTTTTAAAAGGCTATCGTTTTCTGCAAAATTCAAAGCAGTATTTCAATCGTCTAAAAAAATTAGATAAAGAGCTTGACCTTAATGTTGTCTGATTCATAATTCCTTCTATTTGTTGCAATAGATACACAAAATTGCCGCATATCATTATAATATGCGGCTTCTGCCTGTAATTGGACTGATACAGAAAAAGTTTCCTTTTTATTATTTGCGCAAAAATGTTAATGGACTTTCACTATCTTTCAATGTTAGGTATAATGCATCTGTGCCACTTGGCTCTATACCGGTTGTATATGTGTAAATTTTTTCAGGGTTATATTCATTTTTGTTCATATCCCTGTCTTCCTCTACTTGTCTCCCCACAGTTTTACGGTAGTGTACTTTAGCAGCATGCGTTTTAATCACTTTAGCACTGGGATCTACTTCTACTGTGCCTTTAGTAACTGATTGCAGGTAAGTTCGTACACCATTCGTTACATAACTTGAGGTGAAATATTCCGTATAAGTACCATCAGCATTAAACGTAAATGCAAAAGCAACCTCAAAACCATTACCTATATAATCTCCTGGATATTCGTCCCAGTATTCTGTCATAGAAAAATTACCAAACATCCAGTTGCCTTGTACCTCACTCGGCACATTAGTACGCGGACCTTCAGGCATGTCTGAATCAGATTTTGAACAAGCAACAGTCGCACAGAATATGGCAACAGTCAGTAATAAAGATAGCTTTTTCATAAGGTATTTTTAGGGTTAATTGTAATGCAAAGATGAAGCTGCATGGAACTAAAAACAAAGTGCAGATCAATGAATTGATGAAGAAATTGTATGAATTGAGGAAAAGTTGATCAAAAATGTATCTGTTGTAAAACAATTTGTAATTACAGATTTGCTGCTGTGATTTCCATGTATGTATATCATAATAAAGTGGGAAGCAAAATCTTAATCATTGCTATTTTATAAATAGTATCATTCTTCCTCAACTGTACAACAAGTGGTGCAAAAGTTGTTTGAACTACTTGCAGTGTTGAAGTTTTTTATCGCTAACCATTTTATATACTACAATGAAACAAACACCTCCGGCTAAAAACAAACAGGTGAAATCATTTTCTTTTGCGCAAATGGAACGTAGTGCAGGCATCTTATTGCACATCACTTCTCTCCCATCCGCTTATGGTATTGGCGATTTAGGTCCGGGAGCAACTGCCTTTGCCGATTTCTTAAACAGTAGCGGACAAACCTTTTGGCAGTTATTACCCCTTAATCCCACCAGTGCCGGACAAGGCTTTTCTCCATACAGTGCCTCCTCCAGCATGGCAGGCAATCCATTACTCATCAGCCCCGAACTATTGGTAAAAGATGGTTTATTAACTAAAAAAGAAATAGCCAAATATAAGGAGGAAGAAAATGATAAAGTAGATTATCAGCAAGCAGAAAAAACAAAGATGGCGATACTTGATAAGGCCTATGCCAACTATGCTAAAGGTCCATCGCACCTTGAAAAGGAGTATAAATCTTTTTGCAAAAAAGAAAGCCCGTGGTTGAACGATTTTGCACTGTATACTGTTTTAAAAAAGCATCATGGTGGCAAGCAATGGAGTGATTGGGAAGAGCCTTACAAGCAGCATGATACAAAAGCATTAAAGAAGTTTGAAGCTACAGATAAAGAGGAATTGGACAAAGTAAAATGGCATCAATTTATTTTTCTAAAACAATGGCAGCAGCTAAAAGGGTATTGCAACAACAAGAATATCAAGCTATTTGGCGACATGCCTATTTATGTGGCTTATGATTCTGCCGACGTTTGGTCTAACCGTAACATTTTTAGCATAAGTGAAGAAGGAAAACAGGAATATGTTGCCGGTACCCCACCAGATGACTTCAATAAGGACGGCCAACTTTGGGGCATGCCTATCTTTAAATGGGAGGTTCTGCAACAACGCAATTACGACTGGTGGCTTAACAGGCTGCGCAAAAATCTACAACTCTTTGACTTGTTGCGCCTCGACCATTTCCGGGCTTTTGCAGCATATTGGCAAATTAAGGCAGGCTCTAAAACGGCAAAAGACGGCGAGTGGATAGAAGCTCCAGGACATGAATTCTTTACGCTTGTACAAAAGGAATTGGGCGAAATGCCTTTTGTAGCAGAGGATCTCGGGCATATTGATGAACCTGTGTATAAATTGCGTGATGAGTTTCAAATGCCTGGTATGGAAGTGCTACAGTTTGCTTTTGGAGACAGTATGCCGCAAAGCGTCTATATTCCACATCACCATATACCTGTAAGTGTAGTGTACACTGGCACGCACGATACTAATACAACTGTTGGATGGTACAAATCTTTGGATAAACAGGGCAAGCAAAACCTTTCAGATTATTTAGGTATAAAAGTAACCCCGAAAAACGTATGTGATTTGCTTTGCAGGATGACCTATGCATCTGTATCTAAGCTAGCCATCCTGCCCATGCAGGATGTATTATGCCTTGATGAAAATGCCCGTATTAATATCCCTTCTTCAGGCGAAAATAACTGGGCATGGCGCATCACTTCTGATCAGATGAATGAGGAAGTAAAAGCAAGATTGAGAGGGTGGTGTACATTATACGACCGGATGCCAAAATAATTATTGCTAACCTTTAAAGGAAAAAAATGACTGTAGGATATCAAGCTTCACATGAGCAATTTGCACCTTCAGAACTGGTAAAATATGCTGTTGCAGCAGAAAAAGCAGGTTTCAAAGCTATTCATTCATCTGACCATTTTCATCCATGGAGTGTAAGGCAGGGAAATAGCGGTTTTGCATGGGTATGGTTGGGTGCAGCTATGCAGGCTACTTCAATACCATTTAGTGCTATATGTGTTCCTGGGCAGCGTTATCATCCTGCTATTGTAGCGCAGGCAATTGCCACCTTAAGCGAACTGTTTCCCGGCAGGTTTATACCTGAATTAGGCAGTGGTGAAGCTATTAATGAGAAAATAACCGGCGAACCTTGGCCTTTAAAAGCAGAAAGAAATCAACGTTTGGCCGAAAGTGCAGAGATAATCAAGAAGTTACTTGAAGGTGAAGAAGTAACACATAAAGGCTTTGTAACGGTACACGAGGCTAAACTATATACACGTCCTGCTGAAATACCACCACTATTTTGCGCCGCTATTTCCGAGCAAACGGCTGAGTGGGCAGGCTCTTGGGCAGATGGACTGATAACAGTAGGAAGTGATGCAGCCGTTGCTGAAAAAGTAATCAAGGCTTTCATCAAAGGTGGTGGAGAAGGTAAGCCTGTGTATCTTAAATTAGATTTATCCTACGCAAAAACAAATGCGGAAGCAATGGACGGTGCTTTTGAACAATGGCGCACCAATATATTACCCTCTAATTTGCTGGGCGACTTACGAAAAGTAGAACACTTTGAAGCAGCTGCTACTTTTGTACGTCCAGAAGATGTGGCAGAGAAAGTAAAGATTCTATCAGATTTAGAAGAATGTAAAGATTGGTTGCAATCTTTTGCATCACTAAATGCAAACAGACTTGTGCTTCATAATGTAAACCGCTTTCAAATGCAGTTTATAGAAGATTTTGGAGATAAGGTATTGCCATTTGTATAAATAACTTCAACTGGGTTAAAAGTTATCGTTATTTATTCACAATAATAAGATGTTCATCTTGTACCATTTCAACCATTACTAATCTTATCAATACTGAGCTTAAATCCAATAAGGAAATTATATACGGGCTAAGGAAATTATTTTAATTCCCTGAAAAGCAATATTTTGTTGTAACTTCAATTAGTACTAACTGTACCCCATATGCCATCCGTTTTCATCCTTGATGATGATGCAAGTTTACTGCTTGCGTTGAATATTTGGCTTTCCCGAAGTGGGTATGAGGTATATACATTTCAAAATTCTGCTGTTTTAATCCATGCATTAAATAGTATTACACCCGATATCATTTTACTAGATGTACTGCTACCTGAACAAAAGAATGGTAAATTGATTTGTATTGAATTAAAGCATCAATATCATTACCCCAATAAAATTTACTTGTTTTCGGCTACTCATATGCAGGATGGAGACCTGCTCAATTGCGATGCAGATGGATTTATAGACAAGCCTTTCGATTTACAAGACTTCCTGAATACTTTGAATAATGCTTTTTGAAACGTTATAAAATAATCAATCACCAACCTTTGGCTTTTGGATAAAGAGCCATTAAGATCAATGTAGGCATTATAAATGTTAGGCATTATAGTTCATTATTCTCTACATCATTTACACTTGCACGGTCACCACCTAAGAGTCTGTTTTCCTTATTCTCATTATCGTACTCGCTTGCTTCTTCTTGTATTATCTGGTCCAATTCTGTAGCTGGTGCTGTGCTCCCTTGTGTATCATACGATGCTCCACTTTCGTTAGCTCGCTCCTTTTCGTTCTGGTCCCAGGTTTCTTTTACATTATTAAGTTCTGTTCCGTTATGATTATTAATAGGCATAAAATACAATTTTAGTTGAACAAATAAGCATCTGCAAGCCGCATTACAAACGCTTAGCATATGAATAAAGGAATACTACCAATCTTCTTGCCGCTTATGCTTTAGCCGCGTTTATTTGTTATCCTTCATTTTACCACCTTGCGCTTCTTCATCAGCATGTTCGCTTGGCTTTCCTTTCAGTAGCCATTCAAAACCAACTGCAATAATGCCTCCAACAAATGTGGCAATAACATATATCCAGGTAGTGGAAAAATCACCTCTTATAATATCCGGTCCTAATGTTCTGGCAGCATTCATTGAAGCGCCGGTTAAAGGGCCGCACCATAAGCCGGATAAAGCAATGTAACCGCCAATGGCAATTGCGCCATTTTTTCCTACATTACCTGGCCCTGATGCCGTACCTAAAATTGTATTAACCAGCCCTGTAGTTAGCAGTGTTTCTAAAACAAATAATTGTAAGTTGTCTATATGATGTGGAACGGTAGCGCCTACATCTCCAGTTCCGCCAAATAAGCTCTTTAATAAAGCCGCTGCTAAAACAGCACCTATTATTTGAGCTGCAATATATAAAGGTACTCGCCCCCATGGAAAATGTCTTCGCAAAGCAAAAGCAACAGTAACTGCCGGATTGATATGAGCACCACTTACAGCACCCATAAAGTAGATTATTGACATTACCATAATGCCTGGAGCAACTACTTCCATGCCCTTAGAAACTTCACCGGTAATCTTGCCCACCATTATTGCACCTGCACCTACTATTACTAATAAAAATGTTCCCCAACATTCAGCAAATAATGTACGTAATTCGTTCTTAGGGTCCAGGAATGCCGGAGTATCTTTTTCGTCTCTTCTTCTCATACATTATTATCAGCAAACAGCATCCCAATTTCAAATTATCTTATTATTAAGCCATGCACTTTACATATACCAGTTTGCCACTAGTTTCTTGTGTGCCCTTTCTTGCCTTTTTGAATTTTTATATATCTTATTCAATTGTATATATTTTATTTCCTGTTTTCAACATAAGATTTATATAAAGAAAACTAACTTGTGCTAGTTAATCCCATTCCAAATTCAACTAAGTGTATCTAGGCAATTTGTAGATAGTAAAGCGGCTCCGTCCTTGCCCAGAACCTTATCCTGTTTAAAAGCTGGAAGCGCTATTTATGGGCTACTTGTATCCACTACATGGCGGCAGGTTCTTTTTATTCCACCTTTATAATGCCTGTAGTCTCTTAAACTTGCATCCACCTCATCAATGGCTAACCGCATGGTAGCACCAACCTTTGTTTAAGTACAGCTACATAGCTCTTTACCCCTCCTCACAGCCTCATACAGCTATGGAGTAGTGATGGTAAAGCCATGGCAAAGTCATGGTAAAGTCATGGTAAAGTCATGGTAAAGCCATGGTAAAGCCATGGGAAGCCATAGCGAGCAGTATTTAAGTGAAGTTGCAAAAGTTTTTTCAAGAATAAGGTAAAGTTCATAGCTTGAAGGATGCGAAAACAAAAGAGTCCTTCAGCTTTTGGCTTTGACCGTTATGATACAGGTCGTCTTCACAGAGCCATAGTCAAGGCAAAAGATACCCGTATATACATAAGACTTAAGGCGGTATTGATGATAGCACAAGGTGAGTCAATCAGTAAAGTAGCACAGTTCTTTGATAAAAGCAACCGGGTTGTTTATTATTGGCTGACTACTTATCTGAAGCAGCATCAGGCTCAGGCCCTTATGGATGCATCCAGAAGTGGTCGCCCGCCTGCTGCTCAAGGTATCACTGATAAACGCATTCTCGCAGCCTTGAAACGCAATCCATTGCAACCTGGTTACAATACCACCGTGTGGACGGTTGCCCTTCTGGCCAGCTACTTAAGTGACCGTTACCAATGCCCCATTCGTCCTTTCACCTTGTACCGGCGCATGAAACAAATGGGACTGCGCTGCAAACGTCCCCGTTACCTCTATTCGGAGAAAGATCCTCACCGGGCACAAAAAAAGGGGCGATTGTCCGTAAGCTAAGCACCCTGAACGATTCAGCAGTTATCCTCTTTGAAGATGAAACGATTCTAAGGCTCTTTCCGGTGCTAAGAAGAGCATGGTCATTGAGCGGAGAACCCGCTATGGTTGCCATCAGTGGTCAGAATGCTAAACAGGTACTCTTTAGTGCCATCAATATGCATACTGGTCATCGCATCGTAATGCTCTATGCGGCATTGAAGCAAAGCGGCTTTCAAGAGTTCCTGCACTTGATATGCCGCTCTTATTCACGACGCCCTATCACTATACTGCTCGATGCAGCCAGTGCGCACACCGCACCTGCAAGCAGGACATTAGCCTGGATGTTGAATATTGACTTGATCTGGCTTCCCAAACAATGCCCCGAACTCAATGCAATGGATCATCTGTTCAAAGCACTCAAAGCAAATATCAGTGCAAACCACCAGTATAATAACATTGATGAACATGCCACCTATGCTCAAGACTATCTCCTTAAACTGTCAAACAAACAGGCACGTACAATAGCAGGTATCCTTTCAAAGAACTTTTGGCTCAAAAAGCTTTTGTGAAAAAACTTTTGCAACTTCACTTAAAACTAAATATAGGACACACTTAAAGCAACCATTGCTGATAATCTACGTATTACAATGTTAACTGCCGGTATTATCAATTTATAATGAATGCATAGAACCAGTTGTGCGCTGCTTTACCTGTTTCCGGCTCCTAATTGTATTCTAAAATTCTAACACCTTTTCTATGAAAAAGTATTGTTTCCTCACCAGCCTTCTCCTATTTGGATTGTTATTTAATGCTGCGGCAAAACAAATCAAGGTTACAACGTCAGGCTTTACTTTCTCCCCCAGTAGTTTTACGGCTAATATTGGAGATACCATCAATTTTGTATATGGGGGAAGCTCGTCCCATACCACAACATCTACTGCTGTGCCTGCAGGTGCGGCTACCTGGGATGCACCGCTGAACTCAACAAGCACCTCCTTTTTATACATTATAAAAGTAGGCGGTAGCTATGCTTTCAAATGCAGACCTCACGCATCAATGGGAATGGTAGGTAGCTTTACAGTGCCACCAGTTACAAAAATCACTGTCGTAAAAGCAAAATCAGTAAATAATTGTAATAATAAAGACTCCCTTCAATATAAATGCACCCAAAGCCAACCTCCTTTTAAAGTGCAATTGTTCCGTTATGGCAAAGCTATTGGTAGTGTAATTACGGTCAATGATACCATGCCGTTTAAGATCGGCAGCCTGCAGTTAGGTAGCTACTTTGCAACGGCCCGCGGTAATAATGGTACCGATGCGTTTACAGGTACTAGTGCAACTTCAGCACTTATGCCAGTACCACAAGGAGTGCTTGCCAAAAATATAAAGAGTAAAACTGCTACCATAAAATGGAATCATTTAACCTGCGTAAAGTTCTATACGGTGCAATTCCGTAAATCGGGTGTTACCACATGGAGCAATAGGAATACAATGGGTAATAAAGATTCTTTAAACCTTACAGGGCTTACTGCAAATACAAAATACGAGTTCAGGGTAGCCTCAAAAGATTCTGCAAATAAGATAATAGCTGCCAGCAAGTTCACAGTAATAAGTACATTTACTACCGCTGCCTCGCTAATTGCGGATAACAGTTCCTCACCTGATTTTGGAAGTATTAACAAGGAAAGCTTGCAAAAAGATATACTAATCTATCCTAATCCGGCCAAGAACTCATTTACAGTCCAAACAAATGGTTTACGCTTTAATTCAGCGAAGTTGATTAATGCAAATGGTGTTATAATTTGGAGCGCTGCACAAAATGCCTTATCTGAAAACAATAAACTAAGCGTGAATGTTAGCAATGTTGCTGCAGGTACTTATTTCCTGGTGCTTATAGATGTAAATAATAAGCAGCATATGCAAAAGATAGTTATTGAAAAATAGAATATTCTATTATTATAGCGGGAACTCATCTAAGATTATTTTATTGATAACTTAAGTGATTCCCGCTTTAAGATGGTGAAACAGTTATAAACTATATACTACGTTAATGTATTAAGATTCGCTTCCCATTATCAGCATAAATTCTTTTTAACGTAACATCGGTTAGATGTAATCCATATAGTGGCCAGTGATAGCCAAAGCGATCCTGTTCATAGAAATGTTCATCAGCAGATTCTAAAATTCTGAAGGTGGTTTGATACATGTCTTTCGAAAAGCCCATATCAGTACCATAAACTAAGCGGTTGTTATATTTCTCTATAAACTGGTGTACATAGCGTGGAATAGGAGCCAGTTCTGCATACCGTGCTGCTATATCAGCGTAAAGGTTAGGGTACTTATCTAATAAGCTACTTAACTGGCTTAAGTCAGAGCAGGTATTAGCTAAATGACAGGCGATGAAAGTTGTATTAGGGTTATCTCTTACAGCATGCTCCAGTGTAGCTATTAATTGATCATGGTTCAGGATGCCGGGTTTGGTCATATCCACTTTCCAGATAGCGGCATTCATCAATCCATCATTAGTAGAGTCTGCAGGCTGGTACATCCATGCATCTTCTGCCACGTGTATGCTGATAGGCATGTGCAGTTCACCACATCGTTTCAATAAGGGTTTTATCCTTGGATCATCAATATGAACACCCCAGCCAGGTGTTGGCTTAGAGTAAATTTCACCCAATCCCTTATCACCCAATTCACCAACTCCCCGGGCGCCTTTATGGTAACACCTTTCCAATTCTGCTACTGCCCGTTGGCTCCAGCCTTCTTGGTCCATCCCGGTATAATCAAACCCACACCAAACTTCAAAGCGGTCTTTATAACGGGCATATTTATCTACTATGGAATCGAAGCGAGCGCCAGTGGAATAAGATAAAATGATTGTTTTAGCAATTCCTACCTCATCCATCGTATGTACCCATGCATCCACTTCTGCATCTGTTTCCGGATAGTCATGCGAATGAAAATCAATAAGCGGATACTTAGCTTTTTCCACCTTAGTCTGGGGCACCTTGTAAATAGA
>Ga0181471_100537_pt1 | contig 11743 bp, 8 predicted proteins | sample InSIn5gowninarea_FD_119083 | JGI IMG/M metagenome (GOLD analysis project Ga0181471, IMG submission 119083) | Clean room microbial communities from NASA Spacecraft Assembly Facility at Jet Propulsion Laboratory, Pasadena, California, USA -... ...
GAAGAATTAGATCAGGCGATTTTCCGGAATTCTCTCATACATAAATAGCAAAAACGCGATATGACTGTTTTAAAATCTCAAAGAAGTACAAGCTGAAAGAGGAGATGTTATGAAAGATACAATATTTGGTCTACATTAAAATCAATTTGAGAACCGATTAACTGAAGTATTTAGAAGTATTTATTAAACACTTCAGTATTCTACGTAATTGATTCATTTTTGCGATTCATTGGAATTGAAGGTTAGTATGAGGGGATTACATTTTTGATTTCCAGACAACTTCTGACGTTCACATGATTACGAATACAGCGATACTAGTAGGGATTCCAGAGTTTATGGTTGTTATTGAATCAAAAGATGATAATAATGAGGAAGTTGAAGGGTTCCAGATGCTTTCCTTCATGCTAAAATTGGTTCATTAGCAGTTCTCTTTTAAATGAAGCGGAGTATAGCTAAACTCATCAAGATCAACGAGATGCTCATAAGAAAAAGGTTGAAGGGACAGCCATAAAAACTTAAACGAAGTGCTGATCACTTGGGAATACTTACGCGTTTTAACAATCTGAAAGAATGCGTTACGATAATACTCACCGTAACGCATTCTTATTAGATACTTTTGGCCGGTATTGTGAAACTTATATGATCGGAAACGATCCAGCTGACGTCTCTTGCTTTAAACATCTAGATTATTATTATGACAAAAGGCTAGGTGTCGTTGACTTAGAAAGCAATTACGCAGCTCGCTAAAGAAGGGAGTCGAACGTCCATATACGAACGGCTCGTAGGAATTTAAAACCCATCACTTACAAAACCTTTGCCGATTGTACAGAGATAAAAAAGTTTTAGACTGGGGCCGTCAAACTAACGGGCAAGCTAGTTCCAATAACAGCAAATTTATTATGGCCAATTTTAGAAGTGATGCTTTAGCTTTATCAACTCGTTGCTCCGAAGCGTGCGAGCTTCCTTTTACACCTGAAACAGTCCTTGAGCGAATCAGCAGTATCAAATAGAGATGGAGCTTAAAGATGGCGAATAGAATTGTTGGAGACTTGGAAAATAAATTAATCATCTACGGGTACAGGAAGCCTCTGGGTTCGCGTACTTATTTACCCTTTCTTCCTGAGGCTATATTTGATGAATTTATAGATGCTGAAGTGGTACTAGAGCGTGCCAGTAATGAACAAATGATTTATCAAATTTATTATTGGATTGAAGGAGAAGGAGAATTCGTCTTTCGAATAATTGTCTCGTATCTTGAGGATTCAATCACCATTCTTGCAGATGATGCTAATATCGCGGTGCGTGCTTATAAGACTCTTTGCGAAAATTTGGCACGTTGGAAGTTACAGTGAAGCTAACGGGTAATGATAGTGAAGTTGAGCCAACTGCCACAACGGTCAACTTTGTCATTGAAGTAACGGGTACGATTTTTCAATGAGGCAGTCTAAGACTTTGTTATTCAGTTTAGATCCATAGGACTACTTCGAAATCATTAAGTACGTCTCCGAAAGTAAAGTCATAACATAGCCATTCGTACTAGTGCATTATTTGAGACTTATCTACTCACAATGGAAGATTAAATAAATAGTCGACTAGGAAGACAAGATCAATCCTTTTTACAAAAGAAAAGCTTCAGTCCACACGTAGATGAGTAAAAAGACGAATCCTGGGCGCGAGACATTGAAATATACTTATCCATTTTTCTTAGGGTAGGGGGAACTATATCAACTCGAAGAAATTGCATCTATTTGAGTTTATTGAGCCTTAAGGCTGATGCCAATAGCATAGAATTCTAGCTGGAAATAAAAAGGATGAGCACAAATACACGTTTGTACATTCTATCTATTTGAGAGGCAAAACATGTAGAGGAGGCCGCTGAAAAAAAACACATAAGAAAAAAGAGGAGCATAAAGCTCCTCTTTTCATGTGCATACCTAATGGGTATGCATACATTTTATAACAGAACAATGGTAATTGAAATCTAAATTTTCTAGGGTGTAAGCGTGGATCTTTGTGAATACAATTTCGCTCTCTCCGCAGCACTTAGCTTAACTTTATTCTCTACTTTTCCTTCATTTCCGACTGGAGAAGGAGGCTGCTCAGTAAATGAAACTGGTTCTTGCGCACTATCTTCAACTATTCCACTTGATTCCCTCATAGCCTCAGCAGTCTTCAAGGCAGGCGCAGCACTTATTATTTCTTCAGCTGGAACTTCCACTTTAATTGATGTAGAACTAGAATTCGTTTCGAATTGCTGGAATAGGTTTATCGATTGATTTGATTTTCCATCCATCGTTAATAAGAGATTCGAAACAACCATTTGACCAGCTTGTGTATTGAGTAAATCAATTAAGTCTTGCGATAATCCTTTGGTATCAATAAATACTCGCGAATTATAATTTTTAACTGTATCAAGCCCAATCATAATTAACCGTTGCACTAAACCATTCCTGGAAGGTCGAGAGCCCAAATCCTTAAGAAGGGGATGATCGGTATACTCCTTGTTTATTTCAATGAGCAGGGTATTAAACGGTTCAACCCATTCAGCTTCCGTATCTGGGAGTAGAGGCGCAGATTTGCCGCAGACATAACCGGCAATTGGTTTAGTTACCTTCGTCAACTCGCTGCCTCCTTTCTACTCATCAAAATCATTTTTTTACGGGTTTCTTTTTAAGTTTTTCAACGATTTCTGGGTTATTTAGGAATGACTCGACAAGATATCCACGAGAGTTAATATAGATGGCAATAAACAATTTATCCTCAGGTGGTAATTCATACAATTTACTACCATTGGGCAATTGTTGTCTTTCTCGCAACACTTTGTAACCAAGTATGACTCCGCCACCAGCGATCATGTTATTTTGAATGGTACTAGCTTTCTGGCGGGTAAACATATTTAGGTAATAAATCATCTCTCCATACTCATCTAACACGGGTACAACAATATCAGTAAGATCTAAATCTTTAACATAGCCGAAAGAACGTACAATTTTTGGTTGTTCCTCACCCTTTACTAGGGCTTCCGTATATGGTTTTAAAACAATATCTATAAACTCAGCTCTGTCTCTGAAAAAAGAATCACTAAAAATGGGAAGGTTATTCTCTTTATGCACAGCAATAATTGCTTTATTAACTATTTCCTGAAGCGTTTCAACAACGTGGTTCCCACCAACTTTTTTTCCAACATACGTTGCTAAATCAGCTTGTTCGAACTCTTTCGGAACTTCGACATATGTAGTTGAAAGAGTAGGATTAATTCCATTTGCTTCAAATACTGCTATATCACACGTAACCCCACCTGGATCATTTATGATTAAGGGCTGTTCAGGATCTACAATGCTTTCATCCACATTATTTTCCGCAAGCTCAAACTCCTTGATGTCAAACCCGAGACCCAACCCAGCTTTGGTTGCTTCAGCATGAATATAAGCCCTTACAGGGCGATTCTCATCAACTTCATGTTTAATCGTAATGGTTTTCTCCTTATAAAAACCATCGATAAAGGTCAATTCAAAAGAACCTTTTAAACGATTCAAGAACGATGCGCTAGCGCCTGATTTAACGAGTTCAACCGGCAAACCATAAGAAGGGGGGACAGCTACAGTTCCTTCCAATCCCTTATTAAGGGCAGCGATTGCCTCACCAGTAATTAAGGCAATCATGTGTGGTTGAGAGTCATGTTTATGAATGCTATCTTGTGCCTCAATTGGATTGTCTGATAGTTTCGCAGCCTGGCCTACATAATAATAACCGCCTTTAATGAAACCATCTGTGTCGATTGGCTTTAACAGTATATGTATATTATCTGTAGGATTAAATGCTTTTGAGCTTCCTAGATCACTAATGTGAGATGGTGCTTTGGCAATTGTCGTTGGGATAATTAAGTCTTCTATGTCACCTGAGTTATTAAGATAACTAATTTTAATATTCGTATTACCCGCATCTCCACCTGAAAGGAGATATTGAACGTTTTCAGCGTTTTTACCCATAGAATTCACCCTTTATAAGAAAAATTTGGTATGCACAAAACTATTTTAACATTTCAAATGAATACCATCAAGTATAAACATAATCATAACATAAACATATATATAACATGTTCATGTTTACATATATGTTTACGAAAACTATGGCTCACATTCTTCTGTGTAAACTGAGGGTTCGAAGCTACACTCAACTGTAAATCATAGATCACTATTAATTTCAGGATTATTTACACTTCAAACCAGAATAAAACAATAGAAATATTAAGCTTTTCAGCACAGAATGAAGAACGAGAAAAATTAATAGTGAAATCCATTAAAATGCTCGATATTCATTCTAGAAGTCAACAGATTTGGATATCAATCCGCTAAGCACAGCCGCGCTCTAGCGCATTATTTATCTACACTCATATTTTATCAACCATTCCGATCATGTGAGCTACATATCACATCAGCAAAACCAGCACTCCATCTAATCTAAAAATACCCTCATCCAATACTAACAACGAAGTAAAAAACCGTTTTCCCAACAAGCAGAATTAATTACAGCTTTAATTACACAATTAATCTCAATTGCAAATAGTACCTAAACTTAATAACGCCAAGCATAATCAATCGGCAAGAAAGTGTAATTAATCCCCATTAGACTGAGAGTTTTGAGAAGGGGAGTAAAACCCAGAAATAATATAGCTAAAAACATTTATCAAAAAGAGAGGAATTAATTACACTTTTTTTGCTGATCCTATTTCCTTTTTCTTGCTACCCGTGGTATAGTGTTTTCGTGATCACAACCAAATAATTCGCGTCGGACATACCGAGCATCAGTAGTAGATGTACTTCTGTACAGCTATACTTTTGCTCGGTTTTTTTGTTTTTGCGGAGAAGGGAGGGGAGCAAAACGTGGCAGAAACTCTTACAAAAAAGGCCACGGAAGATTTAGATAACCTTATACTGGTCACTTTGTACGATCATCGTCTTTTGACCCTTCCTCAAATCTGTATTATTTGCGGATATGATGTGGAGCAAAAGTTTCGGCAAAAAATTAATCGCCGTCTGAAAGCATTAATTGCACTTGGAGTAGTGAAAAGACGACGTTTAGCTCAAATCGGAATTGTGGGGAATCCAATTTACATGTACTACTTGACCGAGAGTGGAGTAGAACGGAGTGTAGCACTTCTAGAGATTCCGTTTAATCGATACGGTCAGAACAACAAAATTATCGAAAAGAATCACTTAGAAGCAAAAGAGCTAATGATATCTGATCGATTGCTCCCTCATCACTTCCATACACAAAACTGGATAGTTGAGTTCATCCAATCGTTTCGATCCATTCATGGTCAAGAAAAATTCGCTAGTCTTGGAATATTGTTTAAAGAGCCGAAACGAGTGCCAAATTACGTTAACAAACTTGGTCAAGTAACACATAGACCCGATTGGATCATAAGAATTGGCCGAACTAATGTAACGATTAACCTTGAATTGGACATGGGCACCGAAAACCTCAAGAAGCTTACTACAAAGTTCCGAAACTATGCAGATTGGTTTAGGGATAATCCTCAAAGCGGGAACCATGTCATACTCTTTACTTCTCACACTGAGAAAAACATCACACGAAGAAGACACATCAAAAACTTAGCAATAGAGTACTTGGGTGAATTCATACGTGAAGGCAGACTTGAAGTTTGTGAAGGTTCAATACCCATTACAACAGGGTGGATGATGAGTTACCTGTCCCGAGTAATTGATCCTTTGGAACGAGATGTGTTTTCAGAAGCACTAAAGACGACCTATGATCCGAATTCATCTGGTCTCACAGCAGAATACACATACCTAGAAGCCTGTATGAAGCTAGGTAAGGAAATTCCGCATTGTGACAAAGTCCATTTCTTGTTCCGAAAGAGTCCTAACTCTAAACACAAGGTAATCTTTCAGTTAAAAGTTGAACCAGGATCTTGTCTTTCTGAAATTCAGAGCCGAGATTTATGCCTACTTGCATCAAGCATGAACAACGCCGAGTTCAAATGTTATGTATATGTTATCCATGACTCCCACGAGAAACGCTTAAATGATATCCCGGCCTTACAAACTTTTAATAATGTTTACTCAGTAGATGTACAGACTTTAAGTCAAAAAGGCCTTAAACATTCATGGGTATGGTCAGAAAGCAAACGGAAGTGGCAGAGGATAGAGGTGGATCTCCTTTGAATAACGAAAGATCCAAAATCCCATTATTACATCGGGCACGAAGAAGAGTAGAGGAAACCTTTCAAAAAATTGGACTTGAATCTTTTATCAGAGGTGTCCCGCTCCTTCTTACTATCTGTCTTACCATTCTTACCATGCTTTCGATCATCGGTTCAGTCCTACAATTAATAGTTGTTTGGGAATATCCGCCCGAAATGTGGACAAAAACGATTGTGTTAGAACATGTGAAAGATGGAGTGTGGAAGGCAGTCTTTACGTTAGCTTACTTCAATCCAAAAGATATTGGCTTCTTATCATTTCTATATGTGTTCTTCTTAGGGGTATCCACTTGGTTGTTTAGCACAAAAGTGAATCAACTTAAGAAGCTCGTATTCCGCTACATTGTCTTCTTTACCGCTATCCTTACTGTATTTTTCAAATGGGCGTCATGGGCTTCCGTCTCTATAAAAGTGATGTTTACCCCATGGATTGCTGACATCATGGTACAGTACTTGGGCAAAACACCCGCTATGGATTTGTTTCTAGAAGATAATGTCGTCTGGTTCACATGGGGAATGCTATTTTTACCTCTTTATGCAGTCTATTACTTTCTAGCATGGTTCACTGGTCTGTTAATGCAACATGCAGAGAGATGGCATGAATGGTTTGGCGAATACGAATTTAAACACCACTTAATTCAGGGTGTATCTGAAATGCAACGCTCTGGTGCATTTGCTGATATCTGTATTGGTATCTATGTTGATACAGCTGGAAAAATAAAGGCCATCATGCGGGGTCTTGATCGAGCTACGCATACGATCATTGTAGGATCAATCGGAACCGGTAAATCCGCTGCTGCTCTTTTGCCAATCATTCGGCTTGATATGAAACATCTCGTAAAGTACATTAACAACTTTCAGACAGATGACTACCAGACCTTATCTCAACGATTATCTGGTCTAACCATTATCGATCCGAGTAATGACCTATGTTCAAAGTCTTATCAATTGGCAAAGGCTCACGGTATTCCAGACGAAGCGATTTTTTACTTAGACCCTGAAAACAAGGATAGCAAGAGTTACAATCCTCTCCGCGGTCCTGCCGAAACCGTAGCAGCAACCTTTGTCTTTGTGCTAGAGGGGCTTCAACCAGATCAAGAGGATTTTTACAAAAACACGCAAGCTGTTCATCTGTACTATCACATTCTTCTAATAAAATTACTCCATGACGCCAGAGAAGAATTGGAAAGAATTATTCGTACAGACGCTCCCACATATCCCGACCCGATCGATCCAACTATAGGGAAGCCTATCCTTTCCTATAAGGCGATCTTCGGAAATAATGCGTGTACACTCGATACGCTTATGAAACTCTACCGAGACCCTTGGCTGGCCAAACAAGCAGCCCGTTCCCTGAAAGTACTGTTACCCGAAGACTGGGAAAATCAATTTCAGGGTGACGATCTCTCGTACTATTCCATCATTGAGCAAACATCCGCATTCGTGAATAAAAACGTTACATATAAAACCAATTTCAGAGGAGAAGCCACACTTTACCCGCCAGATAGTCCTCATTTCGGGGAAGTAGAGATCATTGATACTTATGCCGACAAGATTACCGGTTTAACCAACGTCTTAAATCAAATGTCATCAAACACATACTTCAGAAGAGTAATGTTTGGTGATAGTGGCTTGGACTTGGATGTAACCCTACGTACTGGCGGAATTCTGTTGATCAACACAGCGGACGGTGTAATGGGGAAGTTATCCGGGTACTTCGCTCAAATCATGCTTCAATCAATGGTACAAGCTGTGTATCGTCGAGATATTTCAAAAGGACAACCACCTGGGCATCACATCGTTGTAGACGAATTCCCCAAATATGCTTACGAGTCTTACCCTGACTTCCCGGCAAATGCCCGGAAATATGGAGGGTTCGTCACGATAGGAATGCAAACGATGGCTCAAATGGAGAGTAGATTCTCCAAGGCCTACTTAGAAACCATCATCGGTGTACACCGAAATCGTATGGTCTATCAGGGTGTCCCGTTACTGGATGCCGAATACTTCTCTAAGTACTTTGGTACGAAGAAAGAATACCAGACGGCCGAAGGTCGAACGTACTCTGCTGCCACACAAGATTCGCCTGGTATGACTGAAAGCGAAAAGTATCAGTTAGTTGAAGTACCACGCTTCGCACCTCACGAGATCTCACAAAGTAAGAAATTTGAAGCGGTATTGCAGCTGAATATCGATAATGAACAACAGATAGCGAGAAGAGTTAAAGCAGATTTTGTACCAAAAAGTGAGTTTAAAAACGCGAAAGAAAAACCAGAGCCTCATGCACTACAAGCATGGATCGAACGCATCCACTATGTAGCATCCCAAGGTCCAGTGACTAAAGGAAATTACGTTTGCGGTTTGATTGATAAGGACGCAGAGGATTTTTTAAACGGTACAGACATTCCGTATACGTCCGAAGATTTGGAAGATGACCACCCAGTTATGTATGACGCAGAACAAGTACCATCCAGAAATCCAGTAACCCCAAAAACTGGTGCAAGTGGTCGTAATGAAGAAGACAACAACAATCAAATCCCAGCCGTACCCATTCGTAAGCCAAGTAGTAATCAAGTGAAACCATTCGATTTTAGTATACCAATGGTACCCCCAAACATCGCACTGAAAGCAGAAACCGAGCTAGTTGAGGAAAGTGAACAAGAGTATCCAGTCACAAGCTCCGAGCGCGAGAGAGCTCCGGAAGAAGAACCTCTTATCTTATCTGGCGAAGAGGAAAGCTATTCAAATCTCCATACAATCGATAGCAAAAGGATACACGTACAGTCTCTTCGACAACAAAGAGACCAGTCTCAGCGGGTTCCAACGGAACAAGTGAAACGACCAGTTAATACTTCACTAAAGCCAGGTCGAGTGATGGGCCAATATGTTACCAACAACGTCGTTCACCATGAAGCACAGCGAAGTCTCACGCTCGATAAACAAGTACTGAGTCCTATACAACAAGATACGCGAGACATAAATCCGGTATATATAGAGCCAGATCCCGCTCCAACAACTTTATCGAGTAAGCAAGAAGAGACTACCTCAAATCCGTTTGCCAATGTGGACATCTCAAAGCTCATGCCGAGTCCCGCTCCTCAAGGGACAAAAGTGGTAAGAAACACCAATGAGCTTCGCCCAAGTAATCGTGATTTTACTGCAAAGGTAATAGAAGCTGAAAATTTTCGTGAAGCACCTGAGCCTGCCGATACGGAAGAATTGTTAAAAGCTTTCGTATCAGTTGCCCAAGAACATAAACCCCAAAAAGATAACAATGGAGGAGAAGACGAATGAGTTTTGACCAATTCAAATTGACACCAGAAAAAGCAGCTGAATTTAGAGGGTTCCAACGACAACGAACCTTACTCACAGGGATCATTACGCACCATAAACATAGCTCAAAGCAAGTAAATGGTGAAACACTTACCTATGAAGCAGTTGAAGTCCAGTTCCCTGATGGAACGATTGGCATCTGCGAAGTAAACGATTTTGACGAGTACAAATTCGAATCCCTCATCGGATTCGTAGGATATGAAGAACCTTTCTTAGTAGAACGCGTGGACGATAGAAATAGTGTTATTCTCCTTAACCGAATTAAAGCGCTGGAAATATTAAAGGAAAATCTGTGGAACACCATCCAAATAGGACAGATCGTACCAGCGAACTTTAGAAGTATCAATGTAGAGAGCGGGAAGCTACATTTTAATGTCTTTGGTCAAAATGTGTGGATGAACAAGGAAGACTGGGATCATTCATACATTCCTCAAAGAGCTCAAGATATCAACTTACAAGCTGGAGATGAAATTGAACTACAAGTTGTTCGTATTTGGACAGAGGAAAAGATCATTCAAGTTTCGCGGAAATCGATGTTCCCTGATCCTTGGATCGGTATTACCGATCGCATGAAAGTAGGCGAACATTATGCGGGAGAAGTTGTAAACGTCTCCTTGTATGAAAACAATAAGTGGCAAGGATACTTTGTCAAAATTCAAAATCAAAATATTGTGCTCCGTTGCACCCCTCGTAATGGTCTTGTTCCCCCAGCGACTGGAGATACCGTTAATGTCCGATTAGATTTTATTAATGAGACTGAGCGTAAAGGACGCGGTTCCATCGTAAAGGTGATCAATCGGAAGGAGAACGCTTTCAATGAGACCAGCAAATACAACAAGTTTGTCACCATCAGTCGACGTGAGGCAAGAAAGCAGCAAGAGCAACTCGCAAACAATGAATAAGAATAATCAACACCCTGTAGTTCCTCAACAAGGGGGACTCAGGGTGGCAGATTCTTCAAATCTGAAGGTAGCAAGAACTGCTCCAACCATCTCGTATACCTTTAGTGACGGTAGCTTAAGTAAATGGGATGTACCAACTTGGCAGGTGAAGGTGGTTGAATCTAAGTACCGCTATCCCATGGCAAAATACGCTGTTCAAGCAAAACATTCTGGCGTACTTACAAAAAACGATCATCAGATTTTACTTACGATTGCAATGGCAAAGGCGATAACCGAAGAACAGATTCGCAGGGCGTGTAAACCACTCACAAATAGCATGATCTACAAGAGAGTAGACTTACTGGAAGTATGGGGGCTTGTGGAACGAAGGAAGTTTACAGCGGAGCGGAACCCTAATGAGAAGTATCCAGGGATTATTACTCTTACGGATACCGGGAAAGATTATATTCGCCTCACTGCTCCTGGAACTCATTGCCTTGGAAGTTCAGATTATCTTCGCTATCCAAAGCTTCCCATTAATTTAATTGGATCAAATGAGATCAAATTACAGTTAATGGAGGCCAACGCCCTGATTTCTTGGACAGATCACAAAGAAATCTCATCATTCGGAAAGGTTGCATGTTCCGCCACCATTGCACTGCCTGATGGACGCTTTCATCTTTTGATGGACCGTATTTCGGGCATGTCTAAAGTGGACCATTTCCTTCACCAGCGTATTGCATCTTTAACCGAATTTGCTCAACGTGGTGAAAAGCTATTGGATGAAAACTTCGCCTATGTGTTCATTGTGCCAAGCAATTCAAGCATTACCCAATTGATTCAGGCCTATGAAATTCATCATCTTGCCAATTCGTACAGAGATTATTACCCGCATATCTGGTTTATCAGTCATGAACACCTTTTTAGCCCGCTCGGGATTGAACAAGGGATTATTGCCTTAGGTAAATCAAACCTTGAAGCTGTCAGACTACCTTTTGGAAACGCCGATGATTATGCAGATGATTATTAGGAGAAGAGAGGGGAACGCCCTCTCTTCTCACATATTCTGTTTCTCCATAGATTGTTCTTCCCAACAAGCAGAACAATCTATGGAGAAACAGAACGACATTGTATTAGGAGGCTTTAATGAAATCTCTCATGTCAGGATTCATTTCTTTCCTTATTGCAATCATCAGCTGCTTACTACAATCGGTCTACCAAAACGAACTATTCTATGCACCTATTCTCATTATCTTTCTCATTCCTGTCGTCCAAATATTACGCGATCCTACAACATATCCAA
>Ga0181471_100538_pt1 | contig 11736 bp, 14 predicted proteins | sample InSIn5gowninarea_FD_119083 | JGI IMG/M metagenome (GOLD analysis project Ga0181471, IMG submission 119083) | Clean room microbial communities from NASA Spacecraft Assembly Facility at Jet Propulsion Laboratory, Pasadena, California, USA -... ...
TTTTTTTTCCCTTTAAGAAATCGATAAAAAAACCTGTATGGACAGCCCTGAGCCCTATCCCGATTACCCAAAGAGGCAACCATACATTGCAACATGAGGACGTCATATATAGTCCCTGGCCAATTCGTTAAATGGCAAATAAAACCAAGTACAGCTCTCAAGTCTACAATTTCCAGACAACCAATCCCCAGTCTCAATCTCAAAGATTCACAAAATGATCTTCTCACGCACTCGTCTACCCACCCTCCAACCAATCCTCCAACTGCAACTTCAACAATCTACACCAGCTACGTTTCATATCCAAACCCGCAAGAACAGCAACATCTACAAGAAGCTCTTCAAAAAATGGACCGGCATGCCAGAAGAAGAACACGCTGTGCACCGAACGCAGAGAAACGACACCACAGATCCAGAGACTGAAGCGTCGAGTGAGGGCATGGCGGAAAGGGGGGAGAATGAGGGGATCGCTGATGGGAACAAGTCACAGGCGACGACGGAGAGGGGAGGACTTAAGCATCAGAGGAGGGCTAAGGAAGAGTTCCCTAAGGCGCCAGAGCCGGTGATTGGGATGAATGATGAGAGGGCGGAGGTGAGTTTTGTTGATTTTGTTGATTTTGTTGATTTTGGTTTTGAGAAGAGAGATTGGGTGCTGACAGAATGGTATAGAAGGGCTCGTGATTGAATTCTGGGTCTAGGTAGTTTTTCCTATGATCTATCGCATTTGTGGACTTGTTGAATCGACGTTGGGTAATTGTTTTGATTATTGTATGAAATTTCATCCATGTACATAGGTTTATCGACCAGGTTTGAATGAGAGGACCTAAGGTAAAGGTATACGTTAGCAATGGATATAAAACGTTTAAACGAGAATGGTTCAAGACATACATCATGTTTTCCTACGGCCACAATTTCATCTTCAGAAACTCGAGTGCCGTTAACACCCTCGATGTAGGAAATGGGCACATCACCCATCACCTTCCGGGCAGCGTCGCCCACTGTACTGTTTCTATTCAATGTCAGCGGGAAAATCAGAATAACTAGGTGACTCCGGTGATACTCACTTCTTGACAAGAACGCAATCCCGGAACACGGCTGTCCCCGTACCAGACGAGAATGTGTGCAAGTTTCTGACTGGGAAGATTGGCACCAGGCCCAGAAGCTCTGCTGCTCGCGATAGACACTGCACAACACCAGTGGACCCGAAACGGTAGAGAACCATGTCCTTCATGTTTTCAACACGGCTGATTGAATGTTAGAACTAACTCTCATAACAAGGGAAGTCGAACATACTTTGATAATTTTTCGTCCATTTCTTTCAACCCTCCGCCATCTGCGTCGCCCATGTCGATGAGATCTTGCTTGGTATCTAGGAATTCGCTTCCCTCGACGTATTTAATGTAATTTTGCTTTGCCAGCCTCCGAAGGAACACTTCCGATATTGCAGAGCAAAGGACGATGGATTTCGGGTCTTGCATTTTGGCGATCTTGCTAATGTTCTGATTTAAAGTATTTCGTCAGCACTGGTGCCATCACTAATTGGGTCCAGGATACATACCTTATCCGAATCAGGATAGTCGATCTTGTTCAGAGCCAACACCGTGGGGAATTTCTCATCAATAAATGCCCTGACGACTTGCTCAATTGTTTCATCAGACCATTGCTCAAGTGGTTCCTTCAGCCCCAATCGATCCAGACACCGTACAACGGTGTTTACTGTACTCCCATAACCAGAGAACTGTCCTTGCAAGGTTTCCGGTGCGGTTGCCTCTGCCTCAGGGTTAATAAACAGGCGGATAAAACCGCAGAAAGAATGGACTAACTGATTGCGACATGTCTCCTCTTGATAGATCCCCTGGAAGCCGTTAATATGTGCGACTAAGGATGCTACTGTGCAACATGACTTACCATTTCTGCATCAAATTCCCTAGCACCCATCGCACAATTTCAGACCGCAGCCATTCAATATCTTGTGAAGGGTCGTATCCTCTTGTTGCCTTTCCTGTAAATCCAACTTCCGTCAGTCCTGTACCTTGTCCACCACCACATACACACACCATCCAGAGCGCTTCTGACCTTCTGCATCTGTAGTCCCGCTAACGTCCACCACATGGATCAAAGCATCGGCATGACGCAGGTCATCCAAGAACTTATTCCCCAAGCCTCGCCCTTGATGTGCTCCCGGGACAAGACCTGCAACATCCAGAAGTTCAATCGGAACGGACCGTCGACCCTCGAAACACCCTCCGTAGTTCGGTTTACACTTATCCGAAACGTTGAATCGCTGGCATGCGCATTCTATCTGAAGGTATCCGATGGCGCGCTGGGGGTCAATGGTGGTGAAACTAAATGTCGTGAATTAGAAACAGTCCGAAATAAAAATTCAAAGCAATGCGACGGCACTGTGAGGTGAAACTGGACGCAGGATACGGGACGGACGAGTCGACTTACGGAAAATTCCCTATATTTCAGAAAATTCTATATAAGCAATCAAATCTTAGGATATCTAAATATTCCACTTACCAACTTTAGAGCTAGCATCTGTCAAGCTATTTAGCGTCGTGGACTTCCCACTGGATGGCTGCCCCTCAGTCAGCGGTATATCTTCGCGATAGATAACAGGAATAAGCAGACCTTTCCAACCAGTCCAATCAAGGGGTCCCTTGGCATATTGAAGTTTCTAATGGAAATTTAAGAACAATGGACAGAAGAACAGAAGAACAAGATTTTTATTGTCCTCTAATCTGCATGTACCAAAACGGCAAGTCAAAAAAAGCGTCTCTGGACGGGGAAAACGATCATTTCTGCCGCCCGGCATGGGAAGGCGGTGAATGGTACATAGTTAGGGCTTACCACTTTAGGTTCTAGGTCTACGAAGTAGTTAGTTATATTTATTTCTATTATTAATATAACACAAATAAACCACAGTCTCGTGCTAAGATTCCCTCGTCAAGAAGTGCATCTTCCAAAAAAAAAAAATCTTTTGCGTATACGCTGATTGGGTCCCGCAAAGGTTTCTGGTTACTAGTTATCCAATGGCGTTCCGCGAACATATTGTCATATTGTACATAAAAGCATCATCTATCAGCATCATGTCATAATTCCAAAGCGAATTCTCAATTCCGCAAAGGCGGTAGATATGGCCGGCGAAGGCTCTGAACTCCCATGCCGTGCCAGCTTCCCAGCAGGTGATGCCTGGAGGCGTGGTATGGGGCTCATTGTCCCTTGGGAGATATTAATGCTGTAAAGCCCTGGCTGGTTGACTAAGTCTTCCAGGAAGCTGAGAACCTTTTAAAAGTAAGTATTTATCGAGTTATTCATTCTGGTAATTCCCAGGATATTACCTGGACCCGATTGTAGGTATACACGCAAAGGTTCAACTGGCCATTAAACGCGGGAAGAATGTTTTCAATAAACAATTTTGGACTGAGCGAAACTCGAGAACGTGGACCATTTCACGGCAATTTGATACTGCCAAGAAGAATAGTCCAGCGATTTTGTGACTGGGGACGCATCGCTTCTGAGGAGGTAACGTTATAATTAAAAATAAGATCATAAGGTTCATCTAATGATAATACCATCTCCACAAAAGACACAGAACATGCATCCATACATACTTGTTTCGAATTCGATTTCTGGTATGAATCGTAAGGGTCCAAAGTTCTTCTTGAATTCAAAAGGGCTCTGGACATGGTCCATCTTTGAATTGCGACAGGTGAGGAAAAGACAAGAAAAGATGGAAAGAGAGCAAAAGGATGAGAGGAAAGAGAAGGAGAGACATTCACTGCTATTGTATGCCATACTTACATAATACTTCTTGCAAACTACGCCCGTTTGTAGTTGATAGTCTCTTCAAGACGGAATACTATGATTTTTAACACCAGGAAAGATTCACAAGCAATGGGTGGCTAAGGTTAAAACTGTTAGATTGCCTATGTACCGATGTGAAAAAGAACTGAAAATCCTGATCTCTGAGCCCGCAATGTTTTAACTCCTACCGCCAACGGATCTACCTGCGTCACTACTTACTTCGAACCTGGTACCTTGACAGATTATTCCAGACTTCCCAGAAAGGCCCGTCATCCTCAATTGTGGTTGGTGATGGGAGGTGAAGATCACGACCTTAAAACTTGATTGATCCACTGTGGCCAATGGCAGATCATGATTCCTTGATACCAACTGGTATATGCTTGGTAGAGATGGAGACAGAACCAAGGTCTACTCCGGAGTAGCATGCGGCAATGCATTGTCGTCATGATGGCGCTATCCATGGTGGCTTTTGCCATATAAGACCTCTCAATTGTCTCTAGAGTGAATATTTACGATTTCTACGAATATTAAAGTCTTCATTAAATTATCTCAAAATGTCGAGCCAAACCTTCCACACCACTGCTCAGGATCTCCGGAAGCAGGAGACTCGGTCCGGGATGCAGCACAAAGGGCAAACCCCCAAAGATGCTGAAGTTTCGCAGTTGAAAGTCAGTTGGTCTGCAAATTGTGACAATTTAGCTCCTATACTAACTGAATCTTGCTTAATAGTCCATGGTCAACGAAAACACCGACAAGTCCAAGCAGATCGATGAGGTCCAGTCCAACCTACCATTGCCTGAACAACCACCCACCGCCAGCGACTGGCAGTCTTTCGACGAGAGAAATGTCAACATCGGCAAAAGGGGGCCGGACGAACCTCCCTCCGATGAGTACAATGACAGTGCTTTGAGAGGGGCCGCCACAACAGCCAGCAGTGTGCGCACGTCGGGAGAAGAATGGCACAAAATCACCGAGCCACTGTCGAATGTTGGTCGTCAAGGGAAGGATAACCTTGATGGTCTCCCAAAAGATGCCTTATACTAAGGAAGCTGAATTTCTACGTACCTTGTTATGAGTGATTGAACGGTTCATAAATGTACTAGGTGCAGTGGCAGATGTTCATGTTGCATGTTAATGTATTATTATTTCAACACTGTATAAATCTTGTCACAATATTTATGTAGTTATGCAATTTTATGCCATTGATGATAATATCACGTGGTTGACCCCAAAAAAGGAAAGGTATCGCATTTCAGAACTTCAATCTTCAGCAAACCACAACTTAAAAGACCCAAGCAGCTCTCCAACCGACACATAGCAACATGGAACTTCCATCAATTAATTTTCTACTATTAGATTCCCATGATGAACATCACGACATATTATCAATGGTGAATCGAACTGAATCGCCTGATTTATTGCGGCCGTGACGTCAATCGAAGAGTCTCTGCCCAGTTCTCAACCAGAATCTTCCCAGACCTCGAACCATGGCGCCACAATTCGATGAACGCAGTGATACAACGAAGGAAAAGAGCCGAAACGAAAATGCAGGATTGTTTGCTTCTCGTTCCCGGATATGGTAACTCAACAAGTGGAGTGAAGTCAGAAGGGAGTCCTTCCGACAGGGTATCTGTGGTAATTCTGGACATGAGTCTCCACTGCATTCCCTGTCTTTTTCTCAAGGACTGCTTTCGTTATTGACGTACCTGGAGCTGTTGGTGGCACCGTCAGCATGATATCACCAGCTTCATGGCTTGGAGAAAAGGTTATATAGCTTTGCCATCGCACATTCATCTGCCTGGACTACCAATATCCTCGAATCAGTCTCTATCCTGAACAACACGAATAGATATTTCTATCGAAATTCCCATTCAATTCCATAAAAACCATGGATCTCCAAGGACAGCCCATTTCTTCTGGCCCTCACAGCACCAAGGTATGTTGCGAAGACCTGTGTTTTTTAAAGTCGAATAGTAACTGACTTGCCGTCCTAACAGGTCACCACGGACCCCAAAGCCTCCCAACAACCCATCAATGAACCTGCTGGTCCTGTCTCCAACGACTCGCTTGCCGCTGAATCTACCACCCACGGCGGTGCATTCGCACAAAACCGCGGAGCAGAGCCTTTGGGCGTCTCCGGCGGCCAGTCCACACTGAATAACACCGACACATCTGCAGCCACCACACTTCCTTCTGCCTCGGTCGGTACCCAACGTGAGAACATCGACAGACAGGAGAAATACCCCGATGCCCTTGGTGGACAGGGCGACTTCCCCGGTCCCCATGTGCCCCAGACCGGCTACGTTGGTGGATCTACGGCAGCTAAACAGGACCTGGGAATTGGTCAAGGTCAAGGCCAATACCAATCCGCGCATAAAATCAACCAAGCCCCTGCCGAAGACGGTGGAAGTGGTTATAAGAGCCAATACAACGGCGGCCAAGCACCATCATATGTTGCTGATGTGACCGGTCAGTTGGGCAACACTAAGCCTCACGGCAAAAACTTGCATGAGGGCGGATTCGACAGCGACCCCAAGTACAACGCCAGTTTCAACTCCGACATTGGTACCCGGCAGGACCCTGGCCGTGGTAGTGAAAATGCGTTCCAGCGCAGGGTGGCTGAAAGTGGCCCTGATGCCGGTGGAGGCCCGAGACAGAAGGGCGTGGACAATGAACATTGGTACCAGCCTTTATCACGAGACCAGGCGGCATAATGGCATTAAATATTGTGAATGACACATGATCATGTCTTCCTTCTGTTTAGATAATACTGCTGGCAGATTGATCTTGCATACCTGATGTATAATAGATGATAATCATGACAATATCACTTGCATTCGGGTCAATTATTTTGAGTACTCTGCATTATCATATTAAAAGATTATATATATATCGACGTATCAAGAAGCAAATCAGTCCAATTCATCTTCTTCAGCACAATTTAACTCCACCTTCACCTCACCACCCTCCTCTACCTTGCTAATATCCTCCTCTTCATCTTTTGTATTCCTCACGCTAGAAGAATAACCACTATAATCCCTCCCCCATCGCACCCACACATAGTCCACGATGGCCACCAACCCTCCAGCCAAAAACGCCAGCCAAACCATGGCCATCAAGACGCTCACCGGTACCGAGACTCTGTCGAAGTCGCCTATAGCTCCGAAAATGCCTTGTGCGGTAGGATATACGGAGAGACTGTCGGCTTTTCGTGCGGGGATGCTATTATGATATGATTTAGGGCCGTGGTTCTTGTGTTGTGGTATGTCGATGACTTCTAGGCGTTGGCTCTTGTGTTCCTGTACGATAAGCAGTGGTTAGTATCTCTTCTGGTTTGAGGGAGTTGTAGGATGGTGCATACCATTTTATTGCCATTACTGCGCACACTCCACGGATTTATCGCATGGAACATTCGCCAGCCGGAGGTGGTTTGGGAGGATGGCCATATTGTGGGATTCGACTCGGAACGGCCATTGTGATTAACAGGGTATGCAGCAATTCCCTGGAAGAATGATACAAGCAAAAGAAGAGGCGTATAGTGAAGAAAATGCATATTGTGAAGTAGTAGTCTTCAGAGGTATATGGTATTGCCAGAGAAGAGAAACGAAGAACACTTGAAAAGCAAGACGGGGCACATCCCTGAGGATATGTATATATATGCCAAAGCAAAGCCTGATGAGAAAAATATCTTTTCCCCCACCATTCTATCATGATCAATGTCTATTAAATGACCCTTGCTGTAGAACTATCTGTGCCACTGCCGAGTTGTGATGTACCATCTCCGCTGATCTGATCTGGTCTGATATATCATCTGTATTCTGTGCGGCTGATCGATTCCCTTGCAGATGCCATTGGACTAAACTTCTCCCTGGAATGGAATGGCCGTTGATCATAATTTATTATACGAAGTATAAAGTTGTGGTCAATGCTGTCTTTGGTGGCTTGCATCTTAGTTGAAATCATTGCAGTAGTTCTCAAGTTGGTGCATATTCGCCTGCATTATTTAGAGATTTCTCCAAATAAAACTCAGATTTAGATAAAGGGAGAAGCTTCACAATGGGACAGGTACTTTGGTTATATACAAGTAGATAGAGCTTTTGCCTTCTCATGCTTTCACATTCTACTTCCTTGTACATGGTATTTTCAGTTGGCTCATGTTCTTCATGTACATACACTAGTAACTAGAATTGCTGTGGCTTTTGGTGCCCGGATTTTGAGCATATGGTTCCAGCATCAATGTCTCATTTCAGCCAAACCACTTCTTCGGGTTCCATGGCTGCACATGACAGAACACGAGCATTGTCTCTTAAGATGATTGGTTCATGCATGACCATTCTCGCCATGCTGGTTGAGAGACTGGACAAAAAAAGTTTGTTCTGCTCACTTTATGACATCTACCAGACACGGGGCGTAATTGACTTGGTTTCCCAAGAACATAGACGAGGTTGAACCGCCATGTCACTTGCTATGGAACAGATAACCGAAGAGGATACAATGCCTCAATCGTATGGACATTCCATATCTGGGAATCCGATTATATGGCTAGCTTCACCGCAGTTTCAACCTCTATCTAGAGCCTTTCAGTTCTAGTAGAGAACTGCCAATTCTTGGTGTCTCAGTTGAGCCATTTTCGGATTGTTGAAAAGCCTCGATTACAGCCCCGAGCTGCATCCTCCGCTTCTATAGAAGTAAGAAAGTCGGTCAAAGTAGTGTTAAGTTGGATCGCTTCCAACGTTTTACAGAAACAAGAGTATATATAAATGCACACCAGTACGTCACCGGTTCATGTCTCCTTGCATATCAGTCGGCCAAATATTGAGCCCCGTTGATCTCCGTGTGAAGTCTGCATTTACGAGTATTCAAGTCTTAGTATGCACATATTTGTAATGCTCAACGAGAGGTCTATTGACCATGTGCTTGTCAGCAAATCCGGGGAACCCTCCGAGACACAATCAAAGACACAGTGCCCGTGGTACCTTCCCTTGCGTATAGTCTGCAGATGATTCGTGGCAGCCATACTCGAGATTTTCAGCGATTGATAACTAATATCTCTCAGATATTGAATATTTAAAGACTCTATAACCCAGCCTCTAGTCTCACCATCCATCAACACAATCCATTCCATCTTCACAACAACCAAACCAACTCAAAATGATCCCCAAAAACGTCCTCTCCAGCCTCGCCATGGCTCTCGTCTTCTCCTCCGTGACGGCCCTTCCCGTCAACAACGACCAGGCCAATGGGATCCTCTCTCGTAACATCCCCCAGTGTATCAACACCCACAACCAGTGCCGCTCCCAGCCCGGTGCCAACATTGCGGTCTGCAACGACCAGGCCCGTGCGTGCTGCACCCAACAGGGCGATGCCTGCCGCAACGCTCCCAACGCTAACTTCGAGTGCAACCGCCAACAGGACCAGTGTCTTGGACAGATTGGCCAGCTGAACGTGCACCAGCCGCGCTGGGGGTGGCGACCTTGGGGCCAGCGCCAGGACTGGCAGGGTCAGCCTTGGGAGCAGCAGCAGCAACAGGAGCGCCAGCGTCAGCAACAGGAGGAGCAACGGCGCCAACAGGAACAGCAGCGTCAGCAGCAAGAGCAGCAGCGCCGACAGCAGGAACAGCAACAACGCCAACAGGAGCAGCAGCGCCAGCAGCAAGAGCAACAGCAGCGCCAGCAAGAACAGCAGCGCCAACAGGAGCAGCAACGCCAGCGCGAACAACAGCTCCGGGAAGACCAGCAGCGCCAGCCGTGGTACCAGTAGATTCGAACTCAGGTATGTACTATCATCTCAAAATTATGCAATGATTGGGAACGAAACTAATATTTCCCCAGGATCTATGTGATGCTGTCGAAAAGACCCTGAACCGACAACCTTGATTTTTATGTTGACGACTCATGTTTATGACACTTTACACTCCTGATGATAATGATCATGAATGACTGTTCACGATTGCGATGGATCTCCCTATTAGGGTTGTGCTTGCAGTTTGGAAATATAGTTCTGAATGAACCAGGTGATTTATATCTCGATCTTCTATGGCCCATCTTAGTAGCCATAAAAAGTAGCTCTTCAAATTTCCTATTCAGCTATAGTCTTACGGTAATTACTGTATCCTTCTACTATTCTATATCGCCATATCATTACTGTTTATGGCGTAGTGCTGAGGGTATCACGTGCATCTTGCATACATGAAGACGTTTCTTTGTGCCAGGCTTCAGCTCACCAAGTACCAACACCAACATCACCATCATGGGACGATATAACGAGCTGGGCGTCTTCCACAAGAGCTTTATTGGGAAGAAGATTATCTTCACTGATGAATATCCCTCGATATGGACACTAATTGATAAACTGAGTGATAAACACTGTCGATACGATGAGTTCGAATATAACGAAGATGACGGGCCATCCTCTACTGGCTTTGGGACTTTTCTCTGCGAAAATGCCGAGGATTCCAACGAAAAAGCCATCATGAAGATTATCATGACAAATGACTCGATCTCCTTTTTTCTGTACAGGTTCGATCTACGGACGACTGACTTGGTTGCAGGGTTCCCTGCGAAGGATCCGAATTAGCTCCCCTCGCGGAACGAGTACAACCAACTGATGAAATTCCCTTGGAGAGCCAATTAGAGGTTAACATTCTTCATAGACTAAAAGTGCAAATACGCACCGACTCTCCTTGCTTGCAAACACGACAAGCAAGATGCAGATGGACCTGTTCATAACCTATTTATTAATGACTAAGGTCTCAGGTGAAAAGCTGGGAACTTGTTTCACATTCGATTTCAAGACAGATGACTTGTTCTGGAAGCTGGAGTATGATAAGCGAGAGAGGATTCGACAAGCGTTTAAAATTGCGTGGCAGTATGTTCCACCTCTGTCAATTCCCCTCGAACAATGCACATGCTAATATTCTGCCACCGTGATAAATGTAGAGCATATGCGGAGGCTGGAGCTATCCCATCCAAGCGAGGATTCGATCAGCTTTTCTGGGATAAAGACTCAAGAGACCGTGTAAGTGCCCTTTGGATGACCCAGATAATGGAGATTCGTGATGGCCTATGGTCTAACTCAGATTACTGCACGTGATATAGTTATTTCATTGGATTTCAGGAAGCGGTGCTGCTCAAGGATGGCAAAGAATGGTCAGATTTAAACTGGACACATTGGGATCTAGCAGCCTTCCCTGAGGACTACACCAGGCGCAGAAGGACTGATCCTTGGCCTGATATTTCCACTTGGCGCATGTGATGTATGCACCAATTATCTATATGCTTCACATTTTGTTATGGCAATGTTGAATTAGGGTTTCCGGATCCGGGCCCGAAGACCGGATGGATGATGCAGTCATTACGTTTCTTCTAGTTTATATGGCCGACGAAGTATTCTTTTTCTTATCCAGAATTTCTGTAATTAAAAATTATCACAATATCTTCATACACGTAAATTCACCATGACAGCAGTTCTAATAACCGGAGCCACAGGAAAACAAGGCAGTTCCGTTATCAGAAACCTGGTTTCCAGGAATGCAGCCTTTGAGATCCTGGCAGTCACACGGGATTCCAAGTCATCGTCTTCTCAGCGACTCTCCAGATTATGTCCCAGTATCAAATTGGTGGAAGGAGATATGAACAACCCGTCTGGGATTTTTGAGAATGCCCGAAATCTGACCTCGACCCCTATCTGGGGAGTTTTTAGTGTTCAGGTAGGAAGATGCCTGTACCTATCTCGGACAACTTCTAATGAGTATAAAAATAGGCGGGAATAGGAAACAAATCCGAAGAAGCCCAAGGCAAAGCCATGATCGACGAAGCCATCCAACAAGATGTCAAATTCTTCGTATACAGCTCCGTCGACCGCGGCGGCGATACCTCATACGACAATCCCACAGAAGTCCCGCATTTTATCAGCAAGCATAACATCGAG
>Ga0181471_100343_pt2 | contig 11732 bp, 4 predicted proteins | sample InSIn5gowninarea_FD_119083 | JGI IMG/M metagenome (GOLD analysis project Ga0181471, IMG submission 119083) | Clean room microbial communities from NASA Spacecraft Assembly Facility at Jet Propulsion Laboratory, Pasadena, California, USA -... ...
TATATCAAAAAAAAAAAAAAAAAATTAGTATCATTCTAACCTTTCTAATGATTCTGTTACTTCAATTTTTTTAATCCACCGGAAAATTTTACGGAGGCGCAGAATGGCAAAATCTGGAAGTTACAATTTTTTTTTTCCCTATAAAATATCTGTAATTTAAAGTTGATGATTGTAAAAAATGACCAATCGTCCCACAACTGTACCAGTTGGATCAGTAGTGCTTATAAAAAATGGGAATGAATTAGTATAATTTATAGGTAGTCGCAAGGGTGGGGGACGGGCAAAATTGCATGTTTGCCTTATGCAGGGGTGTGGGTGCCATTATTTCGTGTATTTATTTTTTTTCGGTTTTGGTTAATTAATCTATTCCAAGTAATAGTGAAGTATATTATTGGCAAATTGCGGTTGTTTTTATTTCTTTGCTCGAGGTGGTAATAGGATGGGCATCTCAGACTTCCTACTCGCATATTTTTTACGATGTAAATCATTTTTTTTCTCTCTTTATTTTTTAAAATTTATTAATTCACGTTCATATCTCCACCGTTTAATAAAAACTAAACGAATTAAAATGTCTAACATGTCAATAACTCGAGCACACAGCTCGCTAAACATCCCAGATGTATATTCACAGGATGTGGCATAATTTAAGTGAAAAATAGGAGATAATTGATGCGGTTGCCACTGATATATAACCCGGTTTTGTTTAATCTATGGAAATGCTGCTCGGGAAATAACCCAATCCGGTTAAATTAACCAAAAATCTGGACTTCTAAAAATATTTTCAGTTTAAGTGATGAGGTTTAAAAATGATAAAAATAAGACGTATAAACAATAGCGTGTTAGTCTTTTGAGCTAATTGCATCGTGATGTCTGCGTTAATTTACAGAATACCCAAGCACAACCTGAACTGGTCTATCAATTTACTTAAAACCATCTTAAATAACATAATTTTATAAACGCTTTGCTTTCTCGAGGGCGCCTCATTAAATTAAAAACTTTTAAAAAAAGCTATTCAAATCGAACCTTAATTTATCTCCAGACTTTAGTGGAAAAAAAAAATTGTGGGCAGAAGGGGACAGGAATCTTTCACCGACCAAGTCCTGCGAGTCGTCTTTTTTTTTGTGTACGAGCATGTAACGTAGTTCGACATTAGGCATTCATTTTATAAAATGATTAAATTCATCAAAAAAATCAAGATAACATCAAAGCTCATTAAAATAGAAGTATAATCCATCGTTGTTTTGCAGCTCCTGAATCTGAAACGTCGGGTGCGAAAGGCAGGGAATCGCAACTGGTTTCCGCCTTGTATACGTATATGCTTATGCTTTCAGGTCTATTATTCTATCACAAAAAAGAAGTCGTATCAATCATCTTTTTGATGTCAGCTCTCTTCTTTTTTATTTCGTCTTTTAAATTAATTAATTTTAACTGGAATATCGTTGAGGAAAGGTACCATAAAGTTTTGCCTTGGTTATTGAAGTGCAGGTGAGAGCAGTAGGTACAGTTAAAAATTTTGTTGAAAGAGATTTGACTGATTGCAGGAGTTTATTTTTCTTTGGCAGATTAAACAACTGCCACGGAGCCCAAAAATTTAATGACCAGCTGTTTCAATAAAGAAGAAAGAACAATTACCGATTCACGGGCCTTAATCCGTAGCCCTTCGTTTGTGCCTTATTAGACATAAAATTTACTTAATCCAGCATTACAGGGCTTGGAGCCTTACCGCTGCATTACAAATGCGCCGACAGCCGGATATGTCTGACGCTCTCCCCAACAAGGCCAGCACTCATCGAGACATTTTTTAACCACCTCAGCAGCTGGTTCCCTAAGGGTCTGGAGCTCGTAAGGCCATTGTCAAAAATTTTCTTTAATTTCCAACATTGGTGGCGCACGTGCAACATATCCCGCCCCACTCAGCCTACGAGACTTGATCACGCTTGTAATGAAGCGCTGCCCAGTGAGATTTTGGATCTCCTCATACATTTCGTTACGGGCGCGTCAATGAACCACTCCCACATTGGGTATCAAGATCCTCCTCGACATTTATTCTCAAAAGAACTTAGATACTCAAACCCAACTCTGTAAATTTGTCAACGTGTCAGCAATACTAACTGAGTTTATGGCAGCCATCTCAACTCCAACTCTAATGCCCTAGTATGCCAATTACAATCCAACCCTAGTGCACCAACAATCAGATTGGCCGACTTTATTTTATTGACATGACAGTCGCCCTCGCCAAATTCGAAGAATAACCCAGCAGACCAAATTTTCCACTTAACAAATCCGCATTTTCTATATAAAAAAAAAAAATCGGCCCTATTTTATTGAGAGAAAAAAACTAGATTAGATTTGTGGTTAGGCATTGATAGCCGATACTCTCCACACGAAATATCCACGAATTGATTTCCAGAATGTATTTACTTCCGTGACTTCTTCACGGTCCAGCGATAGGACAGTTCCGAAATATTTGCGGTTAATTCTATTTTCTTGAAAAATAATCGATTACACTTCCGGCAACAAGAAAATCCTCACTGTGACGAGAAACTATAAAACAAAACATTAATGCATATTCATATGCAAATCCACATAAAAAAGGCTTTGAATCCGTATGGGAACAATACAAACTTTTTAGCCACTCAGTTAGAATCGATCGAAAGGAAGCCATAAAAATCAGGAATAAGTATGAGGATCGTTGAAGCATGAAGATGAAAAGAAAAGAAAAGAGCATTAGGCTGTTTTAAAAAGAAAAAAAAATTGGCAGATATAGGCAGTGAATGGGTTGACTATTGACACGTGATATGGCCAATTTAATTACTTCTCATTCATGGTTGTGCGCGGGAAAAAGAAGAGAGCTTGAAAGAATTTGATCTAAACATCTGCATATTGAATCGTTTCCCGTAATCGATTATGCATATGATATGCATAATTTGCAATCTTGAATTGTATAAGAAAGATGAGTTTTTCTTGTTTACAGGTAGTGGAAAGAGATTTAAACGGGTAATAAGATTTTTTTTTAAAGAATGTGGAACTCTATTGATGGGTTTATAAAGACATAATGATGCGGAGATTGTCCAAAGGTAATTTTCTTGGCGGATTTCTTATTTATATTTTTATGGTTTGGATATGTCTAGCAGGTTCGATCGGGAAATGAAGGCAAGTGATCATCAGTTACTATAATTTCAATAACTATGAAACTAGCTTTAAAAATGAAGTTACTGCTTGACATCTTGTTGCGAAAGCTACCGTTAAAAACAGCCAAAATATAATGTAATTAAAAGTCTCAATTTACTCAACCACAGGACTCTAAATTCCCTGTCCTCAGCTTCTAGATCACTGTCGCCCTTACAATCGACTTCATCTAACCATCCAGGCACGGACTGGCCAATCGGGCAATCGGGCAAATGCCCGGTGCACCCTAGTAATAGTGCGCCCTGCACCCTAAGAGGGGGGCGCGCCCGCCCGGGCGGGCGCAAGGGGCCTGGCGCCCTTCTTTTCAATTGCTGCCCGCGCCCTTGAAAGGGTGCCAGTTCTTGCCTGCAACCATCTTTTCCAGAAATTTGTTTACATACTCAACCTAATGCTCAGCATCACTACAACTTTTTAGCATCAAGAATCAAGACTCATGGCTACATAGCGCTGATACCAAAATTATCATGTACTGATGTCTTCTTCTTCTTCACTTCAAGGTGTAGGCTATATAAGCCTGTTGCCTCTTCAAATACTTAATCTTTCCATCGCTTGTAGGGCCTTCCCACATCGCGACGCCTTTGGGGTTGGTAATGCACTGCCGCCTTTACGATCGATCCGTCCATCCAATATGCTCCATCCAATGTCTCTTATTCTTTCTGATCTTAAACATCGTGCATCCCTTCACCCTTCTTAAAAATTTCATCTCCTCCGATTGAATTTCAGATCGGTTCCGTTTCCATGTACTGATATTGAAAATGAAATGCAAATGATTTGTTTACATCATTCCATCATCCAAAAAAAACCTGCCACAAAAACCTCTTAATCCTTTTTCCAGTTTCTCATAATTTAAAAATTTTTATCACATAAATCGCCTTACTTTTAGACAACTCCCCCCTAATCTCATTCATTCAAACATGACAAGTAATTAAAACATTTTCCTCTATCGTGAGTCACAGTGATCACCTCGCTCGTTTGAAACATAATAACCTCCATAAATTGGCATCTTCGTATTTAATCATAAAAATTATTTATATAAAAAAAATATAAAGAAACTGGATCTGTCATAGACCGCACAAGAGGCAGTGACAATTTGATATAATTGTTAAATGAGATCACTTTTTTGTATCATCAAACAAACAAAAAACCAGGTTGTAATGTATGTTGAATTAACCCGCTGTGGGTGGCAACAATTACAAATATAAAAAAAAAACATTTTTTTGATAATTTTCCTTTTACGCTCAAACAAATTACGCGGTTACGAGTCCGATGACCCGTTTATGAAATTTTTCGGTCTTGCTGAAATTTCAGTAAGAAAAATGGCCAGCAAAGAAGCGCTTTGAAATTCACCGCATTTAACGCTCATCCTTTCACTCGTAATTAAACCTGGGCACCATCCCCGCCCAGCTATTTTAATTAATCTGAAGTAAAAAAAAATTATTAAAAAAAGACAAATTTGGAATTCCTTGGCGTTTCAGAATAATTGTCAGCCTCTTTTTGATCACATGTGGTCTCTTTGAGACATGTCTAGCTCTCGGGCATTTTTTTTAAAAAACGTAGGTAGAATAATTTGGTGGTTAATTTTAATTTCACCCACTACTGTAGGAGTCGTATAAATCATTTTGTAAGTTTTTATATGGACAGGAAAGATTAGATCCGTAGGGTTTCTTAATAATTACCCTCGGGTTTGAATATAAAATATAAAAGACGAAAAAAAAAAAAATTGTTCTACACCCACAACATGGGAAATTAACGTGAACAACTTGGAGGCACATTCCGATGGTTATCTATCTGTATCAGAATGTTGTATTAGTTCTGACATACCCACACGACCACACTCTTCCATTCACTGACATATAATCTTGACAAAATATCTGTATTCCCTCAATAGACAATCATATTTTGAAGATGATAAATTTTATCATTCATTTATTCGCCCGGTGGAAAAGCATCTAAAACTCAACAAAAAAATTTTTTTTAAAACTTAATAACCTGATCTTGATATGTGGGAGGAAATGAGAACGGTCAAAGAAAAGAATTATGACCGAAAGGAAAAAAAATTGCAACGAACAATGTTACAGAATGCAATATCATGAGCTATCCCGTGAAAACAAACAAAGTATGAGAAGATAAAAAAAAAATGTAGCCGGATCGTCTGTTGCAGATGAGCCTTATAAGGATATGCCTAAAGGCATCACTCGGAGATTCGGTTTAGACAGTTCAATGAATTTTTTTGTTTTCCTTGACATGAATTATGTGGATATCCCGAGATTATATCAACGCCTACTAGTCTAGGCCCCTTTTTTATTTTTTTGCTTCGCTATGTTTGTCAGATTTGCTTTACCTGTTACGCTACGTCATAAAAGGCTAAGATATTGTTTTGCGAGTCTTCCATTGATGAATTAATATGAGCGATGCCAAGATGAATGACGTCGAAAAAGAGTATAATTTTGGTGTATAAGGAAATGAAAATTAGGAAAAAGAAGTTTATTGATCCCCTTATAGAGTAGATAATGGGTGGAGCCAAAATGCCTGAATTACCCAGCAAGCTGCTGTTACTTTTCAAGTGTAATGACACGACATTCATCAGATTACTAACATGAGTCTCTATAATTACAATCAACACCGCGGCCTACAAATTGAAACATCGAGGGGGAAATAAGGTGATTGCGCTGCCAAATTGTATACGGAGTAACGCGCATGAATCTATTTTAATTATTTCGATAAACAAAAGATTTGCATAATCAGATATCATTGGGGATAATTAGAGCTTTGAATGAGCAATCAAATTAACTAATAAGACTGGTTTGGTTGAAAGATTTAAGGTAAATGAATGATTGTTGTAGTGCTAGGTAAGTAAGAAGTGTTGATTGAGAACGTTTGTAAAGAATCAAGTAGCCGATAGGCAATATAATTTTGTTTCCGGATTAAAATGCAGGGAAAAAGGAGAAATAATAGGAGAGAAAAGAGAGGGAGGGGAAGGCAGAAGATGCTTAGCAGGAATCGCAACGTATTCGGAAAAGAGAAAAGAAAAGCCTGATTTTGAGAAGTGGCTTCTCAAATGGTATCTCAAATTTTTATGACCCCGGCCCAGTTTCCGATATCTCCTTAACAAAAGTGGTGTCGAGAGTGGTACCGAGTGCTATTATTTACCCAATGTAGTCTATTTTCACTCTATTTGGCAACAAAGTTCCTGCGAACTAAAATGTTTTTTGACGTAGAACTACGTCTTTAAGCGCATCCTCAAAATTTTCCATTATTTGGATGGTGTTTGTCTATGTGTGTGTGTGTGTGTCTGTCGGTTTGTCCGGTAGAGGCCATAGAAGGGGAAGGAGGGTTGGTTCGTCCGTCCGTTTGCCAAAACCCGGATCGTGGTCGGGATAGAGGGTATTTTCCATTTTGTGGATGGTGTTTGTCCGTCCGTTTGTTTGTAGTTAAGGAGTGCCAAAACCTTTGACACCATTCTATTCTTTCGCCCCCCTTCTCTTCTTTTGACCCATTCTCTTCTTTTGCCCTCATATCCCAACTTTCTTCTTCTGCCCAACTTTTTTCTTTTGCACCCATTTTCTTCTTTTGTTTGACCCATTCTCTTCTTTGGCCCCCCTTTCTTCAAGCCTTATTCCAACCCTATAATGCTTAGTTCCTTAATTATTCCCTTTTCCCCTCTTTGTTCCCAATCCTGAATCCGAAACAGCGGAACGTAGTTTGCGATCCTCTCGAATTCAGATTCATATTCCACAATCCAGCAGCAGGAAATTTGCAGGAATAACAGAAGGAATTGAAGGGCCACCAAATAAAGTCCACATTAATTCGCCATAATACCAAAAAACACCTTCAGGCCTCCGAACCACTGATACCATTCCAATAATAACATGATGGATATCAACCGCAATTCCCTTAGGCCAAACCCCAACTTTTAACTACATACTCTGCACATATGGATCGCACCAAAAAATCTTTAAATACTACAGAACATCATCTTTTTTTTCGAAGATTTCTGCCTTGAGAAATAAGTCATATAAGCGTGTAAACCAATTCGTTGCAGGAAACATGATCGAAATACATGACCATGAAGTGAAATATCGATTTTGATTGGTCGATCTTAGGCTTAAAAATTATGAAGAAAAAAAAACAAGAATTAGCAACTCTCCCTAATATGGGTATGTAATGTCGAAACTCAGTTTTATACATTAAAAAAATCAAAGACTTAAAAAAAAAATTTTCCCGCGCCAGAGACTTTTAAAAGAAAACTCAAAGAAAAATCAACCTCATAAAATTTTTCGACGGAGACAAATTTCCCAAAATGAAAATTCACCCACTGCGTAACATAGTGGTTAGCTACAACATATCCGGTTATTTTTATAATGGTAGATACCCAGGCATATCCACGGGAGCTCTTATGTTTAGTAATTATCGAGATTTATGTACCGCGGTAGTGAAAGCATTTTCCCCCCTTTAATTTTAATTTTTTTCCATAAAAAAAAACTATGATTAAAGATAAAAATGAATTTTTTTTTCTTGAAAAAAGGCGAGCCTTCGCTCGAGTATAAATTATCTTATCCTCCAAATTCAAACCTCGAAGGGTTTTTCGGATGTTCGCTGTGGCCATTTCTAAGTGCCTGGCCCGCGGCGGATCATCTCTGTTATTCTTGGCACAGTAGTTAAATCTCAGTTAACCGACACACGACTCCACCCACCACTCCTTTATTCTATGGACGATTCAAAAACTTTAATTTACGCGGATTTAACCATCCACCGTCTTCAAACTGAGCATTAAGTTCGATAATTTCCTCGACCAGCAGAAATGACTCGAAAATTGGACTCTTCTTTGAAATGTCCAGAGTTCTAATTCAAATTCCTGTCCTAGAATTTTCTGTCTCTATCTCCATTTCTTGCAAAATGTTTCCGGCAAATCAAACAATGTTTTGACAAATTACCAAGCCTGCATTATTCCTCCCAACATATCTTTATTAAAATCTTCCAATCCAGTTTTCACTCCCAAAGCTTTTTTTGGGGGTTGCCTTGGATGTTTATGACATTAAGGTCGTTTTCTTCCTGTTACGCGATGATATTAATCACCTTTACACCGGTCAAGCCCTTCTTTTAATCCGCATCTTTATCAAGTAGTCTTCGATGGTATGTATCATTATCCCCATGCTAGACCTATACTTTGCTCTTTGTCCATATTTAAGTATAAGATGTGTTCGATTTTTTTTTTTAAATTCGAATTTTTTTTTTTATAATATCTTCAAACATAATCTTAACATTGAGATCTATCACAATAAAGCGAGTACTACAGTAAATATGTCGTGATTTCGTTTAAGGACTTTACGAACCCATTTAAAAGTAGGTGGAAGCGTGGACTATGTAAAATGGACCGTCCATGGACTTCTTCATTGCTACCGCGCTTAATGATCTTCTGTTATCTTTTCATAGTAATTTATTTTGAATTTTTTTGTCTCATTAAAATTAGGTAACATATGGGCACAGCTAAAAGGACCACACGAAAAATAAGTTGTAATAATAATGATTTTAAAAAAAAAATTCTTTTAAATAAGTAAACCTTGTCTGTTGGTTAATTTTAAACGATTTGTTCAAACTTCTTGTGCTTCTCGCCGAAACCTGGTTTTGTTGTTAATTTCTTCATCAAATAATTGATTGTTCACCGTCAATGAAGGCTTTTTAAACCAGTCCGATTCGATTTATTAAAAATTAACATTTTGTAGAATTTTTTCCCCGCTTGAAAATTAACATTTTCGGACTAAAGCAAGCTCATTTTTTTTCATCGATTAATTTAGATCTTTCCTGTCTTTGTCCGTTATTTAGATTCCTTGCACTGCTACTTTAAAATTTCGTATCAGGTTTATAAAGTCGGGGATATTGAAATGAGTAAGATATTTCAATTTGTTTCGGTTTCTCGCCATGTGAGCATAAAATATCTATGGGAATGTTTAATGGGCTGGAAGTGTTGAATAATAAAAGTGCATGTTTGATTTTGAGCATTAATATAAGCGAACACGGTAGTATTTTATGTAAATTAAAAAAAATATTCTTGGAGTTAGAGACGAAAGAAAGGTTGTTTAAGAGATGTCAATGTGTGGGGGCGTTGGATTTAAAAACAGGTTTTTATAAGAAAACCCAGCACCAAAAACTTTAAAGTATTCACTTACCCTAATGAAGCTAATGAGTTTTATTGAACAGGCGACATGTAGCAGTGCCTTCGATAGATATTTATGCAAGTTTCAGGATCATGATTGTTCGTTTCCAGTTACAGTAAAAGAAGAACTTTGAATCCTTCAAATCACATGTGAATTTCTACGAATCGACATTTTTTCTGATCGACCAAAGTTACCTGCAAAAAAAAAAAAAGAAAAAAAAGGTTAATTAATTGAAATTTTATTTGTTAATAATCGAAATTATTTAGCCAAGAGAGGCTTTGGACGAATTCCTCAACAAAATGCAATAGTCGATTTAATCTCGCATTTTGAAATCTCAACAGTAGATAATAAAGGGGGGTCCTCGATAATAGTTCCACTTTTCGCCACTAGGGGCGTGGCCGAAAGCGACACTAGCGCCCCTAGTGGCAAAAAGTGAAACTATTATCGAGGACCCCCCTTTATTATCTACTCGCTTTTATCATTTTGCAGACCTTCACCTAAGCTGCAATTTTCAAAACGAAGAATCCTGCAAAATGTTGCCCCAAATAGTCAGATTTGGTTACTATAATCTTACTATACAGATTTGGTTACTATTTTCTTGCGTTAGCTACTGTCAGTGAATTCCGGGACCTTTTCGAAGAATAAATTTTATATGAGTAACAGATTTATTCAGCGGACAAAGAGCTCGTTTTTGGAATTTTTTCCTTAACGAAAAGTCTACTCATTCTGAGAATTTTGCGGCCAAATATTAAAACAGAATTTGCTTTCGCTTAATGTGCCAATACAGGTCCAATGTTGGCCCTAAGTTCATCTAATTTTGTTAGTTCAATTTCTTCAAGTCTCCACAAGGCCTCGCTCTTCTATACAGCACAAGCACTCCTCTCTTCCTAATCAGAACTATTTTGCAAATAAATAATAATGCCCCATTTTAGCAAAAATTATAAATTCACTTAGTGTACTTCAACACTTTTATTTGAAATTCCTATGACAGGGATAACAAGTTTTTATACTTTGCCGATATAATGGTGCGATTGAAATCTTAAGCACTGCAATTTAATACTATAAATCGGTATTTATTTTTTAATTTTCCAGACCTAAATGATCTTGCGAATTACAAAAAGACCTTACTAATTGCTCGATAAATTTTACTTCTAATTTTTTTACAAAATTTTAGCACATTAAAAGTGCTAAACTGTAATGCATTCACATCTAAAAAAAAAAGCGTTAACTCACTTTAATACTTCAAATATCGAAACTTTAGAAATTTACTTTAATTAATGTAAAAAGAAAATCTGCAAAATTATCTTTATTTACCAGAGATCAGCATATTTATAACATTGCTTTCCCGATATTACCGCAGTTACGTTCATGTAATACATGAAAATGTCATTAAAGCTCAAATTATATTAAATGCTCCTACTTTGTTTGGCTTCTATCGAATTAAAATTCTCAAATACCCGAGCGATTATATTTCGCGTGATTGGTCTAAAATCCTTCTTAGAACCTTTTAAAATCGGGTCATTAAGCAACACGAGTTTAGATGGCGACAAGAAGCTTCGGATATTTTTCGAAATATTTTTTTTTAAAAATCATCACGTAATGACGTCTATAACGGTGCAACTCCGATTAAGCATTTAACCCGAAACCATAAAGATGATCATATTCTCGGTAGCCTCGTAGCCTTTGGTAGAGTACCGAAAAAAAAAAAACAAAAAAAATACCGAAACCTAATGCTATTATTAAATATTTAGAAGATGCCGGAGGGTCGGGTAGGTGCCACTTGCATACATTGAAAAAAAAACCCCCCTTCTCATTTACCAACATCAAAATACCAATGACTTAGTACTCGAAGGGTTTTGCCTGAGGAGCTTTCATCATCTATAAATCATGCCGTCTGTGTTTTTTTTTATCCGTTTTGCGGATAGAAAATTATTCTTCTTTAAGCTCCTTGAGGGTATGATTTTGCATTTTAAAAAGGGTGGAAAAGTTCATAAATTAGCCATGTAAATGAAGGGTTACCGAAAAAAGGAAAAACGTGGTAAAGCCCCCTTATTTTAAGAAGAGAATGGGTCAAACAAAAGAAGAAAATGGGTGCAAAAGAAAAAAGTTGGGCAGAAGAAGAAAGTTGGGATATGAGGGCAAAAGAAGAGAATGGGTCAAAAGAAGAGAAGGGGGGCGAAAGAATAGAATGGTGTCAAAGGTTTTGGCACTCCTTAACTACAAACAAACGGACGGACAAACACCATCCACAAAATGGAAAATACCCTCTATCCCGACCACGATCCGGGTTTTGGCAAACGGACGGACGAACCAACCCTCCTTCCCCTTCTATGGCCTCTACCGGACAAACCGACAGACACACACACACACACCCACCCAAACACACAC
>Ga0181471_100539_pt1 | contig 11718 bp, 12 predicted proteins | sample InSIn5gowninarea_FD_119083 | JGI IMG/M metagenome (GOLD analysis project Ga0181471, IMG submission 119083) | Clean room microbial communities from NASA Spacecraft Assembly Facility at Jet Propulsion Laboratory, Pasadena, California, USA -... ...
GAAGGCACTATATAGACGATCGACAAAAAATGATGAAACAGGGCCGTATATGCGAAAGAAAAAGAATGTTTGAGTGCATGCAGTGGGGGTATTGAAGCACGAACCTGTAAGGTAGTGGAGGCTGCAGCTGTAGTTGCTGCACCTTTTGTTCCCGAGGGCGATAATCTCAGTGGTATGTAACCGTATGTATTGTCTCCACCACAAGTATCAGTGGGATAACCAGGACATGGATTTGCGCAGTCATCAGTCGAGGTCGTAGGTCCGGGTACGTAGTTCGAACACCAACAATCACTTCCTTGCACGACTGCAAATGCATAGCTGTCGACGCAGAAATTGTAGCATAATCCATCCGATTGGTATATGGAAGAGTCTGCAGGGACCGAACATTAATACTCGTCTCGTAGCCACAACACCAATTCCCCCAAAACTTACTTGCGTTTGTGCTGGCAGTATTCAGACTGGAGCAATATTTCATTGCCAGCCCATTGACATGTTGGAAGAAGGTAAAAAGAAATACTGCGGCGGCTAAGAGCCGGTGGTGATCTCGCTGCGATAGAAACATCGTTTGTTACTTTTGAGGAGAAAACCCTCCCGGCGACGTTTATAGTTTATTCGTGATAATGAGGTTAACAGCGACAATATGTCTCGGCTGTTGCTAGAGAAGGATGAGCGGAATGTATGGAAGCATGGTGAAGGAATGCGGGTGTCGAGATGATACGTACGGATTCAGGTGAAATATCAATCAAGATATCCCTCCTACTTGCAAACAGCAATGAATCAATCAATCAACCAGTCAATCGATAAATTCGAATCATCACCCGAGAATCACGATAGCAGCCATTTCACTGTTTTCGTGCGATGCGGTTTTTTTATGCTGTATGCTGTACTAAGAGATTGGAAAGTCCGGCCCTCTAACTCTCGAAGCGTATGTTGGATGCGATGGGATGTGATGAGAACGAATGTAAAAAGAAATCAAGTAACAGAAGAGAGAAATTTAGAAAGAGTTTGGAATGAGGCGAACGACGGACGAAAAGGGAAAAAAAGGAAGAAAGTTGAAGAACGGTTGGTAGTGTAGGATTTGATCGAATGCGGAGTTAGTCGAGGGAAAAAAGGTAAAGGAAAGGAACGGAAGATGGCGAGGTGAAGGTGAAGGTGAAGGTTAAGGTAGGGTAAGGTAAGGTAGGGAAGATAGGAAAAAAACTCGTGGTGGTAAGCAGGTCAGGTCCCGGTATTTCGTACAAGTACAAGCAAGCAAAGAAGTGAGTTCGTCCTGGATAATGAGTGGTTCGCACGTCAAGACTCAAGACAGTGCGAATGAAGAGGAGGATAGCTTGGGAAATTGCTAGGATAGGCCAAGTGCGTCGTGTACATTGTGTAATTTTACAAGCGGCGGGATGTTTTTCTTTTGTAATTTTCCCACGCCATCCCCAATGCAGTCTAACCTGCGAGCGGAAAATGGCTAAAAGCGGGATTTAGCACTTCTGGCATGGCATAATCCCATCAACTTAAGGTTTTCCGTTTCCCTCTTTTTCGGACTTGTGCGCTTTCCCAGTGGCGCGTTCCTTTTCTGTAAACGGTTGAAAAAGCCCAAAATCCCAAGATCTTGGTTGTGGCGAGGAGATGAGGAGGGAAGAAAAGTCCGAGTACTGGTGATGGTGAGAGCAATGAGAGCTTCGAACTTCGAGCTTCACCTTGCGATTAAGTAGTCTGTCTGTATTGTACTCAGATAGATAGTGTAGCTCAATGCACCCAGCCCGACTACTGAACGACTACTGAAATGTACAAGGAGCGGTTCCTTGATATCTGCAGCTTCGCTTCCTAATGCTCAGATATGCATGCATAGAGCAGAGCGCACGCACGTTCGTACTGGGCAGGACGAGAGAGAGATCAACCGGACCGGCAGCAGCGAGACTACTGTATACAGCACACTAACCACCCGCAAGCAATTGGATAGTTAGATCAAAAAGTGTATTACGATATTCATGATTTCTGGGTCTCGGCAGGCAGGAATTGATCGACGACTTGTTCTCAGCGAATAAGTTTAGGTAGAGAAGAGACACCGTTTTCATCATGACTGAATCTTAATCACTGGATTGGATTTTGTGCATCTTCCCTCCCGTTACTGTACATCTCTTGTCCTCCCTCGTGCAACCTCTAAATCGCGATCTCCTCCTCTCCTCTCCAACCACCCATCCGGCGTCCCCTTTCATTTTCTCACAGTGCTACAGAATAGATGACTTGCGCTTAAGTTAAAGCGGCATCAAACCTTGTCTACCACTCGATTTCCACCCTGGAAGTCGTCGTGAAGCAGTACGACCTTGGCTCTTTTATTTCGTACATAATAATTCCTCAAGAGAAAACCCGTGGATAGCCCTTGTACAGCTGAGCAGCGATTCCAAACAACACTTTGAATTCCACTTCATTTTCCTCTTCCTCTTCCTCGGCCGCTGCCCCCACCCCACTTACTCAGATCTCCCCTCAACCCAAGCTTCGATAGTCAGGGACTAGCTCCAGACGGACCGAAATTTCGCAGAACTGCGCCCGAGGATCTGATTGGCCCACAAGCCGCAAACAAAACTCACGCCCAACCCAAATCGGACCAAGCTGTTTTTCCATTCCCGGCCGACACCAAGCGGACAACCTCTTCTTCTAGATGAAACCCGGCTTGTCGTCATTTGTGTCGATGACAATCTGCTGTGGCTCCACTACGGGAGGGATTGGGTATTACGGGAGGGAGTTTACTACGAAGTATAGACGTAATTTGTACAAGGTGAGGCACCAAGGAAGACATGTACCGTATGCTGTTCTAGTACAGTACAGTGTAATACGTAGGTATTTCTTTTGCCTTCGAGAATGTCTACAGGCTTTCCGTATCTGGTGCATTTGCACATTACGGGCAATACCTCACCCACTACTCGATTCGACTCAACATCCGTACCTAAATATATCCTCAATCTTCAACATATACCACGAAAGACAACCCCATTACCAAAATCAAGACAATTAAATTGAGGCGTTCCATTTTTATTGCTACAGAACAAAATCGTGACAAAACTGCTCTCAGAAAGTTGGGGGAAAGATCAAACTCGGAATTATCCATCTGCTGTCCCAGCCGGGAGAGACTTATGGTAAAATTGTGTGTGGCTGCGTGGCATTGCAGTCAGTGTTGGTATTGATCATTGATTGGTTACCGAGTCTGCAGTTAACTTTTAGGAGTGTTGGATTTTGGGACAGGGAAAGTACTACTTACATACCGAAGAGGAGGTTAGAACGCTATGAGTGGTGGTGAGGGGGGGCTACAAGGTAACAAACTTAATGACCGAGGAAAGACGCCGCACTACCCCACTTCATTGCAGAATTCTGCAGCTGCTTTGGGCGTACGCTGCATTCGGAGGGCATAATATTGGTTGAGAATCAATTTAGACTGTTGGTTTCGATAAACGTGCAACTGCGGCACAGTCCTACGGTAGTGTAATGAAAATACAAACGGATGTCACCCGCACGCAAATCATACATGAATGATTAACCACCGTTGGCCGCACAAGACACGGATTAAACAGAATCTTCATTTACTAGCTAAATCATTGTATTCAAGGCGCAATACGTAACGTTCTCCAAAGCAGATTTGAAATACCAAGATTCGTATCAGAGACTCAAAGTGAAGAGTATTTCCCTGTGAATGCTTTGTACCTCTTCGCCCCTTGCTTGATGATCTCCGAAGCTTTTTCTCTTGTGAGCGAAGTCAGCTGTTTAATGTTCTCATCGTTAGCCTCTGTTCCTTGAAGATCGATAAAAACCTTCTCCGATGTTGAGCCAGTGGTACCCATAATGATACTCCTACATGCTTCAGCCCATGCCTTCCAGCAATCTTCAGATTGTGGTGTGCCTGGAAGGTGCCACATGAACGTATGCGGCATGCCTTCATATTGACGGAACACAACCTGAACCCCTTGGCCAAATGCAGTTTTAGCTATTACCTTCGCACCGTCAACGATTTGCTCTTGACCACTAGAGAACCACATGAAGGGTGATCCTGTCCACTGTAGAATCTTTTAGTTGGCATTTCTCGTGCTAGTTGCAAACACGTCAAAGTATACGCGTGTGGCATAAGGTTAATACTTACATCTTCTGCGCAAGCGGGACTTGCAATTGGGTGGGCAAGAACATGCCCTTCACAATAAATGTTACCGCGGGGAGGCTTCGACGGCCATATTGCACAGACTGGGAAGCCTGGCAAAACAGTAGGTGTAAGGTCACGTGGAAACACATCGTGGGAAGCGTTATGTTTATACGAGGGAAGCGTGTTTGTTAGCTCCCCTACAGCACTAAGAAGGGTCAAGCCAGCGGGCAGATCTAGTGTAACCTGTCTTCCATGGTATTCCAGTGAAGTGATGCCTTGTCGTCGCAATGTAAGTAGAATTTGTAGAAGCCCCAGTGCAAGATTGGCGCCGGAACTATCCCCGGCCAAGACAATCGACGATCCTGGAATCGCGCGATTTGGTGCCAAAGGATGTGGTGACAGCAAAGACATATAACCGTGAAACACATCTATTAGTGCTGCTGGGAACGGGTGCTGTGGAGCGAGCCGCTGTCGGACCATCATACATGGAAGTCCTGTCATTTTTGATAATCGAGCAGTTATCTTCCTATATCTAGCAGGTGTATTTAAACTGTCTAAAATCAGACGTCTGCGTTCCTAAGTAGGGGCAAGGTAAGATATTTACTTACTAGAAAGCTCCACCGTAAACATACATCACCACACCCGTATTTGTCGCTCCCTCCATGAGATTATGGTACTTCTCGATCTCGGAGATGGGTGGTTCAGGAGTATTGCTATCAACATTATTGCGGTAACCGACCCATTCGACATCAATTCCCACAGAGGCAGGCTGGGTATTTGTCTTGATAGAGTTTCCAAGCTCGTCAATTACCCGGAGCGCGAGTTCTTGCACGATGTCATTCTCTGGTGCCGAGAGATGAAACTTTGATACCCACATTGGGCCTTTGATTGGACTTTCGCCAACGGTTGAGTTCTGCTGTTCTGTGACTGTCATGTTAGCTGCGGCGGTAAGTCCTACTTCACGCATCTTTGCAATGATGGCAGGCAGTTCGTATCTGGCCTTTTCGTCCATTGTATTGAACTCGGTGAGTTGTTTGTTGCTTGTGGAGCTTGTAATTCTTAGACTTGCAGAATGAGCTGAGAAACTGTATAATTCATCTAAGATGGCCGTTTAAGATCCTGTAGATATATGCATTAGAAACCGCGGCCTCGGAACTAAAAAGCTCCGAGGTTATGAGTATGGCGAGAGCCAACACAACACCAACCAATTTGAGTGTGACTCCATATTGCTTTGCCCCATGGATGCATACAGCACGGATTAGTGTAAAGGCCGAGATGAAGTTGCTTAATCATATCTGCACCAATTATAATGTCAGTGAACGATTAAGTCGCACCATCTGGAACAGAAACAGTACTTACTTGTACAGAAGAAGCCGTGGTTTTACTGGAGCCTGCCCTCGAGATGTGAAAGCAAAAGGTGACGCCACACCTTAGATGTAGCTATTATGGCATATATCTGGTCATTCTCACACGAGAGTCATTGTTCAGCCTGAGCCGAAAGCATTCGCTGGAGTCAAACACAGTAAACGAAACCACGAATGATACCGATCATCACGCAGAACTCTGGTGGTACAGCATCAACATACCAGGAAGTGTGTTGGAAGTGGTCAGCTGTGAATAGCCGGTGGTGAATGACAACAACGCAAGATTGAACAGAAGATGTAGCAAAGTCATTGTAAATGCTAAGTATAAGCGAAGTCTGTCGATTCTATCAAGTGCCATCTTTGAATATGGCTACATATCCTCGATATTCTTCAAATACCTACCCTTGAATCCTTGATACTTAGAGTGGGCTGCTTCAGCAAGATAACAGTCTCCGTTCGATGAATCTGAGCCTGATTTCAAGACAACCACGAGTATGAACGGCTATGGGTCGCCAGACATCCTGAGCTAGGCGTCAGTAGTTCTGATTTCTGTGATGAGGCGCAACTCTGGACACTCTCTGAAGCGTCTTGTCTGGCGATTTGACTTCTGGCATGCGGTTTTCGATACTACTCGTATACTTCAAGTACCTACGAATCGATTGCTTCGCCGCCTGAGATCCTCACGAACGGCCTTCCCAGCACGAACAACTACCTACTATTCAGCTGTTTGATTGAAACACCGAGATATATTCTCCCCTACCACAACATAGGGAAACGGCATAGTCTTCTCGTAAGGCTGGAGGTACTGTGATAGATAGCATGGTCATTGAGCCTAGGGCTAGCGCACACCCATGAGATGCCACTGTGGGGTATAGGTTACAGCGGCAGACTTCAATCAAATATCCGGCAATTGTCGATCGATTTGATGAAGCCAGACGCCATCATAAAGTCCGGAACTGAAACCCGCTGCGCATGCGACATTCTTTTTCGCCCTGCGTGCGAGATTTTGGTCCCCTTCCGCGCAAGGAGATCCCAAAATGGAGATATGAGATTAGCCGCCCGTGAGGCTGACAGTTCAGATGATTTCGAATGTGCCCGCCCATTCCACGCAGTATGGGTCGAAAGGGGTCATCGGCATGTGGTTTCATCTTCGTAATTGTATACTGAGTGGTGATAATAGCATGCAACATTCAATTAGATGCTTTTGTTACTAGCAATGGCTTGGCAGTTTTTCAAATAGATGTAAAGACCAGGCTGGATTATGTTATCTGTTTGGTGTGGGACTGCATTTATGTATAGAGAACTTTGGTGAGTCGATTGAAACGCGGGGGTACGTCTGATGTAACATTTTGATACTACTGTACTGTGTCACACAGCATGACTGCGCCCAATTGGCTGTTGCGAGCGTCAAATTGCAGCTCAGCAGGAATTCTCCCTAGCCCACCACATCAGAGGTAAACGAATGAAAAAACACTTATCAACATTTACTGCTGCTTTCAGTCCCGGAAGTGAAAGTGGCGTACATAAACGACCAAATCATACGTTCCTAATCAGTCACCGCGGTACTAATATACAGCGAACATACAGACGCGACGTCTTAAGTATCATCTTAAGCGCTCTCATGGCGCAGCGTATATGTTCTAAACATATATTTAAGGCTGTGCATTAATCCATGGTTACAGCTGCAGATTTTATCTACACAATATAGATGGAGGGTGTCAAAGTCGTTTATGGTGTCGGAGATGGTGCCTCCATTAGCTTACATTTACTACGTCGTTTAGCCCATGGGAGGATTTATGAACTCAAGCAGGAGTGCTTTCTGCGCCTTACGCCTGGCAAGGCTTTCTGTGTCACTTAGTTACCCCCTTTTCCAATAAATATTACGATGTACCCTCGATCTACTATCTTTACATCGAAGATTTCGAGGCTCTGGTGTTTTTTCATAAAAACTTCTAGACTGTGAGACCTCCATTCCCTTCATTTCCAGAGATAGTTTGATTGCAGCGGTCTTTGAAGAGGTCAAAAACATCACTTTATTTGGAGCCTACTCTGAAGCAAGTCTTTGAAAAATAAGCAAGGGGGAATTGCTATCCGATGGCGCACTGCACACCCCATCAGGTCGACGATTATTTCCCTTTGGTAACCGGGCACACGAACGGAGGAAACAACAACAGCGATACTCGAAATGAACGACCGAAACCCAAGAGAAAAAGCATATGGGAACGGGTGGATCTAATTTCCTTTATAACGATATTTCTCGGCTCAGCACTACTATTGCTAGTGTTGCTGCTTCTGGCTTATTTCTGGAAATTATCGATGATGGCAGATACCAACGTGACGGAAGAACCAAATGCAAACTGGGCTCACATCATAAACGCGAGCTGGGGTACAAGACTTGTTACGATATGTGCCACTATAATCGGAACTGTGGTAACTTTTCAAGCAAGTCTAGCCACTGCAATGGTAGCTGGAATTCTCATGGAGACAACTGGCATCCCACTACTGCATGGCCCTTTCTACTCAATCGTTAGGGCGCTTCAAGTTTCTCCTAGCAACTTGTTGACTTCGGTGAACTTCTGGCCTCATAACCTTCTGTCATCTTTCATCTATATACTTGTCATTTCCGAGGTTTTAGTCACTATCGCGTCCCAGTTCTTGTCCACTGTTTTACTGTCTGACTTTGCGGATGGTACCTTTATTCAGATGAATTCTACTCCCGTCAGTATCCTCAACAGTCTGACTTTGGGTTCTAATGCCTTGTGGAAGATACCACCTGCTGCGAGTTGGACATTCGCCGAGCTTTCAGAACCATTCATTGAAGGACCAAACTTCCACGATACCGGGCATACTTATCGAGCACCTATTCCCTTATGGTTAGAATTACAACGAAAAAGATTACGCAAGTTCCATGGCCCAGTATCTGTCATCGACCAGCGAGTCTTCTGCGCAAGTCCGACTTTAATCAACTTAAGTCTCGAAGCTGAAGTTATCTCCGATGTGCGTTTGTCAGGGCAAATATCCATCGACAGCGCATCTTACCCAGCATTACGGGGTACAGGGCCTCAATCCTACGTTAACTTTACCTGTCAGCTACAACAACCTGTTTTATACGTACCAGATACTCCAGGGGTGGACGCAAGCATATGTTTTGCTAACAGTGGGTTAAATTGGCCGGTTCAATTGAAAGATCCTTTGGCCGGATTTATTACAGATGACGAGGCGGGACCACTCAGTTCTGGTACCAAGATGTTCATGATCTTGGATATACTTTCCATATACGCCATTCGGAATGCAGTTGGAGCCAATCATTTACTCCAAACTGTTCGCAATGATGGACCTTGGGCGATTATAACAAACGGTTCAGATGTAGAAGCTATAGGGGTATCAGCCTGTATGACAAATCTGGACTCGCTGACCGTCGTAGCCGATATGCGTAGCCTTTCCGATAACCTAGAACCCGCAATGTTGTGGGATCCCCAAGCTCAAAGCTACAACTCTGAGAACGTCCGGCGCCAACTAGGCGCATCAACAGCACAGGAGAGTTCTAAGGATCGTGGTGTGTTGACACTAGGGCCTCAGTCTCAATGGCAAACCGTCAAAAACAATACATGGTCATTTAGATTTTTTGAATATTCTCTCATAAGCAGCCTAGCCTCGCCTCTGGTTAAGTTCTCCAGTGCTCTAAAGAGGAGCGCGGATCCAGGTGTAGCATTTTCCAAGAGTTTATACTCTGATAGCTGGAGCGCACATCCCATTCATACGAGTGTGTTCATAGACACACTGAACGATACGAAAAGTCCCGCCTTGGCACTTCAAGCTGTGTTAGCAAGAATATGTCAGATGGCATACTATGAAGAACTTGTGAAGCAGAACACTACAGCTGTAGCATCGACTTTGATGGCTTCTTCCGCGTCGATACCAATGCGTTGGACTGGGTTTACCATCGGTACAGCGATTATCGTGGCTCATTTGATCATAGTCACAATTCTGGCGGCTATGTTCATCAAATACACTCACTATTCCTGTATAGGAAGCTACTGGCAAGCCATCTCTCAAGTCATATCGGAGGATACGCGCCCAGTTCTGAAGCAAGCAGATAAGATGAAAGATGATGAGGTTAAAGTTTGGGCAAAACAACAGTCACTCGATGTGAAGAATCTAGCCTTTCTTCGTTATCGACAGGATGGGCGAGTTAGTCTTGGTATATTGGAGCATTGCGAACGATAGGTTCAACCGTGTGACCAAGGGACCTTAGGCTCAATGACCAATTGCTTCGTCAGTAGTAGAACCCTTGGGAGAATCATATAATGAAGCTGCACGTACTTAATGCTCTACCTCCTTGAAATCTAATTATACGAACAAATACTATGAAATACTTGATTGTCCGAAAGGCTCTCCAGCCTGAGCAGACGGCGAGGAGGACTTCCTTCTTTGGACAGAACGTCCCAAGCACAATTAATCCAACCGAACACAGCCCATCCCATCCATCCCCCCAAGCCTCCCCTTCACACCTCCGACAAACTGCAATACATCAACACCAATACCTCCCTCAGAAAGTACACCCAGATACCCATTCGTTACCCTTAAACCAAACCACAGCGATTCACCACTCGGTCTCGAACCGCACTTCTTCACCACCAACCCTCCAGCCATGAACAATGGACTTCAGTAGACTCACTTGCGCCGCCTGCGACGACGACAGGACCAGCAACTTGCTGGTACCATCGACAACAAGACGAGACTTCATCCCATAAATAAATATCCTCTTCTCACTCCAAAACTCTCACCTCAATCACAGTTCCACGTCCACACGTCCACGTCCGCAGACATGACGCTCCGCTGGCTCTCCGAGGGCCACTGCCGTGGAGGCCGATTATTTTCTTGTTCTGCTCATGTATCATGTGCAATTGTTCACTTCCACTTCCACTTCCACATCCAACTAAAATAAAAGTCCGTAAATACCAAACCCATCTAACCGACTTCATTATCCCACGTACGTACCTACCACTCACGGAATGGAAAAGTCACCAGACGGGCTGTATGGTATCATCTGACCTCCAGCGCTCACCCGCCCTACCAGACCAGTCATAGCAGAACACCGAGTACTATGCTGTGGATCCAAACCAGTCAATGATGTGATTCTGAAACATATCAACCATAAACCATCACGAAGAAACAGAACCCGTGTTTGTAAGCAAAAGCTCCTCACAATGCACCTTAGGTATCCCCAGCCACACCCCAGCCAACCAAGCCAAACCAAACAATGACGGCATGCGTCAGCAACACACAGACACGGATAGAGACCCCGACAAACCAAACTGCACCCGCAGCCCGAAAAACCATCCGATGTTTTCCCATCTCCCATCTCGCGCTCGGCACCGATCTGGCTGGGGCTGCGCCGAGCGCGGGAATACTCGGCTATATGAGTGTGGTGTGGTCTGGATGCATGGGGGCTAAAAATAGGTTTCGTTCGTACAGACGAATGAAACAAACACGAGAGGAAACATACTCGGGATAGGATTTGGAAGACACGAAGATGATGCTTTACGAACGAACGAATGAAGTATTTCTTCGATTCACGGCTGTTAGAGTACGAAGTAGTATCGTGTCGTGTTATCTTTTTTTATTTATCTGGTGATTTTTATTTACGAGGGATAGGCTATTGTGTTTATCCATCGTATCTGCAGCACTCGGGAGGGGTTAGGGTTTTGTGTGCAGGATTACTTGCTATTCGTACTGTCTCTCTTTGATTCTCTGTCGGAGTTTTATCATCAACGACACGAGCGAGTGAGCGACGGAATGATCAGCGCCACTGGAAAAGATAGAGAAAGGAAGAAAAGAGGTCGAAGATAGGAAGTATTGAAGCCAGCCAGCGGCGGTTATCTATAAAGTACAAACTGATCAATTGATCGACCTTTAACAGGTATTCACAAAACCTGCATATTTTATACCCTTAATTCATTGGCCACTCACTCACAATAATTGGGTTTATCCTGGGGATACGAAGCTTTATGCAGAACAAGCTTTTCCTCCCTCGGAGATGCATTGTCCCGGGGGGTGAGAGCTTCGTATTGTATGTCAGATGATTTTATTGATGTGTTCGTATCTTCGATTTTGTACGGTTTTTGAGATATGTTGAAGATTGAGGATATATTTAGGTACGGATGTTGAGTCGAATCGAGTAGTGGGTGAGGTATTGCCCGTAATGTGCAAATGCACCAGATACGGAAAGCC
>Ga0181471_100543_pt1 | contig 11648 bp, 14 predicted proteins | sample InSIn5gowninarea_FD_119083 | JGI IMG/M metagenome (GOLD analysis project Ga0181471, IMG submission 119083) | Clean room microbial communities from NASA Spacecraft Assembly Facility at Jet Propulsion Laboratory, Pasadena, California, USA -... ...
CCATGTTTCCAATAGCTTCTCATTCGGCCCCCTCATTGCCGGGCCCCTTAGCGAGATATATGGTCGAAGACCAGTTCTCATTGTTGGTAACATCATTCTCACAGCGTGCCAACTTGGCTGTGCTTTATCTCCAAACCTTGGATCTGTCATCACTTTCCGCTTTCTCGGTGGTATTGGTGGATGCGCCAGCATGTCTCTTGCTAGCGGCGTCATGGCTGATCTGTTCGCGATTCAACAGCGTGGCTTCGCGAACGGGATCTCTATGCTTGCACAAGCGCTGGGGGCTGGCTTTGCGCCTGTGCTTGGAGGATTTATAGCCCAACAATTGGCATGGAGATGGGCGTACTGGATTCTGTTGATTGGATGCGGGGCCCTAACGGTGATGCATTGGATACTGGGGGAAGAGAGCAACGCAGCAGTACTAATGCGACGTAAGACAGCGCAACAACGAAAAGCTATTGGAAACATGGAGTTGAGAAGCGCATATGACAAGGACATTGATCCTGCGCTGTTAACGACCAAAGCAGTCTTGATGACTGGCATTGCTCGACCCTTTCGGATTATGTACTCATCACCGGTGCTTCAACTCACAGCACTTCACCAATGCATCATCTTCGGCACATTCTTCCTACTTGTGTCAACAATGGCCGACCTCTTCATGAACACATATGAATGGGACGTGCAAACGAGCGGACTCGCATATCTTGGAATTCCCATTGGGTTCATTATCGGATCATTGATCGTTGTCAGAACCTCGGATGCCTTGGTCATACACCTCACTCACCGAAACAACGGCGTATTTGAGCCAGAATTTCGGCTTCCACCGGCGATCTTCTATGGACTCCTTGCGCCAATCGGCCTCTTCTGGTACGGCTGGTCCGCGGAAAAGCACAAGCATTGGATTCAACCAGCTCTAGCAATAGTACCATTTGCCGTCGGAGATTCTGGAGTCTTCAACAGCGTACAAACCTACTTCATTGATGCTACGGGCCAGTACGCAGCCTCAGCCTCAGCGACTTTCCTCGCAGCGAGGTGTCTATTCGCAGTGCTCTTACCTCTTGCGGCGCCTACAATGTATGCAAGACTAGGCCTTGGCTGGGGTAACTCTATCTTGGGTTTTATCTCGATTGCAATGATTCCTATACCATTCTTTATCTATCGTTACGGTGCAAGACTAAGAAAGAAATTTCCCATACGCGTGGATGGACGTGCACCGTCTACCAATGGTCCAAGAGTTTCCGTCTGACTGGGCTATTTTCGACTTGAGAGGCCATAACGTGGGCAAGGCCATCTTTTGTGACCTTTGCCGCCGGTATGGACTCCGAGCGCCAAGGCTGCTGGAGAGAACACTCGATACGGACATGAAATGGTCAGCCTAGAGAGCCTCCGCCTTTTTGCAAGTGAGAGGATGCATCTTGCTCGAGAGTTTGAGCGCTGGGTCTGGTCCCATTGCCCACGGTAGATGATCGTGATGAGCGATCCACATGAAGAAGGTTGTCCCCCGATCACGTGAAGGTCACGCAATCCCTAAGCGAGCTTCCCCTGGATCAAGGCACCCGGGAGGTGAAATCTCACCTAAGCGGATTATACGTTGTACTTGTTGCGTACCAATAAGGAGACTATCTATCCAATCCATGGTCTCCAGCTTTAAGGTTAGCAGCAGGAAGGCCCTCACAAAGTCTTCATTTTCACTGCCTACCTAGCAAGCGCCAGACTGCCTTAACTAGTTGACCTTTGCGGCACAGCACTCTTGGACCAAGGACACCAACGACGAAACTTCAAGCACTTCGACATGCCCCCTTACCAACCAAAATAACCTTTCAAGGACTAGCATAAGCAGATATCTTCTCAGGTCCCAGTTCATCGAACCATCAGGTCTGAAACACTTGAACAGGTCTCTTCGCAATCAACCTGTGAATGACTCACCAAGTAAGGCTCGGAAAAGAGGCGCCGGGGCCAGACCAACGGTCTTCCAAGCGCCACCACTTCTGGACTTCCTCATTTGCGTCGCACCGGGTCAGGAATAGTACTGCGCCGTTTCAGATTGACGCCGAAGGCTCTGCGGGTGGCCTTGTAGGGCTGTTGTCCTCAGGCTGCTGTGCTTAAACCTCGAGGGGATGTACCTACAGGTGCAGTTTGTAGGTCGAACGCGTCAGAATGTCGTAGAGAGGTACGTTCGCTTGTATAGGCCGTAGACGCTGGCGGGGTCTGCTGGACTGGTCGGGACCCTTTGCACCGCGGACTGTTTGAGATTTGGTCGAGATGCGGATCGTGGGATAGGTACATGTCAAGTGACTTGTGCTTTACATGTGAATCAGGTGCTTTGGGATATTTTGCAGGGCCAAATCGCTCTCCTTTGCGTGCTCAATTTGTCGATTTTGTTGGAAGGACTTGGGGTTCGTTGGAGATTTTTACGCCATCGGTTTGAACGACCGTATCTTCGTATAATGAATTCAGAACATTTCGAGTTCTCTACGTCTCCACATGCGACGTCATTTACACCTCTTTGTAAACCTGTTGGGGTTTTGGTCAATCGACTTATCGAGGCTGTGGTCACAGGCTGCAAGGCCGGTCACAGCAGGCGGTGCAGGCCACTCAGCGTCTCACCCCAAGCGAGCATATCCACTACCCCACGGGCCATACTGAAGTCGACCTCGTTCTCCCCGTTTTTTCCTTTGGAATTGCAGTCTATAAGACGCTCTTCTCCCAGATCATCATTAAGTCTTTCCTAGATCAGTCTTCTAATCAGTTCTCGTCCTACTCTAATACTTCTTACTTGCTTTGATAGCAATTAATACAGCTTTTCTTTGATTTCTGGTCCAGATCGCGTTACTACACTTTCACTTAATAATCTCACCTAATAATTCCAGCGCCTTTAGTCCCTGCACCAGCATATCTCACACTTTCAACTTCCAAGAGCATCAGCAAAATGGCTACCATCGCCTCCCCGAACCCACTGCCCTCATTCACACGCTCCCGCGAACTCCGCAGCACGATATTCAAACGACCAATGCCCCTCAAATCGCGCACCACCACCACCATCAACTCCTCCTCCTCCTCCTCCTCAAAATACCTCTCCATCCCATCAACCTCCCTAGTCACATCCTCCTACAAAGGCATGCGCCGCGCCATCAAGATTGCGCACCGCCAGAAGCGCTGCATTGGCAGTCCAGACAGTCCGCGCATCGGTGTCGAGGACCTCCAGAAATTCGCCGAGCAGTATGGCATCCCGCTTCCGAATGTCTGTGAGGAAGCCGTGCATGATACGTTCTCAATCCAGATTGCCGTGCCGAAGGAGAGGGGGGTGGTAGTGGTGGAAAGTGAAAGAGGTTTGAGGGCTTGATGGATTTGGGTAGAATGCTCTATAGGGAATTGGGGAGGTCCTGATGCTTGGTTTGGTCATACGTTGGATACCTGGCATCTTTGGTATTGTTTGGAACCAAGTGATATCCTGGCGTTACAAGGCGGAACGCATGGATTTAGGCGCTGTGGCGCTTCCTTTCGACTTTTGAACCTTTCGACAAAGCGTGGCCTTTTGGCATGGCATTGCGTGGTTTCTGGCATTAGCGAGCAGCATCTGGTTGATTGCTTTGTATCTGCAGGTGGGGAAGCTCAGCTTTGAAGACCTGACCGAAATTGTGTTTTCAGTGCCAGGATCTGTGAAGCACAGTTGGCATGGAATGCTTCGGGCTTGAATTTGTAGCATGACTGCACTGAGGAAATGCCCACGTACCTGCTTTCGCTGGAATCTGAAGCTCGAGCATGCGGGAACATGGAGAGAGTTGCAATGCTGTAAAGGGGTATGCCACATGGCGCGTAGACTGGTCCTCTACATATAAATCATAAAGACCTTACCATTCCTTTGCATGATGCTGCGGTGCGCTTCAATGATCCAACTTCTTCTCCACACCGTTCATTGTAATGGTAAGATCTCTTTTGGTGCTTCCAGCTTAGATATGATATAATACTGTGGAGTCGACCGAAACAAGCTAGTCATAGAGATCAGCTCGTAAGTAGGCAAGTGCCTCTTCAGCCCTACACGTAACCAAAGCCCCCACGTTCTTCCAGGCACAGCACAGCCGGTTGATCCTTGTCTCTGAACCCGAGCCATGTGGCTCTATTGAAATATGATTCCGGTATATATAGTGCTACATAGTTTTTTAGGCTTGGGTACTTTGTACAAATCTGCTCTTACCCTCCCCTAACCTTCTCTGCTCTCTTCTGATCTCCTCAAGTCACGCTCGTCGCCCAAACACTTCTCCGCCCTCCACACCAATTCACTCCTACCAACGCCCTGCCCCAGCAGAGGCCTTGCATCTGTCCTGTACATGCACAGCAGTGCTCGCCAAACTTTCCAGGGTGGCCTCTTACCCCTGGTCCATTTTCGACCAGCGGTGGTGAAAGCAGAGGTCAGGTAGAGCCGGGGTTTGGGACGGCGGCTATTATTTGGCCGCAATGCTCACGCTGCGTTCTTCAAGCACCAATTATTCCAGCTCTGCTGACAGGAGGCTTCAGTTGGTCTGACTGAGACTAGGCAACTACGGAAACCACGCCTCCAAAAGTCATCATCTCCTTCCTACTTGCGTTTCGATAATGATGCTATGCCCTCTTTGAAACAGCTTCTTCCCTTGCGAAGTCTAGTGTGTCCTGTCCATCAGCAATCAAGACCGTTCCTCATGACACGACAAGGTATGTCTCATTCCTGAGAACAGCGAGGATGTCATGGTTGTAGGGTGATGTTGGGGTCTGTAGGATTCGGTCTCGGGTCTGCAGGATTCGGTCTCGGGTCTGCAGGATTCGGGCTACCGGAGCTTGGGTTCCAGAAAGTGACCCTTATATATACTATGTAGGGGCTCTATAAGCAGTCTTTCTTTTCCTTCTGTTGACATATTTATCATATTGTAGCGATTACTTCAGGTTTCCTCCCTCCACACACCAGATTTCATCATTATCTAGTATTAGTACTATCAGGATTCTTAAAAGCTATTGACTGACGACCTACTATATTCAAGTCACATTTATTACAAGGGTTCAATTCCAAAAGAGAGAAGAACCAAGGATGTTTTGTCTATTTGGGATGACTCGGGATTCAAATCGCAAAACACTAAGAGATGGACACAAATCACAGGCTTCAATATATGCGCCGAATCATCCCAATCATACAAGTCAATTAGGGAAGAGATTAAATGCAGACGATCCCCCGTTTATTACACGACCCCCTTCAAAAATCATAATAGAAGCTATGTATCAAAACCCAGAGTTTTTCCCGACTTCACAGGTCGAATATAGTGGAATAAGGACTAAATTTAGGCCTCCACATCAACGAAGCTCTACGAGGTCCAGATCATCATCGTCTGCGAGCTCTGCCACTGTTCGACCATCTTCACGCTCGAATATCCCGCTATCGACCCGCTTGGTATTGGATAGTCGACGTGGGTCCAGTGAGATGATTAGCAATACCGCAACGCCCTTTGCGAGTGTTGACATGCTATCTGTTCCTCCAGCAGTCGCCCCAGCAATGGAAAGAGCTCGTGCTTCACAGGGGTCAGTACCCATGAGAAGGACTCTAAGCGCACCATTGCAATCTTTAGGACTGCCTAATGTTCCAGCAAACAACCCCGATGCATACCGCCTTCCGCCCAAGCCTCCAAATTTACAAGCACGTCTCAGTGCGACCAATGATCCTCCCCTACAAAACAGGCGACCAAGGAGGCAATCTCGAACCAATATAGGTCGTCCAGGCCAGCGTCAAATTCCACCTCCCCCACTTCAACATATCCCTGCGACAGAAATTAATCTGGACTTTCTCGACCTCAATACTGCAACGCAGCCAGAACAAGCAGTGACTCGGTCTCGAGTCGTTCCCGAAGACGATCCTGTTCAGGCGTGGTTGGATGCACAAGCGAACCAAGACTTCATTGGGAGGAGCAATTGATGTCGAAATTGTCTTCGACTGTCGTAAGCTCAGTGGTGGACTTATATAACAAAACTCTATTTGGCCATAAAAGGAGACCTTGGCAAATTAGGCGTAAAGGCGAGGAGGCGTCTGCGACTTTTAGCGGGAAGGGATCAAGGTGCTTGGAAGTTGGTACGGAATATAACTTATCAGAAAATATACGGAATTTCGAGGTGTGCACACATTCAAGGTGCTTGAAGTCAAAGTACTTGTTTGGCTTTCCACCAAGTAGGGTTTCCGCGCCATGCAAAGATGGACGTTGGCTGATATTCATATATCAATTGCTGAGCAATTGTCTGAGGAAACTCAAAGTATTTGTACAATAGTCCTACACGATTCAGGCTACATATACATCCGAATATAGCCCTTTCCAGCTTATGGCACAATGCTGAGACTCCACGTTCTTTACCGGATTTAATGCTCTGGTTCCTAGTGCATGAGCATAGCGATCAGTGCGCCACTAACACCACTGACTACCCAGGCGAAGATAGGAGCCTCCAGGCCGCTTGAAGATCTGGTGCCTCCAGAAACCTGCGAGGGTAAGGATAAAGCGCTACTGATACTTGACGACGCCAAGCTCCTCGCAGACACACTGGAAGAGCCGGAGCCGCTTTTGCCAAGCAGGTCCGCCCCCGAAGTGATCGTGATGACAGACTGAGTGAGAATTGAAGGAAAGGCTGGACCAGAAGTTGACGTAAAGTTGAAGGACGAGCCCGAGACAGCATTGCCAAGGGTTGCAGAACATGTGCCTTCAGTAGTCCCTGTATACGTGCAGTCGATTGTTTGTTCGATGGTGGTAGCGTCCCCAAGTACACTTGGGGCGCCTCTAAAGAAGACTGTGACGCCGCCAGATTTTGTGTAGTCGATGTGAAGGGTATTAGTACCCTCAGTGAGCGTGACTGTGGTGGGGCCTTGCTTTAAATGAAGTGAGAGGGCGCCTACTAAGGGACAATCGCTTGGGTTTGTATCCTGACAGCCAAGGGCCCAGATAGTTTGTGATGGGTTGACAGAAATGACCCCACCATTGAGGTTTCCAGGAATGCCTGAAGCGTCGAGGAAGTTGATGGTAGCTGTTGTTTGTGAAGCTGCGTTGCTGGATGAAGATGTTGAAGCGGTTGTAGAGCTAGCAGTTTGGGCAAAACCATGGCTTGCCAGAAGAGACGCTGTCAAAATTATTGGAAACAACATCATGGAGGGATCTCTGAACTGTGACTGAGGTTTGATCTTCTGTGTATGGAGACAGGGTCCGACGACTTTGATAATCTGAGCTGTTATGCAAGCGCTAAACTTGTGATGCATCGTGCGGCGGGAATTCTAGAACTATATACGGAGCTAGGGGCTGAGCATGCTGAGGTGGCCGATTCCAAGTGTTATTGGACCAATATTCCACTTACGTTTGAGAACTCGTGTACATAGAAGCACTGGATTAGGCCTGGATGGAGATGAGAGTTTGTAGTCGTGTAACCCTTTCAAACCCCCACTTCCCTATAATGATCAAGCCCGCGTTGGCTGGTGAAAGACGCCGCAACGACAGGGGCAGGCAACAGCCTACAGATCCGTCCATGGCGTACCAGGTCATCGTCTGCCCGGATGCTTTAGCCGGAGCCCATAACACTGGGCTCGGCTGTACGGATATGGCTTGAGGCTAGACGTTCCCGCATTCTCTTGGAAATCGATCATTCTTTCACTGCTATCTTGACATATGGACGCTCATTTGCTTAATAATTGGTGGGTTCGGTTTGCACGCTTGTCTATCTACTAGACTATTATGTTAGAGGTTACCTGTGTCAAGCGAGGGATATTATCTATCCAGCCATCCTTCGCCAATGTTATTTAAACATCGCTTACAAGCAGCTCTAGACGAGTTTGATCAGTAATGTCTAGTATGCTCGTATCTGGGAATTCATGTTCTTACCGTTGGTCGTGTTCCAACCAGGTATCGTCATGCAGGCTTCATAGCTTATAGGAGGTAGTAGTTCAGCTCTAGGTATTTGCTCATGAATAGTGCCACCGCTATACGAGTTTCTGATCCCTAATTCATGATTATTTTGGCGCGTTTGTTCAAGATCCTGAGCTTGGAACACGTTAAGTTCTTCATAGTCATGATTGTAGATATAGACCTCTTACGAAGACTGCTTACCATCCATCGTACCCAAAGCCAATGTTTGGACTATCTTGAATCCAATAGCTATTGATATCCGCCGATTATGCCAAAGACTACCGCGAACGTCCTTCACAATACCACATAGCCAAGCATCACACCTAATCCTACCTTAGTTGAATGCCACGCTCCCTTACGTCCAATAAAAGTAAAGAACACCTTTCTTATCTTGAAGGTCTGAATGGTTAGTGACATGAAGTTGCTCATATTTCTAGCTTCATCAACTTTGAGTTAGCCCATCGTAAGACTAGATCATCTCAACCTCATGATTGGCCCCTTCAAGAAGATTGAGAATGATACTCCAACTCAATAACGTGATATCTGGCCCAAGGCTCTTTTGGTGGAGGCGGTTATGGTCGCCAGACCACGGGCTTCTGACTCAGACACTTGAGTGTGAGCCTTGTTGCAGACCTGATACCTCGTCATCGGCCAATTAAGCAACCTCCAAGACTTATGGTCTCCAGGCCCTGACCTTCTGACCTAGACGTTTCAGTCTGGGCCTTGTTTCAAACCTGACAAATCGTCATCGGCCCATCAAACGACCTCCAAGTGGGGAGGAAAGATGCGTCAAGGCAAGCCGAAGTTCCTATATAAACTTTGCTTTTTCCTAAGGAAGTGGCCTCCTGGAGAATACCAAGCACACATTGTTTTGAACCTTTACCCAAGAAATTGCAACCTACAATCAAAACTGATTCCAGGTATACCTAAATCATTTTCTTCTCGTTATTTCTAGTCAGTAGCTCCTTTGATGTATTGAAGGACTGGAAGCCTTTCTCTTTCTGCGTTTTTGCTGCAATACGAATATACTACGCCCGTTTCAACATCAAGCATTTTCACCATGTCAGAACAGCAGCATCGACGGCGGCCAGCTCGAGCTCCTCGCTCTGGCTCAGAAAGTCCTTCTCGAGACCCTCGATCTAGATCAGAAAGTCCTTCCCGAGACTCTGGATATGGCTCAGCAAGTTCTTCTCGAACCTATCGAGTACGCTTAGAAAGTCCTCCCCGAGCCTCTCGATCTAGCTGTCCTTCTCCCAGCGTTGTGAATCCTTTGAGCATTGTCGATCCCTCAATGGTCCAAGCGATGAGACAATTCAGGGACCAGCTCGCACAACATTGGGATGGTTTTTTGAGATCTAGCCATTCCGAGCGGAGATATGTTATGGGTCGGATTGGTATGAACGTTAGTCGAATCATCGGGTTGTCTCCAATCGAGGTCGTGCGAGCACGGGCAATGATAGAGCTTCATCAGATTGAAACTAAGCAGCTTGCAGAGGGTTTCAGCGAGATTACACGTAATCATTGTGGCTTTGTCATCGATGAAAAGCCTGGCACGAGCTCATTGCGACGCAGAATAACCACTAACCTCACCACCATCCAGAGATATTTCCTCCTGTACCGACAACACGGATCGCGTGCCCAAACAATTCAAGAATTCATAGACCGCGGCGTCGAAGTCCACGTCTCTCATGCTCAATCAAACCATCCGGCGTCCCAGCAGTGGATTACAGACAGAAACAAAGCTTACACAGCTTTCGTTCGTCTGAGAGGACTCACAGCGAACACTCCCTATCGCCAGAGGCTTGACATAGGGGATGCATTTTTAAGTGAGTTACGAAGCTTGCCCGAAGAACACCAAGATTGGTTATTCGATATTCGGACACAGGTTCCGGCGAAACTTGCACTTTATGACGCAGCACTTTTTGACGTAGCTGATCGAGTACGACCTCGCAGCAGATCTAGATCAAGAGCATCTGGGGATTCGCGAAGTTCGCGAAGTTCGCGAAGTTCGTGAAGTACAATTCGTAGTAAGTAACTTACGGGCTTCTATATTATCAGAAGATTAATAGGGTAACAGGTCTATGTTACATTAATGTACTAAGTCCGCCCGTCTATAGATATGGCCCTAAATGTAGCTGATAGCACCACGACTATTGAACTATGAGGTTGTGTTAGAGTAATATTGGGGAAAGTGGAGGTGATGTTTGAATATCCAAGGCAGTATTTGTATGTAATAGTAATGTTTGGGCGTTAAGGCGTTTCTCTAGTTTGTTAAGGTAGTTTCTAGATATGAAAGGATTATAATAGTAGAGATGAAGACAAGCAGATATGATCATCACAGGAATTAAGCAAAAATAATGCAATAAAGTTTTGAGTAACTACTTTTCTATCTCTTCTTTACACCGAGGACTCCGAAATATCTCAACGTGGACTTAAGAGGACCCAAAAAGAAAAACAAAAAATAGCTGCACTCACGGTTTCCCTAATGCTTTAACAGCCGGTCGCTTAACCTTAACAGTCTCCTCCTCTCCTCTCCTCCTCCCATCCTAATCGTTACAAACTCTACACTTTCTTAAGCTTTTACTCCCTACTCTACTTCACCGGAACAAACTGTTTTCTATACTATCCTTATCTAGCACTGTAATAACAAGACCTACAGCATACTGGATTCACACCCTGAGCTTCACTGACTTTGAAAGTCCATGAAAGTATCTACCGTTCCTATTCTAGCAAGCCTCCTAAAGGGTTTTGCATTACTGCGCCCACCCTTCGCGTCACTCCACACTTTTGGCGCAAGGGACCTCGCTTATTATTTAGTATGTCGCAAGGCGGTGGCAGATCTCGCTTACGATGTCGCAAGGCGGTAGCAGATGCTCGCTTACGATCTCGCCAAACTTTAGGATGTCGCAAGGCGGTGGCAGAACCTCGCTTACGATGTCGCAAGGTGGTGGCAGAACCTCGCTTACGATGTCGCAAGGCGGTGGCAGAACCTCGCTTACGATGTAGCCACTCTTTAGGATGGCGCAAGGTGGTGGTTTTGCGACTGTGAGCAGCCAATGTTCTGCGTTACTACGCAAAAGAAGGAGACAGACAGAGGGCCGGGCAAAAAATTATGCTTTGGATCACAGAAAAAGCCGAGCCGAATAACGTAGATACGAGATCAGGGGGTGGATAATTAATATCGGATATGAGGCGGTGTATTATTACGCATCTAGGCATATATATAATACAGCCTACAAGTAAGGAAATCAAACCCAGAAGAAGTTAGGACTTTCTCCGATACACATACACAATGCAGGTCAAAGATTTTGTAATACATATCTATTCGCTGAACCCCACTCGGAGCTATCTAGGACTGCAAGTGCCCTTACTATGCTATGCCACGCTATGCTATGCTATCCCACGCTATACCGCTGTGATTTACAATCAACAATCCTCAATCAACAATCCTCATACCTCACAACCACACACCATACTCCACGCAATACACCACATAATGCATTACTTCCGTCTGTCCCATCCATCCCCCTAATCACACCATACCTCACTCACTCACTCACCAACTTATTCACTCACTGACTCACAGCAAGAACACCGACCTCACCACATCCCACCACCCCCAGCCGCCTTCCTCCTTTTGTCTGTCTCTCTGCCTCTGCCTCTCTTCCTCCCGCACATGAGCACGATATTCCATCTCCGCTCTGGTCATGATTTCCCTCTCCGTATTTCTCATGCATGGTGATAGTGACGGTG
>Ga0181471_100545_pt1 | contig 11635 bp, 8 predicted proteins | sample InSIn5gowninarea_FD_119083 | JGI IMG/M metagenome (GOLD analysis project Ga0181471, IMG submission 119083) | Clean room microbial communities from NASA Spacecraft Assembly Facility at Jet Propulsion Laboratory, Pasadena, California, USA -... ...
GTGATAAAGTGGCAACAGGGCTGTCGCGATTTCAGAACTACTGAGAGTTTGTGGCAGACTAATGCTGAGCAATTGAAAGGTACTGGGTTTGGCTGCCATCTTTGCTGATGTGAGGTGGGCCTAATTAATGTTATGGTTGGTAGCGGTGCCGATGGTGTTATAGGATGTGCGAAGCGGTGGAGATGGTCGCAGACCTTTGAGGTGCTGAGGTTGCTAGGGCTCTCTGAGTGCGCTGGTAATCCAAGCTAGGCTTGCTAACAAACACCAAAGTTTATCTTTGCTGACGTAAGGTGATTTAGTAGTGAGTTTCAGCTAAAGGTGTTACTTTTAAGAAGAAAGAAATGCGCCTGTGCGCTCAGAAGTATTGTTGCTTTCATGACGGGGTTTGTGACTCCAATCCAGCCGCGCGTGTGACATAGACTTTGGAATAAGCTTCAATCGAGCTTTGTCGTATACTGCTTCTGTCGAGAAGGTTGATGAGACATGACAAAAGTCGAAGAAAAACGCGTAAGGTGTTTGCTCGTATTATTAAGGCAAGGTAGCAATAGCAATAAGGAGAATGATACAAAGAAGTCGGTCGCAGGACGATTGATGCTCATCAACAACATCACAAGAGCAACTGATTGCCTTCACATGGCGCTGACATACTGCCTGCGAAGGGTTGCATGTTATCACAGACATGCGAGACAAGACAGATTCGAGCTATCTTAAAATTGAGGCAATGTGTTGGATTTTAGGTGTCGAAATGTGCAACCTCGGCCTTAGCCAGCCTTGTCGGCATTGCCCGCTACACGTGATCTAGTGGCGACAAGAGCCAACTAAGAGCTGCGTGGCAGCAGCCCATCAGAGTTCCCGACAATCACGGTATGAGGATTCAATTACCTCTGCATTGGGAGCTTCAAGCCCAGGACGAAAAGAAGACATGGTTTGCAGTTCAAGTTCGTCACACAAGCCTTTTTCGCGCGCGACGATCAATAGACTAATCCCAATAAGCTTAAAGCTAAAACTGGCAGATCTTGGCGATCCAGGCTGTGACGATGATGTATTGGGGATCAGGTACGTAGATTCCCCGCCCCATTTCGCACTCTTAAATACCAACGCACTCCGTAACAACATCATAAATCTTGCACGAAACCCTCTGAAGCATCGTTCCGCAGCTACCACCCAACCCTGTCACCTGCACATTCTATTTCAACTCCTCCTTTTAAGCCGCAATCATGGCCGCAGTCGCCTCACGCCCCGTCGACTTATCAAAACAGCATCGCAATTCCCATACACCAGCAATCAGCGACGAGCTACCCACCTCGTCCATCATCGCGCAATGCGACGAGATCCAAGTATTCGACTCCCAAAACAACGCCACATCCTTCGGCGACCTATACAAAGACACAAGAGGCAAAGTACTCATAGTATTCATCCGTCACTTCTATTGCGGCGTAAGTCCATCCACTTCCTCTCCCTCTCCCCTCCATATCATCCAGCACCACGTCCTAACATTCACTAAGCTCTGCCAACAATACCTCCGCACCCTCGCCACCACCTTCCCACCCACCTCAACCCCCTTCAAAACAATAATAATAGGCCACGGCTCCACAAGCGTAATGCCCTCCTACATCCAAACAACATCCTGTCCCTTCCCCATCTACACCGAACCCTCGCGGCAACTCTACAACCTGTTAGGTATGACGGCAAACATAGGCATGGGCTCGACGCGGCCGCAATACCAGACGCAGAGTACGATGAGCACGATTGTGAGCAGTCTTGTGGGCGAGCTGAAGGCGGGGACGAAGATATTTAGTGGTGGGGATTATAGTCTGAATGGTGGGGAGTGGGTGTTTGAGGGTGGGAGGGTGGTTTGGGGACATCGGATGAGGAATACGAGAGATCATGCGGAGGTGGGGGTTTTGAGGGAGGTGTTGGGGGAGGTGTCGTAGTGGTGATATTTTCGGCAGATGGTGGAGTGCTGGATGAGCATGTTTAATTTGAGCCATTCGAGCAGAGGAGATCGAAGAGAACATATATAATAATATAATAGCCCGTCTCGGACATCCCGACGTTCACAAGGGTTAGGTCCAAAAAGTCCATCAAACCTTCCCGTCGACTCTACTACAATCCCATTGCTTATCCTTCTCTTCCTGTACACACACATCGCGAAAATGGCAAAGAAAGGTACCCCATCCCTTCCTCATACCTCTCGTCCCTCCCACCCTGTCCTCGTCCAGCGCCATCATCACCACCCCACCACTCCACCATACCAATCCAACTCCTCACAAAGATCGCTATCCTAACACACCACAGCAAAATCCCGCACGATAGCCGTTCGCCTAATCTCCATGGCCATGACCGGCTACTACCGCACTTTCGTCCGACCGAGAGCGCATCGACCGCTGAGCATGATGAAGTATGATCCTGTTGGTAGGTGTATTTTTTGATTCGGGATATGAGACAGAAGAGTGCTGGCGGAGCGACAACAGTGGGAAAGTTGGAAGGGGATGGGAACCGCTGGGAGGAAGAGCAGGAAATGTGGACTTAAGATGTGAACAGTGACAAGAAAGAGAAGATTGGATGAGGCAAGCGCGGACAAGAGGCATGGAACTTGACAAAATCAGTGGCGAGTTGAGGCGAGATGAGCAATGCATTCATAGCAAGAAAAGCGCTCGAAAGGGCAAGCTACCAGGGCCAACAGATGGAGGCGCAATAAACCAATCAAGAGGCATACACAAGAAACTTGGAATGTGTGGACGACAGTGTTGAAGGGATAAAAGAGCAACCAGCGCATGAAAAAGCCAAACATCAAGACTGCCGAGCTTATGCTAACATAGCGCTCTTCCAACAGTAAAGCGACAAGTTCTATTCCTCGAGCAAAAGAGAAAGGGCGGTAAATGATTCACGACAAAGAAGAGCATGCAGATAGAAGGACCAACACGATGCAAGAAGGCAAGCGCATACGAGAGTGTAGAAGTAGGAGGTTCAATATGAAGGAACAGAGTCTGTATCAAGGCGCGGAATGTGAGATTGCTGGACTCTGACTGCGCGGACGAGGACGTCCGGAGTGGAAAGGTTGTTATGGTGTGTATCATGGCAAATCAGCGTACCACATCGTAAAGAGGAGAGCATGTCTACATAAGCATGGCAAGGCGTTCCGGCTACAATGGCGCAAAGCATATTGAGACTTGGTAAATGATCATTACGATTTGGTCGATCTGGCCCAAGTTGTGCAGAAGTCGTGACTTGGGTACAGGTAATGAGGGCAAGAAAGCAAAACAGTGCCATTGTATCAATACTGTCTCTAAATTTATCAATGAGATGCACCTTTAACTCAGTCTATCCTCCACGTCATAAAGCCATCTTTGAGGAACTACTGCGATACCATGCAAATTCTAGCAAATACACGAAAACCATACGACATTAGAGAGCGAAAGAGCGAAAAGCTACGAGGCGTTCTCCGTCCAGTAGCAAGGTTGAGCCAAAAGTGATGCCGATGGTAACTGGTCATTGTTATGACCGGTTGCATGGTGATCTGACAAGATCTATTCCATGCCTGTGCGCAAATCATAGCTCGAGGCTGCAAAGGTCAGTGAATGTTGCGTGCCAAAGGTTGGGACTTTTTCCTACTTACTGTGGGTGGTAACTCTAGTAGTTGAAGATCTGCTTAGAGGTTGTGATGTGGCAGGAGTTGAGCTGCGCACTTTCGACATAGCTTTGACGGCTGGTCTCTGTCCAGCTTGAGATGACTTTGCGGTCTTCCTGCCGCTCGCCGTCCGCTGAGGAGCCCTCGCAGGCGTATTGGGTGACTGTGACTGAAGGCTGGAAGTGGGTCTTCCTTGCGATCCGATAGAGGTTCCCGAATCTTGAGTGGATTTGTGGCGCTTGTCAGAAGATGCAGGAGCCTCTGAAGGCTTGCGCTTCAAGCTCGGCTTCAGTTGCTGCGGGGGAGTTGCCTGGAACTCGTAAGAGTAGGCATCCTTGTTGGCATTGAATTGAGTGTTCTGAGTTTGGAATTGAGATGAACTTCTCTGGGTGCTTTGAGTCTGGGACGATGAAGGGAGCGGATTGCTTTCAGTGAATTGCACATAAGGAGTCCTTGGGGTAAGCTTGTTACCCGTGTTCGATCGTGGTCTCTCCATGTTTGCGCTCTGTCTTGGCCCGGCCCTAGATCCTCCACTTAATGGAGTCACTGCCGGGTTGCTCTCGTGCCTGACGCCAGGCATGGCAAACTCATTGGGACCTGATGACCTGCGTTGCTGGGAGCGTGATGCTGGTGGCGTTGGATCATCACGTGGAGACGACAGTGGTGTCGATGACTGATGAACACGATTGTTGTTCTCTCCGAATGTTCTTGGTGGCACAAAAATTGATTGTGTTTCTGTGACTGGCTGCCGTGAGCTCTCCAATGCTTCTGGTGCGAAGTCTGGGAGGTCGTCGAACGTTCCACCGGGAGATTCATCGCGAGTGTTGGTACTCCGTTGAGTCAATCGCTGAGAATCAACAACTTGTATTCTAGGTTGGCTGGCTACCTGTTGGGTAGTAGCCTTGTCCGCTGGTGGCTTGGTCTGTGAGCTTTCAGGTTGACCGGTTTTGCGCTTCTGACCAGATGCAGAGACTGTAGTCTTGGTCCGAGTTACCTGGGACACCTCACGTCTAGCATCGGCGGGTGACATTGACGGCTGGGTCCCTCGGGCAGGTACTGCATCAGTGACACCTTTCCGACTGACTTCTTGTTGAGATTTGAGCAATGATTGCAGTCTTACCACCTCATCCTGGAGCTTGTTGTTTTCGTCATCCTTGTCTTGACGTAGCTTGTCCAGCACCGACCTGGCGGTAAGGGCCTGTTGCTGCTGAGCGGCCTGTGCCACCTTGAGTTCCGTTTCAGCACTCTGTTTTGCCTGATCAAATTCCTGCCGTTCGTCTTGTAGGTCTCGAAGTTCTTGTCGGACACTGCTGAGTTCTTGATCGGATTTTTTGCTCTCGTCCTGAGCCTGCGTGCTAGCAGTCTCCAAAGCTGTTACCTTCTCTCGAAGAGTCTCCAATTGCTTGACCTTGATGGCTTCCGCCTTTTTGTAGTCCTCATTGGCCTTATTGATCTGTGCTTCACGGTCAGTCTGCAACTGACTGCTCTTCTTCAACTGTGCAACTTCATCTTGGAAAGCCTTGATCTGTTCCTTAAGCTGTATGACGGCTCGACGTTCTTGCTCTCGTTGTTCTTGCAGAAGTTGCTTGTCAGCATCTCGAGTTGAGACACTCTGCTCGAGAATGTTGAGCTTCGCCCGAAGCTCTTCAATATCACTCTCTGCATCCTTCATTTTGGCTTCCAGACCAGACTTCGCATTGGACAGCTGTTTCTTCTCATTTTGGTAATTCATAGTATTCTGAGCCTGTACAGCATGGAAGTTGCGAGTCATCTCCTGCTTGACTTTCTCGATGTTCTCATTATGCTTTCGGCCACTGTCAGTAGGTATCTGGAAAGCTTCAATGCGCTAGACCTTACCTCTTTCGCAGCAGTCTCCACTGCCAGAGCATGAGTGCTCTCCAAATTCCTGCACTTTTCCTCACTTTCACCGAGTCGCTTCTGGTAAATTGGTCAGTATATCGTGTATCTCTTCAAATCAATGCACTCTTACTTTAAACGTCTCAATCTGCTGCAGTAGATCCTGGTGGGCAAGTTCCCCTCGTTGACGACTCTCTTTCAAAAGCTCAAGCTCAGCTTTGAGAGTCAAATTTTCACCACGCAAAAGAGTCGCTTGCAGCTCGTCTCCAGTCACTGGCTTCTGATTGGCGAGCCCCATCATACGCTCTTGCATGACGGCTAGGTCTTCCGCAGCCTTGTGGGCTTTCTCCTCGAGTAGGGTACGAATCGATATGAAGGAGTCTCTTTCCTTGACAAGATCTGAGAGCTTGCCATCCCTTTCCATCAACTGTTGACTGATTCTGGCATTCTCCACGCAAAGACTCTCATTTCGTTGCTGTAGATTCTGCATCTCGCCCAGGGTCTTCGACATCTTATCGATCGACTCGTTCAGGCGTTGCTCCAAAGGACTTTCCGCAGACACCAACGCTTCTTGATGCTTCTTCAACTCATCCAAGCGCTCAGAATGACTGAAATCATGTTAGCAAGTACGATGCAACAGAGAAACTGACGAAAGACTATACCTTTCAGACATATGTTTGACGTTGCCTTGAAGCTCGGTCAGCATGCTATTGACCTTCTCTGACGTTGCGACAATATCAGCATTGGCAGCATCGATCAAGGTTTGATCATCACTGTTTGCTGGAATCTGGTCTGCCTGTTTGGGGACGTTCTTCACGACTGAACCAAAAGCCTCAATTTGGCCTTGCATCTTGGCCAGCTCCTTCATGATCAGATCTCTGGAATCAGTAGCTAGCTTGAGTTGTTTCTCCAGGCGCATTGAGCGGTCTCTTTCTTCAGCTAACTGGCCAGCATTATCGCCAAGCTGTTTTCTCAGATTCTGAGCCTGCTCAATAGCATGTGCGATTTCAGCTTGAAGAGATTGGACAACACCTTCGTACTTGGTACGGATGCGGTCAATGCTTGCTCTCGATTCAGCAATTTCGCTTTTTAGAACATTGTGATCGATAGTCAGGTGCGTTGTGAGCTGCTTGTCGATAGTCTGTTGCTGAGTTCTCATGGCGGGTATGTCTGTGTCGAGACTACGCATGTACTTTGCGAACGTGTAGATCTTCTGCTGATGCTGGAGCAACAAAGCTTGCTTTGTCTCAAGGTCAGACTGTAAACTCTTGTTGTGATTATCAAATTTGAGAAGGCCCTCAGACAATGATTCGTTTTGTCGGCGTAGGACGTTTATTGTGTATTCTCTTGCCGCAAGACTTTCCCTGAAGTTCTGCACTGCCTGCAGCTCTTCAGCTTCTTTGAGCCGCTTCCACTCCATGAAGGCCACTTCAGAGCTCTGAAATGTGCTGCGTGACCTTGACTTGATCTTGGCTTTCGGCTTCTGAATTTTGCCATTGTCGACACGAGCCAATGATTTCGAGGATTTGGTTTGCTGCTTGCCGTGGACTTCGAATTGTTCTCTTGTGGTGTCAGGCTGGATGGGCGTGGGAGCATGAACATCAGCTTCTTCCATAATCGTCTCGGCAGCGACTGGTTCGAATGGTGGTACCACAGTCTGGGGCTGTCCGTCCAGTTCTTCGGGATGTTCCTGTTGGTTCTGTTGGTTCTGCTCAATGTTCGGAGTTGCAGTGTGAGCACGCTCATCACTGTCAGCCTGTTCCAGCTGAATTGCATCGTGAGGGTCTGCTGTTTCAAGCTCTTCGGCAGTAACCTTTTCCTGAATGGGTGATGGCTGTTCACCATGGGCTACTCGTGACGGTACTGTGGTGTCGTCCTCGCCAGACTTGTTTACTGATGAAGGTACTGTTGGAGCTGCCCGATATGTTTTGCCAGACTTTTTACCATGTTTCTTAGTGATCAAGGGGTGGTGTGACATGGTATTGCTGTTGTGTGCACCGCTTTCGATATCAGGTGTTTCCGGCAAGGCCTCTCCATGCTCCGTCGTGGGGTTGGACTTTTCGACTGCATGTTGTTCGTCCTGAAAATCCAAAACTTGGCTGGACACTGGTGACTTTCGCGGTTGCGGATGCTGGAGGGCCGGTCGTTCCGACGAGGTTTCATGCTCAGTCTGGTTCTCGGCCTGGGCATTCGCGTTGGGGATTTGACCGCTAGGTGGCGAAGATCCAGGCTCATTCCTGATCTCAGATGACTTCAAATTGATGTCGGTGGTTGAACCGTTGTGCTTAGATACTGTGAAAGGTCAGTCAGATCGAAGTGACACACGGAACAAATCAGACTTGCCTCGAGCTGGGTTCATGCCGACATTGGCCACAAGATCCATCTTCGGTTGCGTATATTTACCCCAAGCGAATCCATGGTCATTGGAAGGTAAGGAAGGCAGTGAGGGTCTGCTGAAGAAGTCCATTGCAGCGGCCTTCAGAGAATACGCTGCTGAATATAGGCCAGCCAATTTGTCGTGCAAGATCAAGCAGAATCGGAGGATAAGAAAACGTCCCCGAAGATGAGGTGACACTGACAGAGCGAAGGAAAAGAACAGCAGCGTCAATTAGAGCTCAGAAACCGAACGTGCAAGACACCGAGAAGAAATTGCAGGAAAGAAGAGCAAGAGAAATAGAGTGAAAAGGTTGAGATCAAAGTGAACTGGAAAAAGAGAACGAGAGGAAAAGGCGGCAGAATGGCAGAACGAAAACCCAGGGTGACTGCTATTCGATGCCAACCTGAAACAAGCAAGCCCCACTCCCACTTTTGGCAAGAGCGGGGTGCGTGGCAAAAATGATTTGGAATTGACAATTGTCACTAAATATTACCTAGGCAGCACTCTGCTTAATCTGACTGACTCCCTTCTCAAGTTGTTCGCAGCTTAATGCAAATCCCCAGCATTTTTCGGCATTGAATACGATGCTTTGCTGTGAGTGGCTTGGACTCGTCGTTGCGCAGCCGTCACTTAGCAGTAGACAATCGTAGCCACGACTGAAGGCATCTTGAAGTGAACCTCCCACACACTGATCAGTATTGACTCCAGCGAAAAGCAGTGTTTTGATGCCACTGGACTCTAAATATTCTGTGCAAGGAGTTCCACCTCCCCAAAGTGCTATGGGATTGTGTCAGCACTGTAAGCTGTTACTAGCAAAAGATGAAACCATACCACTCATGCGATTCTTGTGGATCCAAATATCTTCTGGTTGACGGACCTTTTCCAAGTCCGGGTACAGTGCTGAGTTCCACTGATCTCTCATCAAAAGTCGACCTGCTTCAACACTTGTACCATCACCGAGCTCAATGGTTGAAATGTCAGAACCTAAGCCTTTGTACAAACGAGGATCTTTGCCCATGGCTGGTTTCGGTGGCAATTCTGTAACTTCATCGTGCTCAGGCACAATCTCAAAGCCAAATCTGTAAAGATCATCAGCTCAAAGATTCATGATTATTTCACTCAAAGCACTAACGCTCGTAATGTAGCTGGAGGCATAACATCTATATCTTCTTGAGTTAGACCCCAATTAACCCATAGGATGGGGATGCCAGCTTTTCTACAAGCGGGTATAGCATGCTTGATGAGCTGTTCGCATGCTTTGATGCCGAGTCCATCTTTCTTGCGACCAAGAGCAGGATGGAGGAAGAAATTTTGCATGTCGATAACAACTAGTGCTGTCTTTGTGGGATCGACTGTGACCTTTGCCGTTGTGGTTCCCAGAGGTAGGCGAGGATATATTGGTGCTGCATCAGGTGTAGATGGGTGCGTCAAGTCAAAGCCCTCGGACTGAGAATGAAGCCAGAAGTTGGCTTTGCTGCCTATCACAGCCTTTCGTGGAGGGAGTGCTGACATACTTGTTTGTTCAAGATCGAAGGCTAAAATGTGTGATTGTCTACACTCGTCCACCATCAGATTATACAAACCATGCTCGCATCTTATATCGACGCTGGCTCATGATAGATAGCTCAAGTACTTAGATAGGTACAAGAAAGTGGCTGTATCAGGAAGGTCCTCTGTCTATCAAGTGGATTTCTGATAAGGATCCTCTGAGGATGAAACTCGGCAGAATGATGGCGGTGTGAGGTGTGTTCAAAGCATGGTGAAGACTTGAACAGCTTGACACAACAAGGATCGCTTCATGGCTGACGATCCACGGAGTGCTTTCTTGTTGAAGGCCAATGAGACATCGACACCTCTCCGAAAGAAAAGGAAACAGGAAAGAAAGGACATTGGCATTGGCATTACATAACTTAATTGATTTACACGTCCACGACACGTCCTCTCCACTCGAGATCGTGCTAGGCGCGTAGCAACCAATTGTTCTCCACCAAGGTATGTCCTTCTATTCTTGCTTCTGTTTCACAATGACTGCAGCTCTTGCTGTGACTTGCTTTTGGATATCATCTTGCTACTAGCTTCTCAATGGCACCTGTTATGTTTCAGTCATTCGCCCAACGACAACCGCACCCTCCTCCTACACCACCACGAGAAAGTGCTGAACATCGCATTAACCACGCGCTACAGCTCCTCGACACCTCTATCCTCAATCTGGACTCATCCGTCATCTCGAAACCTCATACGAAGTTGGCTAGTGATGCCGAGTTCACTCCTCCTCCCTCTTCTCCCCTCGACAAAGCATCATCGAGACAGCACACCAGACGAATACGCTTCCTGCCCGAACCATTACCTCGACCAGACAATAGCGAACCCAAGTTACGAGTGTTACCGCCATCACGCGACGGAAAGAGTAGGAAGTCCATTCTGAAGCCGTATACTCCATCGCCTTCTTGCGAATCGGCGAATCACGACCCGTTCTCTTCACCATCCACGAACTCTTCCGCCAACACAGTGCCAAGGATGCTCGAGTCTATAGTCCAGCAACTGGCGGGTCAAGACATCATATCGAAGTATGAGGCATATCAGACGCTATCGACAAGTTTGAAAGCATACGACAAAAGTCCTGAACCTGAGGCGCTGGAGGCTAAGTTGCCGTTATTGCAAGACTTCATCCGCCGAGACCTCGTTAGCACAGCCTCCGATGGCGCCTCGCCAATTCATCGCCTACCGCTTCTTGCTCTCAAGACTGTTCAGGTATTACTACTCATCATGCCCACTTCTCGAGTCTTCAGCCAGGAATTTCTGGCTTTTCTGATTGATCAAGCTACCGCAAGTCTTATTGCGCCAAATACTCCAAAGGAGCTGGTCTTGAACTATATGCATCTTCTGGCTCAGCAGAAGTTATACGTCAAAGCCATGACCCGCAACCGATCACAGAAGCTGCTCGTCGCTTTGTCCACAGTCCACGAACGGGTTACCGGTAACAATGTATATCGACTTCGACTCATGATATACCAGCGCTTCATACGACAGTGCTCCCAGGCAGCAGTGGAGAACCTCTCTCACTGGCTGATCCATGTCTTCCACGGTATGCTGAGCGACAACAGCGATATTCGAGCTCGAGCCATCGAAACTGCTCTTACTGCCGGCAGTCACATAGGCGAAGCCAAGCAAATATCGCAGACAATGACCGCCATCTGGAGTCAAGATATCGGCGATGATCGAAAGTACCACACTCATTTCAGCTCTCGCCTCGAAGAACTCCTCAAACAACCTGACAATAAAGATCATGTTCCTCAGATATGGGGCGCAGTGATGCTCTTGATGCAGGCCAACGGAAAGCTCATTGAGAACTGGTTGACATCTAAGTCATGGCTCCGCTTGCTCGAAGACTGTTTCAACACTAGTGACGCCAGTCTCAACATGCATGCTTGGATGGCGTGGAACAAGACAATATTTGCCGCAAGATCTCTTTTATGCACTAGTATACCAGTTCTTCGCAGATTACGAGCTCCTATTACAGGGCATCTGCAACGAAGAACCAGTGGCAAGACTACTGAAGCAGCATTCTCCACCTATAGCGGCTTACTGTACTACGCATTTGCACCGAGTTCAAGTGTCGCTCAACGTGCATTATGCTGGAAAATGCTTGTGCAGGAAGTGGTTGCGAAGATTGTGAATAGCAATCCTTCAGAATCGGGCCGGCTTTGTACCATTCTCTCCGCGCTACTGTCCAGACATAACGTCACTACGTGGGACGTGAACCGCGCACT
>Ga0181471_100546_pt1 | contig 11627 bp, 6 predicted proteins | sample InSIn5gowninarea_FD_119083 | JGI IMG/M metagenome (GOLD analysis project Ga0181471, IMG submission 119083) | Clean room microbial communities from NASA Spacecraft Assembly Facility at Jet Propulsion Laboratory, Pasadena, California, USA -... ...
CAGCAGCAGGCTCAGATGCGTCATTAGTGGCGATGGTAGTGGCAGATTTGGGTGTACCAAAGCTGAAACCCGTAGACTCGGCAGGTTTGCTGAAAGAAAATCCACCCGAACTTGAGGAAGAAGATGCGGGGGTAGTGTCACTCTTAGCGCCGAAGAAGTTAGGTACGCTCGATTTAGGCGTTTCGTCTTTCTTCTCTGCTGCGGGAGCGCCGAAACTGAAGCTGCTGGGTGCGGGGGAGGCAGCATTGGAGGCAGTTGGGGGAGCCGAGGAAGTGTTGGAAGAGCCGAAGGAGAAGCTGGGCACACTTTTCTTTGCTGCCGGTTCGTCGTCGTCATCCGCACCACGTTTTGATCCTGTTGAAGTAGAACCGGCACTAGTGGTGGCAGCGGATGAGGGTGCGCCAAAGCTGAACCCTCCACTGGTCGCAGTGTTTGAAGACGAGGAACCAAAGAAGGAAGGCTTGCTATTTGGTGCATCAGCCAACCTCTTTTCACCACCGCTCTCGGCAGCAGCAGGTTTGGGAGCGCCGAAAGTGCTCGATCCACCAAAGGGGTTGCTTGCTGGTGTAGCATTGCTGGTGCTATTGCTAGTGCTGGTGGATTCACTTGCTGGCTTAGGAGCACCAAAGCTAAAGGCAGGCTTGTCTGTCGAAGCTGCAGGAGTGCTACTGCTGCTGGTAGCAGGAGCACCGAATGAAAAGCCACCCGTACCCGAAGTAGCAGAAGCAGCGGGCGTGTCCGCGGGCTTGCTGGTCTCAAACTTCTTCATCGTGCTACCGAAGAAGTTAGGAACAGGTCCATCTTTCTTGCCCTCACTAAGCGTGGTAGATGCAGCAGAAGGTTCGGCTGGCTTGCTGAAGAAGTCCGAAGCTGGAGGAGCAGTTGACTTCTTCGCAGGAGCTGCGGCTGTGGGGGTGCCATCCTTGTTGCTGCTATCATCTTTGCTGGAGCCAGCAGGAGCACCAAAGCTGAACTTTGGCATTGTGTTAGGAGCATCTTTAGAGGGAGCAGAGAATGAGAATGACGGAGCCGCTGGTTTAGGCGCTTCATCTTTCTTCTCTGGAGCAGCCGATGAATCAAATCCTCCCAATCGGCCAAGTAGAGAGCCTCCCGTCGATGCAGATGCAGCGGATGACCCTGACGAAGTTGCGGTCTTGGTCTCCGAAGTGCTGGATGTGGCAACCGCTGGCTTGCTAGCAGGAGCGGAGGAAGTGGAGTTGGACGAAGATGAGGAAGAACCGAAAGAGAACCCAGAAGGGAACATGTTCGTCGGCAACTTGATCTTGGCCAACTCGCTAGCATCTGGCAGATCGTCCTCCTCCTCGTCTTCGTCCCAAGCGCTGAACTTGCCAGAGCTTTGATGGGTGCGAGAGGTTTTGGCGGCACCTTGACGGAGCGAGCTGCGTTCACGAGGAGCAGTGGGATCGGAAGAGGTCTTGACTGAGAAATTGTCTTTCTTGACAGTGCTGGAAGGACCCTTGCTAGCAGCAGACAAAGGAATGCGGTGAGAAGCAGGTTTGGGTGTCTCGGTGACTGCAGCAGAAGCAGGCATCGATTGAGTCTGAGAGGTTGAGGGTCGAAGAGGCGTTGCTTTGAGGGCCGATTTGAGCTGAGTGGTACGAGGAGCGGCCTTCTCGGCGTGCTTGACAGGAGTCTGTGTGACTTGCTCGGTGCTGGGAGCCTGATGTTGTAGGCGACGCGATCGTCGGATAGGCTCTGGCTGGGCTGGTGCTGGCTCTTCCTCCTCTTGCTCTTCTTCCTCTGCTTCTTCAGCAGCATCCTCATTCTCGGACGCAGCCGATCCCTCAGTAGCTGCGTCATCGGTGTCCATCGCATCAGCGCGAGACGAGGCGCTAGGTTGGATCTTTTTCAACTTTGCCCTCATACCTCCTTGTTCCTCGGTCGACTGGATAGCCTTGGCTTTGCGCAGGTATCTGGTATAGGGAGCAACACCAACACTGGGCTTGCCGTCCTGCGACTTCGCGTTCCTGTTCGCTGAGGTCGGAAGGTCAGAGATGGGCGCTGGAACATTGATTGTGGCAGGTGGGGCTTTGTTCAGACCAACGCCTCGCGCAGTGTTGGTCGGCTTGCGCAGCGTCTCGAGAACATTGAGCAAACGCTCGGCTTCGTTCTTGGGCGAAGGAAGCTTAGGTTCACGTGCCTTGAGCTCCTCATGACTGATAAAGCCGAGTTCTGGATGCCAGACCATGCGGCGTTTGGAAGGGGTACCAACAGCGCCGAGTCGTTCGGAGTCACCATCGACGCTCATGTCGATATCGCGCTTGCCGAGACGACTAGGCGTAAGTGACTCGGTCTCGTCCATGACGCTACCGCCAGCAACGGAAGAAGAGGTGATCATAGGCTCGTCTAGTGGCAAACCCAAACTTTTCCGTACTGTTGGGTTGATTCCGGGGAGGGTACGCGATGCGAGGTACTCGCGCATCATCTCGTCGCCGACAGAAGGCGTCGATGGAGCAGCGAGGTTGAGTCCATTCCAGTTGCGCCGTTGCGGTGTTCCTGCACGAGGTCGGGCTGGTGAGTGGCCTGCAGAGGGAGCCGGTGATCCACCTCGAAGGCTGGCACTACCTGCTCGGGAAGTGCGTCCGGGAGTGGCAGCATCGGTGAGGAGGCTGGAAGTGAAAGGAGCGCGACTTCTGCGAGAAGAAAGCTGGAAAGGAGAGCTGGAAGGTGGGAGGCCAAAGGCGCTGTCGGCGTATCTTACTTCGTTCCCGTAGCCAAAGGTGTTGAAGGAGTTGGAGTGGCTCATGGATGTTGAGCCGAATTCGGACATAGCATCGTCAGGTCGAAGCGACGATCCGCGGTACCCGAGCAGCTGGGAACGAGGACTTCGGAGTGTGTGGTGGCTTCTAGAATGGGAAGGCTGTGCTTGTGGTGGTGGTGAAGCGGGACCAGCATCGCTCAGAACTTCCAGGGAGTCATTGGGATCGGCTGCAGAACGGGAGCCAATGTCGAGCATCCGCTTGGATGAACGGCTGCTCCATGTCATAGCCTTGTCGCTGGAAGTGGTGTCTGCCACCTTGGGTAAAGAAGAAGGACCCGCCAAAGGACTAGCACCACGGTAAGGGGACTGCTTGCGGGTGGCACGTGGAGGTGCTGGACCTGGAGCGAGACGCGACATGGACATGGACGAGGAAAGGTTGGAGGTGGGTGGTGGTCGAAGCTGGCTTTCCTCATCGTCGTGGAGGTTGGAACGCGATCGAAGACCAGCGGCGAGACGCTCGCCAACAGCACGGGCAGCACGAGTAGGAGCTTCCCTATCATAGCTGTCATTTGCAGAGTTGGGCTTGATGGTGGCCTGAGCTGCGGCACGGCGACGAGCGATCGAGGAGAGCGAGTTGGTGCTGGAGGAGGTAGGGATGCCGAGTTCAGGTTCAACGGCAGTCGCGGCAGAGGTGAGCCACGACAAAGGTTTTGTCACCATCTTTCGCACGCTTCCGAGCAAAGCGATGGGAGAAGCAGCGACTCGCAAAGGAGAAAATGCAGATCGAGAGGACTGAGCGGCGGGCGGTGCGAGCGAATTGTTGTTGTTGTGGTTGACTTTTGGCGTGGACGGTTTGGGCGCTGCTGGAGAGTCGGGAGCATTAGAGTGTAAAGAGGTAGTTGAACCAGAAGCAATCAGACCAGAGGAAGGGCGGGCGTACGGTTTAAGTGATGAAGTGCGATTCTGACGAGCCAAAACCCTTGCGCGTGCTGGACCTGCCAGTGCTTTGGCAGGCGAATCCGGATACTGCGATGGGAAATCCATCCTGTTCAATCACAACTTTCAGCTTACGCTGTTTTTCCTTCAGCTGGTTGTTGATAGTGGGATCTACTGTGCAGTGGGTTGTACAGCAATGTCGGAGGATGGTGTGCAGACAAATGCAGTCTTTGCTTTTGTTTGTCGGTCGATCCTAGTTGTTGATGATTACACACAGATCACGGCTGATCCGAAGTCGGATGTCACACCAGCAGTTGCTTCGGCGCACGGTGATGGTGGATGATTTGGTCGGCACTTGACTTACACCCGTACTTGCAGGCTGTATCAACACGAGCCCAGGGTGAAGCGTAGAATTGAATAGGGTTGATGAGAGGTGAAAGGTGAGAGAAGGAGGAGACTGACGAAGAGTAGAAGCCACAGAACAAGAAGATCATCACACTTCGTGCAAGTTGAGCCGCCCTCCAGAGCTACAAAGAAGCACAATGAGACAGCCGATCCGCACCTCGTCAACAAAGAAAGAGAAAAAAGTTGCCAACAGCGAAAGCACTCTCCACTCTGGTACATCGAGTAAACACACACCCGATCCTGTCTCTTGTCAGGAATTTTTCTTTCCATTTTTTTTTTTTGCTCTCTTCCTTTCGTGAAGGTCTCGAACTTGTGTTGTGCCTCTTCCTTCCCCGAGCCCCGAGCCACGCGAAGCGAGCGTGAAGAGCTACAGTAGAATTACCGTATGACGACAATCCTGTTTTAGAAATTTTGAACCAACTGCAGACAGCGACGCGCACGCTCTCCCTTCTTCTTCTTTACTCGCTGGCTCGCCCGCGTGTGTTGTGTGTGTGTGTGTGTTGCTTTCTCCCGATTGCTGTCACAAAGAAAAACCAGGTTCCGATTCGCTCGATGTTCCGCGGATAGCCCAAAGGAAGCATCAGAGCGCGGCTCCAAACGGGCAGCGCATTCGCCCCTCCACAGAAAGCTTTGACGTTCTCACCTTCTTCTTAGCTCAAAGCCTAGCTTCGGTACCACACTTTTTTTGTGCGCTTAGTTGATAAGATTCCGCCTTTTGCTTCGTGGCCGCTTTGAGCACGCATCTATCCACTCTACGATCACACCCTTGTAAACTCTTGAACCATCTTGCACTTGAACGACTCGATACGAAAATGGTCTACAACATGCTAGCCTCCTTTGCCGGTATCTCGGGTGCCATGGGCGTCGGTCTCGGTGCCATCGGTGCTCACGCCATGAAGGGCAAGCTCAATGCTCACCGTAGGTTCACACTCTTTCTGATGTCTCCTGCCCTGTGCTGTCAATCATGATCTCTATTGAATCGTACTGACCTCCGCTTTGCGTGCTGTCTTGCCTACTCGGACTGTTAGAGATGGGAGCATGGAACACAGCTACCCAATACCAGCTCCTGCACAGCTTGGCCCTCCTCTACACGCTTAGCCTTCCCAAGACCGGCCCTGTCGTTGCAGCCAGCTATGCTTTCGCAACCGGTATCACTTTCTTCAGCGGCTCCATCTACGGCCTTTGTCTCACCAAGCCCGAAAACTCGATCCGCAAGGTACTCGGCCCCATCACTCCACTTGGCGGACTTTCGTTCATTGCTGGTTGGCTCTTCCTTGCCTACGCCAAACGCCCTCGTTCGATTCGCTAGATAAACGCCTTCCTTGTCCCGTAACGCCCTTGCATGTCTTTCCAGCTAATACAGATACACCGCTTCTCATCATCGTACCATATAGCCTGATCGAGAGCGCTTGTCATCTCATGACATGAGAGTGTGCGGGGATTTCGACAGTGTTACATTTCAATTTTGCTGACATGAGCAGCGCAGACCAATCCGAGCTGCAGTATTATTCTCGCGCGAAAAAGAGATGAAATTCTCGAATCCGAAGAGGTCCACCCGCGCTGCAACTGATCGCTTCCGAGAAGGGGGAGAGAGAGGGCAGATTTCGAAGATTGCACTTTCGTCGGCAACACAAAGAGAGACAGAAGATTCGCGCTCTAGCGGCAGCAAGAAGCAATGGCGCCAAGCAGCAATATTGTCGATTTGAGGTTTTGTTGTTCTCATATCGTCTCCACACCTCTTCTTCACCCTTCATCGTACATTCATCACCTCACCCCTTTTTGAACGTCATCACATCAGTTTCAAAATGTCGGCCGCTTCCTGGAGAGCTCACTTCACGTACGTTTCACAACAGGCCCCATCCAACGATCTCAAAACAGCATGCATGATCCGAAGATGGGCTCGATAAAGATGGATGACTAGCTGCAAAGTTGACTGACCCTACCTACACCATCTCTTTTTCTGCATCTTGTCCGACTTGAATCACGCTTTCTCTCGATCCAACGGCGAATACAAACACTTGACTCGTTCACCTTTGAACTTCATACGACGCATGCTGCATACTACTTGACTCTGCATTCGAACAGCTTCAACAAGTACACCGCCATCTGCGCGCGTGCTACCCGTCAGGCACTCAAGGAGGAGGAGCGCGCCGCTGCTGAGCGACGAGGCTTCATGGCCCTCCGATACCAGGAGTGGAAGGATGGCAAGGCCAGCGAGAACGTAAGTACATTTGCAGGTGCGAGATAGATTGGCGTTTCAAGTGCCAAACTCAGAGATGGTGGTGCAGCACGGTTCTTGATCGTCGAAAAGGAAGGAGTGCGGATCTAGCATGCACACATATCTCTCGAAATGCAGTACTTAGGTGGACTGGATTCTGGTGCAGACCAGCCGCTATGGATGGAGGCTTGATGCAGTGCTCAGTAGAACGTCGCATCGTTGCCAAAGGTTCCGCTATGACGATGTCAAGGTCACGATGTCAAGGGAGAAACAGATTAGGATCACAACACCGTGGATGCGCCAATGCTGCATGAAATATTCCGTTATCGACCAAGCCGACCATCGAAACTGACTCTTCTATTTTCCTTGATCGATTTTTGAAACTTACAGCTCAACCTCGCTGAGGAGAAGAAGCAATAAGCAACTCGCATCTGATGTAATGGTCTGCCGATCCGTATCAACTTGACAGCACTACTTGCTACCACTCAAAAGGGCAAGCAGACATCTCTGGAGATGAGATGAAGCTGTCAATGCTGCTCGATCTGGCTTGCACATCTGCCTAGCGCTCTCTAACAAATACAAACACTTTTAGAACAAGATCTGAAACTTGCGTACAAAGTGATGTTGGCGTGAGAATGATATGTTGGAGTCAAGTGCATTGGCTTGCATGGGCCTTGGCTGCAGTTCTCATCGAGCAGCATGTTTCCTGTGTCAGAAACACTGAAAAGCTTAAAATATTGCAGTGGTAAGGTGAGTTCGTCGGCACGCAATGAAGGCTCAGCTCATCGCATCAGATATGAATTCACTTGCGGATTGACGAAATGGCCTGAGATGCATCAACGGCCTATCTGCGTCTTGGCAGTGAACAGCTGGAGGTGAGGTACAGCAGAAATGTTTTGGTGAGCCCGAGACCAAGTGTGGAATCGAAATCGGGCATTCCTTCCAAAGAGGATGAGACAAGATACGATCGTTTCAACAAAACATCACCACTTCCTGCCCAGTTGCCGGAGACGCTGATGATAGGATTGTACATGGCACACGTTGCTGCTACTAGAAGCTGAGCTTGATTTGAGAGATGCCGGCAAGAACCTCACAGTCATCTTCTCAGGCCGACCAAATGAGTTTACTGCACCACTGAGAGCAGCCTACAGTAAAATTCAGTGCAATCATCATTCCATCGGAGCGAAATAGGTCAAGAGGCCATTTTGACTGCTGACGCTTGTCATCTCTTCTCTCATTTTGATCTAAATCGAAATACAAATTCATCTTGAAACGAGGTGTCCACGTTCGCATCTGCAGCCCAAAAAGATGCTCGTAGCCTCTTCTCTCTCCCTGTCTCTAGGTAAGGGTCCACATTGGCATCTGACACTGTGCTGCAATGCAGCTTTTTCCCTGTCTGTGGAGTTGAGCCATAAACGTTGTGGTTGGCGAACGTGGACACGATCGTGCGACCCTTGCAACTTTGGTCCAATGCATGGGGTTTCACAGAACTCCTCTCCCTCTGTAGCAGACTCTTCCGTTCGCTCGCGTCTGTGCGCTAGAGATGAAGAGCAGAGCAATCAGGTATCGGTGAAGCCGAGAAAGGGAATGATGTGGCTTGCGACCAGAATCTTCTTGGAGTGATGATAGGAGAGCACGCTACGCCTGATGTGACTGTCCAAGATCGCGGTGACCTTTGGATCTGTGACATACTGCTCTCTTGCTACTTTGCTTGACAGGCTAAGCTGAGCTTCGGATATGTGCTGCAACTGAGCTTTCATCACTTGGCAGGATGGTGTGACCTTGACACGTTTTGACCGTTGTTCTTGTTCGCTCCCCTTCTGAGTGCTTTGTCCACATGACCATTGCCCTTCCTTTCTTCATTGTCCATACTTACTTGTTCCACCTTGACCTCCACTCACTATCCCCCATGCCTTCGACACTATAGTCCCGAAGGCAAGTGCTCTCATTTCCTATCGGCATCATCCCGAATTGCTTTCGTCACCATCCAAAGTGAAAGCGAAATCCACTCAGCAGCGCTGTCAAACGACACTCTGACACTTCACTGGACGGAACATCCGAGCTTGACGAGGTCGACCCTCATTCACTGATCAGCTATCACAACAAGTCTAGGCATCTCCACGCTTCCCAAGATGCTATACTCGACCTACCGCCCACCACCGGCTCCGCCGAGTGATTCTTTGCACTACGACAGGCACTATGCTGATGACTACCCTGCCTCTAATCATCATCATCACTCCGCTTCCCATGGTCGTCCTTCTAGCTACTCCAGCGCCTCTGCAAGCCCCTCGGCTTCTACCAGCACGATGTCTGCCAGCAGCGACCGCTTCGAGCATCGAGGCTTAACACTGATCGCCTCTCTCCTCGAATCTCGATTGGCATCCAATATCCTTGTTCGAGACTGCTCCGTCATTGGAGTCCCCCAGTCAGGCGGCATTGCAGTCACCTCTACACTTGGGCATGTGCCTTTGCCAGGCACTGTCCCATTTGCATTCGTTGCACTCACTTCCTCCGGTCGCGACCGATCAGCTCAAGGCGGTGACAAGGAATCTAAGCGAATGAAGACTGAGCTCATCAAGCATTTAGTAGACTTTGCCCCTGCCTTCAAGACGATGAAAGGCAAGCTGATGTTTGTCGAGTCCATTCCTCGCGCTCCCACCGGCGCTGTTCTCCGACACTTGCTCGTCGAGAAAGCTACATCCCCACCCGCGCCGACTCCGGATAAGGGATTTTTCAACACCGTCCTCTCCACGCCTTCCACTCCTGGCTTTGGTCCCTCAAAACCTCCCTCAATCCACCCGGAAGAGGATCTGTCTGGCAGCCCACCCAAGAAAGCAGTCCGAGACTCGAAACGTCGTGCGACACACAGCCAGATCGAGCGTCGACGTCGAGAGAAGATTAATGATCGTCTTGTTACCCTTCGCTCTATCGTCCCCGCTTGTGCCAAGGAACTCGAGGATCGTCGCCGCCAGAAACAGGAGGAAGAGGATGAAGCTGCTCGAATTGCTGCTGGCGGTGCACCCAAGACTTACATTGACGCTGCTACAGGCAAGCCAAAGCGCAAGAGAAATAGAAAGAAGCCAGAGACTAAAAAGAATGCTGCGGGGGAAGAAGAGCTAGGGTTGCACAAGTTGGAAGTGCTGACTCATGCCATCAACTACATCTTTGAACTCAAGGCGCAGATCCAAGAGCTCAAAACAGGAGAGAGACCAAGTTGGGTGGCGACTGCGGATAATCCTTGGGGTGTGAGGAATGCCGATGGCACCATGAGACAGGATGCAAAGGTGGAAGACGAGGCTGGGGCTGGAATCCCACTTGGCACTGCTCTCCCCTCCTCTTCAACAGCTGCTGCGAGAGGGAAATCTAGCAAACGAGCTGAAGAAGAGGAGGATGACGACGATGATGAAGATGAGGAGGAGGAGGATCAAATTGAAGAGGATCCGATTCAGGGAGACGATGAAGAAGAAGACCAGGACAATAACGAAGATGATGATGAAGATGAACCACTTGAACGACGTTCCAAAAAGCGTCTTGCTTCATCTTCCACCACCAACCCGTCCACTTTCCGACCTCCCGCACTACCATCATCATTCCGCCGAACAGAGACGAATCTCTCTTCCTCTTCTTCTTCTCGCGAATCCGCCGAAGTGTCCCCCGCATTCTCTTACATCCACCATCCTTCCCCATCGACTACCATCTCTCCCGCTACCACTGTGACATCGCCCATGATGTCGCTCTCCGCTGATTCCCCTGTCTTGCTTCCCGACCCAGTCCTGTCCGTTCCCAACGCAAAACGCAACAGCATCGCATCCCGCGTCTCTCAGTCACCGGCATTTAGCGCCTTACCTTCCTCGGCCATGCCGCTTCCATCTGGCAGGAGAGAATCCAGCAGCTTCTTGTTCAAACAACTCTCCCTGACTTCTCCTTCCTTCCCTCCTGTCTCCTCCTCCAACACTGCTCCAGGGGCGGGTATGGGAGTTAGAGGTCGATCCAGTACACTTTCCTTCCCCACTTATGGTGGAGAATCTGAAGTCAGAGAAACGAAAGAGGGCAAAACACCCGGATTGTCGGATGCAAGCGATGCATCAGCAGCAGCCCTACTTCTCAACTTTTCCACCTCACCTGAAGTTCTCCGTCCTATCGGATCTGCACCCCGCAAGGGCGTTGGAAGTGTAGCCAATTCACCACATACAAAGGCAGTGGTGGGAGGAGGACTAGGCCCAAATCGTACACGCTCCAACTTCTCCTCCCCTCAATACCGTCCCTACCCCACCACTTCCTCCTCGTCATCATCCAAAAACATACCATCAGCAGATGAGGAACCTGAACCACTCGATCTCGCTTCTCCTCCCCACCTCGCACTAGACAGCACACCTGAAAAGGAAGAGGATGCAGAGAGAATGTCGGACAAAACTGTCGACGAAATCCCTCCTCCCATCGCTCGTGTCGCTGCGGTCTAAACTTATCATCAAATCACCCTAGTTTTGCGGCTGTTGATAGTAATGGGAATCATGCCTTACTCAGTCTAGAAGTGTTTGTTTTGTGAGAAGGGTGAATTACAGTGACATATAAGATAAGGGTGAAATGACGTTACGGGGCCTTACGCAAAGAACTCCCAATCTCTCTCCACGAAAGCGAGCATATAATCGTCAATGGTTCCACCTTCCTCATCCTCATCCGCTTCCTCCAATCCCATATCGGCCTCACCTTCGCCATGGGCAGCAGGCACGGGAGTATTCGAAACATCTCTACTAGCCGCGGTTGATTTCTTCTCCGCCTGCTGTCCCTGTTGTGCCTCCACAAAATCACTATCATCCACAAACATCTCTTCCCTCGCCTTCATCGCTGCCACTCTATCCTCTTCATCTTCCGCCTCCAAAAACGCCCTCTCCACCTCCCTCCCATCCCCCCCTCCACTATCTTCTCCCGTTCCAACTTCAACCCCACCAAGCTTACCACCATCATCCAACATATCCCTCCAATCAATCCTCTTCGCCAAACCTTCCGTATTAAACTCTCCCTCCTGAATCACGACATTATCGAGCAACCTCTTCTGATTTGCCTTCCTCAACATATTCTCCTCAATGGTATGCTCGGTAACGAAGCGATAGATGTGTACATCTCGAGTCTGACCGATCCTATGAGCTCGATCCATACATTGTGCTTCGATCGCAGCATTCCAATCCAAATCGTAGAACAAAACCGTATCCGCACCAGTTAAGTTGATTCCCAACCCACCCGAACGGGTAGACAGGATAAAGGCAGAAATACGAAGATCTCGATTGAACTTCTCGGTGAGTGCCTGTCGCTGCTCGACTTTGGTCGCGCCGTCAAGACGAAGATAGC
>Ga0181471_100550_pt1 | contig 11600 bp, 18 predicted proteins | sample InSIn5gowninarea_FD_119083 | JGI IMG/M metagenome (GOLD analysis project Ga0181471, IMG submission 119083) | Clean room microbial communities from NASA Spacecraft Assembly Facility at Jet Propulsion Laboratory, Pasadena, California, USA -... ...
ATAAGTCAGGAAACGATGTAGTACAGTCTTGGAATGTTATAAGACGTACTGATCTCTGTCAGGTCCCTGTCATAAATGGTAGTAGCGGGACCAGTCTGTTTCCAAAGGTACTTGTCATCTACGATTATGCGGTCGTGGAAAGGGAACGTACGTCAGCGCATCACTAGTGACGCGCACTAGACGCTGAGTAGAAAAGTCGCCTCACCAAATGGGGCGATCTGAGCAGACTGCGAGACCTCGCCCTGCAATCTGCCGTTTCTACTCGAGATTTGAGCTTCGATGATATCGATTTCAGGAGCACCTCTGCCCGTGCGTACGTTGGGACCTGGATGCTCTTCTCCTTTGCAAGTGCATGCTGAGAGCCTTTGCCCCGGTTGCATGGATAGAGCCGCCGATGCAGCAGGCTCACCAGCGGGTGTCGTCTGGTTCTTGAGGGTTCCGACATCGCAAGAGTCGTATGAGCTGCATTTGAACACGGAAAGTCAGGGTCTCTTTCCTCTGTACCGACACATGTGAAGTCATGAACTCACAAAGGCCATACACCTTGTGTTGTAGCACCATAGCCTGCCCTAGCTAAATTACCCATCGTCCACACACCAGGCCAAAATCCAGTGATTTGAGGCGAGCCAGGGAGTGAAACTGAAACTTCGATAAAACCGCCCGTGAAACATAACTTGTTCCATGATTGGATCATACCCGACCGATAATCTAGTCCTCCAAACTTTTCTTCGCTTATAGTGATTTCTAGATGTCCGTCTTTCGTCGTGACTGGCAATCACGCAATAATGTCAGCCAAAGGCGTCAGATGCGTTGTGCACATATCAAGGTGCGGTCGCCAAACTCACCTGCGTCCGGGTCATACCACTCATAATCTCCTGTTCCCCAGTAATGCAGATCAACAGCTTCCCAATAAGGGTCATCACCGGGCCAGAAGCTCCTTCCATCCGTTTCAAACTCATCTGAGAAGACCAAGCTATATTTGTGACCGTCGAAACCTGTTCTCGAGTATGCTCTTTCTGGCGTCTTGTCATCTATCAATCCCCGCAAGCCAGGAATGTCAGGCACTTGTCCCGACGAGTTTGTGCCTGCCACATGGGAGTAACGACATTAGATCATCAGGGTCCCAAGATTTGTATGCCGGAAGCCTAGGTGGAGTTGACTCACCACCGGGTCCGAAAGCGCTTGCAAGTGGACCACCCCGTCTAGTATAGATCTCCAATATGACAGGATAAGCGCCAAACATGCCCACCAGGGCAAGAATGATAAGAACCAAAGTAGCGACATTACAGAATCCTCTTATGGACATCATAGTGCACGTCCTCTTCTCCATAATAGCATCGTGCTGAGAAGGGTTATGCATGAAATCGTCCTGTTCTGGGTTCTTGGGATCATAAAGGAAATGAGTCTCGCTGGCGTGGTTGGCTGTATAGTTCGGTTGCGAGATAACGTCCACTACGCTATCGTGGCTTGGAGTGCTACATGGAGCTGTGGAAGTAGCGGTCTTGATGCCTCCAACGGCTCGTACGTTCGGGCGAGCCGCGTAAGGATTAATGCTGTCGAAACCGGCGGGAATCTTTGAGCTCGATCCTGAACTACTTCCACTGCTGGAAAGATGCATAAGCGGTGCTCTTGCATTGCTATAAGTTTGCTGGTGCTGCTGATGCGGATCAGGATAATAGGGATAAGGCTGATGACCGCCATTAGAGCTACTAGATCGTGAAGAAGGCGTGGAATGCAGTTTAGTATTGACCGATTCTTGGCTCGAATTATAGTAATTGCCAGCGCTCTGAGTGAGGTAGTGTCTTTCTGCTGCCATATTTTGTGGATCATTCAGGTACGAATAAGGTCCATACTGTCTTCCCATCATCATTTGTGCAGCCTGCTCTCGCCGCATTTGCTCTTGATGCTCTTGCTGTTGACGCTGCTGTGGATCCTGCTGACTTGCTGCTCCTGCTGATAGATAGTGCGGCGTAGGGAGAGGCTGATGCAAGAGATGCGGATCATCTCGGTAAGCTATAAATTCGCTCTCTGAGCTGAGACTGCCGTCGAAAAAAGTGGAAGAGCCGGCTGTATCGGTGCGGTTTCGAGGGCGAGTAGACGGATTGCGAGATGGTCCGGAACGATGGCTGTGTGCACTGCTACTGTCCGCTCTAGCTCGGACACTACGAGCTGATTGCTGTCGTGAATGGGGAGTATTGCTGCCGGATTGCACAGCCTGCTGCTGCTGGTTATACTGCTGAGCGTACTGTTGCTGGTCATCTGGGAGGGATTGTGCATGCCGGTGTGCAGAAGAGTGGTGGGATTGCTGTGAGCTTTGGCGCTGCATTGATACTTGCTGTTGAGGCTGTTGATGTGTGCTCGTAGAGTGTACGTTGACTGACTCGAACTGGTGTAATTGACCATCTGAGTCGCTTCGGACTACCATGTACCGATTGTCTTGAGGATGTCCATTGTCCATGGCGATATCAGAATCAAACAAGAAGAGGGCTCGACTGTCCAGCTACCTCTGAGAGGTCTAGCTGTCAAACAAGTCGACTTCTATGGGAGTATCTTGACCCGGCTTTACCTACTCGCCGTCTCTGAAGTACGTAAATGAAAGTGTATGGCCAGCGAGCCGTATTGTTACTGCTCGCTCCCTCAGGTCGGCTTGCTTTGGAAGTACGTCTAATGAATGGCGTAACTCCGAGAGAGTATGGGAGTGATGTACGCCTTTGAGGTTCAGGAGAGGACCGGATCCGCTCGTGCTGGGCTTGGGATATTTGGGTCGGATGCGTTAAGGCGGCGGTGAAGCGTCGCACTTGGAACTGTCTACTGGATGCAAGTGAAGAGACCTGATGTGTTGGACGGAAGGGTTGATGATCCACCTCTGGCAAGGAAGGTCCTCCAGGGTGCCCTGCTGAGCGCCTTGCCTCCCGCTGGCTGGAATTGAAATACCTACGGTACAGCATGAGGAGGCGGGCTGCGAGGAGGTCTAGGCGCTGGTCAGCATAGGGAGGACGTTAGTGTGGTATTGTGCATCCGTGGTTGAACATGCTGATCATCCAGATCTATTGTGTCGTTATCTTGTACACATCCACAGCGCGCAGAATTTCACACAGGCTCAACTCCCCTTTCTTGCGCGTGGCATGCCGGTACGAAGCTGCGAGTATGATGGCGTGTGCAGTACTGTAACAGCATATGGTCGTGCACATCTCATTAGTGCTTATCTTGATGGGCGACTGTCTCACTTTGATGCGATAGGCAAATCAATGCCAAGGTCATCTCCACTCCACCGGCCTCACCGGCGTGCAGATACGAGGGTGATCGACGTCCATTAGAGACTTGCTTGAACCTAGAACGGCACCTAGAGCATAGCAGTATCATTCAGGACTACAATAGCCACCTCACACACTTATGCAAGTCTCCATAGATGCTAACTGACGACTCAGACCAACTCGCCTGCGTCTTTCCGCCACCCGATCAAGCACCACCCCGGCGATTGACTGCCCCGAGGCGAGGTCACATGGTGGAGCTCCACTTTGGCATTTCGTTCTCTCTTTCTCTTTCAACTCATCTCATTCGGTCCAGACTGTTCCCCTCTGTTCATCCATCAAGCTACATCTCCTAGCTCCAGACAACCATGTCAGGCCCGGCAGCCCGGCTCAAGCAGATAGCCAATGTCCTCGTCTCCAATGTCACTGGCCATTCGCTGGATGAGGAGTCTAAAAGCAACAGCAACGACGTGACCACCTTCAACAACCCCAACAGGCTCAAGTTCCAGCCTACTTTACCCCCCGGTCTCGCAGTCAATCACACCCCTCTGAACCCTGTAAACTTCCTGCTCCGCTCGGCTACTGTAAGACCAAAGAGGGTGGCTGTCATTCATCCTGCCAAGAATGCAAAATGGACATATGAGGAGTGGTCAGTGATGCGCTGGCCTTCGCTTTTGCATTGCTGCTGCTGGCTAACTAGTCTATGTTGATCTGCAGGGCTATGCGGATCTGCGCGCTCGCCTACGGACTCAAGAAACACGGCATCAAAAGAGGCGACAGAGTATGCATCATCTGTCCCAATGTTCCCATGATCCTCGACTGTATCCAAGCCCTTCCTGCAATCCACGCAATAATGGTACCTATGAACATCCGCCTCACAAAGCCCGAAGTAGCTTACATCCTCGAACATTCAGGAAGCAAGATGATAATCGTAGATTCAGATTTCAAGCATCTAGCTGAAGGTTTCAAAGGTGAAGTCATAGTATGCAATGATAGCGCTGGGAAAGACCCGGAAGATCCTTATGAGAAATTGATTCAAGAGGGTCAGCAAGAGGCGGATACTGTAGGTTGGAAGGGACTACCTCTTATTGAAGATGAGGAAGCGGGGATAGCACTCTGCTATACTTCTGGAACAACGGGCAGACCTAAAGGCGTTCTTACTACTTATAGAGGATCTTACCTCGCTGGACTCGCTAATGTCCTAGAGGCGGAAATGAACGCTAGTTCAGTCTACCTTTGGATTCTACCTGCTTTCCACGCTGTCGGATGGACTTATCCTTTCGCTATCACTGCAGCTGCGTCTGGGCAAGTCTGCTTGAGGACCGTTGGTGATTATACGCCTATCTGGGATTCCTTCCTTAGGGATGGCGTGACGGTGAGCATTGACCTATGATACTTTGAATGCGCGTGCCTGCCTTTCCGACGGTATATATACTGACCTTGTGTTTGTTCCCCTCCCCCTCCTCCGTCGCGCATCACAACAGACATACTGCGCCGCACCAACCGTCCAAATAGCAATCTGCAACCATCCCAAAGCCAAGAAACTGCCTCAAAAGATCAGGACAATGATAGCAGGCGCCGCACCATCGGCAACATTAATCGAGAACCTTGAAAAGATGAATATTCACGTTTGTCACGTGTATGGTTTGACGGAAACCTACGGACCAGCCGCAGCGTGCGTGCAGCATCCTGAATGGGACGAGCTGGATAGAACGGAATTCTATAGGAGGAAAGCTATGCAGGGTCATGCTTATGTTGGTTGCGATGAGACGAGGGTCATTAGATTGGAATCTGATCCCAAGTTTGGATATGAGGACGTGAACCCTGATGGGAAGGAAGTGGGAGAGATCGTTTTCAGAGGTAATATGGTCATGAAGGGTGAGTTCGTAACTTCTGCCTTCTGCGCTTCTCATGCATCGAAACTAAGTCGTTTCTTTCTCGCTTTGAAACCACACACAGAATACTACAATGACGAAGCAGCAACAGCGAAAGCTTTCGAGGGCGGTTGGTTCCATACTGGTGATCTAGCAGTGCGCGAGCCTCACGGGGCAATGAGCATCCAAGATCGTAGCAAGGACATCATCATCTCTGGCGGAGAGAACGCTTCAAGTCTAGCAATCGAGAGCGCCCTCTTTGAGCATCCTGATATACTGGAAGTGGCAGTCGTCGCGAGACCTCATGAACAGTATGGCGAGAGAGCGATGGCATACGTTATTTTGAAGAGTGATTGTTCGGAGAAATGGAAGGGTAAAGGAGATGAGTTCCAGGTGGAATTGATTGAATTCAGCAGAAGTAGATTGCCAGGTGAGTGAAACACAATTTATTCCCTGTCTCTCATGGACACTGCGACGGGAATGAGCGGTCGGACACTGATGCATGAATGCGCTTGCATAGGCTTCGCGAGACCACAGTGGGTCGAAGTCGTCGAATCGCTTCCCAAGACATCCACTGGAAAAATTCAGAAGCACGGTGAGCTGCGTGGCAATGTTTAGATACGCGGCCGAATGACTCACACTGTTCCTTCCGTGTCGCCCACAGAGCTAAGAAAGCGCTTCAAGAACGCCATCACCGGCAAGTAAGGCATCGGGAGCATTCAGTCCAGTCCAATTGGTCAAGCGATGCAGCAGAGTCGAGAACATCAGTAACATAGTATGTAGATAGCTTGTTCAGCCAGGTGTTCGTTCACATGGAAACGAGAAATGAAAAGATGAATTTGCAACTGAAATTGTGTTCAGATAAAAGGGTATCTATCACCAGGATGGACAAAAGAGAAAATTGAAGTCATAGGACCTTAACAAGGAGGGAGAGGGAAATGGAAGACAGTGAGACTAGCACTGGTTCATCCGCCTCTACTAATTGCTAGGCCTTGAATATGAAAGAAAGGAGCCCCATCTTGCACTGTTTGTGACCTTGCTGCCCTTGTTTTGCCTAAGATTTTTGCGGGGTTTGCTTTTCGCAAGAAAAGAAAGATACAGCGGAACGTGAAAGTGTTTCGTAGCGTTTAAGAAGACTGAAAGAGTGTGATTTTATTCGTACCAGCGTGTACTGCACGTTTCAGGGGAGCTGTTGCACGCGTGTCGGAGGGGAGTGGGGTGTCGCGTCCAGGCTTGACCCTCTCCGTCTCAATAAAACACGGCAATCTCCTCTTGACCCAGCTTGACACGTAGCTAAAAGAAGCCAGCTTAATCGTTGAAGTACCATTTGATGTTTCGAACGCCGTCATTTTGGTAGTTAGGGTCGATAGCCTCGAACGCGCCTACGGAGAGGTCAATATCGTCTGGTCCTCCGCAGGTAGGGCACATGTCTGCGACCGTGGCAGTAGTGGTGCCGCCGTCGTCGAGGTTCTCAATTGTCACGGTGCGGCCGCAGTTATCGCCTGAGCCGTAGAGAGACGTGTAGAGCGCAATGACCTTGGCTGAATCCGGGTTGACCTTTCCGCAAGCTCCGGCATTGCCGTTCTGTGTGAACCTGCAAAAAACGGGAGCAGCAGTCAGTAAAGCCGCATTTGAGGAGGCTCATTTTCACTACTGATGAAAATGCAACTCACCAAGTCGCAATACCGGTGTATGACTGGCCGCTGGACGAAGATGAAGATGAGGATTTGGTAGACTCGCTCTTGGAAGATGAAGATGTCTGGGAGGCAGGGGCTGACGATGAGGATGAGGAAGCTGAGGATCCTTGGCCTGACTGCCTGTTAGAGCTGAGCTTTGAAGATGAACCAGAGTTGCTGCTGTCACCATTGTTGTCGTTGCCGTTGCTATTGGTGTTAGCCTTGCTGTTCGAGGTGGTCTGCTTCAAGTTGACATTGGCAGCTGCTGTGGCAGCGGCGACAGTGTCATCTTCGGTTGTGGAAGAGGAGACGGTGCTGGAGGTGGAGTCATCTGCAAAGGATTCATGGTGAGCTGGTACCTATGTAGCACGGGTGGACAAGAAAGACCCACCCTCGTCATCCTCGCAGTCATCGCCATCATCTTCATCTGCACAACAGGGTGAACTGTCAGTCGCGTTTTCATCCGCACGTGATTCACAAGGTGACCAACTCACCCTCCTCGCAATCATCGGCATCGTCCTCGTCCTCCTCACAGTCATCTGCATCATCCTCGTCCTCTTCGCAGTCATCTGCATCATCCTCGTCGTCCTCGCAGTCATCATCGCCGTCGTCTTCATCTTCCTCGCACTCATCAGCATCAGCATCAGCGTCATCGCTTGATGAAGATGATGATGAAGTATCGGAAGATGAGGAAGAGCCACTGCTGCCGTTGTTGTTGTTGCTGCTGGTCTTGACGGAGACAGTGTTGGCTGACACGACGGCGGAGCCCTGCTTGCCATTGTGCTCATCATAAGAGTGTTGACGCTTGGCGACTGTGTGTCCAGAAGGGATAGAACATCAGTATATGCATATGACAGCATAAGACGAGACGCCACGAAGGCACGCGAAAGAGGTGGTGTCCGCTGCATGATCAACATGGATTGCGCGAATATAGGGGGACGTGAAGAAAGACTGGACGTAAAGCAAGCAAGCAACTCACGACCGAGGATTGGCATATTGCCATCATTCATTGACGGAATAGATCCGAAACCAGCTGCTGCTGCTGGGAACGGCTCAGCGGCGGCAAGAGGCTGTCTCTTGACCATCTTCTGCATGCCAGCCTGACCGGATGAGACGTGATGAGGGCCAATATCGATCTTTGGCTGAGCGAGAGGAACGCGCTTGAGGAGATTCGAAGAAGAGGAGCCTGCTCCATTGTCGTTCAGTTGGAGAGAACGACGCGAACCTCCATGTCGTGAGAGTGCTTCTGCGCCATTGCTCGAGGCGAGAGCGGAAAGAATCAGGGCGGAAACGGTGGTGGTGAGCTTCATGCTGCGGCAGTAGTTGACGTCGCGTGAATAAGGGGGTTCCAAACTTGCGAAAGGCTTTGTAGTGTGAACGTGCGTATGCTTGGAGAATCAGGAAAGACCGGCTTTCCTTGTACTTCTCTTGATGCTTGTATGTATGCTGAGCTTTGTCTTTGTGCTCAAATGCGAGGCGTACTTGATTTGAGGGGTCAATGAAGGTGTGTCTCGTTAGAATTGCTGTGCAGAGAGGGAGAAGAAGAGGAAAGAAAGAAGTCTTGATGGATAGGTTGACAGGAAGAAGGAAGGAAAGGTCAATTGATGAAAGAGAGCTTAACAAGGGCACAGGGCAGGACAAGCCTGCTCAAAGCGCAGCTGTCAGTGATCTCAAGTTTCTTTCTTTCGAGGGTTCTCCTTCACGAGTCTCGTGCTTCGGTGGCCTTCGCGGCTTCGCAGCTGTCCGGCGCGCCTTGAAGGACTGCGCCCCCGGTTTGAAAATAGGAGTGAGCCAGCATACACGTCAATATAGACTGCGGACGGCACCACAGGAACAAGGAAATGAATGGAAACCAGCCACGTCTAGATGCAGCTGATGGGACTCTGTATCAGCCTCTCACAGCTTCATCAGTCTTGTGCCCTCTCTCATCCAGCCGTCGTCCAGGTTGACGCGCACATAGCTGTACATGATGCACGCGTGTCGCTGGAGGATGATCGAGCATGCCTGCGCGAAGTACAGCACCCTCTGGTCGGAGGGAATCATTGCCAGAGGGATGTGGTGGAATCTGCGCTGTCCTAGTCCTCGCTCTTGGCTTCAGAATGACTGTAGAACATCGTCCGGACTTGCCTCGTACAGACTGTACAGCAGAACCTGGTTCAGCGGCCATGCAATCACCCCAGCACGCAGTGCCATGGAACAGATGAGAACGGGGACCTACATGCACGGTTGGCAGGATGACGACAGTATCCTTCTGACTAACAGACGATGCTCGCGTTGAGAGAGCCGGTCTGCTTCGACCTTCAGGACGACCAGCAAGGATTGCGCTGGAGCATGCACGTGACGCCTCCAAGGGCGGTCCATTGAGCAGAATAGCTTAGATACGTGGAGTACTCCGTACCTCCATGGCCAGAGGTAGAGGAGCCTTGCTGGGTCAGGTCGGACATATGCCTCGCCGCTTGTGCTCATTCTGAATGGACATCTTGGCCAGCGCGCCACCAGGTCTTCGCTCGCACCCACGAACAAAGCGCGTCAATGGGCCTCGCCGTTCGACCAACTGAAATAGGATATCAAGCATTAAGACAGGTCCCACAGACGCTCTCTTGGCATACGACACCTGTCTGGTTCTACTTTGCACCTGCCGCGGACTCCATTCAAGTACGCCGCTCATCATGGCTCAAATCAACTGCGACATGGAGGCGCCCAACTCGCGGACAAGTGTGCCTTCCAGCGGCCATGCGAAGACTATACAGGACATGCCAGCCGAAATTGTGACACAGATCATCGACAACGTTCTCTATCCTTCTTCTTGCAATCAGGATGGCCGCTGGGAGAATGAATATGAGTACGCTGAGTGCCATGAGGAGCGAGCTGAAGAAGCGGCCACACTCGAGATGCTCAGCCTCATATCGAAAGCATTCAGAGTAGCAGCACAGAAGAAACTGTTCTACGAGATTAAAGTCGAGCTTTTCTCACTCAAGGGAAGACACGGCGTGTACGCTTATCGCTATAATGAACGGGCTCGCCAACTGGGCAAGCCAGTCATTCGGCACCACGTCCAGCACGCTTCCTTGACTTTCTATGGAGAGCTGAGTCGGCATACCCTGTGGACCAACTTCGGACTTGACTACATTGCCGAAGACTGGGACCGGATTGATGATAGCTTTCTGGGGAGTAGTTTAGCCATGTTTCCCAATCTCCGCCGTGCAAGACTTGACGGGTTGCCACCTGAAGATTGGCCTGTCACGTATCGCAATCTGGGTCAGAAGATCACCAATGCCATGGCTGTTCATGTGTGAGTGGTCCTCATCTCCTTGACCAAGGTCCGAGCATGTAGCTGAATGCTGAGCGAGTGTTCGTCTGCAGGATCTGTACCGAGTTTGGCCTAGGCTTCGGCTTTGGATGGATGCAAGAAGCGATGCCTGCAGTCTCCCTCTACCTACTCGAATGTACGATTACATCGCCTATTCCACCTACTCAGATTCTCAGCCTCGCAAAGATTCGTCTCCACGACATGGTAGTCGATGATGACACTCTCCTTTCCATGTTAAGAAGCACCCGGGCTTCGTTACAGGATCTCTCACTGTTAGGGGTGGTGGTCGAAACTGCGACAGGCCATACCGACATTACTCAAGCGGATTTCAAGCTAGAACGCCTACTACAGCTCCGGCTGGAAAGCTGCACCATCGGGGAACAGGATCTCGTTCAAGTTCTTTGTACTGTCGGTTCCTCCCTGAAGTACCTGCTCATCGAACTTTTCGAAGACCCGGACGGTCAGGGCTATCAGTTATGGTCAGCGGTGTCTCAGTACGCGGAGAATATGCCCCAGCTTCGCGAAACACACCTTACAAGTCCCTCGCAAGACTCAGTCCCAGCTGTTCATTTCGTCAAAGATGTTCTGCATCGCTTCCCGAAATTAGAGCAATGCAACTTGAAGTCTAACGTTAGGACCGACTTGTCCTTCCTTCGGGAGTCTTCCAGTAGCAAGATGGAAGCGTATCCGCTGCGTCACGCGACCTTCCAAATCAAGAAGGGTGCCCTTGAGCATCTCTTGGCAAATACAGCATCTCTTGAAGACTTACTAGTCCGTCGAACTTCGTACATGCACCTTGAGTCAGTCGACATTTATTTGCCGGCCATTACGGTTGCAGAGAACACGGAGAACAGCCAGAACATATCAATGCGCGATAACAGAATCGCTTTGAACATCGCTGTTGCGCGTACCCTAAAGAGACTCCTGGAACACGACACCAATGTTACAGAACGAGATCTTCTGGACATTCGATTTAGGCGATGCCACTGAGGGAAATAGGAATGATTTGGATAGAAATCCGACTGAAGATACTCTATCGACACTCGTGTCACGGCGTGCCAAGGGTCCTAGAGATCATTGGGTGCAGTTACTTGGCTTTGTGCGATGCTCAGATGTATTGTCAGTTTGCGCTGTGTTTGCCAACCTTTAGAGTCTGGCACTGGGTAAAGCATCCGTCTCGGCGTCAACAGACGTTGAAGTCTGCCACAACCTATAGGCGATGGTGTCTAGGAGTGCTGCAGCCTATCTAAGGCAGTATGATAGTCTTATGTTATGCCGGGATCAACAAGGATCACGTGACCCGGAGGACGCGTAAGGAAGTCTTTGAGCGCGTCGATGATCATGCATCCTGTCTTCCATCTGACTGGAGTCACGTCAGTTGACACCTACAGGTCTTCGTGCTTGGCCAGAAATCACCACATCGGCGTCTATCTGACACCTTCAACCCGTCGCACAGCGCTCGCGCATCGAAACTGGTGGCGCGCTGGCC
>Ga0181471_100552_pt1 | contig 11586 bp, 7 predicted proteins | sample InSIn5gowninarea_FD_119083 | JGI IMG/M metagenome (GOLD analysis project Ga0181471, IMG submission 119083) | Clean room microbial communities from NASA Spacecraft Assembly Facility at Jet Propulsion Laboratory, Pasadena, California, USA -... ...
AGCTGAGGGTCAAAGGGAGTGAGAGGAGGAGGAGCAGGACGGGGGCTGAGGAGAGATGCATTGTTCGTTGGTAATTCTTTATTTTGGTACTTTGTACTATGTTCCAATTGTAGATGGTGAAGAATGAGTGTATGGGAATTGAGACACCTTGCTGGAGCCGCCGATAGCCAAGGGATGAGCTCCGGTGGAACGAACTCCGACATCACGAAAAAGTCATGACCTTTCACCACCTTGGACCATACAGTTCTAGCACCACCACTTTCGCTGCTCCCCACCGCCAGCCCATCCACCTGGACGCCTCTTCCCACGCTTCACCACAGTCTTCCCTCTCAACCACCACCCCAGCTTACCACGCAAGCCTCGCCCTCCAATCCACTCTTTGAACCACAGCCCTCCCACAATGCATCTCATGTTCACCCTCTCGCCCACCGGAACCCGGCAATACACACTGAAAAAGGTCAACGGAGGCGAAATCACAAAATCAGCACATCCGGCCCGTTTCTCGCCAGACGACAAGTACTCGAGGCACAGGGTTACGTTGAAGAAGCGATATGGCTTATTGTTGACGCAGCAGAGTGAGTGACATGTTTTTCTCTTTTTTTAGGGTCGTTGTTTTGATTTGGTTGGTGGTTGGTCGTGGCGCGAGACGAACAGAGAAGGCATAGAAGATGGATAGGAAGGAATGAAATGGAGCTTGGTACAATCGGGAAAAGATGATGAAGTGATAGAAGCACGTCTCGAAGGATGCAAAACGTCTGAATTGGCTAGAGCAAAAGAAAGACATCAATTTCGCGGATTCGAAACAAAATTGAGACTATGCTTGAACAATGTGAAGGACAAAAGCTAACATTCGTATTTGTGCGCAGAGGAGAATCCAGCTGTATTGGGAGCTTCGAGCAAGGAGAAGGGCACGTAGGAAGATGAAAAAGATCTGGTATTCGCGGGATGAGTAAACAACGTCGTTGTATGTGTGGTGGAAGAAAAGACAATATCCGATCATGGTGACTCGACTCGAATCGGGGTGGCTGTATTCAAGGAGTTTTGGTGACCAAGGCGTCAAGGGCGTGCTGCCATGGCTGGAATTTTAATGTTATTAGGATGTACAACTCAGACAGCCAGAAACATCCATACAATACGGTGTCACAAGATGTTGTTTCTCGAGAGCAATGATGTGCCGCAGACGAGCAGAGTCCGAGTAATGCAGATCTTATGCTATCCATGTATGTGTATGCATCTAATGACACTTCTTGACTATGCTCTCAGACGGCAGTCTCACGCTATGCCATGCCATTCTTATCCTATCCTATCCCACGCATCCAGCCCTCTCACCTCCAAACCTAAGCAGCGCATCACACACCTCCTCTCTCAGCCCCCACACCTCATCTCGAGCCACACACACACACACACCTTTCACAACCACACTTACACATCCCTCCCCCAAACCGGGGTCCCCCTCCCCTGATAATCATCTTCAACGACCATACCCAAACTGCTACTACTCGCATTCATACTCTGACTCGCGCTCGTCATCGCTGTCATACCCGCTGATGGACGCACGTTGGGAAAGTTGTCTTTTGCCAGTTTGCCGTGATTTTCCTGAATCGCTCTTAAGCGAGACGAGTGGATGTGTGGTAGCCATCTTGGGAACCGAATTAGTCAGTTTCTTTGGACGCAGAGAGATGGAGAACACCATGAAATTGAATCGTGTATTTTGCGAGTGCGAGCAAGTGGGGGTGATCAAGAACGGGAATTAAACTTACATCCTAACCTTATGATCGTCCCCAGCAGATGCAAACATGGCAGGCTGTGCATAGTTCCACGCAACAGCATTGACGCATCCACCACGATGACCATCAAGTCGTTCAATAAGGCGACCTGTGTAACGGTGCCAGATGTTGATTTTCGCATCTATTCCAAACGTCAGCTTCCAGCATTTTTGATTCGGGAGTCACAACAACTCTGCATAATGAAACCACAACGAATAACAGACGTACCTTCACCACCACTAACAACAACTCCCTCAGTTGCACCACCCCAAGTACTCCTAATAACGAAGTGATCCTGGCCTCGACCATGAAACTTCATATTCACAATACCTTGCTCACCATCCACAGTCCAGAGTTCGCCATTACTCAGGTTGACGAGTAGTTCCAGTCCGTCTTTGCTGTAATTGACGCTTGTGAGCTCATAGCCGACTTGTATCTGATTTAGCTTCTGCCGCGTGCGGTAGTCGAAGATGTGGATTGTTTTACGAGCGCAGACAGCTGCTAGTCTAATTGGACGATTGGCGAGGTCGGTGGTGGATTGTTGGTCTGGTGCTGCTGCTAGACTTGTGGAGGATGGCCCGAGGGTGGCGATTGAGCAGTCTTGAACGCGGAAGACTTGCGTTGTGGATGTGGTTGAGGGGTTGTTGGTTGTTGTTGAAGGATTAGCGGGTAGTCCGAAGATGTGTAAATGATCATCGTCGGATGTGGCGTTAACAGACCACATAACAAGAGGATGTTTTCGATCCAGTGATCCAGTGACAAAGGTCTGCCCATCCGGACTCCATGCAGCAGTGGTGACTGGTTCGTTGTGTTTATTGATTGTGCGCAAGCAGGTTCCTGTTTCAGTATCCCAAATCTGCGCACAATGTTCCTTACTTAACCGAGCTTCTGCAGGCGCTGGATACGTTATTTGTGAACAAGTGATGAGTTTGGTGTCGTCAGGACTCCATGCTAGATAGCCGACTGCACCTTTGTGTCCAGATAGTATGTGCAGGATTTGAAAGCTTTGTGTCTCATAAATCACCACTATTGAATCTTTGCTTGCTGTCGCTAATCTTGTTCCATCATTGGAGAAGGCGATGAACCATACTTCGTCTGTATGTCGATCGAGTTCGCATACCGTATCTAGAGGGAAATCATCTCGATCACAGACGTGATCGGTATATAAGCTAGGCCATCGTCGTGTGTTGTGATAGGGACAGTTTCGTATCGAGGCTTCTTTGACTTGAGTGAGTAGTTCTGCCATTCGGTGCTCAGGTATCATCATTGAAGGATGTATTGAACCTAGCAATCAATCAGCCACGAGCATATATTACATTTCACATGGACTCACGAGACAACTCGGCGAAGAGTAGTGCCCTTGATTGCCCTTTCGCTCCGTCCCAACTTGCCTGCAACCTCAAGTCTTCCGATGATTGACACATAATCAGGCTAGTCCGTAGGTCAGTCTCTCTGGACAAAGCAGTGGCTCTTCGTGAAAACGTACCTGGATAAAGCATGCAACTGTCTTTCGTCCTGTTGTAATGGTTGCAACTCTTCTCTTAACACTGATAATGCCGCCCCCAGATCTCTAGCTTCCAACAACTCGAGATATTTCTGTTCGCTAACACTAAACAACATGTCGCGAATACTTGCTTCATCCGCAAGCAGTAAACCTTTTCGAGCTTGGTCACCACCATCTTGTTCTTGGCTGTTACCATCACGAGCACATTGTATCAGCGTCTCTGCTTCCATCCAATCTCCATTGAGTATAGCAAGTCGAAAAGCGGAAGCAAACGGTGTCTCTAGATCAAACCCACTTTCCCGACTTAGTGCTTCCGCAGCATTGCCATAACCCATATCACTCAAGCCTTGAATCAGAATCCTTGTGACCTGTTCCCGATCGTGACCGTAAAATGTAGGTTGTCTTGATCGAGCCCTGCCTGATGTATCAGGACTTGTCGTACCATTGCTCGTCATCTTGCCAGCTTTACGTGATGATGGAGAACCTGGCATCTTGCCATCTACAACTGACCTATCTCTTGCCGAGCCATTACTCGCACCCAGCATATCGTAGTCGTTGTTACGCCTCCTCTTTGAGTCGTGGGTTTCTGGATATCCAGGTAGAAAAGGTATTTCCTCCTCCTCCTCCTGGCTAGATGTACTACGCCGGCGCCGTCTCGAAAGCAGTCTGCCAACCAAAGGGACTGGTATAGCCGGATCCCGTATAACTGTAGACTCTTGCTGCGATGGAGCGCGGTTCCCGCTAGAGCAGCTCTGACTTGGAATAGACGGTGAGTCCTGCTGAGGATGTCTGGCAGAGGTTGATAATGATACAGGTGAGGGTGTAGCCTGGTCTGCCAGGTTGACTCACTGCTCAGGTCCCAGCATTGGCTATCAGGGTACCCGTTGTATGTGATGCAATTGGACTGAGGTATTCGAGCTGCTGGTTCAACACTGGCGAACCTGATGGTCTGCCCTTGTACTGATTGTAATCAAGCCTACAGAAGACTAGGATGCCTTCTCTAACTGCTAATGGAAGCGAGGTTGTCTGGATGTATTGATTACTGTCTTAAGTGCTCAGGCAGTGGGGATGTGGAGTTTTGAGGTAGTATGGATGCGAGATTGCAAGGGAACAGAAAAGTGGTGTTGCTGTAGTCAGTGTATATCAGCAGGAGCACATAGTATGGAAGATGTCGGTATCGACTTCTGAGATGTGATGTTGCTGCTGTATACATGTGACAATTGCCTATCATTCTCGGAGCAATTCTCCCGAAGCAACGACAACAGATGCAAGATGAGAATACATAGACTTTACAATGTTATAGAATATAGACCGAAGTTATTACTAGCCTGACTTGTCGTAAACAGCTTCCCCTCGGCGTTATCATTTTCTTCCATACTCTTCTCTACTATCGTTTCACCTACTTGTTATACAGTCTCGCTCTTCCTCTTCAGTTCGTTCGATACCCTAGCTCAGGCGCTCCACGGAAGCCAAAGCAGCCTCCAGCTTGCCATTCTTCACCGGGCTTGTCACACCGCCATTGGAAGAAGAGTTGGCAATAGAATCCATCTGTCCATCAACTTGTCCTCCAATTGATGCACGCTTGGATCGAAGAGTAAGAGGGAATGGGTACTCATCAGGGTCTTCCTCTTCAGGCAACTTCCACGCTATGTAGTCTTCTGTGCTGAGACCTTCCATACCTTCTTGCAGGGAAGCAAAATCACCAGGAGTCATCATACCAGAGCGATCACGAGGAGAACCTGGTGCGGAAAGTGGGCGTGAGATCTTGCTGGTCATGCTGCCATCGAAGAAGGGGTTCTCATCACCGTCGTCGCCCTCGAAGCATTGCGGGTATGCTAAATATAAGTGTTAGTAAACTCAAAGGTATAGCCAAGAAGGCTTTCTGACTTACCTCTTCGAAGAGCCAACTGCCTAGCCTTGACATACTCCATACCCATTCGCTTCCAGTCTAGAAGATCACCCAATCTTTCTGTTCGGTTTCGCTGGTTGATACGTTGACGTCTGGACTTTGTGGTGAAGTCGTACATGTAGTCGGCGAGTTGGTTGACAGAATCGTCAATACCCTTCATTCTACGATCAACGATATAGATACCGTAGTCTGAAGCGTTCTCAATCAGTTCCTCCATGTAACAACCGAAACCTGACAGATTAGTCGTGATACTAGGAACACCCATGACAGTACATTCAGCAGGAGTGTAACCCCAAGGTTCGTAGTAAGAAGCGAAAACACCAAGATGAGTACCACGAACAAAGTCGTCGTAGTCAATGGGGAGAACAGGGTTGGCAGAGTTCAAGAATTCGGGGTGGAAGATGATCTTGACACGGTCGTGTGTGCTGTTGAACAGTTGGCATCGTCGGATTTGGTTAAGGATAGGGTCTTCGGCGTCGTTGACCATGTTGTGGGTGACAATAGGAGGAAGGTTGTGGCGCTTCATGGCGAATAGACGTCTGCGGAGAAGAATCTTATCCGTATTTGCGATGAGTTCGCCATCTTCAGGCAGAGGGTTGCCATCTCTCCAGGTAAGAGCGCGCTCAAAGAGTCTCTTACCAACATTCTCTTCGATGACCTTGACGGTGTCGTGGAGAGACTTAATGACGGCTTGGCCCTTGAGGGCCTCGACTGTGAGGGAGGAAGTCTGTGCTGGCATAATAATAAAGGCAACAACTGTAACATCAGTTCCGGCTTCCTTCATCCTGTGGTTAAGACGGGCTAGAGATTCAATGAACATGTCGACACCCTTGTTGCGGTACTCATAACGACCAGCAGTGAAGAAGTACAAAGTCTTGTCCAAATCAAAATCGTTGTGTCCGTAGAAATGACCTCGTACGAAATCGGAAATCTTGTTCTTGTTCTTCTCGTGTAGATTTTGGAATTCGTGGGTGGCAGAGAACTTCTTGACATTGAGACCGTTGGGTAGAACACCATCAGGCTTGCGCTTGAGCAAGTGCTCACTTTCGTATGCGGTAATGTGCGAGACGGTAGTAAAGACATCGGCCGAGTGTGTAGCAGCGCGCTCGATACAGTATCGGTGGTAGATACCACGCTTGCCAGCTTCCGAATCTACATCGAACCATTGCAGGTTGTTGTAAAAGTCTACGTTGCCGGCGCAAAGGTATCGTCCGAGGAGAGTAGCGTGGGTAGTGAAGATTGTGGTTACGTCGATGCGCCTGCGCTTGCAAAGAGGAAGGGCGACACCTGCTAGCCATTCGTGGAATTGTACCACAACTGCGCGCTTGGTTTCGTGCGAGACATACTGAGAATAGAGGTCAGTATTGGAACCCGCAATAATCTTCTGGCTGCTTCAAATCTTACCTCGCCCAAAAACCATGCGACAATGTAACCGAACACAATGGCCTCGTTGGTCTCGTCATCTCCAGGAGGTGATGGAATACCAGTCGTCGACCACAAATCACTCTTCCATTCGTCCAGGTAGCCGTATGCGGATTTCGTGTCAAAGAGGAGGACTCGAGGTGCACCATCGATAAGCCATCTTCCATAAAGAGTCTGAATACCGCGAGCATTCATGGACTTCATAGTCTCCAGGAGGGCGGGGTCTTTAGGGACAATTTCTTCGACCTCGACAGCAGCCTAGTAGCAGTATTAGAGTGGCCTTTGTCTGAGCAGGCTCTTGAGACATACCGAAGCTCTATTGAGAGGACCGAGAAGGGTGTAACTGGAGCCATACTCGACAGTTGTTACTTGCGCTTTGGATTTGAGGACAGAGTAGATACCACCGACTGCAAGGATGTGTTAGTTGAAGCTCGCCGTTGCTAGCACTGAAAGAAAGACTAACCTCGATTAGCGACCTCAGTAGCTACCTCGAACAGGACGTGGTTGACGACATCCCGCTGAGCTGCCATTGCGAAGATTTGTGGTGCCGGGACTTTGTGAGCAGGTGGGAAGTGGTTGGAGCTCTAGAACAGTAGTCTTGAGCTAAGCTTCCTCTCAGAAAGCTCAATGACGATTGATGGTGAGGGGAGAAAGAACCAATGCAGGGACTCGTTCGGGGCAATTTGTAGAGAGAAAGGCCAGCAGACTCGAGGGTCAGAAGTTCAAAGTCACAAGCGCCAGTCACAAGCCTTCAATGCGGAGAGCGTCAATCAATATTGGTACGGTGACGTGGGGAGGGAGAAGATCGCCAAGGGCTAAGTTAATGGAATGGAGAAGGATGCTGGATAAATTCAGCACACGACAGTGATGCGTGTGTCAGAAAGTGCAATAGATATTGGATTAGAGGGCTACCTATATAAGTGTGTATGGAGAAGACTGTCTAGCAAGCATTGAGCTTCCCGAAAAGTTGAGGCCTCAATGGAAAATTAATCAGATTTGAAGGGAATGGCTGGGGAGACTAGACCATGTGGAGAAGCTACAAGCGACAAAGGACAGAATTCCATTTCCAATGACCAATGCACAACTGTGCTAGCATCAACACATGATCAAGGATCCATTTCTGAAAGCGCCACTTTGTCACGATGTGTAATCCAGAGTATTAAGCAGCTTGGTGGTTTGCTACTGCTGCCTTGTAAGAGCCCTGGGGAGTAATATGGCTGTTGCATAGGTTATGTTAAGTTGCTCAAGTCACTCTGTGCTGAGCTTTTTGCTTGAAGGTCCGGTGATGATTTGGCCTGAGAACATCTCCCTGATGTCAAGTGCTGGAGTGTTGTTAGGAAGTGATGAAATCTGTGCGTAAATAACATATCTCAGGTATGGCTTAATCAGACTTCTTTGACGTGAAGCCTTGACACAAGGATTTTCTGCCGAAAGTGTAGCCAATCTTGCCTTCGTTAGCCCCTTGATACTATTAGAGTCTTCTTCGGAGAGGTACATGATAAACAGATGTAAAGTATCAATATCAGAAAGAAACACAGTAAAATTCCTTGCTCATTCGCAGAAGGAAGTCCACGCAAACTGAGAGATGGGTTTGAGAATTGGCCCAGGTGAAACACCATGTAGCTTTGAGACACCATCCTAACTTGGTAGAAACCAGGCAACATAAAAGGCCGAGTCATCGTAGCGGTGAGTATCAAGCGATTCACTGAGCGCTGCGTCCTAGCGAGCAAGCTGCACCTCAGTCCAGCACCTTGCTATCAGGTGATTAAGGATATCTGTGCCATGCATTATGGTCAAGAAGTGAAGCTTAGGATGACCACGATATTTCTTGAACGTGCATGTCGATGTTTTGCTCCAGATCAAAGTCTCCTCCGTCCGTGTGCTGAATGATAAGCTTATACGAATTTGCTCTTACGTTGATCAGCAGTATGCTAGAAGTTCTACGCTGCAAGCTTGACCTATTTCGAAAGCGTGTAGGTGAGTGTCTCGTAAGATAGTTTGGCTGGAATCCTCTTCCGGCTATCGTCCTGCGAGGTAGAACGATCTACCAACAGATCTTTCAACCTCTTGTACCTCTTGTACCTCTGTGTCTTTATAGATCAGGTTTTTGGGACGAATCTTCCTTCTGCTGATGTTCCAGATCAAGGAATTAGGCAGTTTTGGACATTTTTTGGCTTCTCTTCTCCTGCCAGGCGCAGACCAATGCTGAAGGCTTAGCAGGATGACAAGACAGACACTGAGCAGTTCACAGGTCAATCTGAGAAGCACAAGTCTAGCACGGGGACTGCATCAAAGAACCATATAGACGACATCTTGATAGTTGTTCCTCCGCAAGCACATACGCTGTTTTCAGCAGCTGTTCGTCTTGCGATGTTGAACAAGTGGCAGGAGCATGTTCTAAATGGGCGACATCGTCGTGCTGGCGGCTTTTTAAGAAAACTTACAATGAACCGTTTCGTGAATTCATTTGGCAATGTTTCGTTCTGAACATGCTGATAGAGATTGTGAAGAGTCCGTCAAATATGACCACTACTCTGCTAGACATGATGAGGTGTGTTTGAAGCAGTGACAAAAGCGAGAAGGATACTCAGTTCGCCACCCCCTCCTCCAATGGCAGCTGACCCACCTGCTATTCTAGTCCCACATGTGTTTTACGAACAGATGGCTTCGATGGGGACGGCGAAAGTAATCGCACCGCCAAAACACGCTGATGATAGACTATAGGAGTAACTGTTGCACCGCCGAAAGCTAGGTGTGATAAAATAGAGGAGTGACTGTGGTAACCTTTAGTCCGTCCCCCGTCTTCGACACACTGTCAAGTTGAAGCCAGCCTTCTCAATTGAGGGTCTTTAAAGAGAAGTCCCATCCACCATCTACCTAGCAACTTCCTCTCCTCGCCTCCTCACCTCCGATTCTCGAACTCACCCAATCCACACCATTCACCATTCACCACCACTGCCGGAAACAACAACAACAAACCATCACAGCAACAACTCACCACCATGCTCGACCTAACTTACATACGCTCTCTCTCCGAGATCGATTCCTCGCTTGCCAACCTCCTCGCCTCCGCTCCTGCCGCCCCACCACCGAGCGGCCTCCAAGAAATGCGTGAAATTAGTATGGCTAAACTACGCGCCTCGATTGCAGACAAAAAAGAAGGCGTCACAGAAAGACACATCACTCTACCTTACTCCGACGGCACTACCGCAACGCACATCGTTGTCTCACCCACGGACATGTCCAAGCACTCTTCCCATCCACTCGTCGTCCTCTTCTTTGGTGGTGGTTTCATATTGAATGGGCCTGAGCAGATGGTCCCCTACGCCCGATCGCTAGCACTGCTATTCGGTGTAGTGACAGTTTGTGGCGCATACAGGCTAGCACCCGAGCATCCCTTTCCAACACAATCAAAGGATGGCTGGGACGTGCTGAAATGGGTGGCTGCAAATGCCAAAACAGAACTAGGCGCAGATCCAGCAGCAGGGTTCATTGTAGGCGGCGCGTCAGCAGGTGGGAACATAGTAGCAGTTCTAGCACAGAAGGCAAAAGACGAGAACCTAAGTCCGCCGCTGACGGGACAATATATAGGTACTTCGATCTTCTTCTCGTCAGATACCGTCCCTGAAGAGTACAGAGACTTTTTCATCAGTCGAGAACAAAATGCAGAGGCTCCTGTGCTCAACAAAGGCATGGTTGAGATGATGATGGGCGCGTGGAATCCAGACTGGAGTAGTCCTTGGTGCAGCCCAATCAACTCGAAGTCTGGTGTAAAGGGTCTACCGAAAACATACTCTCAAGTCTGTGGTCTGGATATGCTACGAGACGATGGATTGATCTATGATGAGATGCTTAAGAAAGCGGGTGTGGAAACTAAGCTGGATGTATATCCAGGCCTTAGCCATGCATTCTGGGCGTTCTTCCCGCAGTTGGAGGCGACAAGAGAAGCCTTGATAGATGTGGCGGTTGGATTTGGGTGGCTGCTCGGCAAGCAAGTGGACAGAGAAGCTGCGAGTGAGGCAGTGCAAGCTCCAAATTCTGCGTGAAGTCCTAGGTCTGAAAAAACCTGTGAAAATATATTTGTGTATGAATGCAGTACTACGCAAAGTAATGATTTTATCTTCCTGTCCCTAGTAATCGCTTCAACAATCGACCACCGAGACATTACTACAATGATCCATGTTTCAGACTAGCCGTCGATAACGGCTCCGAACTCACCCCATCAGAGTATTGGCGAACGACACTCGCAAGCCCAGAATTTTCGAGAGTTCTCCTGATCCAGCTCCACCAAGTACACCAAACGTGTAATGGTGGTTGCGACAGTCAGGCTGCGTCTAAAATAGGCTCAGACGAGCTCAATTCCAGCAAGCTACCCAGCGTCTACAACCCGCTGAAAAGTGCCTCCATCCTCCGAACAGCCGCCCAAGTAGACTCGCCGGACTCGATCGCCACCTGGAACATCGTTATACGTACCCACATGCCCAAGATTGCGATAAAACACAACCTGAGCGTGATGATCATTTGCGAGGTGCGATTTGTATTGAGACCACGCAGCTCCTGGTCTCCTGCAAGACACCGTGACACCGTAGACGGCGCCACAGCCATCAGATTCGTGATAATCTGGATTCCAGGCTTCGCAGCCACAATGACTGTGTTTGTTTTTGCGTCTCACACAATCGCACGACGCGATCCAGGAGTCGGGGTGCCAGAGTCCATGGTGGTGTAAGGCCCTACAATCGGTCTCCAACGACGTAAACGTGCGCTGAGGCTGGGAACACAATTCACAGCACCTTGCACCAGGTACAGGTTGGTGGTTGTCGCTTGACTCGCTGTAGCAGTTTGGATACACAATATTGGGCTTGCAAATGATGCGCACCATGAGATTGTCGCTACTGTCGAAGGCGACGGTAGTGGTTATGGTCCATCCTCGTCCGTCCTGTATTGTGCGATTCAACGTCTCAATAGTCAACCCATACATATTTGAC
>Ga0181471_100555_pt1 | contig 11572 bp, 9 predicted proteins | sample InSIn5gowninarea_FD_119083 | JGI IMG/M metagenome (GOLD analysis project Ga0181471, IMG submission 119083) | Clean room microbial communities from NASA Spacecraft Assembly Facility at Jet Propulsion Laboratory, Pasadena, California, USA -... ...
TAGGCGGCATCTTAACATGTTAAATGATCAATTAAATGCAAATAGAAAACAAATTGAGGCTGGCGGACACCCTAAATATCATGAAAAGCTGAAATCACAGAATAAGATGTTTGTTCGTGATAGACTTGCCCTATTATTTGATGATGGCAAATATGAGGAAGACGGTAAATTTGCTAATTTTAAAGCAGCAGATCTTCCTGCTGACGGTGTAGTCACAGCGATTGGTAAAATTAATGGTCAAACTGTGTGTGTCATGGCTAATGATTCTACCATTAAAGCAGGTTCTTGGGGAGCAAGAACAGTTGAAAAGATTATTCGTATCCAAGAAGTAGCGGAAAAATTGAGGGTGCCATTATTTTATCTTGTGGACTCTGCGGGAGCAAGGATTACTGATCAGTTAGAGATGTTCCCAAACCGTAGAGGGGCAGGGAAAATATTTTATAATCAGGTGAAGCTTTCCGGTATGATTCCGCAGGTATGTATTTTGTTTGGACCTTCCGCTGCTGGAGGAGCATATATCCCAGCTTTCTGTGATATTGTTATCATGGTTGACCAAAATGCATCCATGTATTTAGGGTCCCCTCGTATGGCTGAAAAGGTTATAGGCGAAAAGGTAACGCTAGAGGAAATGGGCGGAGCGCGTATGCACTGTTCAGTAAGCGGTTGTGGCGATGTTCTTGCCTATAGTGAGGAAGAAGCTATTGAATCAGCTAAAAGATACATTAGTTATTTTCCAGCCAGCTTTAAAGAAAAAACGAAAAGGGTAAATGGGATTGCACCAAAAGAAGGTAGAGAATTAGAAGCGATTATCCCTGAAAATCAAAATGCACCTTTTGATATGTATGAATGTATTGATAGACTCATTGATCAAGATAGTTTCTATGAAGTGAAGAAATTATTTGCCCCAGAGCTAATCACTGGATTAGCTAGAATGGATGGAAGAGCTGTTGGAATTATAGCAAACCAACCGAAAGTAAAGGGCGGCGTTTTATTTGTCGATTCCGCTGATAAGGCGGCTAAATTTATACAGCTTTGTGATGCCTTCCATATTCCATTATTGTTTTTAGCAGATGTTCCAGGATTTATGATTGGTACTAAAGTTGAACGAGCTGGAATTATTCGTCATGGAGCCAAATTAATCGCGGCTATGAGCTCTGCCACAGTGCCAAAGATCTCTGTTATTGTTAGAAAAGCTTACGGAGCAGGGCTTTATGCAATGGCCGGGCCTGCCTTTGAACCAGATTGCTGTATTGCTCTTCCTACAGCTCAAATTGCAGTAATGGGTCCAGAAGCAGCGGTAAATGCAGTATATTCTAATAAAATAAATGACATTGAAGATCCGAAGGAAAAAATAAAGTTCGTTCAAGAAAAACATAAGGAATATAAAGAGCATATTGACATTTACAAGCTGGCTTCAGAGTTAATTGTCGATGAAATTGTTGCTCCATCCGAATTAAGAGAGGTGCTTATTCAGCGCTTTGAATACTATCAATCAAAAGAATTAAACTTTAGTGACCGAAAGCATCCTGTATACCCAGTATGATTCTAAAATCCCTTGTCATATGGCGATAAGGGATTTTTTTTCATCTTACTTACAGAATGCTGACAATATCTGATAAAATGTGGGTAAAGACGACTAAATGAGGGGATACCATGAAGGTTGGAATTATTGGGGCTGGGTCAATTGGACTATTAATTGCATCCTATATTAGTAGAAGTTATGAGGTAACTATTTATACAAGGACTGAAAATCAAGCTTCGCAAATTAATGAAAATGGAATTATTCTTCAAAAAAAAGCCGAAAGAACGGTATCCTTCGTCAAGGCACTTCCTATTTCAAAGTGGAAGGGAACTGAGGATGTAACCCTTATTACGGTTAAACAATATCAACTTACTTCCGTGTTAGAGATTATTAATCAGCTTCCTGATTACCCTGACAACCTATTATTTTTACAAAATGGTATGGGGCATTTAAAGTGGTTAAAAGAATTAAAGAATAAAAATATTTTTGTTGGTACAGTTGAACATGGTGCATTGAAGGAAAATGCCTTTACTGTCAGCCATAATGGTGAAGGGGCAATAAATGTGGCACCTTTTAGAGGTGATTTCTCCTTCTTACAAAACTTTTCAGCTGCATTATCTTCTGATTTTCCAATCCATGTGCAAGAAGATTATTATTCGATGCTAATGAATAAATTAATTGTTAATGCGGTTATCAATCCATTAACTTCGATTCTGCATGTGAAAAATGGGGAATTGATTCAGAATGAACATTTTTTTTGCGTTTTAAAGAGCCTTTTTGATGAAATATCCTTCATTTTGAACTTAGACCACCCAGAGGAACACCTTCGACAAGTGATGGAAATCTGTAAGAAAACTGCCGAGAATCGTTCCTCTATGTTAAAAGATATCGAGGCGAATCGGCTGACAGAAGTAGACGCCATTCTTGGTTTTATCCTTGAGGAGGCAAACAAGCAAGAAAAACAGGCTCCTCTATTAGAGAACGTCTATCATTTTATTAAGGGAAAAGAACCAGCAAAGGGGGGAGTGTTGTGAGTAGTATTCTGTCCTCTGTGTTAACAGTTTTTTTTGCATTACCAATTTTGGGCTCTATTTTGGTTTTTTTATTTGGAAAAGTAATAACAAAAAATTCACGGAGATCTCTTCATATCGCACTAGATTACACCACTATTTTATATATTATTTCTGTCCACTTTTTAATTGTTACGATTTGGGAAATATCATTGTTTTGGTTAATCATACTAATAATGATAGTGATAGCAATGATGTTTGTTCTTATTCATTGGAAAGTTAAGGAAGAGATCATTCTTCAAAAGGTTATGAAAGGCTTTTGGCGATTTAATTTTATGCTGTTTTTCCTAGTGTACATTGCCCTCACTTTTTATGGTTTAATTTCAAGTGTTGTCACTTTTAGCTTTTCAACATAAAAATGAGCGGATGGTTTTTTCAAATAGGGCAGGTAGTGATATACTCGTTAGGAATGAATATCAGTGATCAGAAAGGGAGTACATAAATGGAGATTTTAAATCTCTCTTTACCAGCAACGAATCGGTTTGCTTCTAATTATTTGGAACAATCTGCTGATATCCAGCCTTTTTTTCACTATCGGTACAATGATGTAGAAGAAGATAAGAAAAGAATGGCGGAATTAGACGGTAGAATATTTCCTCGTAGAGAGGTAGCTGCACACATAGAATCCTTCATGGAACGCTTTCCAACTTCAGAGGCTGTAAAGAAATCAATAGAAAAATTAAGACAAAATGATAGCGTCGTTGTCATTGGTGGCCAACAGGCTGGAATTCTAACAGGACCGCTTTATTCCATCCATAAGGTCATCTCCATTATTAAATTAGCAGAACAAAAAGAAAGACAACTAGGTGTTCCTGTGGTACCTGTTTTTTGGATTGCTGGGGAAGACCATGATTTTCAAGAAGTAAATCATGTATTTGTGCCTGTTAACCAAAAAGTTGACAAATGGACCTACCCTGAAAGAGTACTCCAAAAGAAAATGGTATCGGATATAGAACTAAATAAAGATGTATGTTTAACATGGGTACAAAACATCATTGAAAATTTTGGTGAAACAGAACATACAAATACACTTTTGCAGTTTGCAGAAGAACAAGTTAGTAGGTCCAAGAACTTCGTTGATTTTTTTGCCAACATTATTATGGAATTGTTCAAGGATTATGGATTGTTAATTGTTGATTCAGGAAATAAAGATTTTCGTTTAATACAAAGGGACTTCTTTACTCAGCAAATAGAACAACATGAAACCATCACGTTTTCGGTCCTTGAGCAGCAAAAGCAAATTGGAAATAAAGGCTACCCGATTACTATTGATATTAGTGACCAAGCCGCAAACCTATTTTTTTATGATCAAAAAGAAAATGAGCGTATCCTCCTAGAATACAATCGAGAATTGAACCGTTTTGTGGGGAAAAGTGGAACAGCTTCTTTTTCAAAAGAAGAATTAATGGAGCTTGTGAGCACAAAACCGGAACAATTAAGCAATAATGTGGTGACTCGTCCCCTAATGCAAGAATGGCTATTTCCAACGTTAGCATTTATTGCAGGGCCTGGGGAGATTTCCTACTGGGCCGAGCTAAAACTTGTATTTGAGCATTTCCATATTAAGATGCCGCCTATTGTCCCACGCTTAAATATTACATTCCTGGATCGGTCTGTTGAAACAGATATATCTGATTTAAAGTTAAATATAACAGATATTTTAACTAGAGGGACGGAACAAGAAAAGGAAAGCTTTCTTTCAACTATTAAGGATGTAGAGTTAGAAGAGATGTTTTCAAAGGCAAAAGCTGATTTAATGGAGCAGTATCAGCTTATTGAAGTAAAAACAGAAGAACTTGACCGGGGACTGCTTCCGTTGCTAAAGAAAAACGAAGCGTACTTACTGAAAGAAATTAACTTTATGCAATCAAGACTTGAAGATTCGGTTAAGTTTAGACATAATCTGATATTAAATAAATATGCTCGATTGGACCTAGCATTAAGGCCAGATGGTTTTCCGCAAGAACGGGTTTGGAATGTATTTTATTATTTGAACGAATATGGATTGTCATTTATTAAAGATATCATGACAGAGGCATTTGAATTTGATGGTAGCCATAAGGTTATAAAAATGTAGAAAAACTTCACTATTGCAGTGAAGTTTTTCTTTTTTTTGTAAAAATTCAACTGGGTTAAAAAGGATTTTATAGAAATAGGGGCGAATAGTTAAAAAATAGGTGGTGAAAAGTGGGGGAATGTGGTACATTTTTTATAGAAAGTGGGGGTAATGGGTATGTTCATGGGTGAATACCATCACAGCATTGATAATAAAGGCCGATTGATTGTGCCCTCCAAATTCCGAGATGAACTTGGCGACATGTTTATCATTACTCGTGGATTGGATCAATGTTTATTTGGTTACCCAGTATCAGAGTGGGGACTTATTGAAGAGAAATTAAAAGGCTTACCTCTGACAAAAAAGGATGCCCGTGCTTTTACTCGTTTCTTCTTTTCAGGAGCAACAGAGAGTGAACTTGATAAGCAAGGAAGAATAAATATTCCTACACCACTTTTGCAATATGCAAAGCTAGAAAAAGAATGCGTAATTTTGGGTGTTTCCAATCGAATCGAAATTTGGAGTAAACAGATTTGGGAAGACTATTTTACACAGTCTGAAGAATCTTTTGCAGAAATTGCAGAAAATATGAATGGCTTTGATATATAATGGATAAGTTATATTAATATATTTTCTGTTAGATTTCGCTGATTGGAAAAGGTGGTACGAAAATGTTTGAACATACAACTGTGTTATTAAAAGAAGCTGTTGACGGACTAAATATTAAGTCGGATGGTATTTATGTTGATTGTACTTTGGGTGGGGCTGGACATAGTTCGCTCATACTCTCAAGACTTGGCGACAATGGTAAATTGTTTGCATTTGACCAAGATGAAATAGCAATCGCACATGCTAAAGAGAAATTATCTGAATACGGTAGTCGATTAGAGATTGTTAAAAGCAATTTCTTGTACTTAAAAGAGGAACTTGAAAGTCGCGGGATTCATAAAGTTGATGGGGTTCTTTATGACCTAGGGGTTTCGTCTCCGCAATTGGACACGCCTGAACGAGGTTTTAGTTACCATCATGATGCACCCTTGGATATGAGAATGGACAATGAAGCAGATACTTCTGCATATGATGTCATCAACCATTGGGCATATGAAGATTTAGTTCGAATCTTTTTCCGCTATGGTGAGGAGAAATTCTCAAAACAAATTGCTCGAAAAATTGAAGCAGCAAGACAAGTAAAACCGATTGAAACAACTTTTGAATTAGTTGAATTAATTAAGGCAGGAATCCCTGCACCGGCAAGAAGAAAAGGGGGACATCCTGCAAAAAGGATTTTTCAAGCGGTCAGAATTGCTGTTAATGATGAATTAGCAGTTTTTGAACAATCATTAAATCAAGCGATTGATTTGCTAAACCCTGAGGGAAGGATCAGTGTAATTACCTTTCACTCACTAGAGGACAGAATTTGTAAGGCAGCATTTAAGAAGGCTAGTGAAACACCTAATTTGCCTCCAGGTTTACCAATAATTCCAGATGAGTATAAACCAATCTTAAAGCTAGTCTCACGTAAACCAATTCTTCCATCGGAAGAAGAATTAGAAGAAAATAATCGCGCCCGTTCTGCAAAGCTTAGAATCGCAGAAAAACTTTAAAAATAGGACAGGCAAAACAGCGCTTAAGCTGGAATATAAGAAAATCTGGAGGGGAAAAGATTGAGTAATCTTGCCAGGAAGTATCAACAACAACAAGAACAAGTTGAACAAAACAGCAAAAGTATTGGTGAAATAAAAATAAAAAAATCCTGGCTCACTCCAGGGGAAAAAATCATTGGAGTCGCATTTGCTGGTTTGGTTTGTTTCGGTGCTGTGCATCTAATTTCTACCCAGGCTAATATTTATGAAGTAAATAAAGATCTTCAGAATGTGGAAGCCAAAGTGAAGGAACAACAGAAGGTTAACGGCGACTTGCAGGTTCAAGTTAGTGAACTTAGTGCATATGACCGAATTTATGAAAAAGCAAAGAAAATGGGACTTGTGCTAAACGAAAATAACGTCAAGGTTGTGCAGGAAAAATGAGCAAGAAACAGCCCTATATGAATGCTGGAGCAGCGATATTGTTTGTAATATTCGGCCTGCTCTTTTTTGTATTACTTTTTAGATATTACTCAATCCAAATTACTGGAGAAGTAGGGGGTCAGCCTCTTGCTGCGAAGGCACAGCAGAAGTATAACAGGGAAGGGACACTGGCAGCAGCTAGGGGAGAAATCTTTGATCGGAATGGTGAGGTAATCGCCGAGGATACGGCAGCGTATACATTAATCGCTATTGTTGATAAAAAAATGACGACAAATCCTAAAAAGCCTCAACATGTTAAAAATCCGCGGAAAACGGCAAAAGAACTTGCTAAATATATTCAAATGGATGAAACCGAGATTTATAGTATCCTAACAAAGGGAATTTCCAAAGGAAGATTTCAAGTAGAGTTTGGCAAGGCTGGTAAAGATATTACGCATCAAACGAAGAAAGAAATTGAAGCCTTAGAACTTCCAGGTATTACTTTTATCCGTGATTCAAAACGGTTTTATCCAAATGGGATGTTCGCTTCTCATGTAGTGGGTTATGCTGACCGTGTTGAGCAAAAGGATCAAACCTATAAATCAATAGGGAAAATGGGGATTGAGAAATCATTAAACACGGAATTAACCGGAGTCGATGGTAAAATCAATTATGAGAGTGATCTATGGGGCTATCTACTCCCGGATGGAAAAGAGAAAATTACTCCAGCACAAAATGGTAATGATGTGTATTTAACGATTGATAAGAAGATTCAAACCTTCTTAGAAGATGCAATGAATAAAGTGGCAAAGGAATATAAGCCCAAAAAAATCATTGCCATTGTTGCAGATCCAAAAACAGGTAATATTTTAGCAATGGGCCAGCGTCCGTCCTTTCATCCAAAAACAAAAGAAGGGATTGATAAAAGCTGGCATAATGAAGCGGTGGAAACATCATTTGAACCTGGTTCTACTATGAAGATTTTCACATTAGCTGCAGCAGTTCAGGAGAATGTCTTCAATCCAAATGAATATTATCAGTCTGGTTCGTATCAAGTGACAAAAAAGGATAAAGCGATACATGACCATAATGGCTCAGGATGGGGAAGTATTTCATACTTAGAGGGAGTTCAGCGTTCTTCTAACGTTGCCTTCGCAAAAATAGCAAAAGAAAAATTAGGCTTTGAAAGGTTCAGAGAATACTTAACTAAATTTGGATTTGATAAACCAACGGGCATTGAACTTCCAGATGAAACCTCTGGTAAAATCCAATTTACCTATCCGATTGAAAAAATTACTACTGCATATGGGCAAGGAACGGCAATTACACCAATTTTCGTATACATCGTACCTATGATTCCTGTTTTCTTACCTGCATCGGCAAATATTTTTTCAATCAAATGACTGGTAGTGGTTTTTCCATTTGTACCTGTGATTCCAATTAAATGCAGCTTTTTCGTTGGCTGTTCATAAAAGACATCCGCAAGTACAGCCATTGATCTTGTAGTATCCTTTACAAGGATTACAGGTACATCTATTTCTACTGGGCGTTCAGCTAAAACGGCAACCGCACCATTTTCTACAGCAGATTCAGCAAAATCATGGCCGTCCACTGTGTAGCCTTTAATACAAATAAATAAGCTCCCTTTTTGCACCTTCCGATTGTCATTTTCAATCGATGTAATTTCAGAATCCTCCCCTTTGAAGGGAACGATTGGGTGCAAAGACTTTAGTAGCTCTTGTAGTTTCATTTTACCTCAAATCCTCTCATGACAGTACATACATATTGCCAGTATTTACCTCAGTGAGACTACTAGCGAAAGTTCCATCTTATTTTACATTAAATTATTTTATTTTGCTATTTGTTATGTAGGTTTTAAAAAAATTAGGCGGCGGAATAGATTCCGACCGCCCCTAAGGATGACTATTTACTTATTTTTAGTCCCCTTTTCCAAAGTATAACCTTATTTTGGATCCTTCTTTTACTTTTGTTCCTGGGCTAGGGGATTGTCTAACAACTATATCCCCTTCTCCGCTAGGATCAATTCTTAAGTTAATCATCTGCTCCTGAAGTTCGCCTTTTGTGAGACCAACAAAGTCAGGTAATGTTAATAAAGGCGTATCTGGCCACTTTATTTCTTTTTCGATTTGATCTTTACGTGGTTCTATTCCCATTGCACTTAAACTATCCTTCATGATTGCACCTACGATCGGTGCAGTGACGGTACCACCAAATGCGGTAACCCCTTTAGGATTATCAACCGCAACATACACCACTATTTGGGGATCATCCGCAGGTGCAAAACCCATAAAGGAAACAATAAAGTTATTTTCCAAGTATCTCCCGTTTTGAGCCTTTTGAGCGGTACCCGTCTTTCCGCCAACACGGTAACCTTCCACAAACGCTTTGCCTCCAGTTCCCTGTGCCACCACACTCTCAAGGGCATGGCGGATTTCTTTAGATGTTTCCTCGGTAATAACTCTTCTCTTTTCAACAGGGGTATTCCTCATGACCACTTCTTTCGTAACAGGATCAATTAATTCTTTTGCAATATACGGTTTGTATAAAATCCCACCATTTATGGCAGCAGATACTGCCGTTACCTGTTGGATCGGAGTAACAGATACACCTTGTCCAAAAGCAGTAGTAGCTTGTTCAACTGGACCTACTCGATTTAGATTGAATAGAATCCCTGTCCCTTCCCCTTGTAAATCAATTCCGGTTTTCTGACCAAAACCAAAATCCTTTATATATTTAAAAAGTTTATCCTTGCCTAAACGCTCACCTAATTCTACAAAACCTGGGTTACAAGAGTTTTGTACTACTTCTAAAAAGGATTGGTCCCCATGTCCACCCCTTTTCCAACATTTTAACCGTGCACCCGCCACTTGAACTGAACCAGAATCATGAAAATGTTCCTTTTCCAGATTAACCTTCCCTTCATTCAACGCTGCTGCGAGTGTAATAATTTTAAATGTAGAACCTGGTTCGTAAGTAGACCAGACAGGGAGGTTCCTGTTATATATTTCCTGTGGTACATTCTGGAAATTAGCTGGATCGAAAGTCGGTCTGCTCGACATGGCTAGGATTTCACCATTATTAGGATTCATGGCAATAGCTACTATTCCGTCTGGATTGTATTTCGCCTCAGCAATATCAAGCTCTCTTTCCACAATGGTTTGTATTTTCGAATCTATTGTCAGCTTTAAATCTAGACCATTGACTGGTTGCTCATAATCATCGGCCATGCTATTCATGCGCTCCCCTTTGGCATTCGCATAGAATTTAACCGCACCCCGTTCACCATTTAACTCTTTATCATAGTACTGCTCAAGTCCCATTAATCCTTGGTTATCCACACCTGTAAAACCAAGAACGTGTGATAGATAACTCCCATTCGGATAATGCCGCTTTGAATCTTCACCTATATAGACACCTTCAAGTCCAAGAGATCTAATTTCTTTTGCCTTTTCATGTGAGATTTTTCTACCTTCTTTAATCCGAACAGATGATGCGCGTTTAGTAATTTCACGATAAGCATTTTCTTTCGACATATTTAATACGGCTGCCAGCTTTTCAGCAGTTGTCGCAGGATCCTTAATCTGCCGCGGGATGACATATACAGTTGGTGCACTAATATTTGTTGCTAATGGGATCCCATTCCGGTCGACAATTTGTCCCCGCTCAGGTTCAAAAGGAATATTCCGACTCCAGGATCCCTTTGCTCGATCGGTTAACATATCCCCTAGAACAAATTGTACATATCCAAGTCTAACATCAATAATTAAGAAGGTCAGAAATCCAACGAATAGTGCAATCATTAGTCTCTTACGGACAGTAACATTTGAAACACGCATAGTATGAACGATCCTCCTCTTTCCTGCATTCCATTATCGTTCATTTATATGCTTGTACTTTTTTCAATAGAACGAGCTATTGTTGAAAAAACAGAGTAAAAAGAGGTCGACTTTGCAGTCAACCTCTTCAAATCAATCTTTTACCTTTTCTTCCTTTTCATCGGTCTGTTCCTTACCCTTATCAGTCGATGCTTCTTTTTCTTCATTCCACTGTTCTTCAGGGGTTTTCAAATCGACAATGAGGAAATCCCCCTCTTTAAGAGGTGACTTTGGTTTAATATTTTGCTGATCCACATACCCTTTTCCTTTAGAATTGAGCTTAAGACCAGCAAGGTTCGCCACCTTCATCACATCTCTTAGGGACCAACCAGTCATATCCGGTGCGGTTAACTCTCCATTTGTTTGGAGGATTACCTTTTCTCCTTCTAATATAGTTGTCCCTGCCTTAGGAAGTTGTCCAACTATTTCTGTTCCATTTCCAAGCACTACTGTTTCAAAACCTTTTTCCTTTAAGTCCTTAACGGTTTCAGTAACGGAGTGTCCTTTTAGATTTGCCATTTTATTAATCGATGCCTTTTCAAGGACAGAAGGCTGTATATTTAAATAGTGAAGGCTATTTTGCATTACGGGATTAAAAACGCCGGATACAGGAAGTGCACCTTGGCCTGCTTCCAAGCCTTCCAATTCAGGCTCCTGCACAGCTACATAGACGATTAATTTAGGATCGTCCTTTGGCGCCATCCCTAAGAAGGAAAACATATAACCGTTTACCCCTTGTATATATTTACCATTAGGTCCTGGAATATTAGCCGTTCCAGTTTTTCCGGCAACACTATAGCCCTCGATTTTGTAGCGGCCACCAGTACCCTTAGGAGAGGTAACAACCGTTTCAAGTATATCTCGTACCTTACTTGCTGTTTCAGCAGAAATTGGTGTTGATACCACCTCTGGGGAAACCTCTTTGATGGTTTCACCTGTATCATGATTGACAATCTTTTCAACTACATGAGGTTTCAGCATCTTTCCACCATTCGCGATGGCTGTGGCGGCTTGAATTTGTT